>Ga0208612_1000605_pt1 | contig 15261 bp, 11 predicted proteins | sample AntDryMetagUQ889_FD_188089 | JGI IMG/M metagenome (GOLD analysis project Ga0208612, IMG submission 188089) | Polar desert microbial communities from Antarctic Dry Valleys - UQ889 (SPAdes) | ecosystem: Environmental > Terrestrial > Soil > Desert | place: Antarctic Dry Valleys | collected 2008-12-31 | reverse complement strand
CTCGAGCGGCTCGAGCAGGGGCCCGTCATCTGCGCCGAGGGCTATCTCTTCGAGCTCGAGCGCCGGGGATATCTGCAGGCTGGCGCGTTCGTCCCGGAAGTCGTGCTCGAGCACCCCGAGCTCGTGGCGCAACTCCACCGCGAGTTCGTGCACGCGGGGTCCGACGTCGTCGAGGCGTTCACGTACTACGCGCACCGCGAGAAGCTGCGGATGATCGACAAGGAGCATCTGCTCGAGGAGATGAACCGCCAGGCTCTCGCGATCGCCAAGGAGGTCGCGGACGACACGGGCGCGCTGTTCGCGGGGGACATCTGCAACACCAACGTGTTTCTGCCCGACGACAACTCGCGGACACCGGTTCGGGCGATATTCGACGAGCAGGTCGGGTGGGCGGTCGAGGCAGGAGTCGACTACATCGTCGGCGAGACCTTCGACTGGGGCGAGGAGGCGCTGATCGCCCTGGAGGCAATCAAGGAGACGGGACTGCCGTCGGTGATCACGCTCGCGATCCACCAGGAGGGAACGACTCGCGAAGGCTGGACGCCGGAGGATGCCTGCAAGCGCTTCGAGGACGCGGGCGCGGACGTCGTCGGCTTGAACTGCACGCGCGGACCGATGACGATGCTTCCGCTGCTCGAGAAGATCAGGGCGAAGGTGCAAGGTCACGTCGCCGCATTGCCCGTCCCGTACCGGACGACCGAGGCCGAGCCGAGCTTCCAGTCGCTCCGCGACCCGGAGTGCGACGTCATCCCGGGCGACCGTCCTTTCCCCAGCGCGCTCGATCCGTTCGTGTGCAACCGCTACGAGCTCGAGGACTTCGCACGCAAAGCGAACGCGCTCGGTGTGCGCTACCTCGGCGTCTGTTGCGGCGCCGGCCCGCACCACATCCGCGCGGTTGCAGAGGGCCTCGGCCGGACGCCGCCCGCCAGCCGCTTCTCGCCGGACATGTCGAAGCACGCATTCCTCGGTACCGACGAGCGCATCCCGCAGGAGTACAAGGAGTACGCCGAGAAGCTCTAGGGGAGCGGTTACTGCACCGTCGGTCCGGCCCTCCAAGAGCGCGTCGCCGCGACCTCAAGTCGGCCGTGGTAGCGACCGATAGCGTGTCAGCATGGCTCGCCGTTTCGCCTTCGTCGCCGTACTGGCGGCTGCCGCGATCGTGTCCGGCTGCGGCGGCGCCGAGCAGACTGCCGCTGAGATCCCCAAATCGGCGAGCCTCGCGCCGGCCGACGCCGTCGTCTTCGCGCGATTCACGACCGACGGCGATTCGTCCCAGTGGCAGAAGGCCGAAAGCGCCCTCTGGCGAATCCCGGGCGTACGCGACACGCTCGTGAGCGCGATCGAGCAGGAGTTGTCCGATGAAGGTCTCGACTGGGAGGCGGACGTCGCCCCGGCGCTCGGAGACGAGGTGGTGATCGTCGCAACCGCGAAGCTGAGACCGATCGTCTTGCTCGAGCCGGAGAGCGAGGAGAAGCTCGACGCATTGCTCGCGAAGAGCGACGAGGAGACCGTTCGCGGCGAAGTGGAGGGGCGCGTTGCGCTGGCGGAGAAGGACGCCGACCTGGTGGAGTACCGGGCAGCGCTCGAGCGCGGGACGATCGAGGACCACGAATCGTTTGTGGCTGGGCTGCAGGCGCTCCCCGACGAGAGCCTCGGTCTCGTGTGGGTGAACACGGCCGTTCTGACCGACGAGCTGAGCTCGCTCGTCGAGGAAGCAACGCAGGAGAAGGTCGAGCTCGGGATCGACTGGGTGTCCGCGTCGCTCTCGGCGGAGGACGACGGCATGCTCGTCGCAATGGGGATGCGCACGCCCGACGGGGGCGACACCCATTACGAGCCGACGCTCTTCCGCCGCGTGCCCGCCGATGCCGTGGCCGCGATCTCCTTCGGCGGAACCCAGGGCGCGCTCGACCGACTTCAGGGCCAGGTCGACCTGGACAAGCTTTCGAATTCGATCGAAGAGGCGACGGGCGTGTCACTCGATGGCATCGTCGAGGCCCTCTCCGGCGAGGGAGTTCTCTACGTGCGTCCGGGAGAGAAGGTTCCCGACGTGACGTTCGCGCTCGCGCCGCCGGATCCCGACGAGGCTTGGAGCACACTGGATCGCCTCGCCCGCAAGCTCGCCACGGAGATGGAAACGGCAGTGACGACGACCACCGAGAACGGCATCGCGGTGTCGAAGCTCGTCACCGAGGACGTCACGATCCGCTACGCGCGCCTGGACGCCGACACGGTCGTCGTGACGAGCGGCGAGGATGTGTTCGCGCTGCTGGCCGGCGACGGCCCCAAGCTCGCCGATTCCGACGACTTTCGTCGCGCTGCGGAGGACGTCGGACTCGAAGATCGCACCAAGGGCTTCGTCTACGTCGACGTCGACGGAGTGCTGCCCCTGATCGAGAGCCTGGCCGGCGAGAGCCTTCCAGCTGACGTGCGGGACGGTGTCGAGGCCATCGATTCGCTCATCTTTCAGACGTCCGGCGACGGCGACACCACGCGCGTGAGCGGCTTCGTCCGCGTGCCATAGAGCCGAGACGAGCCTCAGACCGGAGGTGACGACACCACGCGATCGAGCCAGCGCTCGAAGAGCACGCGGCCTGCACCGCGCATCTCGTCGGCCCGCTTCTCGATGGCGGCCAGGAACGCGGGAGCGCCTTCGCGTCCTAGCGTGCGCTCGAGCGACGTGACGTATTCGGGTATCTCCGCCCACTCGCGCGCCATCTCGCCCGAGACCTCGAGATGGAACTGCACTCCGTATGCACGCCGCACGCGGAACGCCTGATTCGGATAGGCGGGGGAGCCGGCCAGTCGCACTGCCCCCGTCGGCAGGTCGAACGTGTCGCCGTGCCACTGGAGGGTGACGAGGTCATCGGGCGCGGCGGAGAACACGGGATCGTCGCGAGCCTCAGGGGTGAGCGTGACCGGAAGGAGACCGACTTCCGGCTCCGGCCCTGGGTAGACGCGAGCGCCGAGCGAGGCGGCGAGGAGCTGGACGCCGAGGCACACGCCCCAGAACGGGACGCCGGCCCGCACGGCCTCGCCGATCAGCTGTTTCTCGGCGGTCAGCCATGGCAGTTCCGCGTCGTCGGTCGCGGACATAGGCCCGCCCATTGCGACTATCGCGTCGACTTCCCGCCAGTCGGGAAGCGGCTCGCCCTCGTCGAGCTCGACCCGATGGAGCGCCGCCCCACGTTCCCGCAGTACGTCCTCGAAGACACCGGGCGGCTCGCAGGCGATGTGCTGGAGCACGAGCGTGCGCACGGTCCGAACTTACAAGAGCGCGAAACCGAGCGCGTCGGCGGCCGCGGCCTGGTCGGCGTCGCGCGTCACGAAGCCCACGTCGTCCTCTTCGCTCGCACGGAACTCCAGCGCGACCGCGAGATGGATTGCATCGAGGGTTCGGAGGCGATAGCCGAGTACTAGCTCGCGCGCCTGCGGGAGCACGTTCTCGGGATCGAGTCGGATCAGTTGGATCTGGCCACGAAGGTCAGCCTCGACCGTCGTCAGAAGCACATCCGCGCTCACGATTCGGCCGGCACGCTCGGCGCCTTTGGCCGCTCCGGCGAGCTCGACACTCGAAAGCTCCGACGTCGCTACGAACGCATCCGCTCCGAAGAGCAGCGACTCGAGCTCGATCCAACCCGGCTCGTCTCCGAGGTACACGCGTCCGAGCGCGCTCGAGTCAGCGTAGAGGGCACTCAAATGCGGTCCGCACGCCCTTCTTCAAGTGCGTCGAGAAAAGCCTTTCCGGCCTCGCCACGCAGCATCTCGCGCACCTCTGCCCGCGTGAGCGTCGGCTCGGGGACGTCGAGCTCGACGAGCATCCCTCGCTCCTTGAGCCGGCGGCGGAGCCGCTCGCGTGGCGTTTCGCCTGGGACAGCCTCTTCGAGGATCTGGGTCACCAGTGCGTTTACGGAGCGGCGCTGGTCGTGCGCGCGCTCTTTCAGCCGGCGGTGGAGATCATCGTCGATTCGGGTGATGAGCTGCCTCATGCATTCATGATAGCATCGTGACTGGAAAGTGCTATCGTCGATTCGAGCCACGTCCTACTGGGCCTCGGGTTGGAGCTATTCTGCTACTCGAATCCCCTCTGCCGCCTCGGTGGCAGGGTCGCGAGGCCGCTTCGGCGGCCTCAGCGCTTTCTGGGAGACCTCATGAACAGCCGCGAACGTATTGCGTCAGCCGAAAGGTGCGAAAACCTCGTGCCGGTACCGCCTGGATCTCGCCGAGGTTCTAGGCGACGCTCAGCGTGAGCGTTTCGCGCGTCGCCTGCGCTCCGATTGTGGCTCGCTCGGCTGACGTCAGCGCCTCGAGCCATTCGTTGAGCGCGTCGCGAACCAGCTCGCGTGCCTCGTCGAGCGTCGGAGCGCACGTGATTACGCTGGGCAGCTCCTCGATGGTTGCATGCACCCACCCGTGCTTATCCGGCTCGAAGACCACGTGCAAGTCCACGGCCACAGGGTACTGAGGGAAACCGATACCTATCCTTTGCCTAGCTTCCGCAGAGCGCTCCATGCACCGCGGGCCTCGGCGACGTCGGTCTCACCGACGAGCAGGTAACGCCAGTCAGTTCCCGTCTGGGCCGAGACGTGTTGCGCCCAGCGCGTCGCGGCGAGCTCCTTGCCCTTCACGGCCGCCGAGGCGAGATCGCGATCGGCCTTCGGCTCGATCACCCAGTGCGTGCCTTCCTTCTCGACGGCGATGAAGTCGGGCGCATACTGGCGCCCGTCCGACTCCCACACGATCTTGAGGTCGCCCGTCTGCAGGCGGCACCACAGCTCGATCTCGTCGGCGTCGTCGAGGATCACCGCCAGCGCCTTCTCCGTCCCTGAATCGAACCAGTCCTGGTCGTACAGCGACTTCGCGTAGCCGATATAGCCGATCCCGCGCGTCCACTTCCCCGTCCGGTCTGCGCTCGTCTCTGCGCGCGCGGTGCGCTCCGGCCCGAACTCCTCGACCTCGACGACCTTCTCGTACTCGGGATGCGCGAGAAAGCGGCGATGCTCGCTCGTCACCATGCGGACGAGCCTGCCCGCCGCGGTCGCGAGGAAGCCGCCGAGGATCCGCTCCGCATCGTCGCCGAGCCCTCGCAGGAACGCGTCCACGATTCGCTCCGCGCCTGCCTCCTCCCCGAGCCGGAGCGTGACGACGTCTGCATGCAGCACCGAGTCGACGAGCTTCGTCCGTGCCTCCTCGAGCGGGATGGTCTCCGCCGAGGCCTCCACGCGCTCGCCTCGCCGCGTCCCGAGCCGCGTCACCACGAGCCCGTCGGCGCTGCGGTCGACCTCGGCGACGATCTCCTCGCGGCGGAGATCGTCCTGCGGCGCGACCGCGAGCTGCTTGCCGAGCTTCTCGAACGCGTCGAGGTCGGTGACGTCGTTCAAGGAGAAGGACATGCGCACCGGGGTCATCGTCAGCCGTGGAAGTGAAATCGTGCGGCCGCCCCGCGGTGAGAGCGGCTCGGCGAGAGCAGCGAGCTCGGCCCCGACCTGCTGCTCGCGCGCGCCCAGCTCCTCGAGAGCCGGAACGCCCGAGCCCGAGCCGCCGACCTCCACTTCGACGATCGTCTCGGTCGTCTCCACCGTGACGCTCTGGTCGCCGAGCGGGTCCGTGTGCACGACGAGCCGCGTCCGCCAGTCGACGAACTCCTGGTCGATGATCCCCTTCTTGCGCAGGAGCTGGTCGTACTTGTCGTGCGCGATGACCTCGAGAGAGTCCAGCATGCGCACGTCGGTGTAGCGCCCGAACGGGAGCCGCAGGCCACGGCCGAGCGTCTGCTCCTGGAGGAGCTCCGAGAGCATCGGCCGCAGCGAGCAGATCGCGTACACGTTCTTCACGTCCCAGCCCTCCTTCAGCATCCCGACCGACACGATCACGCGGACCGGGCTCTCGAGATCCTCGACCTGCTCGAGCGCAGCGAGCGCCACGTCTGGCGATTTCGAGTGCACCGTGAGGACCGAGTCCGCGTAGCGCCCTTCGAAGAACGCCGGATCGCGCATGGTGTCGCTCGCGAGCTCGGCCTCCTCGATCGTCGTCGCGATGACGAGCATCACCGGGTTGACCGGCTTCGCCCCGGTCAGGGTGCAGTACCGCTCGACGGCGACGCGTTTGGCCTCCAGCAGGCGCATCCCGTCGGCCAGCTTCGTCCGCTCGTCCTTGCGCTCGTCGTGGCGGCCGACGATGACGGGCGTCTTCACGAGCCGGTCGGCGATCGCGTGCGCGAGCGGGTACGCGTACACGATCTGCTCTCGCGGCGTGTCCTTGTGCGGGGTCGCGGTCAGCCCGACGAGGATCGACGGCTCGAGGTCGCGGATCGCCTGTGAGAACGCCTTCCCGTAGTAGACGTGGTGCTCGTCCGCGAACAGGACGAGATCCTCGCGCTCCTTCAAGTACTCGTAGAAGGCGTCGCCGAGCGTCTCGTGGAATGTGTGCGTCTTGCGGCCGGCCTTGCCGGTCGGCTTGAGCAGCGACTGGACGCTGAAGACGTACAGCCGGACGCGCTCCTCCTCGGCGTGGTCGACGGTCGCGAAGTTCTCGGCGGTCACGATGAGCGGCTCCACGTCCATCCCCTCCAGCAGGCTCTTCGGGTGCCCGGGCGTGAAGTTGGCGATCGTCTTCTCCAGGATCGTGCGCCCTGGCGTGATGACCGCGAAGTGGCGGCGTCCGAGCGCAGCGTAGTACTCGATCGCAGCGGCGAGCACGTACGTCTTGCCGACGCCGGTCGCAACGTCGATCACGCACTCGTACGGCGGCGACCGGCCCTCGATCTCGTAGTGCTGGGCGGCGGTGTATGCGATCGCGCGGAGCGCCTCCACGTTCGGCTCGCGCAGGTCGAGCCGCGCCGCGATCGCCGCGATCGCGTCCTCGTCGACGTCGAGCGTCTTCGGCGCGGCTACCGCCATTCGCGCGCGATCCGGTACTCGGCGAGGATCGACGCCGGGATCTTCCGCGCGCGCGAGCCGGGGCGGAGCTCCCGGAGCGCGGGCGTGACCTCTGGGTCGACCGCGGTGCCGCAGAGCACGAACTTCTCCTCGGGCGCGAGCGCGCCGACGAGAAGCCGTGCGACGTCCGGGTTCACGAGCCCGTCGACGACGGCCAGCCGCGCGCGTCCCTTCGTTCCTGCGAATGGTGCGTCGGGCTCGTACGAGAAGCCGAGCTGCGCTGCGGTCGCCTCGCCCAGCGAGCCGTTTGCCGCCCACTCGGCAAGCCAGACGCCCGCCGGACTCGGCGAACATCGACGGCCCGACCTCTATGACGCGAAAGCCGCCGCCGCCCTCCCAGCCGACGTCCTTCGTGATCCCGCCGGGATCGTCGCCCGCGACGACGTTCTCGAGCCGCGGTTGCGTGAACGTTTCGACGGTGTCGCGGCTCGACTCGACCGCGACCCAGCGACGACCCATCTTGTGTGCGACGGCAGCGGTTGTGCCCGAACCGGCGAAGCAGTCGAGCACGACGTCACCGGGATTCGAGGCGATCTGGATGATCCGCTGCATGAGGCGCTCGGGCTTGGGTGTCGCGAACGGCACCGCCTCGGGGAAAAGGCCTTTGATCTCAGCCTTCGACTGCCGATTGCCTCCTACTTCCTTGACGTGCCAGACCGTGTCTACCACGCGATCGCCGGCTTCGCTCAGGAATAACTTCCGTTGGGGAGTCGCGTTACCGGACCGACCGAACCAAATCCCGTTTTCAGTGAGAAGCCGCTCGTAGGTGTCGCGCGGGACTCGCCAACTTGTTCCCGTGGGGGCTCGGTGACGAGCACCACTTGGCGTGATCACCTCGAAATCGCCGCTCGACCTATAGCTCGGACTAATTAGTGTGGACGCCAGCCACGGCCCGCGAGGATCGTTGTCAGGATTCTTGTAAACAAGATTCATGTCTGATGTGCGAGGCAACCGATTGGGCCTCCATCCATCGGACTTTCCGTAAACGAGGAGATAGTCGTGGCTGCCTGAGAACTGCCGCGCGTCGTTTCTGAGGGTGTCAGCCTTCTCCCAAATCACGACACCCACGAAGCTATCGCGGCCCATGACCTCGTCCATCATCACCTTCAAATACGCCTGCTCCGAGTCGTCGCAGTGCACCCAGACCGAGCCGTCGGGCGAGAGCAGCTTGCGGATCTGGAGGAGCCGGTCGCGCATCATCGTCAGCCAGACCGAGTGCTCGAGCGCGTCGTCGTAGTGCTCGAACGCCTGCTGGGTGTTGAACGGCGGGTCGAGGTAGACGAGCTTCACCTTGCCGACGTGCTCGCGGGCGAGCTCCGGAAGCTCGCAGAGGCTCGTGAGCGCGTTCAGCGCGTCGCCCGTGATCAGTAGGTTGTCCTGCGCGCGGCTCCGCGCGCTCTGTGTCTCGCCGACCTCCTCGACGTCGTGGAGGAGCCGGACCTCGGCGACGCGGTAGTCCGAGGGCGGCACCCACTGGTAGCCGCCCTCCTGGTCGGCGAGCAGACGCAGGTGCTTGTTCGTCCAGGTCAGCTCGAGGCGTCCGCTCGGCTCCACGGCCATGCCCGGAGTCTACGAACACCGCCGAACGTCTTACGTCCGGCCGACCTGTGCCAACTTCGTGCCGATTCGAGAACAACGCGTGGCCAAGCGCGCGTGCGCGTCTACCTTCGGAAGTGCGGCGGAGGGTGGAATCCCGAGGTGGGATGGCCGGCTGAGACCCGGTCGACCGGCGGACGCCGGTTCCGGTTCGAGTCCGGCGCCCTCCGCCCGCTGAGGGCTACACTGCGATCGGGTCTCAGTCGGTCGCGGGCGCAAGCCCGCTTCACCAGCACGAAGCCCGCCAAAAGGCGGGCTTCGTTTTCAGACCAGAACTCTCAATCGTCGGGCATCGGGCGCACTCACCGGCCTACGGCGTGCCCGACCAGAGGCCGGCGTTGCCCGCGCCATGGCGCCCCACGACGACGATTCCTCCGCGGGCCCTGACGATCCCCTCACCGGCCTGATATCCCGGCTCGAGGAAGACCGGGTCGGTCTCCCCGATTCGTGTCCAGCGTTCCCCGTCCGACGATCGCCAGATCGCGAGGTCGTTCTGACCGCGACCCCCGGATGTTCCGGTTGCCAGATAGCCGGAGCCGTCGCGCACGACGTCGTTGATCTCGCTCCGCGGCGCACTGACTGCCACGACCGCTTGGACCCAGGGTCTGTCGAGTCGTGTCCGCCGCCAGGTCACCGCTGCGCCGCTGTCGTCCTCGCCCCCGATGACCGTGCCTCTCGGGCCGTCCGCACAGCGGGTTGCGCTCGACCGGATCGCGACGATCTCCGGTTCGGGCGTCCACGCACCCTTGGGAGAGCGGCTCCACGCCAGAACGCGCGACCGAGCGTCTCCGCCGACGGTCGCTACCGCTACCGCGCCGTTGGGGCCTGCGCAGAGAGCACGTGCCACTCCCAATCCGAGGGTCGCGGTTCTGCGCCACGTCCCACGAGAGCGAGCCCAGGTCGTGGTCTGGAGGCCACGCTGCGATCCCTCGAATGCGACCGCGAGCAGGCCCGACGTGCTGGGCACGATGTCCACGAACACGCCGACCGGATCCGCGCGGGTACCGCCGAGCAGTCGCCACGTCGATCCGTTTCGCGATGTCCAGAACGCGAGGTGGGCACGAGCGCGAATCAGTCGCCATCCCGCAATCGTGAAGGTTCCGCGCTCCGAGGTGATGGCGACAAGGCGGGCGGCGGGATCCGTGAACGGGGCTTTGCGCCAGGTGCCTCCGGAAGGCGAGAACATGACGAGTGGCTTCTCGTGCCCGTCGTTGCCGATCGCGACCACGCGACTCTTCGCGACGGCCACGTCGACGAGCGCCGTGGCGAACGGAGTGGACGCGGGAAAGGCCGGTCCCTTGTCCCCACGCAACCACTCGGTTCCGACGCGATGGAACATCTGCGAGCCGTACTGCCCCAGGGCCACGAACACGACCTTCGTCCCGTCCGAGGCGGCGCTGACGGTCTGTCCCGCGCTGCTCCGCGAGGGTGGCGTGGGTATCAGCGACCAGTCGCGCCCGTTGCCCGAGCGCCAGATCCGCGGGCCGGCGTCCGACGATCCCGAGGCCAGAAACCCGCCCGGGATCGTCTGAATCCGGTGCACTCCGGCGATGCCGCCTTCGAGCGCGGGCAGGCGCTCCCACTCGTTGCCCGTGGGTGAGACCCAGAGCGTGGGAACCTCGACGTTCTGGCCTGCGAGGCCTCCGGCGACGAGCCCGAGGGTCGGGTCCCAAGCGATTCCGGCGACTTGCTGGAACCCTGGGCCGCCGAGCCCGAGAGATGCCGGATCGACGCTCCGCCAGGATCCGTTCGTCCCGACCCAGATGCGCCCGTCCGTGCCTCCGCCCGCAGCCGTGTCGCCGACGATGACGAGTCGTGTTCCCGTGCTGCTCACGTCGAGCGGCTGGAATCGCTCTGCCGTCGTGGAAAAGGCGCTGTCCACGCGCCAGGCGCGACCGTCGTCGGAGCGAAAGACCGTGACGGTCGTCGTACCGGACGGGTGGTGACGATAGCCGACCGCGACGAATCCGTCGGGCCCCCCGTCGAGACCCTCGATATCGCCGTCGTACGCGAGCAGCGGATCCGATTCGTCCTGGAGCGCGGTCCAGGAGCTCGGCCCCGTGCTCCACCAGGCAGCAGTACGCAGGGTTCCATCGAAGCGATTTCCGACGGCGACCGCGACGCGTCCTCGTCGGGCGACGGAGAAGGGACCGTCGCGGCGTTCCGCCGAACCGGTCTCTTCCATCCCGAACCGGCGCCAGGCCGCACCGTCGTCCGAGGTCCACGCGCTCGGATCTCTGTTGCCGTCGCCGTCGACGACGTATCCGACCGCAAGCCAGGGACTCCCCGACTCGGGCGGCAGGATGGACGTCACGTACACGACGTGACCGCCGCCACGCAATGCGTCGTGCTCGATTCGTGTCCAGCCTGCAGGCGCGGCCTGAGTCGCGGACGTCAGAAGGAGAACGGCAAGAGCTGCGGCGAATGCGCCCGAGAGGATGCGTGTCGAGTACGTCATCGGCTCACAGAGTGACGAAGGTGCGGGACGGTTGTTCCCCTTTCGTCGGTGGATCGGCACGCGCGTGTCGCAGCTACACCCTCTCCCAGCGCTCTCTCGTGCCCGTCCGGTCGGATCGCTAGGCTTAGTTGACTATGAAGGCAACGAAAAGCCGAGCGACGAGCCTGGAGCGGGTCGAGGAGGAGCTGGCGACGCTCGCCGCCCACATCAACGCCGCCACCGCCCGCTGGCTCGAGCTCGCGGCGACTTTCGGGCGCGACGGCGGGGCTGTCGACGGGGATGTCGCACGCTGGCTCGCCTTCCGCTGCGGAATCACGACGCGCGAGGCGCGCGAGTACCTGCGGGTGTCCGAGGCGTTGCCGGAGCTTCCCTCGATCGAGGCCGCGTTCGGGCAAGGCGAGCTCGGCTTCAGCAAGGTACGCGCTCTGACGCGGGTCGCGACGCCTGAGTCCGAGGAGAGCCTGCTCGAGCTCGCCCTGTCGCTCACGGCTTCCCAGCTCGAGCGGGCGCTCCGCGCCTTTCGCCGGATCCGAAGCGAGGAGGCCAGGGAGAGCCATGAGCTCGAATACCTGGACTACTACTGGGCAGAGGACGGCTCGCTCTACCTGCGGGCGCGGCTGGCGGCCGAGGACGGCACGCTCCTCGTACGTGCCCTCGATGCGTGTCGCGAGCGCGTCCGCGAGCGGCAGCGGCAGGAGCGCTCGCCGGAGCAGCCTGCCTCCTCCGTCGAGCCTCCACGCTCGGCGCAGGTCGAGGCGCTCGTGGAGGTCGCAAAGAGGGCGCTCGCTCCCTCGGAACCGGGCGCCGAGGGCGAGCGCGCGCGTCTCGTCGTGCATGTGGACGCGGCCGCGCTGACGCGGCAGGGCGCGGGGCGCTCGGAGCTCGAGCACGGCCCGCTGATCGCTCCCGAGACCGCCCGTCGTCTCGGCTGCGACGCCGAGACGGTGAGCGTGCTCGAACAGGACGGCCTCCCGCTCGGCGTGGGTCGGAGGCGGCGGAGCGTCCCGCCGGGTCTTCGTCGCCTGCTCGAGGCGCGAGACGACGGCTGCTGCCGCTGGCCGGGTTGCGAGAGTCGCCGCCACCTCGACGCCCATCACCGCAGGCACTGGGCGAGCGGCGGCGAGACCTCCCTCGACAATCTCGTCCTGCTCTGCTGGCAGCACCACCGCCTGGTGCACGAGGGCGGCTATACGATCGAGGACGCCGACAGCGGCGAGCTTCGCTTCCGAAACCGCCACGGCGTCGTCTCGGAGAGCGTTCCGCGCTCGCCCCCGCGCGGAAGCGCGGACGAGCTCCTCGCACTGAACCGGCTGGCGGGGCTCGTGATCGGCCCGGCGACGAACCGAAACGGACTCGGCGACCACCTCGACCTCGAGCTCGCGGTGGCTGCGGTCGATCGCGGCTTCACGTAGTCCGTCAGTGATTGGGGGTGCGAAACCGGCCGATCCGCTCAGTGGCCCGGCGGTGTGGCCCCACTGCCTTGGAGATCGCGCTGTACCGTGACTCCCGTTACTCGTGACCATCTCCGGCGAACAAGCCCGGCAGTTTGCGCTCGCTCTACCCGAGGCGATCGAGCAGAACCATCACGGGCGGCCGTCGTTCCGCGTCGGGAGCAAGATCTTCGCCACGCTCTGGGACGAGAATCACATGAACGTGATGCTGGACGAAGGCGGCATCCTCACGGCCGTCGAGAGCGAGCCCGAGATCTGTGTCGAGGTGTGGTGGGGCAAGCGCCTCGCGGCCGTGCGCGTCGATCTCCGCCGCGTCGACCCTTCGCTGCTCTCGAAGCTGCTCGGCGAGGCGTGGGAGCTACGGGCGCCCAAGCGTGTGCTCGGCGGTCGGCCGAGCTCCGGCTCCGACTAGACCGGCTTCAGTGTCCGCCCGGGCGTTCCCAGCCCTCGAGCACCGGCGCCTTCCAGTCGGCACCGACCGTCTTCGAGCCCTCGACCCAGGGACCGAGCTCGGGCTGGGGGAACTTCGTGTGCTCGGCCTTCAGCTGGATGCCGTACGAGTTTCCGGACTGGAGGTGCGTGATCAGGACCTTGCGGGCGATCTCGTGCTCGCGTCCGTCGGGGATCGCGAAGTAGATCTTGATGAACGAGTTCGAGTAGCGGTCGAAGACCGCCGGCGTGCCGTCCTCCTGCAAGAGCTCGATGTCCTCGAGCCAGTTCAGGTCCTCGCCCGGGGTTGCGGCGTCGAGGTCGACGTTCTCGACGAGCGCGATGTCCTCCTGATACGGGAAACGGCGTCCGGCGAGGAACTCCGCGTCGATCGACTTGATCTTCTCGGGCTCCGAGTACGCGAGCTCGTGGCCGCGGTCGCCGTCGCTCACTGCTCCACCGCCCGCAAGTCGGTGACGTCCGCCGGTGCCTCGAGCTCCTCCTCGGCCTTGATCGCGAGCAGCCGCTTGACCTCGGAGAGGATCTCCTGCTCGGTCTGGCCGACCGTGTAGGTCGTGCCGGCGAGCGGGACGCGCGCCATCGCGGAGGCCTCGATCGTGAGCGCCGCGAGATCCTCCGGCTCCAGCGAGTGCACGTTTGTCTTCCCGCACGCGCGCGCGAGCATCTGCAGCTCCATGGTCAGCGTGGTCAGGAAGTTGTAGACGCGCTCGGATGCCTCCTCCACGACGAGGCGCTTGCGGAGCTCGGGATCCTGTGTCGTGATCCCCACGGGGCAACGGCCCGTGTGGCAGTGGTAGCACTGCCCGGCCGGAACGCCGATCGTGCCTTCGTAGTCGGTGACGCCGGGGATCTCCTTGTTGCAGTTCAGCGCCATCAGGGACGCATGCCCGAGTGCGACCGCCTTCGCGCCGAGCGCGAGGCACTTGGCGACATCCGCGCCGTTTCGGATTCCGCCTGCGACGACGAGGTCGATCTCGTCGGCCAGGCCGACGTCCTCGAGCGCGCGCCGCGCCTCGGGGATCGCGGCCATGAGCGGGATCCCGGTCTCCTCGGTCGCGATGTGCGGTCCCGCGCCCGTGCCGCCTTCGCCGCCGTCCAGGTAGATGATGTCCGGGCCGCACTTCGCGGCCATGCGTACATCGTCGTAGACCCGCGCCGCGCCGAGCTTCAGCTGGATGGGCACCTGGTAGTCGGTCGCCTCGCGGATCTCCTGGATCTTCAACGAGAGGTCGTCCGGCCCGAGCCAATCGGGGTGCCGCGCGGGCGAGCGCTGGTCGATCCCGGCGGGAAGCGAGCGCATCTCGGCCACCTGCTCGGTCACCTTTTGCCCCATCAGGTGCCCGCCGAGCCCGACCTTGCAGCCCTGGCCGATGAAGAACTCGATCCCGTCCGCGAGCATGAGGTGGTGCGGGTTGAACCCGTACCGGCTCTGGATCACCTGGTAGTACCACTTGGTCGAGTAGTCGCGCTCGGGCGGGATCATCCCGCCCTCGCCGGAGCAGGTCGCGGTGCCCGCCATGGACGCGCCCTTCGCGAGCGCCATCTTCGCCTCGAGCGACAGCGCGCCGAACGACATGCCCGTGATGTAGATCGGGATGTCCAGCTCGAGCGGCTTCTTCGCGAAGCGGGCGCCGAGCACGGTCTTCGTCACGCACTTCTCGCGGTAGCCCTCGATGACGAAGCGCGTGAGCGTGCCGGGGAGGAAGACGAGCTCGTCCCAGTGCGGCATCGGCTTGAAGATCGAGAAACCGCGCATCCGGTAGCGGCCGAGCTCGGCCTTCACGTGGATGTCGTTGATGACGTCCGGCGTGAAGATCCGGCTCCGGCCGAGGACGTTCTTGCTCGAAGGGGCGGTCTCGTCGGCCATCAGATCACCGTCCCATTCACGCTGGGGTCAGGCTTCAGCCTGACCCCGGTTGGAGGTGTTCGCCGCGCAAACCCAAGGCCGAGGTCAGGCTGAAGCCTGACCCCACGTCGCCTTGACGCGTTCACAGCACCAGCTTTCGCTCGGAGGGCTCGAGGTTGTCATAGTTGTAGAGCACCTTGCCGCAGACGAACTTCTGGAACTCGGGCGGCGCGCCGAGCCCGTAGATCCGGAACTTGCGCTCGATGAGCTCCGTGTCCGCGTCCGTCCACTCACCGGGAACGCAGTCGATGCCGAGCGACTTCACCTTCCCTGCGACGTAGATCGTCCCGTCGTACATCGAGTCGCCGAGACCCGGGCCCACGTCACCACAGATGATGATCCGGCCGCGCTGCATCATGAACCCGGTCATCGAGCCGGCGGAGCCGCCGACGATGATCGTGCCGCCCTTCTGGTCGATGCCGCTCCGCGCGCCGACGCGTCCCTTGACCACGACGTCGCCAC
>Ga0208612_1000601_pt1 | contig 15316 bp, 18 predicted proteins | sample AntDryMetagUQ889_FD_188089 | JGI IMG/M metagenome (GOLD analysis project Ga0208612, IMG submission 188089) | Polar desert microbial communities from Antarctic Dry Valleys - UQ889 (SPAdes) | ecosystem: Environmental > Terrestrial > Soil > Desert | place: Antarctic Dry Valleys | collected 2008-12-31 | reverse complement strand
AGCGAATAGGTGAACTCGAGGTCCTTCCGATCGGCCATGGCCCCGGAAGGGGTATCAGGTGGGCGACCGGCCCCGCAGTGCGGCGGCCGGGACGAGTCGCCCGGCGGCTACTCGGTCCGCGACTCCTCGTCCTCGGCTCCGCCTACGTCGTCGTCGGGCGCCGGTGCGAGCCGAAGGGGCCGGCTGTTGGGTGGCGCCGCATCCAGTGCGGGGTTACCCGGGGTGCGATCGCGCGAACGGGCGCGCGACTGTAGAGTGCCGGCGTGGACGCCGACCGCGCGCGAGACCTCCTCGCTCGAGAGCGAAGCAGGCTCGAGGACGCGCTTACCCGCCTTCAGCGGCCGGGCGACGAGGAGCTCTCGCACCTCGACCAGCACCCCGGCGACGAGGGCACCGAGGTCTTCGAGGAGGAGCGCGACGAGGGGTTGTCGCAGCGGCTGCGCGAGGAGCTCGAAGCCATCGATCGCGCCGAGCGCCGCGTGCAGGAGGGAACCTACGGGACGTCGATCGACACCGGCGCCCCGATTCCCGATGGGCGCCTCGAAGCCGTACCCTGGGCGGAGCGAACGGCCGAGGAGCAGGAACGCTACGAGCGCGGGGGGTGACCCGCTGAGCGGCCGGCGCCCGCGACCCGCTCGGGCGGATCGCCGCTGACGCGGTGTTGAGCCTCTCGTCCAGGCGGGGGCGCTGGGTCCTGGCCGTCACCATCCTGGGCTCGGCCGTCGCGTTCCTCGAGGCGACGGTCGTCAACGTCGCGCTTCCCGAGATCGGGCGCGACCTCGACGCAAGCGTAAGCGGCCTCCAGTGGGTGCTGAACGGCTATCTCCTGACGCTCGCCGGGCTGATCCTGCTGGGTGGGTCGCTCGGAGATCGGTACGGGCGCCGGCGCGTGTTCAGCATCGGAGTCGTCTGGTTCACGGTCGCGTCGGCGCTGTGCGCCGCGGCGCCGACCGTCGAGTTCCTCGTCGCAGCGCGAGTTCTCCAGGGCATCGGAGGGGCGCTGCTGACGCCCGGCAGCCTCGCCATCATCGAGGCCGCCTTCCGGTCGGAGGACCGTCCACGGGCGATCGGCGCGTGGTCGGCGCTCGGCGGCGTGGCGGCCGCGATCGGGCCGCTCGTGGGCGGCTATCTCATCGCCGCGGTCTCCTGGCGGGCGGTCTTCCTGCTGAGCGTCCCGCTCGGCGTGCTCGTCGTCGTCGCAGCGGCTCGACACGTGCCGGAGAGTCGCGACCCGCTGGCCACCGGCCGGCTCGACCTGCCGGGGTCCGTGCTCGCGACGCTCGCGCTCGCGGGCGGCACCTTCGCGCTGGTCCAGGCGCCCACCGGAGACGCGACGGCGCCCGCCTTCGCGGCCGGCGCGGTCGGCCTGGCGGCACTCGTGGCCTTCGTCGTCGTCGAGCGGCGCACCGCGCACCCGATGCTCCCGCTCGAGATCTTCTCCTCGCGGCAGTTCACGAGCGCGAACGTCCTCACGTTCATCGTCTACGCCGCGCTCGGCGGCGTCTTCTTCCTGCTGGTCCTGTTCCTGCAGGTCTCGCTCGGCTACTCACCGATCGCGGCCGGCGCGGCCTCGCTTCCGGTCACGGCCTCGATGCTCCTGCTCTCTTCGCGCGCCGGAGCGCACGCCCAGCGGATCGGGCCGCGACTGCCGCTGACCGTCGGGCCGCTGCTGATCGCCGCCGGCATGCTGCTGATGTCGCGCATCGAGCCGGGTGAGAGCTACGTCGACGCCGTGCTGCCGGCGGTGATCGTCTTCGGCCTCGGACTGGCCGCCACGGTCGCACCGATCACCGCCACCGCGCTCGCCGCCGCCGACGACCGGCACGCCGGCGTGGCGTCGGGCGTCAACAACGCCGTCGCGCGCACGGCGCAGCTGACGGCTGTGGCAGCGCTGCCCGCGCTCGCCGGGCTGACCGGCGCTGACTTCGAGGACCCGCTCGCGCTCGCGGACGGCTTCCAGACGGCGATGCTCGTCACGGCCGCCGTCGCGGCAGCCGGCGCGGCGATCGCGCTGGCCACGATCCGCAACGACGTGCTCGAGCCCGCCGGTGCGGAAGCAGCCGCCGGCGACGGCACGGCCGAGCGACAGCTCGCTCACTGCGCGGTGGCCGGCACCCCGTTGCGCCAGGAGCGGCCGGCCGCTCGGCCTGCCCCGGTGGGTGCCGGTGACCGCGCCAGCTAGCCGCCCCTGTTCAGGCGACCGGAGAAGCGGCGGCAAGAGCGTCCGCTCGGCCCTCACGCCGACGCCGCGTACCGGCCGCTGCGAGCGATACAACCTCTCCTGACCCCGTAGACGATCCAGGAGGTGCGCCGGTGGAAGCGCGAGGAGCAACCCACGATGTCGCGGTCCGCCGGGATCCGCAGCCGCGCGGGCCGGCCGCCTACGGGGCGGAGGTCATCGGCACGTTCCTGCTGGTCTTCTTCATCTGCGGGCTGATCTCGATCTCCAGCAATCAGGCGGTGTCGCTCGATCTCGCCGGGCTCGGCCTTCTGCACGCGCTCATCCTGATGGTGCTCGTCTACGCCCTGGGCGGCACGTCCGGCGCGCACTTCAACCCGGCGGTGACGCTGGCGCTGCTCGCGATCCGCAAGATTTCCCCAGCGAGCGCGGCCGTCTACATCGCCTGTCAGGCGGTCGGGGCCGTGCTGGCGGCGCTGTTGGTAGCGCTGTTGTTCAACGACATCGGCGAGGCCGTCAACTACGGCGCCGCGACGATCAACCCCGACGTGCTCCAGGACGGGTCGGTCGGGCTCGGCCTGATCGCCGAGGCGCTCGGGACCTTCATCCTGATGTGGGCGATCATGGGGCTCGCGGTCAACCCGCGCGGCGAGGCGGCGCTCGCCGGCGTGGCGATCGGCGGCGCGCTGGGCCTGGCGGTGATGGTCTTCGGCCCCGCCACCGGCGCGAGCCTAAACCCGGCGCGCTGGCTCGGCCCGGCTGTGGCCTCGGGGGAGTTCTCCGACTTCTGGCTCTACCTCCTCGGCCCGGTCGTCGGCGCGCTCGCGGCGGCGCTCGGGTACCGCGCGTTGGTGCTCGAGCGGCGCGGGCTGCAGGCGATGGCTCCCAAGGAGGAGCTGCCCGGCTGACCGGAGCGGCGTGGCGATCGACGAGCAGCTCGTCAAGGCGCTCCACGTCGAGGTCCTGCGAAGGCAGGATCTCCACGCGGAGACCGAGCCGCACGTCGTCTTTCAGACTTCGACGATCGACGCGCTTCTCGAGGGCGCGTACGACGGTGATGTGAGCTTCGCCGAGCTCCGCCGGCACGGCGACCTCGGGCTCGGCACCTTCGACGCCCTCGACGGAGAGATGATCGCCCTCGAGGGCGAGTTTCACCGGGCGACGGTCGACGGGAGCATCCGGCCGGTGCCTGCCGAGGAGCGAACTCCGTTCGCGGTCATGACCTTCTTCGCGCCGACCTCCGAGGTCGCGATCCATGCGCCCCTGGACCAGGCCGGACTGCTCGAGGCGCTCGAACGCTCGCGTGACGGCGAAGCCGCGAGCCACGCCGTTCGGGTGGACGGGCGCTTTGACTTCGTCCGGGCGCGGTCGATCGGCCGCCAAGCGAAGCCCTACCGGCCGCTCGTGGAGGTCGTGCAGGACCAGCACGTGTTCGACTTCACGGACGTCGAGGGCACGCTCGTCGGCTTTCGCTTCCCCGACTACGCGCACGGCATCGAGGTGCCGGGCTACCACCTTCACTTCATCAGCGCGGACCGCTCCGGCGGCGGGCACGTGCTCGACTGCCGCGTCCGGGACGCAACCGCGCTGATCGACGACTCGTCGGCGCTGCACCTCGAGCTGCCGCCCGGTGTGGACATGCTCGACCCGGCCGCGAGCGCCGCCTCGCCCGACGCCGTCGAGCGCGTCGAACGGGGCGGGCGAGCTCAGGACGACCGGTAGGTAGCCTCGAGCGCCGTGGACGTTCCGCTGACCCGTCGCCAGATCCTCTTCTACGACTACGTGCGAGAGGACGTCCTCGAGCGCCGAGCGCCGCATCGCGAGGCGCACATCGCGCTCGTGCGAGAGTGGACCGCGGGCGGCAGGATCCTCATGTCCGGCGCGCTCGGCGACCCCCCGCACGGCGCGGCGCTGGTGTTCGCCTCCGACGATCCCACCGAGGCCGAGCGGTTCACAAAGATGGACCCCTACGTCACCAGCGGTGTGGTCACCGCCTGGCGGGTCGAGCTCTGGAACGTCGTCTCCTAGCCCCCAACGCATCCGATGGGTCGTTCTGACGCTCGTGGGCGGGCGCCGTTCACGGCAAGCCCGCGCTGTCCTGCCCTACTGTCGCTATGGGACACTTATCCAGGACAGTGCCGATCCTCCGACGCTCCGAGCCGACCGCGGCAGCAGCGGTTCCTCACTGCCTCAGAATGCCCCGCGAGATGCGTTGGGGGGACCCTCCAAGGTCAACCAGAGACGCGCACGACGGTCCGTCCGCGAACCTCACCGGCGAGGATGGCGTCCAGGACCGGCTCGAGGCCGTCGAGGTCCACCTCGGCTGTGATCGACTCGTCGAGCTCGGCCGGGCGCATGTCGTCGGCGAGACGTTGCCACAGCCGGCGCCGGCGCTCGATCGGAGTCTCGACCGAGTCGACGCCGAGCACCGCGACGCCGCGGAGGACGAACGGCAGAACCGTCGTCTCGAGACCAGGTCCGCCGGTCAGTCCGCACACGGCGACGGCCGCCCCGCGGCGGAGCGTGCGCAGGATGTACGCCAGCGTGCTCCCGCCCACCGGGTCGATCGCGCCCGCCCAGCGCTCTGACTCGAGCGGGCGCCGGCTCGAGGCCGATGTCTCCTCACGCGAGATGACTTGGGCGGCGCCGAGGCGGCGCAGGTAGTCCGGCTCGTCCTTTCCGGTGCTGGCGACGACCTCGTAGCCGCGTCGCGCAAGGATGCCGACGGCGGTGCTCCCAACCCCGCCGGTGGCTCCCGCGACCAGTACGGGTCCCGCGGCCGCCGACAGCCCGCGTTCCTCGAGCTGGTGTATGGACAGCGCGGCGGTGTAGCCGGCCGTGCCGATCGCCATCGCCTGCCGCCCCGACAATCCGTCGGGAAGCGGCACGACCCAGTCTTCAGGGACGCGCGCGTACTCCGCGTAGCCGCCGTGATGGGAGACGCCGAGCCCGTAGCCATGGGCCAAGACCGTGTCGCCCTCCTCGAACCCGGCCGCGGCGCCGCATTCCACCACCTCGCCGGCCAGATCGATGCCCGGCACGAGCGGGGATGTGCCCGCCACCTGTCCGCCGGGGATGGTCGCGAGCGCGTCCTTGTAGTTGACGCTCGAGAACTCGACGCGCACCAGCACGTCGTCCTCGCCGAGATCCGCGGGATCGAGCTGGCGAACGCCGCGCTCGACCCTCCCCTCGACCTGCTCGGCGACGAACGCCTTGAACCGCGCCACTCGACCACCTTCCGTCAATCGATCCGCCAGAAGGTGACTACCCACCCCGCTGGGACGGAAACCGATCCCCGGCGTGTAGCGTGCGCCCACGTGCCGCTCGCCGCCGTTGCAGCGTTCCTGGGGGCGACGCTGCAGTCGGCAACCGGATTCGGGTTCGCCCTCGTGCTCGGCCCCGCCCTCATCGCGGTGCTGACGCCGGCCGAGGCGCTCACGACGCTCCTCGTCCTCTCTGCGTCACTCAACCTGCTGATGTTGTTCTCCGAGCGGCGCCGGCGGAGCATCCGGTGGTCCGACGTTCTCCTGCTCCTCGCGGCTGCCGCCCCCGGGCTCGTCGGAGGAGTCTTCCTGCTGAGCGTCGCGTCCAAGGCCGAGTTGCAGGTCGCGGTGGGATTGACCGTCCTGTTGGCCGTCGTCTTCCACGTGCGCCGGGTCCGCGGCCCGGACACCGTGGGTGGGGCATCGACTCCGGCCTGGGCCGCGGCCGCGGTGGGCGTGGTGACTGGTGGCCTCACCACCACCACGAACGTCAACGGACCGCCGCTCGTACTGTGGTTCCAGCGGCGGGGGGCGACCCCCGGCGAGCTACGGGACTCGGTCGCGGCGGGCTCGCTGCCGCTCAACGTGGCCGGGGCTTGCCTGCTGATGGTCTTCGGCGAGCAGGAGCAGAGCTTCGTGGCGGAGGCGATCCTCCCCCTGCTGGCGCTCACGGTCGCAGGGCAGCTCGCCGGGCGGAGGGTGTTCGAGCGGTTCAGCGCCGAGCGGTTCGCGCTAGCCGGCATCGTGCTCGCGACGCTCGCCGGGCTCTCGAGCCTCGGAATCGGAGTCGCCTCGTTGGCGGGATGACCGTGCGGGGGCGAGCGGCTAGCTTTCACCCGCCCGCGTCAAGCGCCGCTCGGCGCAGGAGGCACTGGTCCGGCTGGTCTTGCCGGAGTTTGCGAGGAAGCGGTGGTCGGACCCGTGTGGCCTCGGTCGGCAGGCTGATCAGGCGCCGTCGTGCGGCAGGCTTTCGTGTGCGCCGTGAGGATGGCCAGCGCGGGCGGGCGGCAAGCTAGGTTGCGCCGTCGTGCGGCATAGCTGTCAAGGCCGTCACCGCCCGCGCCTGTGCCGGGACCGACAGTAGCGCGCTTCGTCGAATGGCTGTTGGGTCGTAAGCAGGGCGAAGCAGAGCCGGCAGGCGTTGCGGGCGAGCGCCACCCGCGCCTGGATCGGCTGCATCCCGCGCGCCCGCAGCTCACGGTCGCGGATGCGGAAGCTCGCGCCGTGTTGGGAGAGTCCCCAGGCAATCCCCATCAGCGCGTCGCGGTGCTCGGGCAGGCCCTGGCGCGAGATCCGCCCGCGCCGGCGTAGCGTGGCCGACTCGTAGGAGGCTGGCGCGAGCCCCGTCGCCGAGAAGAGGTGGTCGGGCGTCGCAAAGCGCGCAATCGGCAGGCTGTGGGCGGCGAAGGCCGCGGCGCGCACGGTCGCGACGCCGGGCAGGCTGGTGAGAACCTCCCCGTCGGTCAGCGGCAGCAGCTCGGCGAGCTGGTCCTCGGCGAGGCCGATGTCGAGCTGCAGGCCGCGGTGGCGCTCGAGGTCGCGGCCAAGACGCGCGGCGCGTAGCTCGGCGTCGGGCGGCGGTGCCAGCAAGCGGCGCCAGCGCTCTGCCCAGAAGCGGGCGTTTCGCTCGGTCAGGCGTCCGGGGGCCCGCGCCATCAGCGAACGCAGCGTCGGCGCTCGCCCCGCGAAAGCGGCGGCGCAGCTGAGCACCGCCTGCCCGGAGGCGTCCTCGAGCTTGAGCGCGCGACCGTGGCCAACCGGCGCCGAGAGCCCGGGGCAGAGTCCGTTCAGCTGGTCGTGCAGGCGCTGCTGGAGCACCCTGCGCTGGGCGACCAGGCTGCGGCGATGGCGGACGGTGGCGAGCAGCGCCTCGAGCGTTCCGTCAGCGGCCGGGCGTCCAGCGCCCTGGCGCAGCAGCCAGACGAGCGCCGCGCAGTCGCGATCGTCGGTCTTAAAGCGCCGCGAGCCGAGCTGGGTCCTCGCCGCCTGCGTCTCCGAGGGAGCGAACAGCCGCAGTGAGCCCGGGAAGCGGCGCTCGAGCTCTGCTGCCCAGGCGCGGTGAAGCGAGCCCGTCGCCTCGAGACCGATGACCGGCCGCCCGTCGACCTCGCTCGTGGCAATCAGGCGCTCGAGCTCGTCGATGCCGTCTTTCAGGACCGGCAAGGACACCGGCTCCCCGATCAGACCGCGCTCACCGCTGGTCAGCCAGACGCGGTTGGTGACCTTGCCGGGATCGATCGCGACGACGAGCGTCTTTGCAGGAAGCTCTCTGCGGAGCAGGTCAGGCATGGACAACCTCCTGGGAGGGGGAAAGAGAAAGACCCTCCCCGAACGAGGAGGGCCTACCTCAGGACGGTTGTCTGGGAGCTATCAGCTGAAGCGTGCGGCGATCGCCTCGGCGACCTCGTCCATCAGCCCCTCAGCGCAGCTCGGGAATGTGGCGCTCGAGGTGGCCGTCGATCGTCTGGCGAACCCAAGCCTGGGTTGCGGCATCGGCCATTCGATAGCGCGCGAGCAGCGTTGCCTGGTCGGTCAACGGGAGGCCGGCGATCTCCCAGCGCACCGCGAGCCGCTCGAAGAGCAGCTCGCTGCGCCGGCGCCAAACGTCCTCCTGCGAGGCGGCGCTGCTGCTCGGTGGCTCACCGATCTTTGCGATCGTGCCCGAGCTGAGCGACCGGCGAAGCGTCAGGAGGTTGCCCTCCGCGTCGGCGTAGTCCGTGGTCGCCACCTGCGGCCGCTCGGCTTCCCGGCGTCGTCCGCGCTTGCCCACGCGCAGACATTCTGACGAGGACGCCCGACGAGCCGATTCACGCGGTCGTCGCGCCTCCGCGCACACGCTCCCCTCGCGCCGGCGACGCGCTAGTGCGCGCTGGCTTCCACGGCGCGCACGAGCAGCTCCACGGCCTCGTCCTCGGCGAGCGCCTCGTGCCGCAGGAGCCATTGCCAGGCGCCGAAGCTCGTGGCGAGGCCGATCGCTGCCCGCACCCGGCGGGCCTGCGGCCCGTCGTCCGTCGTCAGGCCCGCCGACAGCACCTCGCGAACGGCCGCGTCCCAGGGTTCCGTGCCCGCGGCCACGACCTCGCGCAGTGCCGGCAGCGCCGCCTGGTCGCGCCTGACGTTCGCGAACATCGCCTCGCCGCTCCGGTACCAGCCGTGGATCTCGGCAAGGGCCTGCCGGAGCCGTTCGCCGGGGTCGCCTACCCGGGCCCACAAGGCTGGGTCGGGTGGCGTATGGCCGGACATGAAGTGCGCCGAGCAGGCCGCGAACAGATCGCGGTCCTCGGGAAAGTGCGTATAGACCGTCAGCCGCTGCACCCCGGCGCGACGCGCGATCTCCGCCACCGTCGTGCGCACCGGCCCAACCTCCTGGTGCAGCCCCACGGTCGCCTCGACGATCCGCCGGCGGGTCTCCCCCTGGCGACGGGCTCGTTCCCTCAGCTCGTAAGTGCGTTTCTTCGGCATTGACTGAACGCGGTGTTTAGTGTAGCGTGGCCGCGATCGATAAACATGGTGCTCATTGAAAGGAGCCCCGCCGATGATGGTTCAACAGAAGGTCGCCGCGGCAGACGGCGAACACGTGCGATTCGGCAAGGCGCTCGGCACGCGGCGCATGCTTTCCGCGACCGCTACGGGCGGCGCCTTCGGGATCGTGGAGCACGACCTCCCCGCCGGTCAGCTCGGCTCGCCGGTGCACACCCACGAGCTCGAGGACGAGTACTCCTACGTTCTCAGCGGCCGGCTTACCGCGCAGGTCGCCGATGACGTGATCGATGCCGGCCCGGGCGACCTCGTTGTCAAGCCGCGAGGGACTCCGCACGCGTTCTGGAACGCCGGAGCCGAGGCCGTGCGCTTCCTCGAGCTCATCTCCCCGGGCGGGTTCGAGGAGTACTTCTTCGAGCTCGCCGCGCCGTTCAACGCCCAAGACGAGCAGGCGATGGGCGAGATCGTGGGGCGCTACCGGCTGGACCTGAGGATGGAGACGATTCCCGAGTTGCTCGAGCGGAACGGCCTGCAGCCCCCGTTCTAGTCGTCCCGCCGCGGCGCGAACCGCATCTGACCGTCTGCGTCCTTCCCCGCAGGCGTCCTGACGACGAAGGGCCCGCCGACTTCGGCGGGCCCCCGTGCGATCGAAATGGTGCGGCTGACTAGAGCGGGCGGACGGCGACCGCCTTCGGCCCCTTGTCGCCGGACTCGGCCTCGTAGGAGACCTTCGCTCCCTCGGCCAGCGAGTGATAACCCTCGCCGTCGATGCCGCTGTGATGGACGAAGAGATCCTTCGTCCCCTCATCGGGCGTGATGAACCCGAAACCCTTCTCGTCACTGAACCACTTCACGGTTCCAGTGGGCATGTATTGCTCCTCCAGCTATGCGTGCTGCGAACGTGGAGGATGCTTTAGCAACGACCGCCGAGCGCGTGCACTGTCTCGCCGAGCTTCTTGGCCCGGCCTGAACGCCATCAACGCTAGCAGCACCTCGCGGACGTGCGTAGGGCGACTGCCGATGGCAGGGACCCCTGGGGGAAGCATCGGTCTAGAGAATTGCCCCATGGGCGTCGTGGGTATGCGAGGGAGCTAGGATCGCGAGGCGTTGGGGACGGACGTGCCAGATGGCCTTCGGACGGATCCGCAGCCGCGGGCGAGTGCCTCCGGCGAGAGGCCGAAGCGGCCAGTGTCGGTCACGCTCGTGGCCGCGCTCGGCCTGGCCGTAGCCGTCTACAGCCTTACCGTCGGAGTACTGGCGCTGCGGAGCGGCCACGACGATCGGCTCGTCGACGGCATCTTCCACCTCGCCTTCGGCGTGGGCGTGCTCGCGGCGGGCCTCGGTGCATTCCGGCTGCGCTCGTGGGCGTGGGCCGCCTTCATGACCTGGGCGGTGATCGGGCTTACCCACCAGGTACTGCGCTATCTGTTCCTCGGGGATCCCAACTACGTCGACATGGCGATCAACACCTTCGCCGTGCTCGCCATGAGCCCCCTGGAGGTCCAGATCGCGTTCGGTCTCAGGCACACGCAGAATGTCCACCTCGCACAACCCACCCGGAATCCCCTCGACCGCGACTGACCTCGAGCTCCTGCGGGCGTTCGAGCCGGTCGTGCGCTTCACTAAGGGCGAGCAGTTCTTCCCGATGGACGTCGAGCGGTACGTCGAGGGCTGCGGCCTCTGGCTCTACCACCCGGACGACCACGATCAACAGGTGATCGCGGGAGGAGAGCTGACGACGGAGAGACTCGTCGAGCCGCGGACGGCCGCCTTCGGCTCGGTGTTCTACCTCCGCTTCATCGGCCCCATGGGCATCGAGGCCAGCGCCCGCGCGCTTGCCGGCCTTCAGCGCCTCAAGCGACAGCAGAAGTACGTCTTTCGAGCCGGCCTCGGCCGCCTGGCGCGAGGGGGCCTCGTGCCGCGCCTGCTCGACGCGCTCTTCTCGGCCACGCTGCTTCTACGAGGGCGTGTGCCCAAAGCCACCGCCGCCGCCGCCGTCCTCGAGTACGCCGGGATGCAGGAGCGCGAGAACAAGTACGTCTACCACGGGCGGGTCGCGCGACACGGCGGCTGGATGATCTGCCAGTACTGGTTCTTCTTCGCCTACAACAACTGGCGGTCCGGCTTCTACGGCGTGAACGACCACGAGTCCGACTGGGAGCTGGCGTCCGTCTACCTGTACGAGCGCGACGATCGACTCGTGCCGGAGTGGGTCGCCTTCGCGTCGCACGACTTTCACGGCGCCGACCTGCGTCGGCGCTGGGACGACCCGAGCGACCTGACCCTGGACGGCCTGCACCCGGTCGTCCACGCCGGGGCGGGGTCGCACGCGTCCTACTTCGCCCCCGGCGAGTACCAGGCGGAGGTACCGCTACCGATCCCGCAGCGCGTGAAGGACGCGCTCGAGGTGCTGCAACGGTTCTGGAGGAGAACGCTGGGACAGCGTGGCGGGGAGAACCCCTTCCGCGTCCCGTTCATCGACTTCGCCCGGGGCGATGGCCTGAGCGTCGGACCGGGGCAGGAGAGGGAATGGACGCCCAACCTGATCGCCGAGACGACCCCGTGGGTCTCGGAGTATCGCGGCCTTTGGGGCCTCTACGCTCAGGATCCGATCTCTGGTGAGAACGCGCCCGCCGGGCCGATGTACAACCGCGACGGCTCGCCGCGTCCGTCGTGGTTCGATCCGCTTGGGTTCGCCGGGCTTGACAGGGTGCCGCCACCCCCGCTCGAGCTGAAGATGCTCGACGCCGATCGCGGCACGCTCGCGGCGCGCCAAGACGAGCTCGACGCGCTGGTTCCTCGTGAGGCCGAGGCGCTCCAAGAGCGAGCGACCAGGCTCGAGAGCATGGAGGGCAATCCGCACCTCGCAAGACAGCATGAGAGGCTGGCTGGGCAGGTCGCCGAGCTGGCGGAGAAGGTCAAGGCCCTTCGCCGTGAGCGATCGGAGAACGAGGCTGTGCTCGAGAGCATGACGCGCCGACTGGAACGACAGCGGGCGGGCCGCCGCGAGCACCCGCGCGCCCACATCCGGCACGCCGCTCAGCCGGTGCCTCCGGCTCAGATGCGTTTCAGCCGGGCGGCGGAGCTCTTCGCCGCCGTGAGCCTGAGCCTCCTGCTGATTGGCGTGGCCGCACTGGTCATCTTCGCGCCCGATCAGGCGTTGGCGGGTGTCGTCGTCCTCCTTATCGCCCTGGTGGTTGGCGAGTCGATCCTGCGGGCCACTTTCGTGCGAACGGTGAACCGAGTAGCCGTGATCCTGGCGCTCGTCGCGACGGTGATCCTCGTCTTTCACTTCTGGAAGCCGGTGCTGCTCGCCGGCCTGATCGGGCTCGCGGTCTTCCTGCTCCTGCAGAGAATCCGCGAGCTCCGCGCCTGAGCGACGCTGGGCACGCGGGATACGATCATCTGGTGCCCGATCGCCTGTACTTCACCGACCTCGACGAGGCCAACGCACTGATCGCCTCGGATCCGATGGCGCTGCTGGTCGGCTTCGTGCTCGACCAGCAGGTCACCGTGCAGAAGGCGTTCGGCGGGCCGCTCGCGCTGCGGGAGCGTGTCGGCGCGCTCGATGCCGCCACACTGGCGTCCGCGGATCTCGAGCCCGTGTTCCGCGCCAGGCCGGCGATCCACCGCTTCCCCGGCGCAATGGCCCGGCGCGTCCACGACCTGGCTGAGCACGTGCGCGACCACTACGACTGCGATGCCGCGCGGATCTGGACAGAGGCGGCGGACTCGGCGGCGCTACGCGCCAACCTGGCCGCCCTCCCCGGGTTCGGCGAGATGAAGATCAAGGCGCTGGGCGCCGTCCTCGCCAAGCGCTTCGGCGTGGATGCCGCCCGTGATCTCGTGCCGTGGCATCCGACGCTTGGGGACGTCGACTCCCCGCAGGCGCTCGTGGACTACCAGGCGGCCAAACGCGCTCACAAGTCCGAATGGTCGAACGCTCAGGCAGGCGTGTAAGCGACAGCTCGGCTCGGGCGAGCGCGGCAGCCGCAGCCCCTTACAGGCGTGCGGTAACTGGGACCACGCAAGCTCAGAGTCGCGTCCGGCGCGACCGCCGCGACCCGCTCCTAGCCGAGCCAGTCGAGGTTGTGGACCTCGAACTCGGTAATCGTCGGCTCCGGAATCTCAGCGTCTTGCAACGCCTCCGCGAGTCCCGCCTCCATGTACCGCTCGATGTGCTCTGGCGAGTCCCAGACCTCGATGACCTGGATGCCACGATCGGTCTTTCCCGCGATATGGGCATGGACGCCGTCAGGCTTTTCCGAGCCAAGCCCTTCATTGACTTGGTCGTACTGCTCGAGCGTGGCGCCCGGAACGTCGTAGATGCGGCAGATCATCGGTCGTCCTTCCCTCGCCGTAACGGTCGGTGCGACCCTACACTCGGTGGGCGAAGAGGTTCGTCAGCCCAGCCCCCGAGATGCAGGGCACCAGTACGGCCGAGCTGAGGGAGCTCCAACGAGCTCGTAAGTTGCGTCGGCTGAGGTCGAATCAGCCGTCGCTGGTTTGGCGGTAGTCGGCGACCTCGTAGTGGGAGACTTCGGGCGGCCCAGTCGCTACCCCGCTCTCGCGTACCGCATCCCGGGCCTGCTGGATGTCGGGATCCTGAAACGCCTGCTCGGATGCTTCCTCGCTTTCCCACAAGTTGACGACGACCAAGCCGTCCGGCCCGCGAGCCGCCACGTGGAAGATATGCCCGGGCTGCCCGCCCGCGCGTTCCAGCACCGGATCGATGTGCTCGCGCTTCGCAGCCAACAGCTCGTCTGGATCGCCGGGAGTGCGGATGATCGTCAGTCGTTGCATGAGTCCTCCTATTGGGTGACCGAGTTAGCGAGCCTATGCCACAGGTTCTCGCCGAGTCAATCGGTGAGCTGAGGCGGCGACTATGCCCTCGCCGTACGGTCGTGGGAGTGGGATCAACCCGCGCGTGGCTCTCGGATTCGGCCCGGCGTGTGCGTCCTCATCCGACCCGGCGGCAGCCGCTGGCTCAGCCCTTGGCGCTGTAGGAGTGGGCGCCGGATCCGGCGAGCTTGCCGCCTTCGACGATCAGGTACTCGTCGCGGATCGGGCGGTCGTCGAACCAGCACTCAAGAATCTCGCGCGTCCCGGCCGCGTAGCGCGCCTGGGCCGAGAGGCTGGTGCCGGACGTGTGCGGCGTCATGCCGTGGTTGGGCATGCTCCGCCAGGGGTGGTCCTTCGGGGCGGGCTGCGGGTACCAGACATCGCCGGCGTAACCCGCGAGCTGGCCCGACTCGAGCGCCCGCGCGATCGCGTCGCGATCGCAGATCTTGCCGCGCGCCGTGTTCACGAGGTACGCCCCGCGCTTCATCTTGCCGAGCAGCTCGTCGTCGAACAGGCCCTCGGTCTCAGGATGCAGGGGTGCGTTGATCGTCACCACCTCACAGACGCCCACGAGCCGCTCGGCGGTCGCGTGGAAGGTGAGGCCCAGCTCCCGCTCGACGTCGTCGGGGAGGCGATGGCGATCGGTGTAGTGAAGGTTGACCTCGAACGGCTTGAGCCGGCGCAGCACCGCGGAGCCGATCCGCCCGGCCCCGACGGTGCCGACCTCCATACCCTCGAGGTCGTAGGAGCGCGACACGCAGTCGGCGATGTTCCAGCCCCCGTCGACTACCCACTGATAGGACGGGATGTAGTTGCGCACGAGCGACAGGATCATCATCACGACGTGCTCGGAGACGCTGATGCTGTTGGAGTAGGTCACCTCCGCAACGGTGATGCCATGCTCGATCGCAGCGTCGATGTCGACGTGATCGGAGCCGATGCCGGCCGTGACGGCCAGCTTGAGGTTCGGCGCCCTGGCGATCCGCTCCGCGGTCAGGTACGCCGGCCAGAAGGGCTGGGAGATGACGACCTCGGCCTCGGAGAGCTCGCGCTCGAGCACCGAGTCGGGGCCCTCTTTGTCCGACGTGACGATCAACCGGTGTCCGCGCTGCTCGACGAATCTCCGCAGCCCGAGCTCGCCTGACACGCATCCCAGGAGCTCCCCCGGCGTGAAGTCGATTTGCTCGGGAGCCGGCGCGTGCTGGCCGTCGTGGTACTGCTCGATCGTGGGGACGGCGTCACGCGCGTACGCCGGCGGGTACCCGTCGACGGGATCGTCGTAGAGCACGCAGATGATGTTCGCCATGCCTTCCCCCTTCGCTGACCTTCGAACGAGGCAGGTTAGACTGAAGTTCCCTGCCCGAGCGCAGACACAGGGAAGCAGACGCCAGTGCTGCGGGCTGGGCTCGGGATCCAATAACTCGGCCCACGCGACGCGTCCGCCGCGGATAGCCTGTGGTCGAAACCGAGTGGAAGAGGGTCTCGATGAGCACTGTCGTCATAGTCATCATTGTCGTGGTCGTGATCGTCTTGGTCGCTCTTGCCCTGACCG
>Ga0208612_1000600_pt1 | contig 15322 bp, 15 predicted proteins | sample AntDryMetagUQ889_FD_188089 | JGI IMG/M metagenome (GOLD analysis project Ga0208612, IMG submission 188089) | Polar desert microbial communities from Antarctic Dry Valleys - UQ889 (SPAdes) | ecosystem: Environmental > Terrestrial > Soil > Desert | place: Antarctic Dry Valleys | collected 2008-12-31 | reverse complement strand
TCGGCCAACGGACGCCGCCCTTCTGCAGCTCCATCGGTTGCGGGAACAGCCGGCGGGCGGCGGGAACCTCTCCGCGGGGTGCGACGCCTGATAGCTCAGCGGATGACCGACGCTCACCGGATCGTTCCTCCCGTTACCCACGTGGAGGAGTGCGACGTCACCAAGCTGGACGCGACGCGGAAGTTGGCGAACGAACGCTCACCAGAGGAGCTGCGGCTCACCTACATGCCCTTCATCATCAAGGCCGTCGTCACCGCTCTGCGCGATTACCCGGCGTTGAACGCTTCGCTGGATGAAGAGGCGGGAGAGATCGTGTTCCACGATCGCTTCGACATCGGGATCGCGGTGGACACTCCTGCGGGCCTTACTGTCCCCGTCGTGCGCGACGCCGACCGGAAACGGCTGCGAGAGATCGCAGCGGACGTGCACCGGCTGGCGGGAGCGGCACGGGACGGGCGCTCTCGGGCCGAGGACCTGAGAGATGCCACCTTCACGATCTCGAGCCCCGGCCCCTTCGGCGGGTTGATGGCGACTCCGATCGTGTTCCATCCCCAGTCCGCGATCTTGGGCGTGCATCGCGCGGGGGAACGCCCCGTTGTGCGCGATGGGCAGATCGTCATCCGCAAGATGATGAATCTGTCGATCACGTTCGACCATCGCATCCTGGACGGGATGACCGCGGCCCAGTTCGTCCTCGACGTAGTGAAACTCCTGGAGCACCCGGCCGTGCTCGCGCTGGAGGCTTAGATCAAGACTTGGCGAACGTCTCCGCCGTCTTAGCCTCGAACTCATAGGCAACCCAAGGCTCGCCACCCTCGACCCACGCATCGTGGCCCGGCTCGATCACGTAAGCATCCCCGGGCGCGAGATCCACCTCGGTGCCATCAGCGTGTGCGACCCGGAGCTGACCGGAAACGGTGACCCCTACGTGTCGAGCCTGGCAAGAATCCGTCCCCACAACCGGCTTGATGCATTCCGACCACTTCCATCCCGGCTGCATGGTCATCCGAGCGGCCTTTGTCGAACCCAGGTCCACCACATCTACGTTCGTCTTGTCGGGAGAACGGCTCTCATCAGGAGATTCGAAATTCTTCTTCTCGACGCCTGCCATACCGATCCCTCTCTCGCAAAGGGGCACCCGCATGCCCCACCGACGAAAGACGATAAGCGATACGAGCAGGTCGCGCTCGATGCGCGTCGAAAGGCCCCATGGTCAGGGGCGCTCAAGCGGTCAGGCCGGCTTGGGTCCCATCCAGTTGCTCAACACACCGATGCTCTCAATCTCCAGGTCCACCACGTCTCCGGGCTCTAGACGACGCCCGAGATCGAGACCACAGCAACCACCCGGCGTTCCCGATCCATACACGTCCCCGGGGTAGATGTCCTCCGAGCTGGAGACGTGTATCAACATGTCGGCCCAGGTCCAATGTGCATCGGACGAGCGCGCCCGGCCCCACTCCTCGCCGTTGACCCGGCAGATCATCTGCAGGTCGGGCTGGTCACCGACCTCGTCGGCCGTGACGATGCAGGGACCTAGAGCATTGGAGAAGTCCTTGCCCTTAGCCGGTCCGAGCCACGTCGCCATCTCCTTCGCTTGCACGTCGCGCGCCGAGAAGTCGTTGAAGATCGTGAAACCGAAGATGTGCTCGGCTGCCGACTCACGCGTGAGGTCGCGCCCGCGCTTGCCGACGATCATCGCCAGCTCTAACTCGAAGTCGAGGTGCTGCGAATAGCGCGGCCACCGACATTCAGTGTTGGGCCCCGCGATCGTGCGGTGGTTGCCTTTGTAATAGATGGGGGCCTCGTACCAGTAGGGCGGGACCTCGCTGTTGCGGCGCTGGGCTCCGCGCTTTACGTGGTCCTCGAAAGCGAGGAAGTCCCGCAGGGACTGGACGCGGTCCAAAGGACACAACAGCCGCATGTCGGGATCCTCTGGCGACAACACGAGGTCGGAGATCGACGACGCCGCCCTGATCACGTCACGTACCTCTTTCCAGACCTCCGGACCTTGTTGGATCAAGGCGTAGGGCGAAACCAAGAAGGGCCCCGTGTCGGGATCTAGACGGGTGCCGGTCACCTCGTTCCAGGCCTCGAGTAGGTCGATGGGCCCGGACGATCCCACCGCTACGGCTACCCGGGGCTGATAGCCGCCCCGGTCCGATACGTACCGGTAAAGCCGCAAGAGCTAAAGAGCCCCCATCCCGCGAGCCTGCGAAACGGTCATCTAGTCGAGTAGGCCCATACCCGCGGCCCACGAGGTCTCGTACTCCGTTGCCACCACGGCGTCGGCTTCCGAGGAAACGATCAAGGGGTGGTGGGTCTCGACCATCACCGCTACCTCGTCCGTGCGCGTCTTGGACTTGGACGCCTCGATTGCAGCCGGCTGAGGTCCGTGATGGATCCCTTGAGGATGCAACGTGATGTAGCCAACGTCGATCCCCGCCCGGCTGAAGAAATTGCCCTCGTGATAGAAGAGCACCTCGTCTGCGTCGATGTTGGCGTGGTAGAAGGGCACCTTCAAGACCGCGGGGTCCTCTTCCAAGGGCCGCGGCACGAACGAGCAGATCACGAACCCATCGTTCTCCCAGGTGCAGTGAGCCGACGGCGGCATGTGATAGCTCGGCGAGTACACGGGTCTGTGATCGAGGATGTTGAGCTTGACCGGCGAGACGTCTCCCTGCCATCCCACGACGTCCAGCGGATGCCACGCGAAGAACAGCGAGGTGAACTCGCCGTCGCGCTTCACCCGGACCTCGAACTCCCCTTCTTCGTCATGCGGATCGGGCTCGGGCACCTGCATCACGCCCGGATCGAAATGAGCGTGCTTACCCATCAGGCCGCGATCGGGCAACCGGTACTCGCCGGTTCCCTCGATCACGAAGAAGAAGTTGTCGTCGCCATCCGGGACCACCCGATGAGTCGTGCCTTTCGGGATGATCAAGTAATCGCCCGGGGCGAAGGTCAAGGGACCGTAGTCGGATTCGATGGTCCCCGTTCCCCGATGTACGAAGTAACAGACATCGCCGTCGGCATCCCGAAGGAAATACGGCATCGGCTGAGTCCTGCGCGAGACGAACAAACGAACGTCTTCGTTGCCGGCGATCAGCTGCCAGAAACCGTCCTCTTGCTTCTGGTCCCCCGGCTTCATCTCGTTGACGTTGATGGCCCGGGGACGCAACTTGCCCTCGATGCGCGTCCAGGCCGTGGGGGGATGCGTGCGGTAGAGATGCGAGGCCCGGCCGAAGAACGTCTCGCGCCCGTGCTCTTCTTCGTAGGTCCCTTCGGGAACGCCGACGTGCGCTTGCTTGGTGACCTTGCCCTTGGAATGAACTACGTCCATGCGCTCGCCTACAGGTTCCCGCGAGCGGCTTGCTCGCGCTCGATCGACTCGAACAGAGCTTTGAAGTTGCCGGCGCCGAAGCCCTTGGCCCCGTGGCGCTCAATCACCTCGAAGAAGCAGGTCGGGCGGTCCTGGACGGGCTTGGTGAAGATCTGCAGTAGATAACCGTCCTCGTCCTTGTCGGCCAGGATGCCATTGCGCTGCAAGGCCTCGATCTTGTCGGCGGTCTGCGGGACCCGCTCTTTGACGTCTTCGTAATAGGTCCCGGGGACCCGCAGGAACTCGATCCCCGCAGCGCTCATCGCCTCTACGGTCCCGACGATGTCCTCGGTCGCCATCGCGACGTGCTGCACGCCCGGCGATCTGTAGTACTCGAGGTACTCCTCGATCTGCGACTTGCGCTTGCCCTCGGCGGGCTCGTTGATCGGCAATTTGATCTTGCCGTTGCCGTCCCAGACCACCTTGGACATCAGTGCCGAGTACTCGGTAGAGATCTCCTCGTCGGAGAAGTGCCGGAGCTCGGTGAAGCCCATGATGCGCTCGTAGAACTTCACCCATTCGTCCATCTTGCCGAGCTCGACGTTGCCCACGACATGGTCGATGTACTGGATGCCGAAGCCCTGGGTACCGGGATTCTCGACCGGCTGGAAACCTGGGAAGAACACACCGGAGTAGTCCTGGCGGCTCACGAGTGAGTGGATCGTTTCGCCGTACGTCGCGATCGCGGCCTTCACGAGCTTGCCATGCTCGTCTTCGAAGATCTGAGGTTCGTGCACCGAGGTGGCTCCGCGATCCAGCGCTACCCGGTACGCCTCTTCTGCATCAGGAACGCGTAGTGCGACGTCGTGAACACCATCGCCGTGCTCTTTGACGTGCTCGGCGATCGGGCTAGAGGGGTCGAGTGCGCCGGTGAAGACGAAGCGGACGTCACCCTGGCTGACGACCCAGGAAACGCGGTCGCGGGTTCCAGTCTCGAGCCCCATGAAAGCGACAGGTGTGAATCCAAGGGCCTTGTAGTAGTGAGCCGCCTGCTTGGCGTTACCTACGTAGAACTGCAGGTAGTCGATCCCCAGGATCGGGAAGAGATCCTCTTGTTCGTTGGGCAAGTGCCACCTCCTTGTGGTCTCCGCTGAGCTTATCGGCCCTTGAATCCGGGCTGCCTCTTGTCGAAGAACGCCCGGATGCCCTCGAGGTGATCCTCGCTGCGCCCCGCCGAGGTCTGCGCCGCGACCTCTGCCTCGAGTTGATCGTCCAGGGAACGATCGAGGGCCTCGTTGGTCAGCTGCTTCGTGAGGGCGAAGGCATGCGTAGCCATCGTGGCGAGACGGTCGGCGAAAGCATGCCAGGTGGCCTCGAAGTCATCCCTCGGGATCACTTGCGAGAACAAGCCCAGCTCGAGGCCTCGTTGAGCGTCGACTGGATGCCCACTAGCCCCCAGCTCGAGGGCCCGAGCTGCGCCGACCATCTTGGCGAGGAACCACAGGGCCCCCGAGTCGGGAACCAGGCCAACCCGGATGAAGGCCAGCACCAACTTCGCGTCCTCCGAAGCGATCCGGAAGTCACACGCAAGAGCCAGACTGGCACCGGCCCCGGCCGCCACACCGTTCACGGCTGCGATCACCGGCTTGGGCGCCGCACGCAAAGCCCGGATCAACGGGTTGTACCTGTTGACGAGGGTGTCGCCCAGGTCGGGAACCTCGCCGCGTTCGTACTGAGCCGTCAACGGGCCGAGATCCTCGCCGGAACAGAACGCCCGGCCCGCGCCGGTGATGACGATGCAGCGAACGGAGTCGTCCGCCGATGCGTCCCGTACGGCGCCCAGCAGCGCGGAACCGAGCTCGTCGCTGAAAGCATTCAGCACGTCGGGTCGGTTCAAGGTCAGGATCGCGACGCCATCGGCACGGGAGGTCTCGAGTGTCATGGGTCGCAGGTTATCGCCGGACCCGCAGGCTGCGCGTCGAAGATACCTACGCACGGGGCGGCGGTGGGGCGGCCGGGACCGCGTTGGCGGCCGGAGCGGTGTCTGGAGCCAATAACGGCTGTTCCTGGTCGCGGGAACGCTTGGGAAGGACAACGTTGAACGTGGTCCCGCGGCCCTCTTCGCTGTCCACCTTGATGTCCCCGTTGTGTGCCTCCACCAAGCTCTTGACGATGTAGAGACCAAGACCGAACCCGCCCTTACTCCGCGTGTTGCTCTGGTCGACCTGCCGGAAGCGGTCGAAAACGGTGGCGAGTTGACCGCGCGAGATCCCGCGTCCCTCGTCGGACACGGACAGGGTCGTCTCAGTGGCCGTCTCGCGGAGAAGGACGTCGACCCTGCCCTCGTCGGAATACTTCAAAGCGTTCTCGATGAGGTTGGACAGGATCTGCTGGATCGCGCCGAGGTCACCCCACAGGTGTGGTCGTTCGGGCTCAGCGCGAAGGTTGACCTCGCGATCGGGGTGACTGTGTCGAAGGTCCTCGATGATGACGCCGGCGGCCTCACGGAGATCCACCAACTCCCTGCGCAGCTTGGGCATACCGGACTCGATCTGTGCGGTTGTCAGGATGTCTTGAACGAGGCGGAGTAGTCGCTGACCCTGGCGCTCGATCATGTCGATGAAGGTCGCCTGCTGCTCGGGGGTCATCCTGTTCGCACGTTTGGAAAGCGTCGTCGCCGAGCCGATGATCGCGGTAAGCGGTGTCTTCAATTCGTGCGACACGGTCGCGACGAAATCGCTCTTGAGCCGGTCCAGGTCTTCCAGTCGCTGGATGGTCTCCTTCTCCTGCTCGAACATCGATGCGTTACCGATCGCGATCGCGGCATGTTCTGCGAAGAGGCCAAGCGCCTCCAGGTCCTGCTCCGTGAACTGGCGCTTCCCTTCGGTCTCGTTCAGGTTCAGTACGCCCATCAGTTCGTCACGTCTGATCAACGGCACGCACATCGAAGAGCGGATCCCGCGGCCCGGGTGGCCGGTGAGGCCTTCCTCGGCAGGAGCACCCTCGATCAACATCGGTTTGCGTCTCTCTGCGACCGTGCCGGCGATCCCTTCGCCCACCGGCGTACGACCCGCCACGAAGGGCTCCATCACCGGGCCGCGGTAACTGACCACCTCGAGATGGGTGCGGTCTTCGGTCAACAACATCACCGAGCCCTCGGTCCCGCCCAGAAGCTCCAGAGAAGAGGACAGGATCATGTGCAGCACGTCTTTGAGATCCAGTGTGGTGTTGATCGCCTTGCCCACCTCCGACAGGGCCGAGATCTCGGCCAATCTGTTCGACAGGGCGGCCGACAAGACGCGTTCTTCGACCAGCAGCTTCGTGAGGCGCCTGAGGCTTAGCTCCTTCTCCAGGACGTAGACCAGGAAGGCGAGGGCGAGGCCCCCCACGAGAACCACCACGACCCACGACGTGAGATCTTGGAAGACCCGGAACTCGTCGGGGATGAAGTCACCGCCGAGGTAGACGAGGGCGATCACGACGGTGACCGCCACGACTAGGAACAAGGAGGTAGTCCACAGTTGCGTGCGTCGTTTATCGACGTCGGACAGGGTCAGCTTGTCCTGACGGACCCCCGCCGCGCGCGCCGCCTGCGCGGTCTGAGTCGTCGGCGGCCTTACGGTTGGTTGGTCTGCCATGCCTGAGCCTGCTGAGTTGGGCTCTCCAGCACGTGCTTGTCCCGCAGATCCTTGTCCGGGATAGGTATCGGATACCGCGACGAGAAACACGCGGTGCAGAAGTCTTCCGAGGGCACTTGAGTGGAAGTCAGCATCCCCTCCAAAGACAGGTAAGCCAGCGAATCCGCGCCGATGTGCGCGCAGATCTCGTCCACCGACATGTTCGCCCCGATCAGTTCGTCCTGGTCCGGCATGTCGATCCCGTAGAAGCAAGGCCACTTGATCGGTGGAGACGAGATCCTCATGTGGACCTCGCGGGCACCGACCTCCCTCAGCATCGCCACGATCTGTCTGGTCGTGTTGCCCCGGACGATCGAGTCGTCGACGACGACGACCCTGCGGCCCTCGATCACTTCACGCACCGGATTCAGCTTCATGCGAACCCCTTGCTGGCGCATCGACTGGGTGGGCTGGATGAAAGTGCGCCCTACGTAGCGGTTCTTCACGAAGCCATCTCCATAAGCAACGCCGGCTCCTTGCGCGAAGCCCTGTGCCGCGGGTACGCCGCTATCGGGGACCGGCATGACCAGCTCAGCGGTCACCGGAGCTTCCTCAGCGAGGCGCTGGCCCATCCGGTAGCGGGTGGCGTAGACGTTCTGGCCCATAAGCGTCGAGTCGGGACGCGCGAAATAGACGTGCTCGAACACGCAAGCCGATGGACGCGGTTTCATCACGTTCTCGCTCGAGATCCCATCCGCATCGATCGTCACCATCTCGCCGGGTTCCACGTCCCGGATGAACCGGGCACCCAACAGGTCCAGAGCACAGGTCTCGGAAGCGAGTACCCAACCGTCTCCGGGCAGTCGCCCGATGCACAGAGGACGGAACCCGTGGGGGTCGCGCGCACCGAACAGTTGGTCTTCGCTCATCATCGTGAACGAATAGGCGCCGGACAACCTGGGCAGCACGTCCAAGATCGCTTGCTTCATGTCGCCCTTGTTCGCACGGGCGATGTGAGCGGCGACGAGGTCGGTATCGGACGTGGAATTGAGTTGCGCGCCCTTGGGCGTCGGGTCCCCGCCGGCCTCTTGCAAGGTCCGAGCGAGCTCGACGGAGTTCACGAGATTGCCGTTGTGTGCCAGTGCGATCTGTCCCAGTGGCGAGCTCTTGTAGGTCGGCTGCGCGTTCTCCCAGGAAGAGGAGCCCGTCGTGGAATAGCGTGTGTGTCCGATGGACACGAAGCCCCGAAGGCTCTGCAACACGGTCTCGTCGAAGGCTTGTGCGACCAACCCGAGCTCTTTGTAAACCAGGATCGTCTCGCCATCGGAGATCGCGATGCCGGCGGATTCCTGCCCGCGGTGCTGAAGCGCATAGAGGCCGTAGTAGCTCAGCCTCGCGACATCTTCACCGGGCGCGTAGATGCCGACGACACCGCATGCGTCCCGAGCTTCCCCGGCCATCAGCTCAGCCTAGCGGTCATGGCTGCTTCGAATGCCTTATCGAACACCTCTCTTACAACGTCCGCTTCGGCCCGGAATGTTCCGAGATCGAAGATGTCCGTCTCCACCTTTCCAGCCACGGCGAAAGGCACCTCATATGCATCGGCAAGTTCGCGCACAGCCTCAACCCGCTCGGGCGAACACGAGACGACCGCTCGGGACGGCGATTCCGAGAAGAGCAAGCGGTGCGGCTCGAGGTCACCGAGCCGACTGGGATCGACGCTGAATCCCAGCTCTCCAGCAAGAGCGCTCTCGGCCAGAGTGACCGCCAGGCCGCCTCCGGAGCAGTCGTGCGCGGAGGAGAACAAGCGATCGCGCGCGCCCTCGATCAAGACCGCTTGTAGAGCTTTCTCACGGGCCAGATCCAACCTCGGCGGCCTGCCGGCGATCGTTCCGTTCACGGTCTTGGCGTATTCGCTGCCCCCGAAGTCGTCTGGGTCGGTGGCGCCCAGCACCACGATCGCGTCCCCCGGATCGCGGAAGGCGAGCCCGACTGAGTCACGAGGATCGCCCACCGATCCCAGCATCCCGATGACCGGCGTGGGATAGATCGCCCGGCCCTTGGTCTCGTTATAGAAGGAGACGTTGCCTCCGGTCACCGGAGTGCCCAGCTCACGGCACGCATCGCCGATCCCACGGACCACCTCGGAGAACTGCCACATGACTTCGGGCTTCTCCGGGTTGCCGAAGTTCAGGCAGTTGGTGATGGCCAGCGGGCGTCCCCCGACCGCGGCCACGTTCCGCGCAGCCTCGGCCACCGCAAGCCGTGCTCCGTCGTACGGGTCGAGGTAGCAATACCGGCCGGGCCCATCCACGGTGATCGCGACAGCGACCTCGGTGTTCGGCAGGCGGATCACCGCAGCATCTCCGCCCGGGCCCTGCACGGTGCCCAGGAAGATCATGTGGTCGTACTGCTCCCACACCCACCGTTTGGAAGCCATGGCGGGAGAGGAGAGCAACTGCATGAAAGCGTCTCGAAGATCCCCCGGAGCACCATCACCGTTGTCCGCCGCCTGCAGGTCGTCTAGCCACGCCGGTCGTTGCTTCGGCCGGTCGTAAACGGGACCTTCCTCCGCGAGCGCGTCCGCGGGGACGTCGACCAGGACCGTGTCCGACCGGATCACCTCGACGCGGCCGGACTTGGTCACCTCGCCCAGAACGTTGGCGGCCAGCTCCCAACGACGACAGACCTCGAGCACCGCGTCCACATCTGTCGGATCGACCACGGCCAACATGCGCTCCTGGGACTCGGAGATCATGATCTCGAAGGGCTCCATGTCGGCTTCCCTGAGATGCACCGCAGAGATGTCCAGGTGCATGCCCGTTCCCGCTTTGGCAGCCATCTCCGAGGTGGGGCACGAGATCCCGCCCGCGCCGAGGTCTTGGAAACCGACCAGCAGGTCGGAACGAACCAGTTCGAGACATGCCTCGATCAGTAGCTTCTCGGTGAACGGATCGCCGACCTGAACCGAGGGGCGCTTGTCACCCGAGGTGTCGTCGAACTCGGCCGAAGCGAGGACGCTGGCGCCACCGATCCCGTCGCGTCCCGTCGAAGAGCCGATCAGGATCACGACGTTGCCCTCGCCCTCCGCACGACCGTGCATCAGCTTGTCCTCGATGACGCCGAGGCAGGCAACGTTCACCAGCGGGTTCTCGGCATAGCAGTCCTCGAAGACGACCTCGCCGCCGACCGTAGGCACGCCGATCGAATTGCCGTAGTTGGAGATGCCGTGCACGACCCCCTCGACCAGGTACGCGGTACGGGGGTCCCCGAGGGGGCCGAAGCGCAACGGATCCATCAGCGCGATGGGGCGTGCGCCCATCGAGAGGATGTCACGCACGATGCCGCCGACCCCTGTTGCCGCTCCGTTGAACGGCTCGACGAAAGACGGGTGGTTGTGGGACTCGATCTTCCACGCGACCGAGACCCCCGGGGCTACCTCGATGATGCCGGCCCCTTCCCCAGGCCCCACCAGGATGTAGGGGGCTTCGGTAGGCAGACCGCGGAGATGGATCCGGCTGGACTTGTAGGAGCAATGCTCGCTCCACATAACCGAGAACATCGCCAGCTCGGTGTACGAGGGATCGCGACCGAGTCGCTTCTGGATCGCGACTAGCTCATCATCGGTGAGGCCCAGATCGCGATGGAGGGTCGGAGTTAACGTCACGCGGAAACCTTGGCCTCCTCGGCCGCGTCGAGCAGCGAACGCAGCAAGACGATGCCATCCTCCGAGCCCAGCAAGCTCTCGCAGGCGCGCTCGGGATGCGGCATCAAGCCGAACACGTTGCCGGCTTCGTTGCAGATACCGGCCACGTCGTCAAGCGACCCATTGGGGTTCTCGGCATAACGCAGGACGATCTGATCGTTGGCACGCAGACGTTCGAGCTCCTCGGGCTCTGCGTACCAGTTCCCCTCGAAGTGATTGATGGGTATGCGCAAAAACTGACCGGGGGTGGCCCGCGACGTGAAGGCGGTATCTGCGTTATCTACCCGCAGCGTGACCCACTTGCATAGGAACTTGAGCCCCTTGTTCTTGCGAAGCGCACCCGGGAGCATCCCGGCCTCGCAGAGGATCTGGAACCCGTTGCAGATGCCGACGAGCAACCCGCCACTTTCTGCATGGCGTGCCACGGCATCCATTACGGGAGAGAAGCGCGCCAGAGCGCCCGTGCGGAGGTAGTCGCCGTGAGCGAACCCGCCCGGCAGCACGACGAGGTCGACGTCGGGCAGCTCCGTCTCGTGGTGCCAGACCATCACGGTCTCGGCTCCCAACGAAGCGAACGCGTTCTGCGCGTCGAGCTCGCAGTTCGAACCTGGAAACACGACGACGCCTACCCGCGTCATCCGATAGACACCTCGTAGGACTCGATCACCGGGTTGGCGAGCAGGCGCTCGCACATCTCCTCCACCTTCGTCTTCGCGGCGTCCGCGTCGGAAGCATCGACTTCCAGCTGGATGCGTTTGCCGACGCGCACACCGGTGACCCCTTCGTAACCGAGCACCGGTAACGCCTTCTCGATCGTCTGGCCTTGGGGATCCGAGATGCCAGGTTTGAGCATCACGTCGACCCGAGCTACGTAGGACATCCAGCCCCCTGTGGGATCAGAAGGGTCGCGGCCACGAGAGCCCCGACCACGATGACGACGGACAACACTGCGCCGGCGGCGCAGAGCAACGCACGGCCCCGTCCGAGCCCTGTCGCAGAGCCGACGCCGCGGAAGAGAAGGAACAGCGACCAAACCAGAGCGCTCATCCCTAGCGCGATCGAGAACGCGGCCCACGCGGTGGACACGGGGTCCACCAACCTCGTGGTGGTGAACGTGTCCTGACCCACGATGAGCAGATCCAAAGGCAATAAGACCAGGAGAGGGAACACCTGGGGGAAAGCGGACGCGCCCCACACGAGACGGAGTTCGTGACGTTGCGGTGTCTCGCCCCCAAGAGCGCTGGCGCTCGGGGGTCCGAAGAGCCCCCAGAGGGATTGAGCGATCAAAGCCAAAACAGCGCCGAGTACGGCAGAAGCGACTATGTAGCCGGCGAGATAGGAGGCGTTGCACACCTCGCGCACTCCCAGCAGCGCGCCCACCTTGAGCCACAACAGCGCGACCGCGGCCCCCCCGAGTCCCGACAGCACGATGGGTGCGACGCCTTCGGCGGGTCGGCGTCCCGCCCGCGCACGTCGATCCGCGTTCGTCAGCGCCGCCGCGAAACCGGCGCGCGGAGAAAGCAGCACGGAACGAAGCGTGAGACCCAGTCGGGCAGAGGCCTGGGAGCGGTCGCGGTCCTCTTTCGCAGCTACAGCCTGTCGTCTTGCTCGTGCTTCGCTACGACTCAGCGGGTTACCTCCGTCAGCCACTCGTCGAAGGAACGGCCGCCCACGCGCTCGTAGGCCTCTATGTAGCGCGACCTGGTGGCCTGGACCACATCGGCGGGGAGATCGGGAGCCGGCGGGTTGCGATCCCATCCGCTCTCGTTGAGCCAGTCACGCACGTACTGCTTGTCGAACGAAGGCTGAGACTTGCCGGCCTCGTAAAGGTCTTCGGGCCAGAAGCGGCTCGAGTCTGGAGTCAGGACCTCGTCGATCAAGATGACCTCGCCGTCGACGACCCCGAATTCGAACTTGGTGTCGGCGATGATCACGCCGCGCTCGAGAGCCACCGCGGATCCCTTCTCGTACAGACCCAGCGCATACGCCTTGGCGGTTTCGTAGGTGTCGGCCCCGATGATCTCGGCGGCCCGTTTCTCGGAGATGTTCTCGTCGTGGCCGGTCACCGCCTTCGTCGCAGGAGTCAGCAGCGGAGTCGGGAGGCGATCCGATTCGCGCAGACCCTCGGGAAGCCGGTGGCCGCAGACCTCGCCGGTCTTCTGGTAGTCGCTCCAGCCAGAACCCGTGATGTAACCGCGCACGACGAACTCGATAGGAAGCGGCTGGGCTCTCTTACACAGGGTGGCGCGTCCCGCGAGATCGTCGATGCCGACGTCGGGCAGGTCCTTCGCATCCACGGAGATGAAGTGGTTCGGGCATACCGATCCGGTCAGCTCGAACCAGAAGTGCGACAGGCCCGTCAGGACCTTGCCCTTGTCGGGGATGTCCTGGGGGAGCACGACGTCATACGCACTGATGCGATCGGACGCCACCAGCAACAGCTGGTCGTCACCTACCTCGAACAGCTCGCGAACCTTGCCGGAACCAACGTGACGTGTCGTTTGCGCGGGCATCTACAGGGCCTCCAGACGGTCGAAGATCGTGTCGGCATTACGGACGTAGCGTTCCTGGTCGAAACAACGTTCGATCTCATCAGGTTCGAGCTGGTCGGTTACCTCTGGGTCCGACTTCAGTAGCTCCTTGAGGTGGCGTCCCTCGTCCCAAGCGGTCATCGCGTTCCGCTGGACCAGTGCGTAGGCCTCTTCTCTCTGCAGCTTTCCTTTGGCAAGCAGCGCGGTCAGCACCGACTGTGAATGGACCAGACCGTGCGAGGCATCGAGGTTCTCGAGCATCCGCGCCGGATCGACCACCAAGCCGTCGACGACCCAGCGCATCTTCTCGAGCATGTAGTCGAGCAAGATGCACGCGTCCCCGAGAGTGACGCGCTCGACAGAAGAGTGCGAGATGTCACGCTCGTGCCACAACGCGACGTTCTCGAACCCCGTCTGCGCGTACGCCCGCAAAAGCCTCGCCAGTCCGCAGATGCGTTCGCAGATGATCGGGTTGCGCTTGTGTGGCATCGCTGAAGAGCCCTTCTGACCTTTCGCAAAGGGCTCCTGGGCCTCGCGGACCTCTGTCCTTTGGAGATGACGTATCTCTTGTGCGAAGCGCTCGAGCGAGGCGCCTGTGACGGCGATGGCGGCTAAAAGCTCCGCGTGACGGTCGCGCGCAACCACCTGCGTCGCGGCGTCTTCGATCCCCAGACCCAGGCGATCGCAGATGTAGCTCTCGACCTCGGGATCCAGCTGTGAGTAGGTGCCGACCGCGCCGGAGATCTTCCCCACCGCCACCGAATCGCGGGCTCGGCGCAGACGCTCGCGGTCACGCGTCAGCTCGAAGACCCATCCCGCCAGCTTGGCCCCGAAGGTGGTCGGTTCCGCGTGAACACCGTGCGTGCGACCTGCCATGAGGGTGGTCCGATGCTCGAACGCCTTGCGTCGAACCGTCTCGGTTAGACGCCCGACACCTTCGAGCAACAGGTCGCCCGCGTCCCGGAGGGCCACCGCGGTAGCCGTATCCAGCACATCCGACGAGGTCATGCCGTAGTGGATGTGACGGCCGGCCTCGCCGACGTTCTCCCGAACGTTCTCCACGAACGCGACGACGTCGTGATGGCGGGTGGCTTCGATCTCCTCGATCCGGGCCACGTCGAAGGCCGCTTTCTCTTTGATCTCGCTGAGGTCCTCGACCGGGACCTCCTGCAAACGGACCCGGGCCTCGACCGCGAGGATCTCGATCTCCAGCCAGCGCGAGAACTTGGCCTTTTCGGAGAAGATCGCGGCCATCTCTTCTCGGCTGTAGCGGGGGATCACGAGGCCATCCTAGTTACCGGTCGGGCGGGGTCGAGGAGGGCCAGGATGCTCGACTCCACCAGTTGCTGGACCTCGGTATCCAGGGCCGAACCGGACACCTGGGCGCGCCTGATCGCCGCCTGGGGGACGTCCAAGAGAGCGAAACGCGCCCGGGCCAGCGACACCCCGGGGAGGCGAGAGGCGAATGCCCTCAAGGTGTCGGTCAGGTCATTGCCGAGCCGAGTAGCGCGCCGGGCGAGCTCGGGGGGCCACTCCGTCGAGCTGATCTCGCTACGGGAGTGCAGCAGGAAGAAGCCTGCCTCGCTGGGGCGCCTGCGGGCCCAGTCCAACATGAGACCCACGGCGGCTAGGGCCCCTTGCGTGGGATCGGTGGCCCGCAGCGCCGCGGCAAAGTCCTGCCGGAAGCGCTCGCCCACCCGAAGCCAGGCGGACGCGACAAGGGCGTCGCGGGACGGGAAGCGGTGGTAGATCGAGCCGCTGGGGGCTCCCAGCACATTTGCCACCATGGCGACGGTGAGGTCCGCCGGCCCGGTACGACGCAACACGTCTACGACCGCGTCGAGGATCTGCTCGCTGGAGTACTTCGGGGGCCGGGCCACGATTAGGAGGCTAGCCTCCACAACCGTTCTAGAGACGGATATCGCTTTGATCGGTGTGCCCGTCGCCCACCGGTTTCGGACGCCGGTCTCTGATACCCCTAGAGCTTGAGGCCCTCGGCAAGCTCCTGCTTGTAGGCCCGCAGCTTCGCCCTTAGCTCGTCGTCGCCGGTGGCGATGATCTGGGCCGCGAGAACGGCTGCGTTCTTGGAACCCCCGATGGCGACCGTCGCGACCGGGACGCCGGGAGGCATCTGCACGCAGGAGTAGAG
>Ga0208612_1000599_pt1 | contig 15332 bp, 15 predicted proteins | sample AntDryMetagUQ889_FD_188089 | JGI IMG/M metagenome (GOLD analysis project Ga0208612, IMG submission 188089) | Polar desert microbial communities from Antarctic Dry Valleys - UQ889 (SPAdes) | ecosystem: Environmental > Terrestrial > Soil > Desert | place: Antarctic Dry Valleys | collected 2008-12-31 | reverse complement strand
GCCGCTGCTGGTGGGGACGAGCCGCAAGCGGTTCATCGGCGAGCTGCTGGACGGGGCCGCGGCCGAGGATCGCCTGGAGGGCACGGCCGCGACCGTGGCGCTGGCCATCGCGGCGGGCGCCGACATCGTCCGGGTGCATGACGTTGCGATTATCGACCGCACGAGGCGCGTCTCGGATGCGATCGTACGCGGATGAACGACGAAGCATTTCCCGATCGGCTGAGCCTGGTGGACATGCGCTTCACCGGGCGCCACGGAGCGCTGGAGGGCGAGCAGGAAGACCCGCAGGCCTTCGAGGTGGACGTCATCCTCCACGCCAACCTCTCACTCGCGGCGCAGGGCGACGAGCTGTCCGCCACGGTCGACTACCGCGTCGTGGCCGAGCTCGCGCGCGCGGTGGTCGAGGGACCCAGCGTGACGCTCATCGAGACACTGGCCGGCGACATCGCCGCGGACATCCTGTTCGCGACGGAGGCATCGGTCGTGGACGCCGTAGAGGTGAGCGTCCGGAAGCCCGAGGCGGCCCTGGGGGTCGAGCTCGAGACGGTCGAGGTGACGCTGCTGCGGCAAAGGACCTCTGAAGCCGGTGCCCGGCCTAGTCGGAGGGCAGCTCGCCCAGGGTGACCTCGACCTCGTGCGTGGTGCTCTCGCGCAGGATGCGCAGCGTGACCGTGTCGCCCGGCGAGAAGGGCAGGATGAGCGTCGCCAGGTCGGTGGCGCGCGTGATCTGTTGGCCGTTGACCGCGACGATGAGGTCGCCTGCCTGCAACCCGGCGCGCTCCGCCGGGCTGTCCTCGAAGATCGGGTTTCTCCCACCGACCGACGTGGCGATGAGCGCGCCGTACTCGACCGGCAGGTCCTCGGCCGCGGCGACCCCCGGATCGACGTGGATGTAGAAGACGCCGATCCACGGCCGCGTGAGCGGCTCTCCGGCAAGCGCCTGCTCCATGATCGGCACCGCTACGTCAATGGGAATGGCGAAGCCGATGCCCCGGCCCTCCTCGCTGGTGCTCACCGCGGTGTTCACACCGATGACCTGCCCGGCGCTGTTGACGAGTGGGCCGCCCGAGTTGCCCGGATTGATGGCCGCATCGGTCTGGATCAGGTTGTTCAGCGTCTCGGTGCTCGTCTGGCTCGCGTCCGAGGCGGTGATCTGCCTGCCGAGTCCAGAGATGACGCCGGTGGTCACCGTGTTCTCGTAGCCGAGTGGATTACCGATGGCGATGGCCAGCTGCCCCGCCTCGAGGTCGGACGAGGTCCCGATCGCGGCCACCGGCAGGTCGGATGCCTCGATCTTGATGATGGCGAGATCGGTCATGGTGTCGATGCCGTACACCGTCGCGGAGTACTCGCGCCCCTCGTCCGTCACCACGGTCAGCGACTGCGCGTTCTCGACGACGTGACGGTTGGTGAGGATCCAGCCACTCGCGTCGAAGATGAATCCCGAGCCGGTCCCGGTGCCACCGCCCAGGAGGCCACCGCCCTGCGCCTTGATCGTCACGACCGCCGGGGCCACCCCATCCACCGCGTCGATCACCGCGCTCGACTCGTCGATGCGGACGTCGCTCACCGGGTCGGCCACCTGGGTCTCCTCCGCGGCGCCGTCTTCAATGGCGGCCGGCGGGACGAGGTTCATGACGGCAACGGCCGACAGTCCCCCGGACAGGATGCCCGCGACCACGGCCATCGCGATGACGGCGGCGGCGCCGAGGCCCCGCCGCGGCGGCGCGTCAGCGGCGGCCACGTGCTCGCGGCTCGACCAGGCGGAGGCCGCCGGCCAGTCGGCCCCGTCCGGAGGTCGCTCGGTGACCGGTCCGTAGCGCTGCACCTCCACGGGCTGCGTGGGGTCCTGGTCGCTCGGTCGTGTCGGATCGTGTGCCATGTGCCGGTGTGCTGCCTTCCGCTGCGTGGCCATCTCAATGGCCGAGGTTCACCCTACGCGGCGGCCGTTGGAGCGCGATGCTCGCTTCGTAAAGTTTCGTTGACCTTCGTGGCGTCGTTCGGCGACTCGCGGGGCAGCGTGATGCGGAACGCGGTCCCCTCGCCCAGCTGACTCACCACGTCGATCTCACCGCCGTGCATCTCCACGATCGAGCGCACGATCGCCAGGCCGAGCCCGCTTCCCGATGCGCGGGCGTCACCGGTGTTCGTCCCGCGGTAGAAGCGCTCGAACACCCGCGGCAGCTCGTCGGGCGGAATGCCCGCGCCGGTGTCGCGCACCTCGATCAGGACATCGGAATCGGTCTCCGTGAGCCGGACCGATACCGAGCCGTCGCGCGGCGTGAACTTCAGCGCGTTCCCGACCAGGTTGGTCAGCAGCTGCACCATCCGCTCGCGGTCGAACCGCATCTCCACCAGGCTGCCGGGCGTTTCGCTGTCGAGCGCGATGCCGCGGCTCATGGCCACCTCGGAATGCGCCTGCACCACCGCCTGGATCGGGTCGCGCAGGTCGCCGACGCCGATGTCGAGCGGAAAGATTCCCGCGTCGATGCGGCTCAGGTCGAGGAGGTTCGTGCTCAGCCACTCGAGGCGACGGACCTGGTCCGTCGAGCGCTGGAGGAACTCGGAGCGGGTGGTGTCGTCGACCACCCCCTCGAGGAGGAGCTCGTTGTACATGCGCAGCGCGGCAATGGGCGTTCGCAGCTCGTGGCTGACATCGGCAACGAACTCGCGGAGGCGATCGCGATCCGCCTCGAGCATGCGCAGCGTTCCCGACAGCCGGTCGGCCATCACGTTGAACTGGCGTCCGAGCTCGTCGATCTCGAGGATCCCGGACGGAGGGACGCGTTCGTCGAGCTGCCCCTGCGTGATCCGTCCGGCAACCCCGCGCAGCCGGTTGATGGGCCGCGTGGCCGTGCGCGCGGCGACGACCCCGGTGAATACCGAGGCGATGAGCGCCAGGACGCCCGCCCCGAGAAGAGCTTCACGAATCTGCCCCAGCGTCTCCTCGCGGGCGGAGTACGGCTCGCTGATGATCACCTCGTAGACCGTCTGCGAGCCGTCGGGCAGCGCGACCGTGAGAGGGGGGGCCCTGAACTCGACACTGGGATCCCGGCGGAGGCCCTGCGCCTCGAGCCTTGTCTGGTCGGGCGGCTCGGACCTGGCGACGACGTCGCCCCGCGAGTTGATGATGGTGACGGTCGCACTGAAGACGGTCGCCGCATCGGTCGCCCATGGCGCCACGACGAGCTCGTCGCGCAGCTGGGCATCCAGCACGACTCCGGGACTCGTCTCTCCGAGAGCCGTGATGCGCTGGCGGAGGAAGAGCGCGGCCGACACCGCGGCGGTCTGGGCTCGCTGCTGGCTCTGCTCGGCGAAGAAGCCCGGAAGGATCTGCGTGATGGCCGCGCCCGATACGACGAGCCCGACGAGCGCGACCAGCGCAAGAGACACGATCAGCCGGACGTTGAGGCGCTGCGTCCAGAGGGTGAGCCGGCTTCGATCGACGGCACGCCACCCAGCAAGCCAGTCGCGGGGGTCAGTCCTCGGCGAAGGCATAGCCAACGCCCCGCACGGTGCGGATATAGCGGGGCTGGGCGGGATCGGGCTCGATCTTGTCGCGGATGTGGCTGATGTGGACGTTGATCGTTCGCTCGTCCTGCTCCAGGGCGTCGTCGTAGTCGCGAACCAGCTCGAGGAGCTGCGAACGGGTGTAGACGCGGCCGGGGCGCATGGCGAGGTGGCGGAGCAGGTCGAACTCGGTGGTGGTGAGGCTGATGCGGTCACCGTTGCGCGCCACGCGGCGTCGCTCGAGGTCGATCACCAGGTCGCCGCGCCGCAGCGTGCGGCCGGTCTGCGTATCCGCCAGCTCACCGTAGGCGCGGCGCAGGAGCGCCTTCACGCGGCTCACGAGCTCGCGCACGCTGAACGGCTTGACGAGGTAATCGTCGGCGCCCATCTCCAGGCCGACCACCTTGTCCACCTCGTCGGAGCGCGCGGTGAGGAACAGGACGGGAGCACGTGTCTCGCGACGAAGCCGGCGGAGCACCTCGAAGCCGTCGATGCCGGGAAGCCGAACGTCGAGCACCACCAGGTCGGGCGCCGCATCGGCGAAGTTGGCGAGCGCATCCTCGCCGGTCGGCTGCACGGTGACGGCGTAGCCCTCGCGCTCGAGGGCCACCTGCACGCCACGCGCGACCGCGGGCTCATCCTCAACGATCATGATGGTTCCGGCCATGGGCGGCGATTATAGGAACCGGGCGCCTCGGGACACGTTTGCCGCGACTCCGGGCGCGCGGTACGATGCGGCCCCGCATCCGGGCACACCCGCCGCTTCGGCGCTGCCCGCGAGATATCGACGGAGACGACTGACGACATGGACCTCGAGCTGACCCTGGACCCACGCGAGGCGCACGGCAAGGCGAACAAGCGCCTGCGCCGCACCGGCATGGTGCCCGGCGTCGTCTACGGCAAGGGCCACGAGTCCACCCCCGTCCAGGTCGAGGCCAAGGCGTTCGACACGCTCTACCGTGCCGCCGGCCGCACCAGCGTCATCAAGTTCCACCTGCCGGGGGCCGGTCGCGCGACGAGCGGGCTGATCAAGAGCATCCAGCGCCACCCGCTGCGCGGCACCGTGATCCACGTCGACTTCTTCCTCGTCAACCTCCAGCAGGAGATGGAGCTCGACGTCCCGCTCGTGTTCGTCGGCGAGTCGCCGGCGGTCATCGAGGGAGGCGGGACGCTCCTGCACAGCATGTCGCAGCTGCACGTCAAGGCGCTCCCCAACGACATCCCGCACGAGATCGAGGTCAACGTCGCGACGCTCGTCAGCTTCGAGGTCGCCATCCACGTCCGCGACCTGAACCTCAACCGCGACCTGGTGCACGTCCTGACCGATGGTGACGCGCTCGTCGCCACGGTCGTCCCGCCACGCCAGGAGGAGGAGCCGGAGACGGTTGCCATCGCCGAGGGCGAGGAGGGTGCCGAGGGCGAGGAGGGTGCCGAGGGCGCCGCCGAGGGCGAGGGCGACGGTGGCGAGACGCGCGCCGAGGGCGACGCCAAGGACGACGGCCCGCGCGGCGACAGCGAGTCCCCCGAGGGCTCCTAGCCGCCGATCGAACACCCTGGGCGCCACCGGCGTCTGGGGCACATGAGAGTCGCAGGCACATGAGAGTCGCACTGATCCTCGTCATCGCTCTGGCAGGCTGCGCGACCGCGTCGCCGTCGCCGACCGACCAGCCGGTCGCAACGCTCCCCGCCCGGGTCACCGCACAGCCGACCCCATCCGCCACCAGCCGTCCTGAGTCCGCGACCGATCTCCTCGAGTGCGACGGTCCCGTGTCCGAGATGGGCGGCTCCGCGGGCGACTTCGGACCGAGCGGGTTCGGCGACACGCCGGACGACGCGTTCGAGTCCTGGCGCGAGACCAACCCCTTCACCATCCCGCGTGCCGGCTACGAGGTGTTGGGGCGGTCCGGCAATCGCTCGGTCTACACGTATTCGTCCGACGGGCGCATCAAGGTCGTCGTGGTCATCTCGCCGCGCTTCAACGAGTTCGTGGGTGGCGACGGCTTCACGATCGAGGAGCTCCGCACGTGCGATCCCTCCGAGTACGGGGGTGAGGTCGACATGGGTGAGGCGACCACGGTGTGGACCCACGAGACGACCGGCGAGATCCTCACCGACATCCGGGGGCCGGAGCACTGTGGCTGGCAGACCGGACGAATGCTCCACGTCCCGGAGCCCGATGGGTCCCTCGGCCGGCAGTACCTGCGAGATCCGTTCGGGGTGTTCCCGGGCGGCAGCCTGCTCGACAGCTACGCCGATGGTGTCGAGCTGCCGGCTGACGCGAGCCCGAGCGGGTACCGAACCGATGACCGACGCGAGCTGTGGTTCACCGAGGCAGACCGCGCGGTCTACGTCGTCACGCCCGACGGGGTGGAGCGCTGGCCGCGAGCTGGTGAGCCCATCGGCTGCGCGTAGCCTGCGAATGGCATGATCGGCGCATGACCGATGCGCCGCCGCCGATCACCGTCGCCGACTTCGAGGCGCTTGCGCGCGCTCGCGTCGAGCCTGGGGCCTGGGACTACTACGCCGGCGGTGCGGGCGACGAGCTCACCCTTCGCGACAACCGCGACGCGTGGAACCGACTTCGCCTCCGTCCGCGCGTGCTCGTCGACGTCTCGAAGCGCGACCTCTCGACCTCCGCGCTCGGGCTGTCGCTACCCCACCCGATCATCCTGGCGCCGACCGCCGCGCACCAGCTCGCGCACCCGGATGCGGAGCGCGCGACCGCACGCGGTGCCGCCGGAGCCGGAGCGCTCATGACGCTCTCGACCATCTCGTCGCTGCCGATGGAGGAGGTGGCGGCCGCAGCTCCCGGCGCCCCCCGCTGGTTCCAGCTTTATCCCCCGGAGGAACGGGCCGACGTCCAGGCGCTCGTGGACCGCGCGGTGGCCGCGGGCTACGCGGCGATCGTGGTGACCGTCGACCTGCCGGTTCCGGGCAACCGTGAGCGGGACCACCGCAACCGGTTCGAGGGCATCCTGGGCGCGCACCTGCCGCCCGAGGAGCCCACCGGTGACACCGGCCTCGTGCTCCTGCCGACCATGGACTGGGCGCTGCTCGACTGGCTGCGCTCCATCTGCCCGATCCCGATGATCGCCAAGGGCATCCTGCGAGCCGATGACGCCCTGCGGGCGATCGACGCGGGCTGCGACGGCATCTGGGTCAGCAACCACGGCGGCCGCCAGCTCGACACCGCCATCACCTCGGCAGAGGCCCTCCCCCAGATCGCGGCGGCGGTCGGCGACCGGACGTTGCTCGTGGCCGATGGCGGCGTGCGCCGCGGGATCGACGCCCTCAAGGCGCTGGCGCTCGGAGCCGATCTCGTGGCCGTCGGGCGCCCGATCCTGTGGGGCCTGGCCGTCGACGGCGCTGACGGCGTCCAGCGCCTGCTCGAGATCCTGCGCGACGAGCTGTCGCGCACGATGGCCCTCACCGGCTGCCGGGCACTCGACGAGATCACGCCGGATCTGGTCGTGGGGAACGGTTGACTCGCACCATTGTCGCTGGGCTCATTCGTCGCGACACCGGACCAGGTTGACGCACTTGGAACCCGAGCTCCGCCTCGTCGACTAGGGCTCGTCCGGACAGATCACCCGGTGGGCGAAACCCCGGGCGGTGTGAACGAAGTTTTCGAACCCGACTGGCTCACCGAGACGCTCGCGGCGCCACTCGGGAGGCGGCGCGGGGGATGAGCCGGCGCACTCCTCGTGAGCGAAGATGAGCAGGTTGCGCTCCGTCGTGCCCGTCGGCGGGCCGAGGCCGGCCTCGGGTGAAAGCATGAACTCGGCGTACTGGGCCTCGACGCTCTCGGGATTCCCGTCGAGATGGGCGGCGACCTCCTCGTCGGTCATTGACCGGAAGCCGGCGGCCGTCAGAGGGCCAGTGACTTCACAGCTGCCGAGCGCCGCGATGGCGATCGGCGCCACGATCACCGCCACGGTCCGACGGTAGTCGATGCTCATGTGGTCGTCAGTCTGGTCGTCATCGGGCCCCGTTGGAGCTCCGGAGCGCGCTTGAGTAGGCAGTTTCCCGCACGATTGACTGGAGCCGAAGGTGGGATTCGAACCCACGACCGTCGGTTTACGAAACCGATGCTCTACCCCTGAGCTACTTCGGCCCGAGCGCGAGGCCGAATTCTAGCCGATGGCCCGCCGCTCGGACAGCATGCCACCCAGGAACGCTCCCGCCAGCAGCGGCAGTGAGCCGATGAGCAGAATGACCACCAGGCCCGCGCTGACGAGCGCGGCCACGATGGGAAGGCCGACCACCGAGCCGAGGAGGAAGAGCAGCCCGGCAACGATCACCGACGGGACTAGGGCGGCGATCATCGCGCTGCGCGTGTCCCCGGCCTGAAGGCCGCCGACGAAGCCGGCGATGGCGGGACCGATGAACGGGATCCAGCCGAGGAGCAGGGCCAGGACGAACATCCAGAGCCAGGCGGGCCACACGCCGCGGTTGCTTAACATGCTCGGCCGGCTCGCAAGCGACGTGCCGTCAGCCGCCGACGAGCGTCTCGCCGCAGTGCGGGCAGACGACATCGCTGTCGCTTATCGGCTCCTTGCAGTTCGGACAGACGCGTTGCTCCATGCGGTCATCCATGCACGCGCCCTGCCGAGCCGCAAACCGGGTGCTGGATAGCTTGCTCGCTTGCGTCTAGGATGGCGACGGCCCACATCTGGCACCCCATCTCGAGCACTGAAAGGCTGCCGCCATGACGCTTTCGGCTACGCGCACCCGGATGTTCATCAACGGGGAGTGGGTGGACTCCGCGGACGGATCGACGACGCAGGTCACCAACCCCGCCACCGAGCAGGTGATCGCGGAGGTGCCGCGGGGCACGCCCGAGGACGCGGACCGCGCCGTCGAGGCGGCCGCGGCAGCCTTCGTCGAGTGGTCGGAGACGACTCCCGCCGAGCGCTCCACGATGCTCCACGCGCTCGCGAGCGCCATGGAGGCCGACGCCGCCGAGCTGTCACGCATCGAATCCGAGAACGTCGGCAAGCCGAAGGGCGTAGCCGACTTCGACGTCGAGTTCACCGTCGACAACCTCCGCTTCTTCGCGGGGGCGTGCCGCGTGGTCGAGGGACGGGCGGCCGGCGAATACGCGCGTGGCTACACGAGCATGGTGCGGCGCGAGCCGGTGGGCGTGGTCGCGCAGGTGGCGCCGTGGAACTACCCGCTGATGATGGCCATCTGGAAGATCGGTCCGGCGCTGGCGGCCGGCAACACGGTGGTGCTCAAGCCATCGTCGATCACGCCGCTCTCCGCCTTGCGCCTCGCCGAGCTGGCGGCCGACATCCTGCCCAAGGGCGTGCTCAACGTGCTGACCGGCCCCGGCGCCAGCGTCGGGTCGCGCCTCGCCACGCACCCGCTGGTCGACATGATCTCGATCACCGGCGACACCGAGACCGGCAAGGAGATCGCCCGGCTCGCGGCGGACACCGTCAAGCGCGTCCACCTCGAGCTCGGCGGCAAGGCCCCGGTGATCGTGTTCGACGACGCGGACCTCGCGGCCGTGGCGGCCAAGATCAAGGAGGCGGGGTACTTCAACACCGGCCAGGACTGCACCGCGGCGTGCCGGGTCCTGGTGCGCAAGGCCGCGTACGACGACCTCCTCGCCGAGCTCGTGCCCGCGGTCGAGTCGATCACCTTCGGCAACCCCGCCGACGACGCGGAGCTGGAGATGGGCCCGATGGTCAGCGCCGCGCAGCGGGATCGCGTGGCGGGATTCGTCGAGCGCGCGACGCAGGACGGCGGCACCATTGCCACCGGCGGCGCTGCCCCGGAGGGACCCGGCTTCTTCTATCGGCCCACCGTCGTGACGGACGTCGGCCAGGACTCGGAGATCGTGCAGCGCGAGGTCTTCGGTCCGGTGGTCACGGTGCAGCGTTTCGACGATGACGACGAGGCCGTCCGCTGGGCGAACGCCGTGCCGTACGGGTTGTCGGCATCGGTCTGGACGCGTGATGTGGGCCGCGCCCTCAACACCGCTCGTCGCCTGCGCTACGGGACGGTGTGGATCAACGACCACCTCACCATCGCGTCGGAGATGCCGCATGGCGGCTTCGGCCAGTCCGGCTACGGCAAGGACATGAGCGGCTACTCGATCGAGGACTACACGGTCATCAAGCACGTCATGGCCAAGCTGTCCTGACTCGTCGGATGCGCGTGCTGCTGGTCGGTGTCGGGACAGTGGGAGAGGCGATTGCGCGCCTGAGCGCCGATCGGGACTGGTGCGAACGGATGGTGCTCGCCGACTACAGCGAGGACCGGGCGGGCCAGATCGCCGATGCCATCGGCAAGCCCGACCGCTTCGTTCCGGCCCGGATCGATGCCAGCGACCGCGACGCGGTTCGCGATCTCGCGAAGGCCGAGCGCGTGGACCTCGTGATGAACGCGGTCGATCCATCGTTCGTGATGCCCATATTCGAGGGCGCACGCGCGGCGGGCGTGGACTACATGGACATGGCCATGAGCCTGTCGAAGCCGGACCCAGATGCGCCGTTCGAGCGTCCGGGCCTCAAGCTCGGCGACGAGCAGTTCGCGATGGCCGCCGACTGGGAGTCAGCGGGCAGGCTCGCCCTCGTCGGGATGGGCATGGACCCCGGCCTCAGCGATGTCTTCGCCGCCTACGCCGCCAAGCATCTTTTCGACGAGATCGACGAGGTGCACGTTCGCGACGGTGGCGATCTGGCGATCCCCGGCTACGCCTTCGCGCCGGTCTTCTCGATCTGGACGACCATCGAGGAGTGCCTCAACCCGCCGATCGTCTGGGAGTCCGGCGACTGGCACACCACGGAGCCGTTCAGCGGCGCCGAGCACTTTCCCTTCCCCGACGGCGTGGGACCGATGGAGTGCGTCAACGTCGAGCACGAGGAGGTGCTGCTCGTCCCGCGGCGCATCGGCGCGAAGCGGGTGACGTTCAAGTACGCCCTCGGCAGCGACTTCATCGACAAGCTGCGCACCATCCACGCGCTCGGCATGGACGGCGCCAAGCCGGTGACGGTGAAAGGCGTGGAGGTGGCGCCGCGCGACGTTCTGGCGGCCATCACGCCCGACCCGGCGAAGCTGGGAGACCAGATGACCGGCCGTGCGATGGTGGGGACGTGGGTCATCGGCAGGAAGGATGGCCAGCCACGCGAGGTCTTCCTGTACCAGACGACCGATGCGCAGGAGACGTGGCGGCGCTTCGGCCTCGGAGCGGTGGCGTGGCAGACCGGGTTCAACTCGGTGATCGCCATGGAGCTGCTCGCCTCGGGCGCCTGGTCGGGGGCCGGCGTCCTCGAGCCCGAGGCCTTCGATCCCGATCCATACCTGGCACTGCTCGACCGCTACGGCATTCATCATGGGATCGCCGAGATGAAGCCCGGGGAGCACCGGCCGACGTGAGAGTCCGACAGCAGGGAGAGTTCAGATGACGACCGTTTCCGCCAGCGTCGACCGCGCGCGCGTCACCGAGCTTCGCGACCGCGAGGAGGCTGCCTACCGCGCGCGAACGCCGAAGAGCGCGGAGCTGCACGAGCGCGCCCGTCGCGCTCTGCCGCTGGGGGTGGCGAGCTCGTTCCAGGCCTACGCCCCCTACCCGCTGTTCATGACCGATGCGCGCGGCTCGCGGATCACCGATGCCGACGGCAACGAGTACGTCGACTTCGACATGGCCTTTGGCGTCCTGGCCGCGGGCCACTCGCACCCGGTGCTCGCCGAGACGCTCATCCACCGCGTAGCCAACGGCACCTGCTACACGTTCCCGGTCGAGGACAGCATCATCCTCGCCGAGGAGATCAAGCGTCGCTTCGGCGCCGATCTCGTCCGCTTCTCGAACTCGGGGACCGAAGCAACCATGGATGCCATCCGGGTCGCACGCGGCTTCACCGGGCGCGAGAAGATCATCAAGTTCGAGGGCGGCTACCACGGCCACCACGACGATGTGCTGGTGAGCATCCAGCCGCCCCGCGAGCTGATGGGCGCGGCCGACGCGCCGCACCCGGTGCCCGCGTCCGCCGGCCTGCCGGCCAGCCGCCTGACCGAAACGGTGGTGGCGCCGTACAACAACGCTGAGGCGCTCGAGCGGATCCTCGACCGCCACCGCGGCGAAATCGCCGCCATCCTCATCGAGCCGGTGCAGTTCAACATCGGCGTGGTGCCGCCGCTGCCCGGCTACCTCGAGCGCGTCCGCGAGCTCGCCACGGCGCACGGGGCAGTGCTCATCTTCGACGAGGTGAAGACCGGCGTGGTGCTGGCCTACGGTGGCGCCACCGAGCACTTCGGCGTTCAGCCCGACCTGATCTGTCTCGCCAAGAGCATCGGCGGAGGCGTACCGATCGGGGCGTTCGCCGGGCGAGGCGAGGTGATGAACGTGATCGAGAAGCTGCCGGAGTCCACGGGCGCGGGCACCGGCCTCCAGCAGACCACGATCCCCGGCGGCGCGACTCGCGTCGCGCATCTCGGCACCTTCAACGGCAATCCGCTCTCGATGGCTGCGGGCGTGGCCGTACTCACACGTATCCTCACCCGCGACGTGTACCCGGGGCTCCATGCACAGGCCGATCGGCTCACCGCCGGCTGCCAGGCGGTCGTCGATGACTTCGGACTCCCCGGGTACGCCATCAACGCGGGGCCCAAGGGCTGCGTCATGTTCACGCCGGAGCGGGTCACGAACTACCGTGACTTCATCGGCCTCGACGGGGAGCTGTGGGAGGCCTCGTTCTTCTACCTCGCCAACCGGGGCATCCTGCTGCCGCCGGGACCGGACGACCAGTGGACGCTCTCGGTGCAGCACAGCGACGAGGAGATCGACCGCTATGTCGCCACGTTCAGGGAGTTCGCCACCGAACTGGCAGCCTAGTCCGCTCCGAGCGACTCGCCGATGATCTCGATCGCCAGGTCGATCTCGTCGTCGGTCGTGTTGAGGGGCGGGATGATGCGCACCACCTGCCCGTAGGTTCCACAGGTCAGCAGCAGCAGCCGGCGCTCGAGCGCGTCCGCCAGGAGCGCCTTCGCCCGCTCCGGCATCGGCTTCAACGTTTCCGGCTCCGCGAATTCGAGCGCGACCATCAGCCCCCGGCCGCGCACCTCGGCCACTGAGGGGTGGTCGGCGGCGACGCTACGCAGGCCGGAGAGCAACCGATCCCCCTGCCGGCGCGCGTTAACGACGAGCCCCTCGTCATCGATCACGTCGAGGGTCGCCAGCGCCGCGGCACAGGCGACCGCGTTGCCACCGAACGTCCCGCCGTGGGCGCCGGGCTCCAGGCGGTCGAGGAGGGCGCGGGGCGCCAGGATGCCGGAGAGCGGCAGGCCCGAGGCGATCCCCTTGGCCATGATCACGATGTCCGGCGTCGCATCGGCCCACTCCGTGGCGAAGAAGCGCCCCGTCCGCGCGAAGCCGGTCTGGATCTCGTCGACGGCCAGCAGGATGCCGTGCCGATCCGCGATCTCGCGCAGGGCCGGCAGGAAGCCGTCGGGAGGGACGACGTATCCGCCCTCGCCGAGGATCGGCTCGACCACGAAGGCGGCCACGTCCTCCGGGTACACCAGCGTCGCGAACAGCTCGTCGATGGCGTCGAGCGTGAACTGCAGCGCCGCCTCGTCGCTCCGCCCGGTTGGGTTGCGCAGCGCGTACGGGAACGGGGCGAGGTACACGCTTCCCGGCAGCGGCTCGTAGTGACCGCGGTACTTCACGCCCGAGCTGGTGAGCGCCATGGCAGCGTGCGTCCGGCCGTGGAATCCGCCGCGAAAGGCCACGATTGCCGGCCGCCGCGTTGCGTACTTCGCAAGCTTGACCGCCGCCTCGACCGCCTCCGCGCCCGAGTTGGACAGGAACAGCCCGTACGCCTCGCCGTCGCGGGCGTTCGGGAAACGGCGCGGCAGCCGGTCGTGGAGCCGAAGCCCCGGCTCGTGGAAGACGATGTTCTGCTGGAGGTGGATGCCGCGGGCCGCCTGCTCGGCGATCGCCGCCACCACGCGCGGGTGGGCGTGTCCCGTGTTCGTGACGCCGATGCCGCACGTGTAGTCAAGGTAGCGCTCCCCGTCCACGGTCTCGAGCCACGACCCGGACGCGCGCGCCACGACGAGGTCGGTGTAGCGCGTCCACACGGGCGCCACGCCGCGGCGCAGGTCGAGGAGCCGCGCCACTTCCTCGCTCATGCCCGAGGTGCCACTGCTGACTGCGCCCGACGCTGAAGAAGGCTCCACGTCACGATCCCGACGATGGCGATCGCGAAGATGATGGTGCCCATCACGTTGACCTCCGGCGGCACGCCGATGCGCGACGCGCCGTAGACCCACAGCGGGAAGGTGACCGTCTGGCCGGCGGTGAACTGGGTGATCACGAAGTCGTCGATGGACAGCGCAAAGGCCAGCAGCGCCGCCGCCAGGATGCCAGGGAAGATGAGCGGGAAGGTGACCTTGCGGAAGGTCGTCCACTCATCGGCGCCGAGGTCCATGGACGCCTCCTCGAGGGACCGGTTGAAGCCCGCGATGCGGGCGCGCACGGTCACGATCACGAAGCTGATGTTGAACATGATGTGCGCAATGGTGATGGTCACGATGTCGCGCGACACCCCGGCCGACACGAAGAGCGCCAGCAGCGAGGCGCCCAACACGACCTCCGGCGTGGCGATAGGCAGGAAGATGAGCACGTTCATGGGACCGCGCCCACGGAAGTCGTACCGCGTGAGCGCCAGGCCGATGAGGGTTCCGAGCGTGGTCGCCACGACGGTGGAGGCCAGCGCCACGATGAGGCTGTTGAGCAGCGCCGCATTCATCCGCGGCTGGCTGCTGAAGATGGTCGCGTAGTGGTCGAGCGTGAAGCCCTGCCAGGTGAAGTTGAAGCGTCCCGCGTTGTCGTTGAAGCCGAAGGCGATCATCACGGCGATCGGCAGGAACAGGTACGCGACCACGATGCCGGTGTAGACCGGAAGCACGGTGCGTCCGAGGCGCGGGCCGAAGGCCCGTCGCGCGGGAGGCGCTGCAACCGCCATCAGGCAGTCAGCTCCTGGCCGCGGAGCGTGCGGGTGTAGACGAAGACGCCGACCAGGAGACCGGCCATCAGGATCAGGCTGATCGCCGATGCCTGCGGATAGTCGTTGTTCGTCAGGTAGAGGCTCTGCACCACGTTGCCGATCATCGTCGTCTCGCGCGTGCCGCCCAGCAGCTCGGCGTTGATGTAATCCCCGACGGCCGGGATGAAGGCGAGCAGGGTGGCCGCGAAGACGCCGGCGATCGACAGGGGCAGGGTCACCCGCAGGAACGCCTGGAGGCGGCTCGCGTAGAGGTCGGTGGCGGCCTCGATCAATCGGTGATCGATCTTTTCGAGCGCGACGTACAGCGGCAGCACCACGAACGGCAGGTAGTTGTAGGTGATTCCGGCGATCACCGCGGCCGGCGTGGCAAGGACGCGGAACCCGTCATCGACCCAGCCCCAGTCCTTGAGTGTGCCGAGCACGAAGCCCTGGTCGGCCAGGATGAACTTCCAGCTGATGGTGCGGATGATGAAGCTCGTGAAGAACGGCAGGATGACGAGCAGCAGCAGGACGTTCTTGTATCGGCCGCCGCGGAAAGCGATGGTGTACGCCATGGGATAGCCGATGGCCAGGGCGAGGACGGTGACGGCCAGCCCGTAGAGGACCGAGCGCAGGAACTGCTCGTCCCATCGGCCGAGCACCTCGGGAAAGATCCCGAAGTTGAACGTGAGCCGATACCCCGCCCCCAGCGAGCCCTCCTGGAGCGCGACCGATGCCATCGCCAGCATCGGCAGCACGAACAGGACGAGCAACCAGAGCGTCCCGGGCAGCAGGAACAGGTACGGGATCAGCCCGCGGTGGCTG
>Ga0208612_1000598_pt1 | contig 15363 bp, 17 predicted proteins | sample AntDryMetagUQ889_FD_188089 | JGI IMG/M metagenome (GOLD analysis project Ga0208612, IMG submission 188089) | Polar desert microbial communities from Antarctic Dry Valleys - UQ889 (SPAdes) | ecosystem: Environmental > Terrestrial > Soil > Desert | place: Antarctic Dry Valleys | collected 2008-12-31 | reverse complement strand
TCAGGGCGGGACAGGTCCCGATGGACTTGGCTCAAAGCTGTTGCACCTCGGTCTTGAGATCGGCCGCCTACGAGGTGAGCTGTCGGGCTCGCGCTGCTCAGGCAGCGCTACGTCCGGCAGCGCAGCTGGCTGCGGCCGGGCGATTCGCCCCTGCGGCCTTGGGACCGCACGGTTCCCCCGCTCGCCTGATCAGGGCCAGGTCGACTCGGCGTGCAGCGTCGTTCTAACAGGGAAAAGTCCTGCACGCTGCACGATTTGTTGCAAGCAGCCGTTTCTGCACGAGCGCACCCACGGTGCCAGGCCCGCAAGTCGGCGCCAGCCTCGCCGGACCGGCCTTGCGACGGGACCCCTTCCGAGTGGTTGCCGAAACCGGGCCTTGCGAGGGACGGCTGCCGAACGGTTTCCCGCGCTGAACCTCGCCGCAGAATCTACCCCGCTCCAGACGCGATCGCGCGGGCCACGCAGCCCTCGCCGTCCAGGCCGAAGCGCAGCTCCGACGTGCCCACCTCAGCGAGCGCCGACCGCAGCGTGGCGGGCTCCGGCGCGTAGGCCAGCAGGTAGCCGCCGCCGCCGGCACCCATCAACATCGCCCCCAGCGCACCCCCCGCCAGGGCGAGCGCACGCAGCTCCTCGATCCGGTCCATCGGCAGCTGCGCCAGCCGCTCGCGCTTGAGCGCCCACTGCTCGTTCATCAGCTCGCCCAAGGTGTCGAGATCACCGGCCTCGAGGGCTGCGCAGGCGGCACGCGCAAGCTCGGCGGTTCGAAGCAGGTTGCGCTCGAGCGCGGCGTCGCCGCCGAGCGTCCGCTCTACCTGCCCGGCGAGGATGTCTGCCGCCGAGCGCCGCTGCCCGGTGTAGAAGAGCAGGAAGCGCTCTCGCAGCGCTTCGCGCACCGCCCCGGACGGCTCAATTCGGCGCACACCGACGGCGCCGCCAGGCTCGAAGGTGAGCGCGTTCAGGCCCCCGTGGGCGGCCGCGTATTGGTCCTGCTTGCCCACGGTGCGCCCGAGGTCGTCGAGCTCGATCGAGCAAGCGCCCTCGGCCAGCTCGCTGGGCGGTAGGTCCCGTCCCGCGACGAGCGCGACCGCCTTCACCGAGCACACGGCGTAGGCCCCCGAGGAGCCGAGGCCCGTGCCGGGCTCCACGTCCCCCTCGGAGCTCAGCTCGAGCGGTCGCCCGTCACCGTGGCGGGCGACCGCCGCGCGCAGGATCGGGTGGCGGATCAGCGCGGGATCCTCGACCTGCTCGCGCTCCAGGTGCTCGAGCCGGAAGCTCCTGTCGGGCGAGCGGGCGACCCGCATGCGCACGCGGCGGTCGATCGCCGCCGAGACCACGAAGCCACCGTGCCTGCGGTAGTGGGAGGGCAGGTCGGTACCGCCGCCGCCGAGGGCGATGCGCAGTGGCGCCTGGACGAGGTAGGTGTCCGCCACGGCGCCATGATCGGGCATGACGTGAAAGACGAGGGCCCCGCCGGAGCGGGGCCCTCGAACTGCCGGCGCGCGAAGGGTGTCCCGCACTGCTTCGGATGCTGGCTCTCGTTCAGCCCGCCTTGGCCTTCTGCGAGACGCACCTGCCGAAGGCGTTACGCTTGTTTCGGTTGGTGCCGTACTTGGTGGCGAACGCCTCGCGGCCGATCGCGCTCCGCTCGGCGGCGCACTCCCTGGCCGCCTCCTTGCGCTGCTCGGCTTGCTGGGCGTCCTGCCGGTCGGCCTCGTCCTCGTGGGCCTTGGCCTTGCCGGAGACGCACTTGCCGAACGCGTTCTTGCCGTTCTTGTTGGTGCCGTACTTCGCAGTGAACGCCTGCGGGTCAGCGGTACGCTCGTCCTTGCACTCCTTGGCTGCATTTCTCGGAGCGTCCTGGCGCTCTGTCTCCTCGTCCTGGGAGCGGCGGGACACGCACTTGCCGAACGCGTTCTTGCCGTTCTTGTTGGTGCCGTACTTGACACGGAACGCCTCGCGTGTGGCGGCGGTGCCCCCGCGCTCGGCGCGACACTCGGCGGCCGCGTTCGTGCGGTCGGTCTTGGTCGGCTCGGCGCTGGCGCCGGCCGGGGCCAGCAGGGCCAACGCCGCGCCGGCCAGGAAAGCTTGCTTCATCACGGATGGGTCCTTTCGTAGTGGGCCTTGCACGTGCTGGAACGCGAGCGGCCGTGCAAGGTTTGCGAAGTACCGGCGAACTTCTCAGGCTCGAAGGGCGTTGCGCTATACAAGTGGCACCATGGGCACGACCGCACTCCTCCTATCGGACCGCCCGCCGGCGCGGAGCTCCAAGCGGCTGCTCAGGCTGCGCGGCGACGATCTGCTGGTTGCCCGCATCCGCACCGGTGACGCCGCTGCCCTCGAGGTGCTCTACGAGCGTCACTCGCCGGGCATCCTGTCCTTCTCCCGCCACATGCTCGGGTCCCGTGAGGAGGCCGAGGACGCGGTGCAGCTCACCTTCCTCGCCGCCCACCGCGATCTCCTGCGCGGTGAGGGCGAGGTTAAGTTCAAGCCGTGGCTGTACACGATCGCGCGCAACCGCTGCCTCTCGATCCTGCGCGCGCGCCGTGAGCACGCCGGAGCGGAGGCGGAGGTGGCGACGGCCGGACTCGACGAGCAGGTACAGCGCCGTTCGGATCTGCGCGAGCTCTTGGCCGACCTTCACGAGCTCTCGGAGGACCAGCGGGCCGCGCTGGTGCTCACCGAGCTGCGCGATCTCTCCCACGCAGAGGTCGCCGAAGTGCTCGGCTGCGAGGCGGGGAACGTGAAGGGCCTCGTGTTCCGGGCGCGGTCCAGTCTGATCGAGCGGCGGGAGGCACGCGAAGCGAGCTGCGAGGACATTCGCGCCGAGCTCGCAGTGGCCACCGGCGGCACGCTCCGGCGTGCGCGGCTCCGGCATCACCTCGCGGCCTGTTCCGCCTGCACCGCCTTCCTGGCCGACCTGCGCCGCCAGCGCAGGATGATGGCGGTGATCCTGCCGGTGGTGCCCACGTTCGGGCTCAAGCACAATGTGCTCGCCGCCGCCAGCGGCGGCGGGAGTGCGGCAGCCGGTGGCGGCGCAGCGGCGGGCGGCGGCGCAGCGGCGGGCGGCGGCGCAGCAGCCGGCGGGCTCGCTGGGGTCGCCGGCGGCAGCGGGGCGCTGGGAACGGCGTCTGTGGCCGGGGCCACCCTCGCCAAGCTCGCCGCCGTAACGCTGGTAGCAGGGGGGTTGGGTGTCGCGGGAGTGGCCGGTAGCGGCGTCCTGGGTGACGAGCGGTCGAGCGAGAAGGCGCCGGCCGCAATACCAGACGACGAGGCCGGCCCGCCGGGATCCACACCCCCAAGCGCACCGCAGGCGGCCGGAGGGGCACTCTGGCGCCCACGTGCCACGGCAAGGCCTCGCCCGCGGGAACAGGTGCCGGCGGGCGGCGACTCGGGCCAGCGCGAAAATGGCAGGACGGCCGCTCGTAGGGGCCTGGCGGAGGGCCGTGGCGGCCGCGGGGGAGGCCAAGCGGCCCCGCCCGGCCGGCACGCGGGCGGGGGCGGCAGGGACAAGCTCCGCGGCCGAGCTCAGAGCGGCAAGCAAGGTGTACGTCCTGGCCGCTCCAAGCAGCCCCAACGGAAAGGCCGCGCCAACCACGGATCGTCAAGGGGCCGTGGCCCCCGAACGCCGAAGGCCCCGCCTGCTTCGCGGGGGCGCGCCCCTGCCGCGCCGCTCCCTCCACGTGCCCCCCCGCCGCGTGCCCCCGTTGGCCCGCCGCGTTCGCAGGGCGGCGGGCACCCAACGCCGGAGACCAAGGGCGGCGGCAAGACCCCCAAGTGACGGTGGCGCGGCCGGGCGTGGGCCGAAGCTCTAGGAGCTCCCTTTCTCCCGGTGGCTCATGTTGTCCCGGCCGGATAGGGCCGGACCTCGTCGAGGGTCACCCGGCCGCCTATCTCCACGAGGCCGCCCTCTCGCGGGCACACCTCGATCACCGAGCCGCGGCCCTGGTGGATCGTGAGTGGGCGCCCAAGGAGCGCGCCGAGGCGCACGGCGGCGGCTCCGGTGGCCTCGTCCTCCTCTATGCCCAGACGGGCGGGAAAGACCCGCGCGCGCACACTGTCCTCGCCAGCCCAGGCGTAGGCCCCGATCAGGTCGTGGCCCTCCGGTGCCCCGGCGAGCGCGTCGACCTCGCGCGGCGAGGCGAGCTCGATCCATTCGAACGGTGGTGCCCACTCCGGCCGCCCGGCGATCCACGCGCTCTCCACTTCGGCGCGGGCGGGCACCTCCCCCGCGGGCGGGCGCAGGAAGGCCACGGCGGTCAGCTCGCGTGCGAGCAGCCACGCGCTGCCCACCAACGGGTGGCCCGCGAAGGGCAGCTCGACCGCGGGGGTGAAGATGCGCACCTCCCCTCGAGCGGCGTCGTCCACGAAGACCGTCTCGCTGAACCCGATGCTTGCGGCGACGGACTGGCGCTCGGACGGTGATATCGACGATCCGTCCAGGAATACGCCGAGACGATTGCCGCCGCTTGCTTCACCGGCGGCGCCCTCGGCGGTGAAGACGCGCAGCACGTGCAGCCCCGGCACGGCTCGATCCTACGAGGCGGCTGCTCGGCTCGCGGTCAGAGGACCAGGTCGAGGTCGGATCTGATCTCGCGGACTTCGAGCGCCTCGAGTCCCGCCAGGGGGTCGAACCCCGACAAGGGTCCAAACGAAAGTCCCGTCAAGCGCTCGACTCGGGCCATCGGCACCTGGAAGGTCCGGTATGCCCCGTACGAGAACTCCTCGTCGGTCTCGAGACCCTCGAGCAGACTCGCTTGGCTCAGCAGGTACGCGGTCGCGGAGAGCCGCCCGGGAGCCTTGACCATGACGACGACCTTCCAGAACTGCCGTGGCAGGGCGACGCCACGGTACTCGTCGTCATCGTCGGCGAATACCGGGCCCGTGACCACGCTGACCTTGAAGTCCCTGTTGTCGGCGTTGTCGAGGACGTAGTCCTCGAGTCCCGCCCAGCTGGTCTGTCGCTGGTTGAAGTCCTTGTGCTGTGGGGTGCAGTTGGTGAAGTGGAACGTGTCGTCGTTGGCGAGCTTGGCGATGGCGTCGGATGCACCCCAAGCCGGGTCCAGCCGGCGTACGAGATGTCCACGGTCGAGATCGTTGTCGGCGTAGACGGGCTCACCGGTCTGATGCTCCGCAGGCACCCGCGGGTCGAGGATCCAGCGGTCCTGCTCGCGCTTCAGGCGACGGCTGAGGCTCCCCTCGATGTTGGCGGCGGTGAAGAACGCCAGGCGGCGCTCCTTGTTCATCTTGACGCTGAAGTTGTGGTAGTCGAGCAGGCCATCGCTGCCTGCCTCGAAAGTCACCGCTACCTTGGGGAGCAGCTCCTGGGAGAGGAGCGGCAGCGGCACGGTGAGCTCGCCGGGGCCCAGGAAGTCGGGGTCGTAGCCACGGCGGTTCGAGTAGTCCGGGTCGATGACGATCGCTTCGTCGGCGCCGGCAGAGGCCTGATTGGGCGGCGACGCCCGGCCAGCGTCGGCGGCAGGGGCCCCGGCGAGACGCAGCGTGAGCTCGAGCGGCAGCGACACGCGGATGGTCCCTTGCTCACCGCCCGGGCTCACGCCGGGTGCGGCGGAGGCCTGGAGGGGGCCGGCTGGCGCAGCGGCGGCCTGCAGGTGGCCGGCTGGCGCATCGGCGGCCTGCAGCGGCGGGCCGGCTGGCGCAGCGGCGGCCTGCGGCGGGCTGGCGGACGCCCCGGGATCCCGTTGGTCGCCGGCGGGCGCGGTCGCTGCGGATGGCCCGGCGCTCCCCGCCGGCGTCGGAGCCGGGACAGCTGGCTCTGTCCCCAGCTCATCCAAGAGCGCTTCCGCCTCCGGGGAGAGCTGCTGCTCGCCCAGGAACTGCAGGATCCGGCTGACTCGGATTCCCTCGTTCATGAAGCCGCCAAGCTCCTCCCGGTCAGGGGCGGGGACGCTCGCGTGATGCAGCGCAACCACCTCCCACTGGTTGTTGAAGACCGGAGAGCCCGAGGATCCCGGCTCGGTGTCTGCCTCGTAGTGCATGAAGGCTTCGGGCACGTCGACGATGCGGTTCTCACGCAGCGAGACCTGCTTCTTCTCGCCGCGCGGGTGCTGGACGATCGTCACGAACTCACCGATGATCGCCTTGCCCTCCGCCCCGATCAGCGGATTGAAGCCGAACGGTGCGAGCTCGCCGGCGCTCGCCCCCACCGCCACAAGCGCGAAGTCGCGCTCTTGATCGGCGACGAAGAAGCTGTCGGGGTCGAGCTGGAAGAGCCGCGGCTCGAGCGGCTGGCGGTCCAACCCGTCCTGAAAGTTGAACTCCGCCACGCTCGAGCGTGCCACGTCGGCGTTCTCGAGCACGTGATGGTTGGTGAGCAGGAGCCGTGGCGAGACGAGCGAACCGGTTCCGTGGCCGACGATCCTCTCCGCTTCGTCGCGTATGCGTATCCGGCAGACCGCACGCGCCGCCGCCGTCCCGGCTTCGAGGTAGCGAATGTCGACGAAGTCCGGCGTGTTGATGATCCGCTCCAAGACGACGCCCGGAGCTCTCAGAGCCTCGCCGGGCAGCGCCGTTTGCTCGGGCAGCGTGCCGCGATCGAGGGCCGAGGCGAGCACCTCCTCCGGGTCCCCTGTCGGCGTGTCGCCCGCCGCGGCGGGAAGGCTCTCGCCCGCGTAGTAGCGAGTCAGGCGGTCCAGGCGCTTCGCGATCCGCTCAGGGGCGTCGGCTCGGGCGAGTCCGCCGGGGGCCTGGAGGGCGTCGATCGTCTCTCGGCGCTCACTCGCGCGGCTTGCGAGCCGGCCCGCAGCGGCTTCGGCCTGTGCTCGCTGGCGAACCTCGAAGGCTGTCATGGGGCGCTCAGGCTCATATGAGGGCGCTTCCGCTGACAAGGTTGCGCATCATCTCATGTTTCTGTTCGCGTCGTGGACCACGCTCCCGAAGAGGGAGGGTGAACCCTGACCGCGCCGGTGCAGAGCTCTTCAATAGCCTGGCCACGGAACTGGCCGAGACGAAGAGGAGCTGTTGAGCATGAGCCCACAGGCAATGCCCAAGCATCGGACGTGTGCGCACATGGTGGTGCACGAGTTGCTCGCGGAGACCAAGCCCGAGTACCGCGAGCGGCGGCTCAAGGTAGAAGAGGACACGCTCCGCAGCATCGAGAGCGGCCGGGCGATGGAGGTGGCGGGCAAGCTCGTCACGATCCCCGTGGTCGTGCACGTCGTCCATCGGGCCGACGAGGAGAACATCTCGGATGCTCAGGTAAAGAGCCAGATCAAGGCGTTGACGCGCGACTTCCGCTTGAAGAACGCCGACAAGAGCAAGGTGCCCGCTGCCTGGAAGGCGCTCGCCACCGATGCCAAGATCGACTTCACCCTGGCCACGACCGATCCGAACGGCAAGAAGACCCCCGGGATCACCCGTACGGCCACCACGAGGGAGTCCTTTGCGGCTGACAACACGGTCAAGTCGAAGAAGACGGGCGGCGTCAACCCGTGGCCAACCGATCGCTACCTGAACTGCTGGGTCTGCAACCTCAGCGATGGCCTCTTGGGCTACGCGCAGTTTCCGGGCGGCCCGGCGGCGACGGACGGAGTGGTGGTGCTCTACAGCGCCTTCGGAACCGAGGGCGCGGTGAACGCGCCGTTCGACAAGGGCCGCACCGCGACCCACGAGGTGGGGCACTTCCTCAACCTCCGCCACATCTGGGGGGATCGCAACGACTGCACGGGCAACGACTTGGTGGCCGACACGCCGCCGGCCCAGCGGGCGAACACGGGCAAGCCGAAGTTCCCAGCGATCACGTGCAAGAACGGCCCGAACGGCGACATGTTCATGAACTACATGGACTACACCGACGACGACTCGATGGTCATGTTCACCGTTGGCCAGGTGGCACGGATGAATGCCGCTTTGGGGGGTCCGCGCAAGAAGCTGGCCGGCCTGTGAGAGCGGCCGCCAGCCGGGATTAGGGCGGGCCAGGTGTCCAAGCAACCTGGGCCATCGCTGCATGGACGTTGGGTTCACTCCCACGAGGAGGACACCGAGGACGAGATGGTGTTCCGCCCGGCGAGCCACCCGCTGCCCCCGTCGCGGGGCAGGACGTCATTCGAGCTGCGTCCGGACGGCACCTACCTGGAGCGCTCGCCGGGTCCCGTCGATGTACCCGAGGAGTCCGAAGGGTCGTGGTCGCTCGACGGAGATCGCCTCGTGCTCGGTGCCGAGGGCGAGCGCTCGGGTCACGCCTGGGAGGTGAGGGCGGTCGAGGCCGACCGCTTGGTGGTCAGGAGGTAGGGGACCGCCCTAATCGGCCCACGCTTCGTTGAGCAGCTCGCCGAGGCTCGCGAGGTCACTGGCGAGTAGCTCCGCATCGCCCGGCGGATCCGGCAGCGACAGTAGGTGCTCGCGGATCAACATCAGCATGGCCATGCCTTGAAGCCCGACGGCTTCGGGTACGCGGTCGGCTTCGACCTCCTCGTCGAAGACGGCGACGAGCTGCATCACCGCGTCCATGGCGGTTCGGCGGCCCACTATTCCGCGATCCGGGCCTTCAGGGACCTCCCCGTCCGCGTACGCCGCTGCCAGGGCGCGCATGAGTCCAACTGCGCGCAGCGAGATCTCGTCGACGTCGGCCATCGTCCCGGTAACCCCCGCGACCTAGACCGAGCCCTCGATGAGCTCGATTCGATACCCGTCGGGATCGCGCACGAAGCAGATCCGCGAGCCCCCCTCGCTCACGGTGTAGGGCGGCCTCTCGGGCTCGATTCCCTCGTCGGCCAGGCGGTCGAGCGTCCCATCCAGATCCCCGATCGCAAGCGCGACGTGGTTGTAGCCGGTCCCGAGGTCGTAGGAGCCGACGCCGGGGTTCTTGGTCAGCTCGAGCCGGTCGCCATCGCCGGGAAGCCCCATGAAGACGTTCGTTGCTCCGTCGGGCAGCTCCATGCGGCGGCGCTCGTCGAAGCCGAGCTTCTCGTAGAACGCGACCGAGCGGTCGATATCGCCGATGCGATAGCAGGTATGGATGAGCTCGGGCATACGTGCAAGATAGCCTGATCGCGATGGATCCCGCCGCCCTGCGCAACCGCCTCTTGATGGCAACCAGCATGTGGCGCGAGGCCACCGACGAGCCGCTGCCGCGAATGCCGCCCGCCGACCCGGTCGAGCAGGTCGAGCGCTTCGAGCTCCAGGTGGTCGAGCTGCTCTTCGAGGGGGCCACGGCCCAGACGGCGCGACGGGTGGCCGACCAGACCTGGGACCTCGTGCACGACCGCGCGTCCACCGACCCCGTCAGGCGCCGCGTCGTCGAGGGCCACGAGGGCCTGGCGCGGCTCGCAGCCCAGGGCGGCGGTGTCCCGGATTAGCGGCACCCGCGTCTGCGTGATCGGCGCCGGCTCCTCCGGGATCGCCTCCTGCCAGGTGCTCCACGCGCGCGGCATCCCGTTCGACTGCTTCGAGAAGGGCTCGCAGGTGGGCGGCAACTGGCGCTACATGAACGACAACGGCGTCTCGTCGTGCTACGAGTCGCTGTCCATCAACACCTCCCGCCGGATCATGCAGTACGGGGCGTACCCGATGCCCGCGAGCTACCCGGACTTCCCGACCCACCGCCAGATAGCCGCCTACTTCGAGGCCTACGTCGACCATTTCGGCTTCCGCGAGCGCATCCGCTTCCGTACGGAGGTGACCGACGTGACCCGCGGCCAGGATGGCAGCTGGCAGGTGACGCTCGCCGACGGGACGAGGGTCAGCTACGCCGCGGTGATGGTCGCCAACGGACACCACTGGGACCCGCGCTGGCCGGAGCCGCCCTTTCCGGGCGAGTTCGGGGGCGAGCAGACCCACGCCCACCACTACAGGACCGCCGCCGGATACGAGGGGCGCAACGTGCTCGTGCTCGGCATCGGCAACTCGGCCTGCGACATCGCCGTCGAAACCTCACGGGTCTCTGCCCAGACCTTCGTCGCCATGCGGCGCGGCGCGTGGATCATCCCGAAGTACTTCGGCTCGACGCCGAGCGACGAGCTGGCCCCCGAGAGGATCGCGAGCGCCCTGCCCATCCCCGTCCTGCGCTGGCTCTTCATGCGCAAGGTCCTGGCGGCCAATGGGCACCCCAGCGACTTCGGCCTACCCGCGCCCGACCACAAGCTCGGCGAGGCCCATCCCACGATCTCCTCCGATCTGCTCGAGCGCATCGGGCATGGCCGGGTCAAGGTCAAGCCCAACATCCAGCGCCTCGAGGGGGACCGCGTGCGCTTCGAGGACGGCTCGGTGGAGCGGATCGACAGGATCGTCTACTGCACGGGCTACAAGATCAGCTTCCCGTTCTTCGATCGCTCGCTGCTCGATCACGCGGCCGATAACCGCATCGAGCTCTACCGGCGCGTCGTGCACCCCGACCTGCCGGGGCTCTACTTCATCGGCCTGATCCAGCCCCTGTACGCGATCATGCCGCTCGCAGAGCTCCAGTCCGAGTGGATCGCCGACGTGCTCGAGGGCACGGTCGCGCTGCCCGAGCGCCAGACGATGATCGCCGACATCGCCGCCGAGCGGGCGGCGATGGAGCGGCGCTATGTGGCGTCGAAGCGCCACACGATCCAGGTCGACGGCCCGCATTACAAGCGCCAGCTGCGCCTCGAGCGCCGCCGGCACCTGGTGAAGAGCCGCGGCGGCGCCGGGCTGCCCGGGGAGCGGGAGCTGCGGGCCGCCTGAGATGCTGCGCCGAGTCGGCGAGCGAGAACGTGTGAACGAGAGGGAGGGCTGATGGCTCAAGCAACCGTCGAGGAGACCACCGCGCAACAGGCCGCTGAAGCGGAGCGGATCGAGGTCGAGAATCCCGCCACCGGCGCGGTCGCCGGCAGCGTGGCGAGGATGGCCCCCGAGCAGGTGGCCGAGATCGTCGCCCGCGCGCGAGCGGCGCAGCCCGGATGGGAGGCGCTCGGCTTCGACGGTCGGGCCAAGGTGATGCGCCGGGCCCAGAAGTGGGTGATCGCCAACTCGCGCCGGGTGATCGAGACGATCGTGTCCGAGAGCGGAAAGACCTGGGACGACGCGCAGACCGCCGAGATCGGCTACGCCGCCGCGGCGCTGGGCTTCTGGGCCAAGAACGCGCCCAAGTTCCTCGCCGAGGAGCGCGTGCGCTCGGCGTCTCCCTTCCTCGCGGGCAAGAAGATCGTGCTGCGCTACCGCCCGCTCGGCGTCGTCGGCGTGATCGGGCCGTGGAACTATCCGCTCACGAACTCCTTCGGGGACTGCATACCCGCCCTCGCCGCGGGCAACGCGGTCGTGCTCAAGCCGTCGCGCATCACCCCGCTGACCTCGCTGCTGATGGCCGAGATGCTCGAGGAGTGCGGCCTGCCGAAGGACGTCTATCAGGTGCTGACCGGCACCGGTGAGGTCGGCGCTGAGCTGATCGATCACGTCGACTTCGTGATGTTCACCGGCTCCACAGCCACGGGCAAGACGGTCGCCGAGCGCGCCGCGCGCACGCTCACGCCGGTGGGGCTCGAGCTGGGGGGCAAGGACCCGATGATCGTGCTGCGCGACGCCGACCTCGAGAAGGCGGCGAACGCCGCCACCTACTACTCGATGCAGAACGGCGGCCAGACTTGCATCTCGGTCGAGCGGGCATACGTGGAGGAGCCGGTGCACGACGAGTTCGTGCGGCTAGTGACCGAGAAGGTGGGCAAGCTGAGGCAGGGCGTCCCGGCCAAGGCCGGTGCCGTCGACGTGGGTGCGGTCACCTTCCCTCCACAGGCGGACGTAATGGAAGCCCACGTCAACGACGCGGTGGCGAAGGGTGCGGAGGTGACCGTCGGAGGTCACCGCGGTCCCGGTCCCGGCAGCTTCTTCGAGCCCACCGTGCTCACCGGCGTGGATCACTCGATGGAGTGCATGACAGAGGAGACATTCGGCCCCACCCTCCCGGTGATGAAGGTACGCGACGCCGAGCACGCGCTTGAGCTCGCCAACGACTCCGAGTACGGGCTCCAGGCCTCGGTCTGGACCAGGGACAGCAGTCGCGGCGAGCAGATCGCGAAGCGGATCGAGGCCGGCGTGACCAACGTGAACGAGCACGCGGTCAACTACCTGGCGCTCGAGATCCCGATGGGAGGCTGGAAGAGCTCGGGCCTCGGCACGCGCCACGGCCCCGACGGCATCCGCAAGTACACCCGCAAGCAAGCCTCGGTCGTCAGCCGCTTCGGCCCCCGCCGCGAGCTCTTCATGTTCCCCTACTCGGGCTGGGCCTGGAGGCTGATCGGCGTGGTGCTGCGCCTGCTCCACGGGCGCGGGAAGCGCTAGCGCTGGGGACACCGGCGCACGGGGGTGGCCGTGGAAAGGCGGACGCGCCCCCGCACGGATCGACGGCCTTGCCGGTAGCCTCGGCGACCGCATGGACGCCCAGGAGCTCTCGCCGAAGAACCGGATTCGCATCGAGGTCGACCGCGCGCTCTGCATCGGCTCGGGCGACTGCGTGGACTCGGCGCCCGCGGTCTTCGAGCTCGACGCCGAAGACAAGGCCCGCGTCATCGACCCCGACGGCGCCCCGCTCGAGGAGGTGCTCGATGCGGCGGGCAACTGCCCGGTCACCGCCATCTTCGTGTACGGCGAGGCGGGCGACCTCTACCCGTAGTGGGTTTGCCCTCGGGCTCAGCCGCGCAGGCGGCGCAGCACCAGCGCGAGCACGACGATGACAGCGAGTGCCGGCACGAGGGTGCGCGGGTCGAACCCTCCCGTGCCGATGCCGCTGGCGCCCGGGGCGGGCATCGCGAACTCCTCGGCGGCCAGCACGTCGTGGGGCTCCTGGATGCCGGTGGGGTCTGGCGGGATGTCCCCCGGGGACCGTGTCGGCATCGCGAACTCCTCGGCGGCCAGCACGTCGTGTGGCTCCTCGATGCCGGTGGGATCTTCGGGCAGGCGGGCTTCGTGACGTTCGCTCATGGCCGGGAGGCTAGCCAGTGATGGCGCCCGGGCTGCCAGTGATGCCATCCTCCCGCGGCGTGTGCGGTCCGGAGGGCGTGCGACCGGTACCGTTGCGCATGTGGAGCAGAGAGACCGGACCGAGCTCGAGGCCGCCGCCTTCCGCAGGCTCGTGGAGCACCTCCGCGAGCGCACCGACGTGCAGAACATCGATCTGATGGAGCTGGCGGGCTTCTGCCGCAACTGCCTCGCGCGCTGGTACGAGGAGGCGGCCGCCGAGCGCGGGCTCGGGGTCTCCAAGGCCGACGCCCGCGAGCTCGTCCACGGCATGCCCTACGAGCAGTGGAAGGCGCGCCACCAGCCCGAGCGGGACGATCGGGTGGCAAAGGCGTGAGGGGCTGGCGCGCGAAGGCTGTCGTGGCCGCCGTTCTCGTGGCCGCCGGCGGGGTCGGCTCGGTGTCCGGCTGTGGGCGGACCGAGGAGTCCACCGACCAGCCCGCGGATGCGGGGGAGGGGTCGAAGGAGCCTCGGGACGTCGTGCTCACGCCCGAGGCTGTCGATCCGAAGGCCGCCCGCGCGGCCGCGCGCGCGGCGGGGCGCCCGGGCGGCCGGGTCGTGGAGCTGCGCGGAGCTGGTGAGCCCAAGGTCTATGACTCGGGCCCAGACTCACCGAGCCCGGGCGCTCCCACCGACGACGAGGTCAAGGCCGAGCTGCGCGAGGCGCGGGCCGAGCTCGCGAAGTTCAAGCGCTTCCTCGGAACGACCGCCTACCTGCAAACCGGCCCGCGGGCGCGTGTGCTCCCCGACGGCACCGCCGTGGCCCCCGACGACGCCCCCGAACCGGTCAAGCGCGTGATCCAGGCCGGCAACGCGATCGCCAAGCTGCCCTACAAGTGGGGTGGTGGCCACGGCGCTTGGCGCGACAACGGCTACGACTGCTCTGGTTCGGTCTCCTTCGCCCTCGCCGGCGCCGGCCTGCTAAATGCCCCGCGCACCTCGGGAGGATTCATGAACTACGGCGCCCCCGGCCCCGGCGAGTGGATCACGATCTACGCCAACGACGGCCACATGTTCATGGTGGTCGCCGGCCTGCGCTTCGACACCAGCGGCCAGGGCCGCGCCGGCACGCGCTGGCAGCCGGGCGTGCGTAGCGCGTCGGGCCTGGCCGTGCGCCACGTACCAGGCCTCTGACCCGACAAGCGAGCCTTGCCGTGCGGAGCTCAGACCGGCCCCGGCTCGGCGGCCGGCCTACGCTCCGTCGGCCGGCCTGGCTGGGACCTCCAGCCCGGACCTAGGGCCGAGAGGGTGCAGCCGACGAGGGCTCCAGAGTGGCCCCCCCGTAGGCGATCCGGATGGGTTCGCACCAGATCACGACCGAGCGGATCGAGCGCGCGTCGACGTTGGGAGGCAGGAGGTAGTTCTGGGATCCGACCGTCGACTTGAGCAGCACGATCTGCTTGTGTCGAGCCCTGACGACCTGCTTGGTGGTCCGCGGTCGTGGCGCCTCGCTGAGCCAGACGAACAGGTCGCTGTTCGCCGAGGTCTTGAAGTCCTCAAAGCGCAGGCCGAGCCTGCCGGTCGGCAGCCGGTAGAGCAGCGCCTCTCCGCTGCTCTTGCGCTCGATCGTGTAGAAGCTGCCGCGGGCGAGCACGCTGGCTCCGGGCGAGCGCATCGCCGGGAGCGGCGGCTCGCGCAGCGCCGTGTCCACCTGCTGCTCGACCACGGCGCTCCAGCCCCCCGGCGCGGCAACCGTCAACCGCACATTGCCGGTCGTGATCCACGATGCCTCTCCGGACTGCCCGCATCTCCTGCGGAAGCGCGCGGGGCCGTTCGAGGGACGCGGCGAGACCGAGAGCGCGATCCGCCCGGACGAGCACCGGTAGCGAACGCGCCACTGGATCGCACGTCGTGAGATCACCAGCTTCCGCGTCGCGTTGCCCCTGCCTGCGAGCTCGGCGACGGGCTCCCAGCGCGGCGCGGCCCGGCGGGAGCGGAGCGTCTTGAAGTCCTGATCGACGGCGGTGAAGGGATCCTTCTTCTTTGCCTCCTTCTCATCCTCGCCGCCCCCGCACCCCGCCAGCAGCAGCGCGAGGCCGACCGCTAGTGAGGCTAGAGAGCTGCTGCTTGCGCGTGCTATCGCTACTCGGCTCCGTCGCGCTTGGCGTGCTCGACCACCAGGCGGCCGACCTTCTGGCCCATCGGCAAGCCCTGCTCGACGTCGATGCGCCAGTGCACGCCTCCCCAGAGTCTCGAGTAGCCGGCCTCCTTGCCCTTCGTGCGCCACAGCTTCGCGTCGTCGGGGAAGAGGTGGGCGAGCACCTCGCTCGCCGCTCCCGAGTAGCCGGACGTGCCGGAGGGGTAGGCGGGGAAGAGCGGGGTCGGCCCGAGGTAGGACTTCCACTTCTTGTCGAGGCCGAGATCGCGAATCGCGTTGATCGGCCGCGGATCCCACCACCCGGTGAGGAACTTCGCCTCCCAGACTGCGCCGCCCGA
>Ga0208612_1000597_pt1 | contig 15363 bp, 15 predicted proteins | sample AntDryMetagUQ889_FD_188089 | JGI IMG/M metagenome (GOLD analysis project Ga0208612, IMG submission 188089) | Polar desert microbial communities from Antarctic Dry Valleys - UQ889 (SPAdes) | ecosystem: Environmental > Terrestrial > Soil > Desert | place: Antarctic Dry Valleys | collected 2008-12-31 | reverse complement strand
CCCCGCGCGACTACGACGTGATCGAGATCCCGTTCCCGGAGCGCGGCGAGCCCCTCCTGATCGAGCGAGGCGCGAAGGAGCGATCGCAAGGCAGGACCGAGGCGGAAACCGCGCCTCCTTCGCCGTCTTAGCCGCTCACGGAGAGGCGAGCGCCCGAAAAATCGCTACGAATCGGCATTTCCGGGCCCTCGCGGCGCGCGCATAGCGCCGTCTTAGCCCAGCGGTGCGGCGAGGTCTGCGATAGCTTGCGCGACCTCGGCCGGCTGGTCCTCTTGCAGGAAGTGCTTGGCGGGCAGGAGGATCGCGTCGTCTAGGTCCGCTATCGCCTTCGCCGCCTCGAGCCGGTCCATGCCGAGGGCGGGGTCGTCCTCGCCCCACACGGCTCGCACGGGGAAGGAGCGCTCGGCGAGCCCCTCGCGGAAGAAGCGCTCCTTCTCCTCGGTGAGCTCGAACCCGCGCATGATCTCGAGGAACGCGCGGCCGCGGTCGTGCAGGCGCAGAAGCGCGACATGCGCGTAGACCTGCGACCGCGGGACGCGGGATCGATCGGCGATTCCCATCGAGTAGAAGATCTCCGAGAAGAGAAAGCGCGGGCTGGCCCGCAGCCAAAGCTCGCCGACGCCCTTCACCGCGAACGGAGCCATCGGCCATGGCCGCTTGAAGCTGGCGACGTCGAGCACGGTGTTCAGCAAGGTCACGGACAAGACCCTGTCCGGGTTGCGGATCGCCCACTCGAGTCCGATCGGCCCGCCGATGTCGTGGACTACCAGGTGCACGCGGTCGAGCCCGAGAGCGTCGATCGCCTCACCCGTCCACGCCGAGAGCCCGGACCACGAGTAGTCGAACGGCGCGGGCCGGTCCGATAGGCCCGTCCCCGGGAAGTCGAACGCCGTCCCGCGAAGCCCCTGGTCGGCAAGCACCGGAAGGACCCTCCGGTAGAGAAACGAGGACGTGGGCACGCCATGAAGCAGCACCACGTCGGCGCCCTCGCCCTGCTGGCGGGCAAACGCCCGCACGCCACCGGCCTCGAACCGAAGCCCTGCCGCCGAATGCCGAGCGATCGCATCGTTCACATCGCGGTCGATCTCTCGCAACCGGCTGGGAGGCCGAACCGGCCGTCGAGGCATATGCATCTTCACTGGAGGCACGTCAGAGATCATTGCCGATCAAGCAGAAACAAGCGCGAATCCGACGCCCCATATTGCGGGAATCGAGACCCACCCCGCCGGATCCGTTGCTAGGGTGACCGGGTCGGTTCCTTTAACCAGGTCCAGAGAGGCCAAGAAGGGGCACGTGAACGAGAAAGTCGTACTTGACCGTGATGACCTGCGCCGCACCTTGGTGCGGATTGCGCACGAGATCGTCGAAAAGAACGCCTCCGAGGCGCTCGCGATCGTGGGCATCCATACCCGCGGCGCGATCGTCGCCCAGCGTCTCCACACGCTCGTCGGCGAGTTAACGGGGGATAGCGTCCCGCTCGGCGACATCGACATCTCCTTCTACCGCGACGACATCAACGCTCGAGCCCCTGACCACTCGCCTGTGGTTCACGCTTCACACCTCGACTTCGACTTCGACGGCCGCACGATCGTGCTCGTCGACGACGTCCTCTTCACCGGCCGCACGGTGCGAGCCGCGATCGACGCCCTCTTCGACTACGGCCGGCCCGACCGGATCCAGCTTGCCGTCCTGGCCGATCGCGGCCATCGCGAGCTTCCCTTCCGTGCCGACTACGTCGGCAAGAACCTTCCGACCTCACGCGACGAGCGCGTCTTCGTGAGGCTCGAAGAGCACGACGAGGTCGACGAGGTGGCGATCGGCTCTCAGAGTCCGGTCGGAGCAGCAACGGAAAGCGAGAAGGCATGAGGCACCTGCTCTCGATCAGCGACCTGAGCCGGGAGGAGGTCGAGCACCTGATGGAGCGCGCCGACTCCTTCGCCGAGGTCGGCCGCCGCGACATCAAGAAGGTCCCGACCCTGCGAGGCCGCACCGTCGTCTCGCTCTTCTACGAATCGTCGACCCGCACGAGCGCCTCGTTCGAGCTCGCGGCCAAGCGCCTCTCGGCCGACCTCGTTTCGGTCAAGGCGGCCGGCTCGTCGGTCGACAAGGGCGAGTCGCTCAAGGACACGATCGCAACGCTCTCGTCCTTCGAGCCTGAGGCGATCGTCATCCGCTCGCCCTACGCCGGTGCCGCCAACCTCGTCACCCAATGGACCGACGCCGCGGTCGTGAACGCGGGCGACGGCAAGCACGAGCACCCTAGCCAGGCGCTCCTCGACGTCTACACGCTCCGAAGCCGCCTGGGCGAGCTCGACGGCAAGCGCATCTGGATCGTCGGCGACGTCCTTCACAGCCGAGTCGCCCGCTCTTCAGCGATGGCGTTCCGCCTGATGGGGGCCGAAGTCACCCTCTGCGGCCCGCCGACCCTGATCCCGCGAGGCGCGGCCGAGGCGCTTGGCTGCGACGTGACCCACGACATCGACGGCCTCTCCGAGGCGGACGTCGTCTACGCCCTCCGCATGCAGAAGGAGCGGATGGCCGAGAGCTTCGTACCGTCGCTCCGCGAGTACGCGATGCGCTACCAGGTGAACGGCCGTCGCCTCGGCCCGCGCCAGCTCCTGATGCACCCGGGCCCGGTGAACCGCGGAGTCGAGCTTTCGGGCGAGGCGCTCGACGGACCGAATTCGCTTGTGAACGAGCAGGTGAAGAACGGGCTCTTCGTGCGCATGGCGATCCTTTTCGAGCTTCTCGCCGGGGGCGATCGCACCCGCCCGGGACGCCTGGAGCCGGACGCCGAGCTTCCGGCGCCAACGCCGATCGGCGAGCCCGCGTGAGCCGCGCGATCTCATCCCTCGACTGGCGCGGAGCAGGCGCTCCACCCGAGGCGATCGTGCTCAAGAACGCCCGCGCGTTCGATCCGCGCACCGGGCTCGACGGCTCGCACGACATCGTCATCCGTGACGGCAAGATCGCCGAGCTGGCAAGCGCCGGGTCGGCCGAGGTTGACGGCGCCGAGGTGATCGACGCTGACGGCCTGATCGCCGTCCCCGCCTTCTTCGATCCTCACGTGCATCTGCGCACCCCCGGCCGCGAGGACAAGGAAGACATCGAGACAGGCAGCCGTGCCGCCGCCGCCGGCGGCTACTGCGGGATCATCGGCATGGCGAACACCGATCCGCCGATCGACACACCCGCCGCGATCGAGTCGCTTCGCGAGCGTGCCCAGGCGGACTCGACCGTCCCCGCCGGCTTCGTCGCCACCGTCACCCGTGGCATGCGCGGCTCAGAGCTCACCGACATGGCTGAGCTTCGCGACGCGGGCGCCGTCGGCTTCTCCGACGACGGCCTGCCCATTCAAAGCGCTCGCGTCATGCGCCGTGCGCTTCAGTACCAGGCGCTTGCGGGCCTCCAGATCGCGCTTCACGAGGAGGACCCCGAGCTCTCGGGCAAGGGGGTCATGCACGAAGGGGGCGTCGCTGCGCTCCTCGGCATGGCGGGCGTCCCGTCCGTCTCGGAGTCGACCATGATCGCTCGGGATTGCGCGCTTGCCGCATACGAGAACGCGCGCATTCACGTCCAGCACCTCTCGGCCTCAGAGTCGGTCGAGGTCGTCGAGGCCGCGAAGGCCCGCGGCGTCGAGGTCACCTGCGAGGCGACGCCGCACCACCTCACCCTGTCCGACGAGGCTGTCCGCCCGCTCGATGCCCGGTTCAAGATGAACCCGCCGCTCCGATCTGAGGACGATCGCCAAGCGCTGATCGCGGCGGTCCGCTCGGGGCTCATCGACACGATCGCGACTGATCACGCTCCGCACACGCTCGAGGACAAAGAGGTCCCGTTCGAGGAAGCGGCCATGGGAGTGACCGGCCTCGAGACCGCCTTCTCGGTCCTCTACACGGACCTCGTCGTGCCCGGGATCCTCGACCTCCCAACGGTGGTCGAGCGCCTCTCGGCTGGAGCTTTAGCCTTCGGCTTCGAGACGCCGAGCCTCGCCCAAGACGCCGAGGCGAACGTCGCCCTGATCGATCTCGAAGCCGAGTGGGAGGCGGGGGCCGAAGGCTGGGAGAGCCGCTCTGAGAACTCGTGCTTCGCCGGCCGGAAGCTCAAGGGCCGGTCGCTTATGACCATCGTCGCCGGGCAGGTCGCCTTCCGCCAGCGCGCGTTCGCGATGGGGGTAGCGTGATCTCGTCGGCTTTCGTCCTGCTTGAGGATGGAACCCGCTTCGACGGAGAGGCGTGTGGCGCCGAGGGCGTGAGCGCGGTCGGTGAGGTCGTCTTCAACACCTCGATGACCGGCTACCAGGAGGCCGTCACCGACCCGTCATACGCGGGGCAGCTCATCACCTTTACCTATCCGATGATCGGCAACTATGGCGTCGCCTCCCAGGCGATGGAGTCCGACCGCATCCACACCCGCGCCGTGATCATGCGCGACGCCCGCAACTCTGAGGATGCCGCCACCGCCGAGAGCGGCTGGCTCGACTGGCTGCGTGACTGCGGCATCCCCGCCATTACCGGCCTCGACACCCGCGCCCTGGTCCGCCACATCCGCGACGAAGGCGCCATGCGCGGCGGCGTCTTCGGCGCCGAGACCAGCGTGGCAGAGGCGCATGAGCTGATTGGCGCCGAGCCCTCGATGGCGGGCGCGGATTTCGCCAGCACAGTCACCCCGGATGCGCCGATCGAGATCGAGGGCTCAGGGCCGCACGTCGTAGCGCTCGACACTGGCATCAAGCTCAGCATCGTTCGGCAGTTTCGCGAGCGGGGCGCGAAGGTCACGCTTCTGCCCTTAACGACCGGCGCCGAAGAGGTCATGGCAAGAGACCCCGACCTCGTCTTTCTCGCCAACGGCCCCGGCGATCCCGCTGCCGTCCAGCAGGTCGTCGAGACAGTGCGCGCCCTCGTCGGCAAGAAGCCTGTCGTCGGCATCTGCCTCGGTCACCAGCTCCTGTGCCGAGCGGCGGGCCTCGACACCTTCAAGCTCCCTTTCGGCCACCGCGGCGCGAATCACCCCGTGAAGGAGCTCGCCACGGGCCGCATCGAGATCACTTCGCAAAACCACGGCTTCGCCGTCTCGCTGCCCGACGGGGGCCAGACGATCGACACCGACGAGCCCGTCCGCTGGGACACGGATTTCGGCGCGGCCGAGCTCTCGCACCTGAACCTCTACGACCGAACAGTCGAGGGTCTCGTCTTAAAGGACGTGGCCGCACGCACGGTTCAGTACCACCCCGAAGCAGGGCCAGGCCCGCACGACGCCCGCCACCTCTTCGATGAGTTCTTGGAGATGGCGGCGTAGGCATTGCCAAGGCGCACCGACATTCAGAAGATCCTCCTAATCGGCTCGGGGCCGATCGTCATCGGGCAGGCGGCCGAGTTCGACTACTCAGGGGTCCAGGCCTGCAAGGTGCTTCAAGAGGAGGGCTATGAGGTAGTCCTCGTCAACTCGAACCCGGCGACGATCATGACCGACCCCGAGTTCGCCGCCCGCACCTACGTGGAGCCACTCACGCCCGAGTCCGTCGCTCGCATCATCGAGCGCGAGCTCCCCGACGCACTCCTGCCGACGCTGGGCGGCCAGACCGCGCTCAATCTCTCGAAGGCGCTCCACGACGACGGCACGCTCGCCAAGTACGACGTCGAGCTCATCGGCGCCGACTACGACGCGATCCACCGCGCCGAAGACCGCCAGGCCTTCCGCGACACGATGGAGAGTGCCGGCCTTCGGGTGCCGTGGTCGACGATCGTCTCCAACGTCGCCGAAGTCGAGGCCGGCCTTGCCGACGGGTCGATCCAGCTCCCGGCGATCGTCCGGCCCGCTTTCACGATGGGGGGCCAGGGCGGTGGAGTCGGCTCGACCGGCACGGAGCTCTTGGGCGTCGTCTCCGAGGGCCTAGCCGCAAGCCCGATCAACCAGGTTCTTGTCGAGGAGTCCGTCCTGGGCTGGGGCGAGTTCGAGCTGGAGGTGATGCGCGATCGAAACGACAACGTCGTGATCATCTGCTCGATCGAGAACGTCGACCCGATGGGCGTCCACACCGGCGACTCGGTCACCGTCGCGCCCGCGCAAACGCTGACCGACCCGCTCTACCAGGAGCTCAGAAACCAGGCGATCGCCGTGATCCGCGCGGTTGGCGTCGAGACGGGCGGCTCGAACGTGCAGTTCGCGGTCAACCCCGAGACCGAGGAGATCGTCGTCATCGAGATGAACCCGCGTGTCTCGCGCTCCTCCGCGCTTGCCTCGAAGGCCACCGGCTTTCCGATCGCGAAGATCGCCGCCAAGCTCGCGGTTGGCTACGCGCTCGAGGAGATTCCGAACGACATCACCCGCGCCACGCCCGCGTCGTTCGAGCCCACGATCGACTACGTCGTGACCAAGGTTCCCCGCTTTGCCTTCGAGAAGTTCCCCGGCTCGAACTCAGAGCTGACGACCCACATGAAGTCGGTGGGCGAGGCGATGGCGATCGGCAGGACCTTCCGCGAGTCGTTCGCGAAGGCGATGCGATCGCGCGAGCTCGACGAGGCCGCGGACATCCCAGCCGAGACCGACGACCTTCTCGAGCGGCTCGAAACTCCTTCCGCAGACCGCTTCGACCTGATCGACGACGCTTTCCGTCGCGGCGAAAGCCCTGAAGAGCTGAACCGCCGCACCAACGTGGACATGTGGTTCCTCAGGGAACTTGAGGCGCTAGCGCTCGAAGGAGACGGCACCGAGGGCCTCCAGCGCACGTTCAAGGCGGTCGACACCTGCGCCGCGGAGTTCGAGGCGCGCACCCCTTACTTCTACTCCTCGCACGAACGAAACCCCGAGGCGCTCGGCGGCGAGGTGCGCCGGGGGACCAACCAGTCCGTAGTGATCCTCGGCTCGGGGCCGAACCGGATCGGCCAGGGCATCGAGTTCGACTATTGCTGCGTCCACGCGGCGATGACCGTGCGCGAGTCCGGCCGCGACGCGGTGATGATCAACTGCAACCCCGAGACGGTCTCGACCGACTACGACACGTCGGACCGCCTCTACTTCGAGCCACTCACCGTCGAAGATGTCCTGGCGGTGATCGAGGTCGAGCAGCCCGAAGGCGTGATCGTCCAGTTCGGCGGCCAGACCCCGCTTCGCCTTGCGCGCGCATTGGAGGACGCCGGCGTGACCCTGCTCGGCACTCCCGTGGACGCGATCGACCTGGCCGAGGACCGCGGCCGCTTCGGCGCATTACTTCGCCGCCTCGAGATCGCCCATCCCAACTACGGCACGGCTTTCTCCGCCGAGGAGGCCCAAGTTGTCGCTGAGAATGTCGGCTTCCCGCTCCTTGTGCGCCCCTCGTACGTCCTTGGCGGCAGGGCGATGGAGATCTGTTACTCGGCTGAGGGCCTCAACGCCTATCTGGAGCAGAACGTGAAGGCCGACCAAAAGCATCCGTTGCTCCTCGATCGCTTCTTAGAAGACGCGATCGAGGTCGACGTCGACGCCCTCTCGGACGGCATCGACGTCTCGGTCGCCGGGATCATGCAGCACGTCGAGGAGGCCGGCGTCCACTCGGGCGACTCGGCCTGCGTCCTGCCCCCGATGAGCCTTGGTGAGGAGATGCTCGCCCAGATCCGCGAGACCACGACTCAGATCGCGCTCGAGCTTCAAGTGATCGGCCTGATCAACATCCAATACGCGGTGGCCCGTGGCGAGCTCTACGTGATCGAGGCGAACCCGCGCGCATCGCGGACGATCCCGTTCGTCTCGAAGGCAATCGGTGCCCCGCTCGCAAAGATCGCCTGCCGGCTGATGTTGGGCGAACGGCTCTTAGACCAGGACATACCTGAGCTTCCAACTGAACACGTCTCTGTAAAGGAAGCGGTCCTGCCGTTCGCCCGCTTCGCCGGAGCCGACGCCGTGCTCGGACCCGAGATGAAGTCGACTGGCGAGGTCATGGGCGTCGCGCGCGACTTTCCGACCGCCTTCGCGAAGGCCCAGGCCGCGGCGGGGATGGCGCTGCCCCTTGAGGGCTCGGTCTTCATCACGGTCACCGACGACGACAAGGCCGCCGCGACCCAGATTGCGGCGCGCTTTCACGACCTGGGCTTCGAGATCATCGCCACGCGCGGCACGGCACAGGCGATCTCGCGCATGGGAATCCCCGTCCGCGCGATCAACAAGATCGCCGAGGGCTCCCCGCACGTCGTCGACTTCATCCGCGACGAAGACGTCGATCTCGTCATCAACACCCCTACGGGCTCCGGCGCACGCTCGGACGGATACGAGATCCGCAACGCCGCGGTGCGAGGAGGAGTGCCGTGCATCACGACGATGACCGGCGCCTCGGCGGTCACTCGCGCGATCCACGCAGTCCGCACCCGCGCCGCCGAGCCGCGGAGCCTCCAGGAGCTCCACGGGGTCTCAGAGCGGGGCGCATCGGGCGTTAGATGATCTCGTGACAACACGTGTCCTTGCCCCCTTCGGCGCGCGCATCACCGACGTGGTCGCGCGCCGCGAGACGGGTGGCTACGTCGTCTTCACCGCGCTCGACACGATCGGGCCCGACCCGGCTCCCGGGCAGTTCTACATGGTCTCGGCCGACGGCTGGGGCTCGGACGGCGGCCGCCCGTTTCTGCCCCGCGCGTTCTCGGTCGCAGCGGCGGAGCGTTCGGGCGACGGCGTTCGCCTCGAGTTCTTGCTGGAGGCCGTCGGCCCCGGTACGGCGCTCCTCGCCGCACTTGAGCCCGGGGCGACCCTGACGATCACGGGCCCGCTCGGCAGGCCGTTCTCCGCACCGCGGGACTTAAAGCCGGACGCGCCCGGAGCGATCCTCGTCGGCGGAGGCATCGGCATCGCGCCGATCGCCATCCTGCGGAGGCATCTGAGCGGCCAGGGAATACCGATGCGCACTCTCCTCGGCTTTCGCGATGAGACCCACTCGGGAGGCTTCGAGCTGTTCGGCTCGTGTCAGGAGGTCGGCCTCGCCTTCGAGGACGGCCACCGCGGCCACCAGGGCTATGTCACCGACCTCCTCCGGGTCGCGCTCAAAGGAGACGACGCGGCCAGCGCCGCCGTCTACGCCTGTGGGCCGCCGCCGATGCTCGAGGCCGTGCGCGAGATCTGCGCCGGGAGAGGAGCTGCGGCAGAGCTGGCGATGGAGTCACCGATGGCGTGCGGCTACGGCGCCTGCTTCGGCTGTGCGGTGCCGCTGGCGGACGGCGGCTACATGCGCCTCTGCGTCGACGGCCCGGTGGTCCGCGCCGATCAGATCGAGACCGCGCTGATCGCCGGGTCGGGGCACTAGAGATCAATGATCAGGAATCAGTGATCTCATGAGCTACGCGATCGGATCGCTCGAGTTGGAGCACCCCGTCCTGAACGGATCGGGGACCTTCGACGCGATCGCCGCCCGCCGCTCGTTCGGCGACGCCCTCCTCGACGCGTTTCCGTTCTCGGCGTTCGTCTCGAAGACGATCACCCCTGAGCCACGCGCCGGCAACCCGCCGCCGCGCCTTTATGAGACACCCAGCGGGATGATCAACTCGATCGGGCTCCCGAACAAGGGGCTCGACGGCTTCTTGGCGCACGACCTGCCGCAGCTTGCCGAGCTTCCGGTGCCGTTGATCGTCTCCGTCATGGCGACCGACCACGCCGGCTTCGAGCGCCTGGTCGACAGCGTGGGCGGGCGGGACGAGGTTGCTGCGATCGAGCTCAATGTGTCGTGTCCCAACGTGAAGTCCGGGCTCATCGTTGGCGAGCAGCCGACCGAGACCCTCGCGCTCGTCTCGGCGCTCCGCGATAGGACGGATAAGCCGATCGTGGTGAAGCTCACCCCGAACACGGCCGATCCGGTCTCGGTCGCGCTGGCGGCAGAGGAGGGGGGAGCTGACGCGGTCTCGCTGATCAACACGCTTCGCGCGACGGCGGTCGCACCCGGCTCGGGAGAGTCCTGGCTGGGCGCCGGCAACGGCGGCCTCTCGGGGCCTGCGGTCCGTGCCATCGCACTCGATCAGGTGCGCCGCGTAGCTGCCGAGGTATCGCTCACGGTGATCGGAATGGGAGGTATCGAAAGCGCCCGGGATGCCGTCGACTTCATCGCGTCCGGAGCCGATCTGGTAGCTGTCGGGACGGCCAGTTTCCGCGATCCCGCGGCGGCAAACAGGGTGCGAAACGGGCTCGATCAGATGCTCGGTGACAGGTCGAGCCTTGACCTCAACCTGAGGTCGAATTGAATTTAGCCCGATCGGGCTAAATCTCTTTGCCCCACGGGTGAAGCCGCGCTATAGTCGCCGCCTCGCATGGTCGCCAATCCAGCCGACATCGCCGCTCCGGTTCCCGAGAGGACACACGACCAGCGGATGAAGGCTCTCGGGCGTGCGAACGACATCCGCACCCGCCGCGCGCAGCTGAAGCGCGACCTGAAGGCCGGGAAGACCCAGGTCCACGGACTACTCCTCGATCCGCCCGAATGGGTCATGACCGCGAAGGTCTTCGACATGATCCTGGCGGTCCCGAAGTACGGCCGCGTCAAGGCGAACAAGATTCTGGGCCAATGCCGGATCTCGCCTTCGAAGACGATCGGCGGGCTCTCGCAGCGCCAGCGCGCCGAGCTCGTCCAAATGCTCCGCAGGTAGACGCTCGGCCGCTGGGGGGCATGCGTCCGGCCGGCGGGGTTTGATTGGTTGATGGCCGCTCGCGTCTTCGTGATCACCGGGCCCTCGGGCGTCGGCAAGGGCACCCTCATCCGCGATCTGCGGGGGCGCGTGCCGGGCCTCGAGCTCTCCGTTTCGGCGACCACACGCGACCCTCGCCAAGGTGAGGAGGACAGCGTCGACTACCACTTCCTCTCGGGCGAGGACTTCGCCGAGCGAGCCGAGGCCGGCGACTTCCTGGAGCACGCGACCTTCTCCGGCAACCGATACGGAACGCTTCGGTCCGAGATCGAGCGCACCCTTAAAGCGGGCTCGTCCGTGGTTCTCGAGATCGAGGTGCAGGGTGCCCGCCAGGTCAGGGCGGCGATGGGGGAGGAGGCGGTCCTCATCTTCATCGCTCCGCCCGACCCCGCGGTGCTCCGCGAGCGCCTCTCTGGCCGCGGCACCGATTCCGAGGAGGCGATCGAGCGCCGCCTGGAGACAGCCAAGCAGGAGCTGGAAGCCAAGCAGGAGTTCAAGCACGTGGTCGTGAACGAGCGCCTCGAAGACGCCGCCGGCGCGCTGGAAGAGATCGTGCGGAGCGAGATGGGCACATGAGGCCCCTACGGGAGGCCGAGTAACCTCTCGCACAATGGTTAAGCCAAGAGTCGAAAACCTGCTCGAGCGCACTGATTCGCATTACGCCGCCGTTTTGGTGGCCGCAAAGCGTGCGCGCCAGCTCAACAGCTACTACCGCGCGTTGGGCGAGGGCAGCTATGAGGAGTACACCCCGCCGATGGTCGAAACCAAGTCGGGCAACTACCTCACGATCGCGCTGGAAGAGCTCAGCCAGGGCAAGATCAACTACTCGTACAAGACCTAGGGGCCGGAGCGCCAAGGCTTCCCAGCTTCGGGGAATCACTCTTTAAAAAAGATGGCGAGGATTCTTCTAGGTGTCACGGGCGGCATCGCCGCCTACCGCGCACTGGAGCTCGCCCGGCTCGCGAGCAAAGCGGGCCACGGCGTCCGCGTCGTAATGACACCAGCCGCGCAGCGCTTCGTCGGCGCCGCCTCGTTCGAGGGAATCGTCGGCGGGCCGGTCCTGGTCTCCGAGTGGGACCGCGACCCGATGCGCGGAGGCTGGCCCGGCGAGGATGCACCAACGCACGATCCCATCGGCCACCTTGCGCTCGCCGAGGGGTGCGACGCCTTCCTGATCGCACCTGCGTCCGCCAACACGATCGCAAAGCTCGCCGCCGGGGTCGCGGACTCGATGCTCACGACCTCTTTCCTTGCTTGCGACGCGCCGCGGCTGGTTGCGCCCGCGATGAACGACCGCATGTACCGAGACGGTGCAACGCAGCGAAACCTCGATCTTCTTAGCGAGCGCGGCGTCGAGTTGATCGAGCCCGACGAAGGGCCCCTTGCCTCTCGCGGCGAGCACGGAACCGGACGCCTGCCTCAGCCCGGGGTGCTCCTGTCGCGAATCGAGGCCGCCCTTCCGGTGATCCCTGGGCCCTGGGATGGCCTTCGCGTGCTGGTCACGGCGGGCGGCACCCGTGAAGCGATCGACTCGGTCCGCTTCATCGGCAACCGCTCGAGCGGGCGGATGGGCGTCGCTCTGGCCGAAGCGGCGGCCCGCCGCGGCGCCGACGTGACGCTCGTCGCCGCAAACGTGTCTGTTCCCATCTCGCCGCGGATCGAGGTGGCCGAGGTCGAAAGCGCCGCCGAGCTTCATGACGCGACGCGTGCCGCGTTTGCGGGGACAGACGTCCTCCTCATGGCCGCCGCAGTCGCAGACTTCCGCCCCGAGCGAGCCGACGGCAAGCTCGCCCGTGAGGGCTCGGGCGAAATGGACCTCCACCTCATCGAAACGGAAGACGTGGTCGCCGCGCTTGCGAAGGAGCGCCGCCCCGAGCAGACGCTGATCGGCTTCGCCGCCGAGCACGGGGCAGAAGCGATCTCGCGCGCACGCTCAAAGCTCGAGCGAAAGGGTCTTGACGCGATCGTGTTCAACGACATCTCTCGGCCCGAGATCGGCTTCGATTCCGAGCGAAACGAAGTCACGATCGTGACCCGTGACGGCGAGCGCCACGTGCCCGAGGTGTCGAAGGCCGACGTCGCCGAAGCGATCCTCGACGAGGTCGCCGCCCTGCGGTCATTCGTAGGTACATAACCGGGCCTGCATCTTGCGCCGCCACTCGGCGACGCATAACATTAATTGGGTGACTGAGGAGTCCACTTACACCCTTTACCGCAAGGGCATGGAGCTCTTGGAAGACGGCTCCTTCTCCGAGGCGACGGTGCCGTTGGCCGAGGCCGCAAAGCGTGCTCCTGAGAAGACGTCGGTGCGCGAAGCGCTGGGCCGCGCCTACTTTAAGAACCGGCAGTTCGCCGAGGCAGCAGCCGAGTTCGAGGCAGTGGTCGACTCCGCGCCGGTAAACGATTACGCGCACTTCTGCCTGGGCCGGGCCCTCACTTTCATGGGCGAGAACAAGCGGGCGCGCCATCACTTGGCGCTGGCGTCCAACCTTCAGCCTGCGCGCCGCGACTATCGCCTCTACCGGGACCGCGCCCGGCGCGCGGCGTAGCCACTTCAGAATGCGGGCGCTGGTCCAGCGTGTCTCGAGCGCGAGCGTCACCGTCGACGGCGCCGAGGTGTCTCGAATCGGCCCCGGGCTCTTGGTCCTCCTGGGCATCGCGGAGGGTGACGGCCCCGCGGAGGCCGACCGCCTCGCCGACAAGGTCCGAAAGCTCAGGATCTTCAACGACGCCGATGGGCGGATGAACGAGCCGCTCCTCGATCGGGAGGCGCTCTGCGTCAGTCAGTTCACGCTCCTGGGCGACACGAGGAAGGGAAACCGGCCCAGCTACGTGGGCGCCGCGAGGCCTGACGTGGCGGAGCCGCTCTACGAGCGATTTCGCGAACGGCTCGGTGCCAAGGGGGGCGTTTTCGGCGCGATGATGGCTGTGGAGCTGGTGAACGACGGCCCCGTGACGCTCCTCATCGAAGTGTGAACCGGGCGCCTGGGGAGTCGATTTCCCGCCGCAAATCGGCCGCGTCGCTCGCCTGAGCGCGGCTATACTCGTCCGACCTCTTACGCGTACCCGAATCTGTCGAGGTGGGCCTGGGCCCACCTTTTTTTCGGCCTGAATCGGATCGCGGAGAGGCACGGAAAACCACGGAGAGACAGAGAATGGAAACGCAAGACACGCTTAAGGACGAGATCGAGGAGCGCATCCGGGACTTTGACCCGGATATCGAGCTGATCGCGCTCGAGCGGCCGAGCGCGGGCACCGTTCGCCTTTTCATCGACAAGCCCGGCGGCGTCGATCTCGCCTTGTGCGAAACGGTCACCGCCGAGCTCCGCTACCTGAACGAGCGCTATTCGCTCGAGGTCTCCTCGCCCGGCGAGGAGAGGCCCCTGACCAAGCCGGAGCATTTCCGCCGCTTCCTCGGCCGCAAGGTGCGCGTGCGCACACGCGAGTCCATCCAGGGACAGCGCAACTTCAAGGGCACCCTCGCCGGGGCGGACGACGACAGCGTCACCGTCGCGGCGACCGGGGGATCCCTCGTACGCATCCCGTTCGACGGCGTCGAGCGGTCGAACTTAATTGGAGATTTTGGATACGGAGGTGAATCGTGAGCCGCGAGGTCATTGACGCGATCAAGGAGCTGGCGGACGAGAAGGGGATCGAGTCCGACGTCCTCATGTCGGCGCTGGAGGACGCATTGCTATCGGCGTATCGCAAGAACCCCAACGCGGCACGGTACGCACGCGCTGAAATCGACCACGAGACAGCCGACTTCCGAGTGTTCGAGCTGATCCTGCCTCCTGAGCTCGAAGAAAAGCTTCTGGCTCAAGTTGCCGAGCAGCAGGAGCCCACGATCGATCCCGAGACCGGGGAGATGCGCGAGCCGGAGGAGCCCGAGCTCGATCCGGAGCTGTTGGCTCCATATGAGGACCAGATTCAGACCCGGGACGTGACGCCGTCCGACTTCGCCGATGACCTCGGGCGCATCGCGGCACAGACCTTTAAACAGGTCATGCTCCAGCGGGTTCGCGAGGCGGAGCGCCAGATCATGTTCGACGAGTACCAGGATCGCGTCGGCGAGCTGGTCACCGGCATCATCCAGCAGTCCGACAACCGCTACACGCTGCTCCAGCTTCGTGAGCGCGTCGAGGCGCTTTTGCCCCGGAGCGAGCAGGTCTGGAACGAGCGCTACGACCACGGGATGCGCGTCAAGGCGGTGATCACCGACGTTTCGGCCGAAGGCAAGGGCCCGTCAATCGTCGTTTCGCGGCGCAGCCCCGAGCTGATCAAGGAGCTCTTCGAGCTGGAGGTACCCGAGATCGCCGACGATTTGGTCGAGATCGTGGGCGTCGCCCGCGAGCCCGGCTTCCGCTCGAAGATCGCGGTCATCTCGCACGCTGACGGCGTGGACCCTGTCGGCGCCTGCGTTGGCCCGCGCGGCTCGCGTGTCCGCATGGTCGTCTCCGAGCTTCGCGGCGAGAAGATCGACATCATTCCCCACAACGACGAGCCTGCCCGGTTCGTCGCCAAGGCGCTCTCGCCGGCCCGCGTCCGCGAGGTCATCGTCGACGACGAGACCCAGGAAGCAACCGTGATCGTTCCCGACGATCAGCTTTCGCTTGCGATTGGCCGCGAAGGCCAGAACGCACGACTCGCGGCCAAACTGACCGGCTGGAAGGTGGACATCAAGTCCGAGACCGACTTCTCCCAGGAGGACACCGGCGACATCGAGGGC
>Ga0208612_1000595_pt1 | contig 15374 bp, 8 predicted proteins | sample AntDryMetagUQ889_FD_188089 | JGI IMG/M metagenome (GOLD analysis project Ga0208612, IMG submission 188089) | Polar desert microbial communities from Antarctic Dry Valleys - UQ889 (SPAdes) | ecosystem: Environmental > Terrestrial > Soil > Desert | place: Antarctic Dry Valleys | collected 2008-12-31 | reverse complement strand
TGATCTCACGCTGGAAGTACTGCAGGTTGCGCTCGGCGTACAGATGAGGCTGGCCCCCGCCGGTCCCGGGTGCCCTCGCCGTGCACAAGATGATGCGGTCGCCCTTGGCGACGTGCTTCTCGGCCACCTCGGAGAAGTACCGGACCTGGGCTTCGTCGATGTAGTCACCGAACTGGATGTCGACGCCCCACAACCACCATCCATGGGGCAGCTTGAGGGCGAAGTGACTCCGGTTCTGTTGCGTCTTCCACCCACCGATCCAGTACCGCCGGCAGAACACGCTGGTGAAGTTGACCAGCCCGTCGTACCAGTCGTGGCTCCCGGGGATGGCGAACAGCTGGGGATGGGTGTCGAGGGTGCACGGCAGGGCGGCGCGGTACGGGCCCAACATGCGGTTCTCGTAGTCGGCCCGTTTGGGGACGGGGTAGACGGCATCACCCCCCATCACCAGGATCCGCCCCCGCTCTGTGTCGTATGACCTCTCGTCGGAGACGACGTCCAGCTTCTCGGCGGCGAGCAGGCTGGCCACGCTGTACGTGGGGTCCCAGCCGTCACCGAGGTCGGCGACGTAGTCGAGCCACAGCTCCTCGTGGTCCGAGCGGTCGTAGATCTCCGTCGCCATCAGCGCCTGGAGCTCGCGCTTGTCGGAGTAGGTGCCGAATATGCCGGACAGCACCACTCGTGCCGAGGTGTCGAGGAGCTGGCGGGGATCGAGCCAGCGCACCATGGGCTTGCGAACGAAGCCGATCTCCTCGACGGTCGTGTCCCGCGGGCGTTCGGGGCAGTCCCGGCTGGCTTCGGTCATGGGTTGGACTCTACGGGTGGCGGCAGCCCGAAATGTGGACGTGGGCCGGCCTCTGGGCCGTGGGCGATGAACAGCCGGTGAAGACTGCTCAGGGTGTCGCGAAAGCGGGCCGGGAGGCTTGTACAATCTTTGTGAATTGAATCACAAGAACCCCCGAGGTCGTTGGGGCCGAAGAGGAGGTGTCGTTATGAATCAGCTCACCACGATCCCCTTCAGCGTCGTCGACGAGGCCGTCCACCTCCTCGACACCGAAGCAGCGCCCTGGAGCATCCAGATGGAGGTGCGAGTCACCGGCACGCTGGACGAAGCGCGCCTGCGGGCAGCACTTCACCGGGCGTTGGAGGCCCATCCCATGGCTCGGGTCCGCAAGCTGGCGTCCCGTCCGGCCCTGCAGGGGAACTTGTGGGAGATCATGCCCGGCGCCGACGTCGATCCGGTCCGCGCTGTCGACTGCCCGGACGACGCCGCCCTTGCGGACGCCCGCTCGAAGCTGCAGAGCCTGGCCGTGCCGCTGGCGGAGTCACCCCCTCTCCGGATCCGTCTGGCGCACCACCCGGACGGGGACGTACTGATGCTCAACGCCAATCACGCCGCCATGGACGCCTTCGGCGCGCTGCGACTCCTGAACTCGGTGGCCCGCGTCTACAGCGGCGGGCACGACCCCGCCCCGGAACCGGACTCGCTCCGGGCGCGACAGCTCGTGGCCGCCCTCGTCTCCACCGACCTTCCCACTCGCCTCCGCCGTCGCCTGGCCGTGGTCGAGAAGCTGCGGGACCTCGTCGTGCCGCCGGCCCGCCTGGCCGCCGAGGGTGCCAGTGGGGATACCGGGTACGGCTTCCACCAGGTGTCGCTCACCGCCTCCGGCACGGATGCGCTCATCGGTCTGGACCACGCCGGCACGGTAAACGACATCCTGCTGGTCGCTCTCCACCTGGCCATCGCCGGATGGAACGCAGACCACGGCGAGCGCTGCGGACGAATCGGCGTACTGGTGCCGGCCAACCTGCGCCCCGACGACTGGCGGTACGACGTGGTGGGCAACTTCTCCCTCCCGGCGCGCGTATCCACCGACCGCTCCTCCAGGCGGAGCCCCAGCGCTGCCCTACGGGCCCTCACCGCTCAAACGAAGCGGCTCAAGAAGGCCGGCATCGGCACCGCCCTCATCGGGGTGCTCGACGGGTCACGCCGCCTGCCCTTGTGGGCCAAGCAGGCCATGGTCAGCCTGATGACGGTCACCGGAAGCCGCCTCGTCGACACGGCGATGCTCTCCAACATGGGCCGGCTGGGCGAGCCACCCTCGTTCGGCCCCGAGGCAGGGGCCACCACCGAGGTCTGGTTCTCCCCGCCCGGCCGCATGCCGCTCGGTCTGACGATCGGCGCCGTCACCGCCGCCGACCGGCTCCATCTCGTCTTCCGCTACCGGCACAAACTCTTCGGCGCCGATGCCGCACGCCTCTTCGCCGATCGCTACCTCGCCGAGCTGGAGCGCCTCACGGAGTGCGCAGCACCGGACCGGCTGGCCTCATAGGGCCCTCCTGGTCGGCATGGGCTCCCACGGAATGGGCAATGGCGGCGACGGCATCGGCCATGGCCGCGGCGAAGCCCTTGGCCCTCACCAGGGGGGCGTCGTGGTCGGCGTCGAGATCAAACTCCCGGGCACCGAGCGCCCTGGTCAGATCTCGCTGCTTGTCCGGGGGCACGAGGCGATCGGAGGTGGTGACCACCGTAGCGCAGGGCACGTCGATCGAACCGGCGAACGGACGGGCGTCGAAGTTGGCCAGCGCCCGGCCGGCGGCGGCCACGTCCCGGCTGTAGCCCCGCTTCAGCTCCCCGCCCACCCAGGCTCGAAGCTCGCTCACGTCGGGCGAGTCCGCCACCGCCTCACGGAGGTAGCGCTGCACGAACCCATCGCCGTTCCCGAGCCGCAGCCCCACCTCCATGAGGACGAGGGAGTGCCAGAGCAGCCGCTCCCGTAGCCGGGCGCGCCACTCGAGCGCTGTGCCCGAGAGCACCAAGCCCCCCACCAGGTCGGGACGGCGCTTCCACATCAGCAGCGCCACGGCGCCACCCATCGAGTAGCCGGCGACGATGACCCGCTTGATCCCGAGCAGGTCGAGCAGGGCGGCGGCGTCGTCGGCGCACTCCTCGAGGGAGAAGGGTGACTCGGCCCGCAGGCCCCGCCCGTGGCCCCTGTGATCGATGGCGAGGACCGTGCGGTCCGCTGCAAGAACGGGGTACACGGGGAACCATGTGGTGTCGGCGGTGGCGGTCCAGCCGTGGAGCAGGAGCACGGGAAGCGGGCCCTGCGGCCCCTGCTCCTCCCGGAAGAACATCTCGCCTCGACCGGGGACGTACACGACCCGACCGACCGGCAGGTCCGGCGGGGGGACCGGGATCTCGGGCTCGTGCGACAACGTGGAGCAGATGCGACGGAAGCGTCGCAGCGTCTCTCGCAACGGCCGCGATGAGGAAGGTGAACCCAAGGCGACGGACAGAGTAGCGCCCGGGCGCCAGGCGCCCGTGGCCATCGTTGCCCCATCGCTCGCGTCCTGTGTAGTTTGATGTTATTCCGTTCCACTTCTTCTTCCCGGTCCTCGGTCCGTTCACATGAGGATGGTCGTCGAGACCAGTGGTCCCCCAGGATGGGAAGCGGAAGTCCGGGTCAACCGCCACGACGCCACCGTTGGGGACCTGGCCTGCGCCCTCGATCCGAACCTCCCGCCGGGCACCGCCCTGGTCATCGACGGCCGGCTGGTCGGTGCCGACGTGGGGCTGTCGGAGTCCGGACTGGTGGACGGAGCCGTCGTGGGTCTTCGCGGCGGCATCGAGGAGGCACCCCGGCATCCGGCTGTGGCCGAGCTTCGCGTGCTCTCCGGCAGCGACGCCGGTCGCCGGGAATCGCTACCACCGGGCGACGTCGTGGTGGGCCGACAAGCCGGGGCCGACGTGGTGCTCGACGACCTCTCCGTCTCCCGCAAGGGACACTGCCGGATCACGGTGTCGCCCCTCGGCGACTGCCAGGTCACCGACCTCGGATCCATGAACGGGACCGCGATCGGTGACCGCCCGGTCGGTGAGCCGACGCAAGTTCCTCCCGATGCGACGCTTTGGATCGGCTCCGTCGCCTGCGCCGTAAGGCCACCACCTCCCGACGACCGCCAGCCCGGCATCGACGCGTTGCGTCACGGGCGCCAGACGGGCACGGTCCCGTTCAACCGCCCTCCCCGGGCCGCGCCCCCGCCGCCGTTGAACGGCGAGCTGTCGGTGCCGGCAGTCCCCGAGGTCCGCACCTCGCCACCCTTCAACACCGTGGCCCTGGTCGCACCCGTCGTGCTCGGGCTGGTGATGGTGGTCGCCCTCGGCAGCGTCACCTACGCGCTGTTCATGCTTCTCAGCCCGGTGATGGTCCTCGGCAACTGGATCGACGGCAAGGTTCGTTGCCGCCGGGAGGGTCGGAACCGCTCCAAGGCCTATGCCCGGGATCTGGACTCGTTCCGGCGAGCCCTCGATGCGGCGCGCCACGCCGAGTCCGACCGCCTCCGCCTGCTGCTCCCGGACCTGGGGGAGGTGGTCCGCCGGGCCCTCACGCCGAGCGTGCGACTGTGGGAGCGGCGCCCGGGCGACGCCGACTTCCTGCTGCTCGGCGTGGGCGTCGGTGACCTTTCCTGGCGCGCCCCGGTGCGGCGCGGGATGGACGTGGCTGCCGCCGAGGTCGTCGAGCTGGTGGAGAGCCGGTCGACGCTGCCCGGCGTTCCCATCGGCATCGATCTGGCCGAAGGCGGTGTGGTGGGCATCGTCGGGAACCGGTCTGCCGCCCTGGCCGTGGCCCGAAGCCTCTTGTGCCAGGCACTCGTGCACCACGGACCCGCCGACCTGCCCACGGTGGCGCTGATCTCCGCCGGGGCGGTGGCGGACTGGGACTGGCTCAAATGGGCACCGCACCTGCGCGATGCCGAACGGGTGGGGGCGCAGCGGGTGGGCATTGATCCGAACGGTTCGCGGGCGCTGCTCGACGAGCTGCTCACCTCGGCGCGGCCCGGGGCGGGTGGCCCGACCAGCGCGCACCCGGCAGGCCGGGAACAGGAGAGCCCGGTGCACCTCGTGCTCGTCGACGACGAGTCCCTCGTGGCCGGGCGATCCTCGCTCGCCCGATCGGTGCTCCGGGGCGCGGCGGGCCCGGTGGCCGGGATCGTCATCGCGGCAGACGAGCGCCACCTCCCCGCCATGTGCACCACGGTGGTGCGCGTCGGGGCGGACGGCCACGGCACCGAGGTCCATCACCCTGGGCAGCGAGAGACGCTGAAGGACGTGTCGGCCGCACGCCTCACCGAGGCGCTCGCCCGCGATGTCGCCCGCAGCCTGGCCCGTCTCGACGATCCGGAGGTTCCCGTGGCCGGGGCCGGCCTTCCTTCCGCCGTCGCCCTCCTCCCCATGCTGGGCATCGCCCGCCCCACCGCCGAGGAGGTGCTCCGCCGGTGGGATGCCGGAGGGGCGCGGCCACAGCCGGTCACGCCGATCGGGCTTGGTGAGGAGGGCCCCTTCGAGATCGACCTCGTGCGGGACGGGCCTCATGGGCTGGTGGCCGGCACCACCGGCTCGGGGAAGAGTGAGCTCCTTCGCAGCCTGGTGGTGGGACTGGCGTCCTCGGTCAGTCCGCAACACCTCACGTTCGTGCTCGTCGACTACAAGGGCGGGAGTGCCTTCGAGGCGTGCTCACGGCTGCCTCACACCGTCGGTTTCGTGACCGATCTGGACGAGCAGCTCGGCGAGCGGGCCCTTCGCTGCCTCGAGGCGGAGCTGCGCTACCGCGAGCGGGTGCTCCGGGGGGCACAGGCGAGCGACCTGTCCGACTACACCAGCCGGGCGGCCGAGGCCGGCCTGGCGCCGCTACCCCGACTGCTGGTGGTCATCGACGAGTTCGCCACCCTCGTTGCCGAGCTTCCTGGCTTCATCGACGCCCTGGTCGGAATCGCGCAGCGGGGCCGGAGCCTCGGTGTCCACCTGGTGCTCGCCACCCAGCGCCCGTCCGGCGCGGTGAGCCCGAGCATCAGGGCCAACACCAACGTGCGCATCTCGCTCCGTGTGCAGGATCCGGCCGACTCGGCGGACGTCATCGGTGTCACGGACGCCGCCGCCATCTCCCGGGCCCAGCCCGGTCGAGCCCTGGTGCGGCTGGGTGCCGACGAGGTGCTGGCGGTCCAGGCCGCTCTGGTCACCGGCGACAGCGCAGAAGTGGAACGGCCCGCCATAGAGGTGGAGCCCTTCGCTCTGCACCCACTGGACCCGGGCCACCCTGCGCCTGGTGCCGTGACGGCCGAGGACTCACGGACCAGCGACCTCACCCGTCTGGTGGACGCCGTGGAGCAGGCCGCCTCCGAGCGCGACCTCGTCCCCCCGCGCAAGCCCTGGCCCGATCCGCTGCCTCCGTCGATCGACGTGGCGGCGCTGGCGGACCCGCTCCGCCCCGGGCGCCCGGCGGTACTTCGCTTCGCCATGGCCGACGACCCGGACGCCCAGGAGCAGTACCCCACAGGCTGGGACCTGGCGGGGAACCTGGCCCTGTTCGGGATACCGGGCAGTGGAACCACAACGGCTCTGACCGGAATCGCCCTCACCGCGGCCGCCTCCACTACGCCCGATGACTGCCACGTCCACGTCCTGGATCTGGGCGCGGGCGAGCTTGGACCTCTCGTCCGGCTCCCCCACGTGGGGAGCGTGGTGGCGGCCTCGGAACGAGAACGCCAGATCCGCCTGGTTCGCCACCTTCGCGCCGAGCTCAACCGTCGGCGCTCCCTCCCGGCCGAGGAACGTACGTCACAGCCGCGCCTCTTGTTGCTCGTGGACGGGATCGCCGCCTTCCTGGCCGAGCATGACGAGGCCGGCGGTCTCGGCGTCCACGAGGACTTCAGCAGGGTGTGGGCCGATGGTCCGGGCGTTGGGATCAACACGGCCGTGTCCGCCGAGCGGATCGGCGCCCTCCCCCACCGGCTGGTGTCGCTCGTGGAGCAGCGCTGGGTCTTCCGGCTGGCAAACCCCGCAGACGGGGCGGTGTTCGGTTTGCGTCCCAACCAGCTTCCCCGCCCTACTGCCGGGCGGGCGGTGATGGCCGGAACCGGTCAGGTGGTGCAGGTGGGATGGGCCGGTCCGGATCTCGATGCGGCGGTCGCCGTGGCCGCGGCGGCTTCTGGGCCCGCCCGGAAGACTCCTCCGGCCCCGGTCGGCTCCCTTCCCACGGAGGTGTCGCTCGACCAGGTCGCCACCGCTACCAGGCTCGGCGGCCGGCCCTGGGTGCTCGGCATCGGCGTCGCCGACTCCACCCTCGCCCCGGCAGGGCTGCCGCTTCACGACGGCGAACACGCAATGGTGGCCGGCCCTCCTCGGTCCGGACGCAGTAACGCCCTCGTGGCGCTCGCTGCCGCCGCCCGACGCAACCGTGACGTGCGCGTCTCCGGCGTGGCCCTCCGGCGCTCGCCGCTCCGCGAATCCACCGACCTCGACGACGCCTTCGGTGATGCCGCCACCTTGGCCATGCTGGCCGACGTGGTGGAGGCGTCCGACCACCCCAACCTCGTCCTCGTCGACGACGCCGACCTGATCGACGACGACAGCGGTGTGTTCGCCCGTCTCCTCGCCATGCGCCGGCCCGACCTCCACCTGGTTGTGGCGGGCCGTAGCGACGTCCTGCGGAGTGCCTACGGCCATTGGACCCGAGGGATACGCCGCTCGCGGGCGGGCCTGTTGTTCCAGCCCGACCCCGACCTGGACGGAGAGCTGTTCGGGGTCAGGCTCCCCCGTCACCAGGCCGTGGCCCCCGGGCCGGGACGCGCCTACCTCGTTCACGACGGCGAGCTGGAGATGGTGCAGGTGGCACGGGCGACCGCGGTCGACAAGGGAACATGAAATACTTGAAAAGACATTGAAACTCCCTTTAGAGTCACGTCGACCGATAGAGACGATCGAAGGGAGCCCCGCAATGCCCCGCATCCTCGCCACCGACGAGGCCAAGTCCAAGGTTGCCGAGCTCAAGGGTCTGGTCACCGGCCAGCTCGAGGGCCTCATCGTCCAGATGGACGGCTGCGGCCAGTTCCTCTCGGAACCAAACAATTGGGACGGCCCCAAGGCCATCCAGTTCCGCTCCGACCTCTGGCCCTCCACCCATACCGCCCTGCAGACGGCCAAGACCAAGCTGGACGAGCTCCAGACCGCCATCGACACGATCCTCGGCGACATCATGGCCGCCGGTTCCTGATCGGCCATCGGGATGGGAACGCCTCACGCCATCCAGGAGGATGTGCGCTGGCCGGCGGCCCAGGCTCAGGCTCTCGCTGCGGCCTGCGCCGGACTCGGCGACCTTCTCGATGGCCAGTACGCCGGCCGGCACCGGATAGCCAACAGAGCGCTGGATGAGTTCCGGGGCAACAAGGTGAACGACTTCACCACGCGGCTCACCACCAACAGCAAGAACGCCAGCGGCCTCATCCGCCGTCTCCACGCCATGCAAGCGGCCCTGGCGGCCGCCGAGCAATGGGCCGTGGATGAGCAGGCCGCTCGGGTGAAGGCGCGCGAGGAAGAGGACGACCGCAGCTGGTGGGGCCTCAAGGGGTTCCTCGAAGACATCGTGAGCTAGTTCCCGCTTCCGCTCACCCGCACAGCACCCGCACCACCAACTGGGCGCCGCCCAGCCGGAGGAACCGAACGACATGGCTACCAGCTCGGCCGATCCCGATGCCCTCGATGACTTCGTGTCCACCAGTCGTGACCTCAACGCCGATCTGGCGCCCCGGGTCACGGCCCTCGAGCGCGCCTTCGAGGCCTTCCTTGCCGAGCCCAGCGACGTGGGCATCGGATCGCCTTCCCAGTCCGGCGCTTCGCCTCCCCGGCTGGAGCATTTCGGCGACACCATCGAATCGGCCCGCGCCCACCGCAACGACCGGGATGTGGAGGCGGACTGGACCCAGGTCGTGTCACGGGCCTTCCGGGAGGCGGGCTCGGGTGGAACACTCAGGTTCGTCGACGACGCCATCCTCGACGAGCGCCTGGCCGCCGCCGGAGTGCCCGCCGGGGCCCCCACCCTGATCAGCGTCGAAGCTCCCTCCGCCGCCGGGCTCACCGTGGACTCGGGCTTCAAGGACGACCCGGTGAACTGCGGGACGGGCAGCTTCATAGAGCCGGAGGTCGACCTGCCTGCCCCCACACGCCTCTGGGCCATGACCTGGATGCGCAACCACAACAGCCGCTTTCCCCGCCCCGGTCCGCTGGGGCGGGGTTGGTCGTCGTGGGCCACCACCCGCCTCGATGTGACGGCCGATGGCGCCCGCTTCGAGGGCCCGGACGGCCAGGTCGTCGAGCTGGCCCGTACCGACGACGGCTTCGCCACCGACTCGAACCTGGCTGCCCAGGTCGTCGAGACCGAAGCCGGCACCGAGCTGTCCTGGTGGCGGGGCGAGCGCTGGCGGTTCGGCCCCGATGGCACGCCCTCCGAGATCGTGCTCGGGCCGGCCGGTTCCGTTCTTTTCCATCATGACGACCACGGCCGTCTGCGAGCCATGGCGCACGATGCCGGCCGCCGCCTCGACGTCGAGTGGGCAGGCGAGCGCATCACCGCCGTGCGGGCGTCGCACGGCGGGGATTCCACGTGCCACACGGTCGCCTACGAGTACATCGACGGGGACCTGGTCGCTTCCCACGCCCCCGCCGGCCGGCGGGCGTACGAGGTGGACGAGCAGGGCCGGGTGGTGGCGGTGGTGGACGCCGACGGGGTCGAGCTGGCCCGCAACACCTACGACCTCGACGGCCGGGTCCTCGAACAGCGGTCCCCCAGAGGGCTGCGCACCACCTACGACTACCGTCCCGGCCTCGTCACCACGGCTCGCGACGGCGAGGACGGGCCCAAGGTGGTCATGTTCCACGACGCCGGCGGTCGGCTGACGGGCGCCGTGGACGACCATGGCGGCCGGCTCACCCGCCGCTTCGACAAGGTTGGCAACCTGATCTCGGTCCGCGACCGCGCCGGCGCCGTCACCTCGCAGGAGTTCGGCCCGCAGCGCCGCCTGGTTCGCCGAGTCCTGCCCGGGGGCGCCGAGGAGCGGTTCACCTACGACGAGCAAGGCCGTCTGGCGTCGTGCGAGCTGGCCGGCGATGCCCACATCACCCTCGATTACGGTTCCGACGCCGACGTTCTGCCCACCCGCATCACCGATCCCGAAGGCGCCACCGCCGTCGTGGAGGCCGACGGTGACCTCGTGCGGCGCATCACCGACGCCGACGGGGTGACGGTCACCTTCGAGCACGACGCCGAAGGCTTTCCCGTGCGCGTCACCGACGGGCTGGGCAACCGCTCGCTCCTCGAACGGGACGGAGCGGGGCGCGTCATCGCCATCCGGCTCCCGGCTGGTCAGACGCAGCGCTTCGAACACGACGGGGCCGGACGTCTGGTCCGCCGTACCGACGCCGATGGCGCCGTCTGGGAGGCCACGTGGTCACCCGCCGGTCGCCCGACCGGCTGGACGACCCCGGACGGGTCCCGCTTCGAGTGGCGCCACCACGACGGCACCGGCGACCTCCAGGCCCTCATCGACCCGCTCGGCGCCGTCACCACGATGGAGACCGACCTCCTCGGCAACGTCGTACGCATCGTGGCCGCCGGCGGGGCGAAGTTCGACCTCACCTACGACGGGCTCTCCAGGCTCACGGCGTTGCACGATCCCGCCGGCGGGTCCACCCACTACGAGCACGATGCCGACGGCCGAGTGGTGGGGACCACGAACGTCCTCGGGCACACCCGGCGAGCGGAGTACGACCAGCGGGGCAACCTGGTGCGGACCGTCGACGCCGAAGGACGCCCGACGGCCATGGCCTACGACCCGGTCGGCCGTGTCACCTCCCGCACGCTGCCCGACGGCGGTACCGAGATCGTGGGGCGCGACCGCTGCGGTCGCCCCACGTCGGTCACCGACGCCACCGGGAACACCACCCGCTACGAGTACACGCCTGCGGGCCGGCTCCGTCGTGTGGTGAGCCCACTCGGAAACGCCACCGAGTGGCACTACGACGTCGCAGGGCGCATCGCCGGCCGTACCGATCCCACCGGCGCGGTCACCCGCTACGGCCGAGATGCCAACGGCTGGGTCACCAGCGTTGTTCACCCCGACGGAGAGGTCACACGTCTGATGCACGACCCGTGCGGGCGTGTGGTCGAGCGACGTCACCCCGACGGTGGAGTCGACCGGCTCGACTATGACGCCCTCGGTCGACTGGTGGAGGTGACCGATGCCACCGGGAGCTGCCGGAGGCTTCGCTACGACGCCCGGGGCTTGCTCGTCGAGGCAACCGACGCCGCGGGTGGCGTGACCCGGTACGAGCACGACGTCAGGGGCATGCTCACCTCGATCACCGACGCCGCCGGCGGCACCGTCCGCTACCAGCGCGACCCGATGGCGCGCATCACGGCCAGCACCGACGCCCTCGGGCGGGTCACCCGGCTTCACCACGACCAGGCCGGTCGTCCCCGCTTGCTCGTCGAGCCGGACGGGCGCAGCTTCGAACTGCGCTTCGACCGGACGTCGGCCGTCGTCGGCGTGGTTGCGGGTGGAGTCGAGGCCACCTTCGGGCGCGATCCCCTCGGACGCGTCGAGCGTGTCCTCGACCACACGGGCGACCACCGCTTCGAACGCGACGCCGCCGGCCGGCTCACGGCTCGCCACGGTCCGGCCGGGACACTTCGTTGGCGATACGACGCCGACGGGCGTCCGAACGCGCTCGTCCATCCCGACGGCACCGAGGAGCGCTACGAGCACGATGCTGCGGGTCGGCTGGTCACCCTCTCCCATCCCGTCGCCGGCCGGGTGGAGCTGACGAGAGATGGGGTCGGGCGACTGACAGGAATGCGATCGGCGGGGTTGGACCGGTCCTGGGTCTGGCGTCGACACCGGCTCGTGGGCTACCGGGACGGCCTTCACCGGGTGGAGCTCGGGCGCGACGGAGCCGGGCGGGTGATCGAGGTCCGTCGCGGCGAGGACGAGAAGGTGACTCATTACGGGTACGACGTCGCCGGCCGGCTGACAGGGGCGGACGACACCAGGTACCGCTACGACGCAGCCGGTCGGCTGGAGGGTGAGGACGGTCCGGCGGGCTCCGTGCGCTACCGGTACGACGCCAGCCACCGGTTGGTCACCGTGGAACGCGAATGGTCCCGCGTCGAGCTGAGCTACGACGGCGCCGGACGCCGCGTGGCCGAGTCGGGTGGAGGCCGTTGCCGCCGCTATCGCTGGGACCCGTTCGGCCGCCTGTCCGGGGTGGACGCCATCGAGCTCAGCGTGAATGCTCTCGGGGAGCTGGTCGGCGTGGACGGCGTGGCGCTGGGGTGGGACACGGCCGGCTCTATGCCCCAACTCCGCCGCATCGGCGATCGCAGCGTGTTCGGCGCCGGGGAACCCTGGGCCGTCATGGCCGACGGGGAAGCCCGGTGGCTCAGCCGGGACTGGGACGCCTCGCCCATCGGGGCGGTCGGCGATCCCTGGGGGCGGCCGGCCCGTCCCGGCCCCGACCTGGAGCCCGGCTTCCGCGGTGAGTGGATGCTCGACGGGCTGCTCTGGCTCCGCCATCGCGCCTACGACCCGCGGACCCGGTCGTTCCTCTCACCCGATCCAATGACCGGGGTTGCCGGAACCACCACGGTGGCCAACCCGTACCACTACTGCCACAACGACCCTGTCGGCTGGGTCGACCCACTCGGCCTGCAACCCCTCACCGACGGTGAATGGGACGCCTGGAAGGCGTCACACCCAACCTTGGCCGAGATGGTCACCGCCCCCGCTGACTGGGCGGCCGAGCAGGTCGGCGAGCACTGGGAGGTGATCGCGGCCGTCCTCGTCGTCGGCGCCGGCGTCGTCTTGGTTGCCACCGGGATCGGTGCCGCGGTCGGTGCCGGCATCCTCATCGGTGCCGGTTCCAACCTGGCGGTGCAGGTCATGCGGGGTGGGCCGATTGACGCCCGTAATGTCGCTCTTTCCGGCGTCGTGGGCGGCGCCTCAGCGGGAGTTGGCAGCATGGCAACGACCGCGGCCAGCAGCGCGGCGCCGGTGGCCGCGTCGTCCTACGCCGCGGCCATCCCCGAGGTCGTCGGCTCGACGGTCGGCGCCTTCTCCAACGGGGTCCTCACCGAGACGCTCTCCGAGCGCTTGGACAGAAATCCCTTGAACGACGAAGTCTCGACCAGGGACGTGCTCGTCGAGACCACGAGCGGCTTCGTCTTCGGCGGCATCAGGTCCACCGTCCCCCATGGCAACGAGGTTCTCGACCTCCGCCTCTCGGACCGGGAGCTGGTGGGAGCGCGCAACATCTCCGAAGCGGGAAAATCCCTCTCGTCGGACACGGTGCTGGCGCTCCAGGGCGACGGAGCTGAATGGCCAACGGGCGGACCGCGTCCCTGAACGCTGGTTCCTTCAAAGGCGACCCCCGATGTCCACCAACCGAGCCACCCGCTCTCCGGCTCGCTCCAACCTCCGGCGCGTCCCATCGGGATCCATCAGATCCTCCGCCGACGCCGCACCCTCGACGCTCGAGAAGATGACCACGATGCCCTCGTCACGGAAGCGTTGCAGGGTGGACTCCTCCATCGCCTCCACGGCACCGCCAACGGCCACGACCGGGATGCCATATCCCTTGGCCCGGCGGGCCACCCCCACCGGGACCTTGCCCGACAGCGTCTGAGGGTCGAGCCGGCCTTCGGCGGTCAGCACCAGCGCCGCGCCGTCCAGCACACCATCTGCGCCCAGGGTGTCGAGAGCGAGCTCTACCCCGGACTGCAGCGTGGCCTCGCAGAACGCCATCATCCCGAAGCCCAGCCCTCCGGCCGCTCCCGCGCCAGGTCGTTCTCGGATCTCGCGCCCCACGGTGTTCTCCACGACGTCGGCGAACCGACACAGCGCCTCGTCGAGCTCGCGCACCGCATCCGGTCCCGCTCCCTTCTGGGGCCCGTAGACCGCCGACGCCCCGTCATCTCCGAGGAGGGGATTGTCGACGTCGCTGGCCACGACGATCTCTGCGTCCGCCAGGCGATCGTCGAGGTCGGACAGATCCACCCTGTCGAGTGCCGCCAGGGCGCCGCCACCCGAAGCCAGCTCGTCACCGCTCGCATCGGTGAAGCGGGCTCCGAGGGCCGATGCCATCCCCGCTCCACCGTCGTTGGTCGCGCTGCCGCCGATGCCCACGAGCAGCCGTCGTGCGCCGCGATCGAGAGCCTCTCGGATCAGCTCCCCCGTGCCGTACGTGGTCGTTCGGCGAGGGTCACGCCGATCCTCGCTGATCAGGGAAAGACCTGACGCGGTGGCCATCTCGATGACCGCCGTGGTCACGCCCTCGACGTCGATGATGCCGTAGCGAGCCTCCACCTCATCGTCGAGCGGTCCCCGAACGCTCACATCGACGAAGGACCCGCCGGCGGCGGAAACCATGCTCGCCACCCAACCGTCCCCACCGTCGGAGAGCGGGAGGAGCTCGATGCGAGCGTCGGGCCACACGCGTCTCAAACCCCTGGCCAGGGACTCCGCGACCTCCTTCGCCGTCAGCGACCCCTTGAACGAGTCGGGGGCAACGACCACCTTGAGCTCCGTCAACCTTGGACCTGGGGATCGGCGACATCGAACCAGAGATCACCGCTGCCGTCGGGGTCACCCAAGTAGTTGATGGTGACCTCTTCGCCTTCGGCGATCGGCCGGACGGCGAGGAAGCGGACCACCTTCCGCCGGTGGTCGAGCTCGTACATGGCGTTGGGTTCCCATGAGTGGTTGTAGAGCGAGCCGAAGCCGAGCGCCACGGCGATGGCGTCGTTCTTCCACGTGAAATACAGGCCGCGCAGCTCCGTCTCCTCGAGCAGCGCCTCCTGGTGTGGCGGGCAGACGATCACCGGGCAGCACTCCACCAGGTCCCCGACGGCGATGGCTTGCACCGCGAAGACGCCATCACCGTGGATCGGTGAGGCGGCGACAAAGAGGCGCTCGGTGCGGACGATCCTCTCGGGCGATCGAGTACGGGGAGTCATGGTGGAGTAGCGACACATCATCGCAGTCGGGTCGGGCGGTCACCACCACCGATGAGATTCGACGGCGCATGACGTCATTCACACGTCCCTGGAACCAGAGCTCGAAAGGACCTTGGCGATGGCCACGTACGTGATGATCCACGGCGCCGGGTCGAGCGTGTGGTATTGGCACCTGGTCGCTCCCGAGCTGCAAGCGCGAGGGCACCACGTGGTGGCCGTGGATCTGCCCTGCGACGATGACTCGGCGGGTCTGTCCGAGTACGCCGACACGGTGGTCGACGCCATCGCCGGCGGCGTGGACCCCTCCAACCATGGGGACCTCGCCCTGGTGGCCCAGTCCCTGGCCGGGTTCACCGCTCCCCTGGTGTGTGACCGGTTGCCGGTTGACCTGTTGGTGCTGGTGGCGGCGATGGTGCCGCTGCCGGGCGAGTCGCCCGGGGAGTGGTGGGCCAACACCGGTCACGAGCAGGCGCAGCGCGAGCAGGCCGAGCGCGAGGGCAGGACGCCGGGCGACGAGGACCTGGCCAC
>Ga0208612_1000594_pt1 | contig 15382 bp, 15 predicted proteins | sample AntDryMetagUQ889_FD_188089 | JGI IMG/M metagenome (GOLD analysis project Ga0208612, IMG submission 188089) | Polar desert microbial communities from Antarctic Dry Valleys - UQ889 (SPAdes) | ecosystem: Environmental > Terrestrial > Soil > Desert | place: Antarctic Dry Valleys | collected 2008-12-31 | reverse complement strand
CCGAGGGCGCGCAGCACCGGCTTGACGAATCGTTCCTCGGTCTGGGCCTCGTTGGCCGTAGCGAGTCCGGAACGCTCCGCAAGCCAGAGCTGACGCAGCTCCTCGAAGAGCTCCTCGACCGGAGTCGCCCGAAACTCGGGCCAGTCGGGAAGTAGGTCCTCGAGGAAGTGGTCCGAGAACAGGCGCAGGTTATGCACCGGCCCGAACGGCAGCTCGATCTGGCCGCTCGCCCCCGTCACAGTGCGTGGCTTGCGTCTCTACGTCTAAGCAGCGAAGAGCCCGTCCTGCCTCGAAACCTCGACCGAGCGCTGCCTCGACCGGCCTCCGCGAGGCCGCTGGGCGTAGTGAGCGACGACGAGGTGCTGGCGATCGAGGAAGGTGGCCGCCCCGCCGGCGAACGATCGAAACTTCGCGTGCGGGTGCACGGTGGCGACAAGCCGCTCGAGCTCGCGACGCTCCGCTTCCAACCCGTGCGGTGGTGCCGTCTCGAAGCGCGTGACGGCGCGCTCGTCGGTGTCGAGGTCACGCGCTTCCACGAAGACCTCGATGGAGGCGATCGGCTGGTCGGAGAACGAACTCATCGGACGGGCTCAAAGCTAAGTGCCTCGGCGGACGAGCAGACCATGCAGGAGCGACGATTGTCTCCGCTCTCTGCGACGACTTCGTGAACTCTCGGCTGCTCTGGGCGCGACGCCGTCTCATGCCCCGCGCCCGAGCTCCACCGACGCTCTCGCGAGGAAGCGGTAGGTCCACTCCTCGGCGAGCTTGCGCGATTCGGCGAACACGATCGGCACGCCGGGGTGGCGCACCTGAAGGCGCGCCACAAGCTCGGGCACGAATCCCGCCTCCACGTGAGCGAGCTTGAAGAGGTCCGAGTAGCGGCCTTCGATGACCACCGCGGCGGCCTCGAGCGTGGCCAGCTCGGTCATCTGGAGACCGATCGAGCCGTCGACGGCGGAGGTGGCGAAGTTCTCGAGGGTCTTGCGCTCGACTGCCGCCACCACCCGGTCGCCGTCGCGGACCGCGTAGTCGCCGGCGGGGAGCGCTACGCGCGGGCGCTCCACCGGCCGGCCCGCGAACCGGTACGGGTAGCGCTCGCGAGTGTCCACCTCGATCCTCAGCGAGGACAGCCCCGCCGCCCGACGGGCCGGAACCCTGACACCCGGCCGCGCGGAGCGGGCGGCCTTGGCGGTCTGCCAGAAGATGGCCACCCGTCCTCGGATCTCGGTGAACACGAACTGCGACCGAACGCGGGTGGGGCGATCGAGAACCAGGTCGATGGCGGAGCCGCGACGGGCGCAGTGGCGGACAGGCACCTCCTCCACCAGCTCGGGATCGAGGGGCCATGGCTTCTCCTCTCGGTGGCAGTAGACCCGGGTGGAGGTAGGCCAGGGCTGCTTCGCCTTGAGCACGACACCGCCCTCGATCGGTAGCCGCAGGAGGAACGGCAGGCTGCTCGCCGCGTCGGGATTGCGGGCGACGGAGAAGAGTGCCGGGCTGCCCTCCACCACCGCCAGTATGGGCGCTGCGGCGGCACCGCAGGCGCCGCCTCGGCCACTAGCCTCGACGGCGTGACCGCGGCCGGCGCCATCGACCCCGATCGCCTGGTCTCCCGGGGCAAGGTCCGGGAGATGTACGAGGCCCCCGACGGTCGGCTTCTGATGGTGGCCTCGGACCGGATCTCGACCTACGACGTCGTCCATCCCACGCCGATCCCCGACAAGGGGAAGGTGCTCACCGGCCTCTCGGCGTGGTGGTTCGAGCGCACCCACGAGCTCTGCCCCAACCACCTGGTCTCCTACACGGAGGTGCCCGAGGACGTGCGTGGGCGGGCCATGCTCGTCGAGCGCCTCGAGATGGTGCCCGTGGAGTGCGTGGTGCGCGGCTACATCACCGGGTCGGGGTGGAAGGACTACCAGGCCACCGGCGAGGTGTGCGGCGTCGCGCTTCCCGCCGGGCTATCGGAGTCCGCGCGCCTGCCCGAGCCGATCTTCACGCCCGCGACCAAGGCTGCCGAGGGCGACCACGACGAGAACGTGTCCTTCGAGCGCGCGGCCGAGATCCTCGGCGACCGCGAGCTGCTCGAGGAGCTTCGGCGGCTGTCCGTGGCCCTCTATGAGCTCGTGGCCGGACACGCGCGCGAGCGCGGGATCATCCTCGCCGACACCAAGTTCGAGTTCGGCCGCGACCCGGCCGGGCAGATCGTGCTCGCCGACGAGGTGGCCACCCCGGACTCCTCGCGATTCTGGCCGGCCGAGGGCTATCGGCCCGGGGCGGCCCAGTCGTCGTTCGACAAGCAGTTCGTGCGCGACTGGGCGAGCGGCTCGGGATGGGACAAGAGCCCGCCGGCTCCGGAGCTACCCGACGACGTGGTGGAGGGCACGCGGCAGCGCTACGTCGACGCCTACGAGCGCATCACCGGCGAGCCCTTCCAAGACTGGCTCGTGCGGTCCTGGGCGGCATGAGGGTGCGCGTCCTCATCCGCCCCAAGAAGGGGATCCTGGATCCCCAGGGCCAGGCCGTCGAGCGCGCGCTGCCGGCGCTCGGCTTCGATGGCGTGTCCGGTGTCCGCGTTGGCCGGCTGGTGGAGCTCGACGTGGAGGACCCGGAGCGACTTGGTGAGGTGTGCGAGAAGCTGCTGGCCAACCCGCTGATCGAGGACTACGAGATCGAGGAGCTCACCCCGGCCGGTGCGGAGGCGCGATGAGGTTCGGGGTCGTCCGCTTCCCCGGCTCCTGCGACGAGGAGGACGCGCTGCACGCCTGCCGGCGCTTCGGTGAGGGCGAGCTTCTCTGGCACGAGGATCGGGAGGTGCGCGGGGTCGACGCCGTGGTGGTCCCCGGCGGCTTCACCTACGGGGACTACCTGCGGGTGGGCGCCATCGCGGCGCTCTCGCCGGTCATGGCCGCGGTCCGCGACTTCGCCCGCGAAGGCGGTCCGGTGCTGGGGATCTGCAACGGCTTCCAGGTGCTGTGCGAGGCGCGGCTGCTACCGGGGGCCTTGCTGCCCAACGTGGGGCTGCGCTTCACGTGCCGGGAGGTGGAGATCGAGGTGGCGAACGGGTCGTCTCCGTTCACGGTCGCCTGCGCTCCGGGCCGGCGGCTGACGGTGCCGGTCAAGCACTTCACCGGTCGCTTCCACGCCCCCGCGCGCGAGCTCGACGCCATCGAGACACGCGGCCAGGTCGTGTTCCGCTACGCGGCCGGGCAGAACCCGAACGGCTCGGAGCGCGACATCGCCGGCGTGTCCAACGAGGCCGGCAACGTCCTGGGGCTGATGCCGCATCCCGAGCACGCGAGCGATCCGCTCACCGGCTCGAGCGACGGAGGGCTCGTGTTCGAGTCGCTGGCCCGGTGGGTCGAGGCCACCGGCGGTACGGTGCCCGTGGGAAGCGCGTCACCCGGGTGGTCTCCGGCAACAGCAGGACGCCACACTTCGAGCGCGGTGTCGGCGTGACCCGGCTCGATTCGATGATCGCGGCACCGTGAGCTCCAGTGCCCCGGCCGCCCGGCCGCGCCACCGAGAGCTCGGTCTCACCGACGCCGAGTACGACGGCATCGTCACGCGGCTCGGCCGCGAGCCCAACCCCACCGAGCTCGCGGTCTTCAGCCTCATGTGGTCCGAGCACTGCGCCTACAAGCACTCGCGCCGGCTGCTGCGACTCCTTCCCACCGACGGTCCCGCGGTGGTCATGGGCCCCGGCGAGAACGCCGGCGCGGTGGACGTGGGCGACGGCCTCGCGGTCGCCTTCAAGGTCGAGTCCCACAACCACCCGAGCGCGGTCGAGCCCTTCCAGGGCGCGGCCACGGGGGTGGGGGGCATCCTGCGCGACGTCTTCGCCATCGGCGCTCGGCCCATCGCCGTGCTCGACTCGCTGCGCTTCGGCGAGCCCGACTCGCCGCGCTCCCGCTACCTGCTGAACGGCGCGGTGGCCGGCATCGGCCACTACGGGAACTCGATCGGCGTGGCCACGGTGGGCGGCGAGATCTCCTTCGAGGGTCCCTACGAGCACAACTGCCTGGTGAACGCGATGTGCGTCGGCATCGCGCCGCGCGAGCGCATGGTGCGAAGCGCCGCGGCGGGCGTGGGCAACCACCTCGTGCTGCTGGGTGCGCTCACCGGGCGCGACGGGATCGGCGGGGCGTCGGTCCTGGCCAGCGCCGAGCTCGACGCCGACTCGCTGGCCGCGCGGCCCACCGTTCAGATCGGGGACCCGTTCGAGGAGAACAGGCTCATGCACTGCTGCCTCGAGCTGCTCGACCGCGGACTGTTGCCCTCGCTCCAGGATCTGGGTGCGGCCGGGCTGTCCTCGAGCGCGTCGGAGATGGCCTCGAAGGGCGGGGTTGGGATCGACCTCGACGTGTCGAAGGTGCCGCTCCGGGAGGAGGACATGGAGCCCTTCGAGGTCATGGTCTCCGAGTCCCAGGAGCGGATGCTGTGCGTGGTCGAGCCCGAGCGCCTCGACGAGGTGATCGCCGTGGCCGAGCGCTGGATCGTGCGCGCCACGCCGATCGGGACCGTGACCGACTCCGATCGCCTGCGCGTGCTGGACGGCGATGAGGTGGTGGGCGACGTGCCGGTCTCCGCCCTGGTCGACGACTGCCCGGTGTACGACCTCACGCCGGAGCCTCCCGGCGCCCCGCTGTACGCCGCCCCACCGCGGCGCCTCGAAGACGACGGGGAGATCGGCGACACCCTGCTGGCCGTGCTCGGCTCGCCGAACGTGGCCAGCAAGCGCTGGGCCTACGAGCAGTACGACTCCTACGTGGGCTCGCGGACCGTCCGCCGCCCCGGCGACGCCGACGCCGCGGTCCTCCACCTCCACCACGACGGCGGCGCGGGCGCTATCGCGGTGGCCATCGACGGCAACGGCCGGCGGGTGGCATGCGACCCCTACGCCGGTGCGGTCGAGGCCGTGCTCGAGTGTGCGCGCAACCTGGCCTGCGCGGGCGCCGAGCCGCTCGGGCTGACCAACTGCCTGAACTTCGGCAACCCGGAGAAGCCGGCGATCGCCTGGCAGCTCACCCGCGCGGTCGAGGGCCTGCGCGACGCCTGCATCGCGCTCGGGGTGCCCGTGGTGGGCGGCAACGTCTCTCTCTACAACGAGGGCTCCGAGGGGCCGATCTACCCGACGCCGGTCGTCGGGATGGTCGGGCGCGTGCCCGACTCGGAGCGCACGCTCCCGAGTGCCTGGACGGAGGACGGGCATGCGATCGCGCTCGTCGGGCCCTTTCGGCCCGACCTCGCGGGCTCGGAGCTCGAGAAGCTGCGCGGACGGCTCGCGGGCTGGCTTCCGGTGGCCGACCTCGAGGCGCAGCGTGCCGCGCTCGTGCTCGTGCGCGACGCCGTGCGCTCCGGCCGATTCGCCTCCGCGCACGACGTATCCGACGGGGGGCTGGCGTGCGCCCTGGCGGAGTGCTGCGCCGCGTCGGGCCTCGGAGCGCGGGTGGAGGTCTCCGCGCTCGTCGACGAGGCCGGCTCGCTCGACGCCGCGCTGTTCGGCGAGGGCCCGGGAGGGGTGCTCCTTGCCGGCGCTCCCGAAGCGGTCGAGAACCTGGTCGCCCGAGCCGGGTCTGTGCCGGCGCGCGTGGTCGGCTCGACGGGCGGCACCGAGCTCGTGCTGGAGGCCGACGGTGCTACGGTGATCGTCTCGGTCGCCCGCGCCCGCGAGGCGCATGAGCGCACCCTGCCGGACCTCTTCCCGTGAAAGCGGTCTCCCCCCGCACCTCGGTGCAGCTACCGGTCGCCGCTCCGAGCGACGGCATGCCCTTGGACGCGCGCGACGGCCCCCGCGACGAGTGCGGCGTGTTCGGCGTGTTCGCGCCCGAGTCCGAGGTGGCGCGGCTCGCCTACTTCGCTCTGTACGCGCTCCAGCACCGCGGCCAGGAGTCGGCGGGGATAGCCACCAGCGAGGGCGGCCCGATCATCACGCTGCGCGACCTCGGCCTGGTCTCCCAGGTGTTCGACGAGTCGAAGCTGCGCGCGCTCGACGGGACGATGGCGCTCGGCCACGTGCGCTACTCGACGACGGGGTCCTCGGCCTGGGAGAACGCCCAGCCCATCTACCGCTCCGACGTCCGCGAGATCGCGCTCGCCCACAACGGCAACCTGATCAACGCGGTCGAGCTGCACTCCGAGCTGCGCGCCCGCGGCGTGGGCTTTCGCTCCACCTCCGACTCGGAGATCATCGCCGCGCTGCTCTCCACCCACGACGCCGATCGCATCGAGGATGCGGTGGCCGAGGTCGTGCCCCGCCTCGAGGGAGCGTTCTCGACGGTGATCATGACACGCGACCGGGTGGTCGCCTTCCGCGACCCCGCGGGCCTGCGACCCCTGGCGCTCGGACGCCTCGGCGAGCGCTGGTGCGTGGCCTCGGAGTCGTGCGCGTTCGACATCATCGGCGCGAAGCTCGAGCGTGAGATCGAGCCGGGCGAGATGGTCTCGCTCGGCCCCGACGGCGTCGAGTCGCGGATCGTCGCCGAGTCCGACCGCCGGGCGTTCTGCGTCTTCGAGCACATCTACTTCGCCCGGCCGGACTCGAAGCTCGAGGGCAAGCTCGCCCAGGTCTCGCGCCGGCGGATGGGCGAGAAGCTCTGGGAGGAGTCCCCGGTCGACGCCGACCTCGTGATCGCCGTCCCGGACTCGGGCACGCCGGCCGCGAACGGCTTCTCACAGGCCTCGGGGATCGCGAAGGACGACGGCCTCATCAAGAACCGCTACGTGGCGCGCACCTTCATCCAGCCGGGCCAGGAGCTGCGTCGCCACGGCCTCCGCATGAAGTTCAACCCGCTGCCCGAGATCGTCGGGGGCCGGCGCGTGGTGGTGGTCGACGACTCCATCGTGCGCGGCAACACCACGCGCCAGATCGTGGGGATGCTCTACGGCGCGGGCGCCCTCGAGGTGCACCTGCGTATCTCCGCCCCGGCCATCCGCCACCCGTGCCACTACGGGATCGACATGTCGACCCCCCAGGAGATGGTCGCCCACGAGCGCACCGACGCCCAGGTGGCAGCGGAGCTCGGCGCCGACTCGCTCGCCTACCTCTCCCTCGACGGCCTGTACGAGGCCATCGGCCTTCCGCGCGAGACCCACTGCGACGCCTGCTTCACCGGCGAGTACCCCCTCGAGCGCACCGAGACGGCGAACGGCAAGTTCGCGCTCGAGGAGCTCGCGGTGGTGCGGGCGTAGGGCGGGGAGAGCACAACCCTCACGCCGGCCGCGGGTTCTTCCGATGACGAACGAGGACCAACCCTTTCGATCGGAGGTAGGACGATGAAGGCAGTGGCGAGGCTGACCGTGCTGTTGATCGCGCTGGCCGCCCTGGCCGTGCCGGCGCTGGCGCAGTCCGGAGGACCGGGCAAGGGCGACTCCGGTGGCGATCGGTCCTCGAGCTCCGAGGAGCGCCGGTCGGGCGCCCCCGGGCGGGCGTGTCGCGGGCGTGGCCTCGAGCCCGGCACGGACGAGTTTCGGCGCTGCGTGCGGAAGAGGGCCCAGGCCCGCGGACGGAAGATGGGCCGGCATCCAGGCGCGCTGCGCCGCGCACGGCGTGAGTGCCGCGAGCGCGGGTTGGAGCGGCGGACGCAGGAGCTCCGCAAGTGCGTGCGCAAGGAGGTCCGCGAGCACCGCCGCGAGGCGCGCGAGCGCCGGCGAGAGGCCGTCGAGGAGTGCCGCGACAAGGGGATCCAGCGGCCGTCGGCGGAGTTTCGCGAGTGCGTCCGCGAGGAGGTCGAGGACCGTCGGCCCGACCGGGACGATGACTCGGACTGAACGGTAGGGCCGCCGGGCGTCCGCGGATCGGGAGATTCGCGGCCGTCCTGCGCGCCTGGCCTTCGCCCCACTGACACACCTTTTCAGCGCGCTCTGCACCGCTCGCGCACAGGACCGTGAAGGAGCGTACGGGCGCGTGACGGGCCGGTCCCCGACCGGGTCGAGAGCCCGTAGCTTCGCCGGCCGTCATGACCGGCGAGCGAGGACAGGCGAGCGTCGAGTACACGGCTCTGCTGGCCGTGGTCGCGGTGCTCTTCGCCGCGGTCCTCCTCTCCGATCTGCCGCCTCCGGAGGCGCCCTCCTGGCTCGCCGCCGCGATGTGCGCGGCGTGGAAGGGCGACCGGTGCGCGCCGTCCACCGAGCTCACTCGGCCACCCGTTGCCCTCGGCGCTCGGCCCGCCTCGGTGGCCGTCAACCTCTCGGCGCTGCCCGGTGCCGGCCCCGCCGCCGCTCGCGTGCTCGACCGTCTCCCGCCCGCCGAGGGGCTGCGCCTCGCCGAGCGCCATCCCGAGATCGTCGGCCCGCTCGACGGGGCGCCACCCCCGATGCGCTACGCAGCCAATCGCGTGCTCATGGAGCGTGCGGTCGCGGATCTCGACGCCGAGGTTGCCCGTATCGACCGGGAGATCGCGCGTCACCGCGCGGCCATCGCCGCCGGCGCAGACCCCCTGGCCCGCTACGCCCGGATCCGCAGCGGCGAGCGCCACCGCGAGATCCTGGCTTCGCGCTCGCGTCGGTTCTCGCGCTGGGCGGCGGACCCACGTCGCAACTTCCTCCTCTTCGATCCACGCGGCGACGGGCGCGTAGCCGAGGTCGTCGGTGACCTCGACGGTGCGCCGCACGTCGCGGTCATGGTGCCGGGCACCGGCAGCGACATCGACAACTTCGACGATCACCTCGCGCCGCGCGCCCACGAGCTGCGGGCCGCCGCTCGCCGCCATGCCGGGGCCGACGTCGCGGTCGTCGCCTGGCTCGGGTACGACCCGCCGGACACCATCCCCGGCGCCGCGCTCGGCGGCCGTGCCCGCAACGGGGGGCAAGCCCTGTCCCGGTTCGTCGAGAGCGTCGAGGTACGAGGCGACCCGCACACCACGGTCGTCGGCCACTCGTATGGCTCGGTCACCACGGGCAACGCCGCGGCTGGCTGGCGCATGCCGGCCGACGACGTCGTCTTCACCGGCAGCCCGGGCACGGGCGGCAGGCGGCGCGATGTGAGCGCGCTCGGAGGAGGGTCGCGCTTCTGGGCGGGGGAGGCGCCGTACGACCTCGTGGCTCCCGCCCCGGTGCACGGCGAGGCGCCCGGCGATCCCGGCTTCGGTGCCCGACTGTTCGACGCGTCCGGCGAGGAGCGGCCGCCCAACCAAGTCGTCCACAATCACCAGAGCTACTACCGCCGCGGCAGCGCCAGCATGCGCAACCTGGCCAACATCGCGGGCGCGTGGCCCGACGACGTGACGCCTCCACCTCCGCGACGGCCGCTCCTCCCCCGATCCAGAGGGTTCTGGTGAGCCGGCGGCGGACACACCCGGGGGCTTCCGCGAGGCGCCGACGGACCCTTCTCCTCGTCGTCGGGCTGACGCTGACGATCGCGGTGGCGACCGTGGCGACGCTCGCCGCCCGGGGCGCCGCCACGCCGCACAAGGGCTCGCTCGAGGAGTCGCGAGGACAACTGATGGCGGAGGTCGACCGCATCTCTCGCGGTCCGCTCGGGCACCTGCGGTGGCGGCCAGAGCCGGCGGTGGCGGCGGCGCTCTGCGAGGGGCCGGGCGGGGTGCCCGCGGCGCAGGAGCGGACGGCGAGCGTTGGCATCGAAGCGCCGCTGCCCGCGAGCCAGGACCCGGCCGAGGTGGTGGCCTCGGTGGAGGCCGAGTGGCGCGCCCGTGGCCTCGCGGAAATCCGGCAGGACGCCGCCGATCCGCGCGCTCCCGTGCTGAGCGCCGGCCGCGACCGGCTCCTCTTGGAGCTCGTCGTGAACGTCAAGAGCCGCCGGGTGTTCCTCGGCGGCAGCACGCCGTGTCTTCGACCCGAACCGCTCCGGAGGGCGGGGTAGGGTGGCCGTGCCCGTGGACTTCGCCTTCGAGCTGCACCGCTTCTTCGGGTTCGACGCCTTCCGAGCCGGCCAGCGCGAAGCCTGTGAGGCGGCGCTCGCCGACCGCGACGTGCTCGTGGTGATGCCCACCGGCTCGGGCAAGTCGCTCTGCTACCAGCTCCCCGGCCTGCTCCGTGGCGACCTGACCATCGTGGTCTCGCCCCTCGTAGCGCTGATGCAGGACCAGGTCGACGCCCTGCGTGCTCGCGGACTCCGCGATCGGGTAGCGCTCGTCAACGCCCAGCAGTCGTCCGAGCAGAACGCCCACGCCGTCGAGCGGGCGCTCAGCGGCGAGCTGAAGCTCCTCTACGTCGCGCCCGAGCGGTTCTCCTCACCCGGCTTCGCCGAGCGGATGCGGGACGCGCACGTGGGCCTCTTCGTTGTGGACGAGGCCCACTGCGTGTCGCAATGGGGCCACGACTTCCGGCCCGACTACTTCCGATTGGCCGACGCTGCCCGCTTCGTGGGCGCGCGCGCGGTCGTGGCCTCGACGGCCACGGCCACCCCCCAGGTGGCCACCGACATCGTCCGTCGACTTGGCCTGCGGGATCCGCTCCGGGTGGCGACGGGCTTTGACCGACCGAACCTCTCCTTCGCGGTCGCCCACCCGGGCGGTCACGAGAAGCGCGCTCTGCTGCTCGAGGCGCTGCGCGGCGAGGACGCCCTTCCCGCGATCGTCTACGCCGGCACCCGGGCGGGGGCTGAGGAGCTGGCCGAGCTGGTCACGGACGACCTCGGGGAGGAGGCGCTCGCCTACCACGCGGGGATCGACCGTCACTCGCGGGCGTCGGCCCAGCGCCGCTTCCTCGCCGACGAGGTCCGGGTGGTGGTGGCCACCAACGCCTTCGGCATGGGCGTCGACAAGCCGAACGTGCGAAGCGTCGTCCACGCGAGCGTGCCCTCCTCGCTCGAGGCCTATTACCAGGAGGCGGGCCGCGCGGGCCGCGACGGGGCGCCGGCGCGCGCGCTGCTGCTCGCCGAGCGCCGCGACAAGGCGCTGCACACCCACTTCATTCGCCGCGAGGAGGTGCCCGAGGGGCGCCCGGTCGAGCTCGCGCGCGCGCTCCAGCACTCGGCGGGCGAGGACGGTCGCTACGGGGTCGACATCGGAGCGCTTCGGGAGACGACGGGCGCCCACCCCGACCAGCTCCGCTCGCTGGTCGGCCATCTCGCGCGCGCCGAGGTCATCGAGCCTGCGCCCGCCGCCCCCGACCGTATGGCGGGCCGGATGGTGCGCCCCTTCGACCGGCGCGCGGCGGGCCTGTGTCAGGCCTCGATCGCCGAGGCCGCCCGCGCGCGATGGCGCCAGTACCGCGAGATCTGGGCGTACGTCGAGGGGGAGAGCTGCCGGCGCCGCGCCATCCTCAGGCACTTCGGCGACTCCTCGGTCCCCCAGCCGTCAGGGCCGTGCTGCGACGCGTGCGTGCCCGCCCTGCGGCCGGTCGCACCGGTGCCCGAGGGCGGTGCTCCCGAGGACCTGGACGACGCCATCCTCACCGTGGCCGGCACGGCCCGGCCCACAGTCGGACGCACGCTGTGCGCGGAGATCCTCCACGGCGCCCGCACCAAGAAGATCGCTCGCAACTCCTACGACGGGCTGCCTCCCTACGGCACGTTCTCGCACATGCGACGCGGCGACATCCTCGCCCGCGTCGACGGGCTGATCGAAGCCGGCCGGCTCTCCACCACGCCGGGGCCCTACCCGGTCTTGACCGCGCCTGCGGCACCGGTCCCCGGCTGAGCGGTCAAGGGCCGGCGGTGACCGCTGACTCCGGGCAGCGGCTGTTCCGCGTCGCGGTGCTCGTGTCGGGCGAGGGCACGAACCTCCAGGCCATCCTCGACCGCCTCCACGGTCGCGAGGGCATCGAGGTGGCACGCGTGGGGGCGAGCCGGGAGTCGGCCCGGGGACTCGAACGGGCGCGCGCGGCGGGGATCGAGGCCGCGGCCTTCGAGGCCGCCGCCTACCCCGACCGCGAGGCCCGCGACCGGGCCCTCGCCGACTGGCTCGCCGGGCGCGGAGTCGACCTCGTGGTGCTCGCCGGCTTCATGGAGCTCCTCTCGCCGGCCTTCGTCGCGCGCTTTCGTGGGCGCATCGTGAACGTCCATCCCTCTCTGCTGCCCGCCTTTCCAGGCACGCGAGCCATCGAGCAGGCGATCGAGTACGGGGTGAGGGTGACCGGCGTGACCGTCCACTTCGTGGACGAGGGCGTCGACACCGGGCCCATCGTGCTGCAGCGACCCCTCGAGCTTCCGTATCCTGCGGACATCGCGGAGGTCGAGGAGAGGGTGCACGAGATCGAGCACGAGCTGCTGCCGCAGGCGGTGCGGATGATCGCCCGTGGCGCGGTGTCGATCGACCCGACCAATCCGCGGCGCGTCCTGGTGGCCGAGGATCACCCGTGGACGCCGTAGAGCCCGTGTCCGGCGAGCTGGTCGCGCCTGGCGAGGTCGTGGTCCGGCGGGCGCTGCTCACAGTGTCCGACAAGCGCGGGCTCGTGGAGTTCGCACGCGGGCTCGCGGAGCTCGGCGTCGAGATCGTCTCCACCGGAGGCACGGCCCGCGAGCTGGCCGACGCCGGCGTCGAGACCCGGTCCATCGAGGACTACACCGGCTTTCCGGAGATCCTGGACGGCCGGGTGAAGACGCTGAACCCGCGCATCTACGCGGGCCTTCTCGCCGTGCGCTCGAGCGCCGAGCACGCCGAGGCGCTCTCCGAGCACGAGATCGAGCCGATCGACCTGGTCTGCGTGAACCTCTACCCCTTCGAGCGCACGGCCTCGATGCGTGGGGTGAGCGACGCCGAGGTGATCGAGAACATCGACATCGGCGGGCCGGCGCTGATCCGCGCCGCCGCCAAGAACCACGACTTCAGCGCGGTCGTGGTCAAGCCCGAGAGCTACGACGCCGTGCTCGAGGAGCTGCGCACCACCGGCGGCCGCCTTTCGGTTCCCACCCGCGAGGCCCTGGCCATGGAGTCCTTCTCCTACACGGCGCGCTACGACACCGCGATCGCGCGTTGGTTCGCCGAGCGCGGCGACGAGTTCCCGCCGCTGTACGTGGGGGCCTACGAGAAGGCGATGGATCTGGCCTACGGGGAGAACCCCCACCAGCGCGGCGCCTACTACGTGCAGGCCGGCGCGCGCACCGACCTCCTCTCCATGGTCTCGAAGCTGCACGGCAAGGAGCTGTCCTTCAACAACCTGCTCGACCTCGACTCCGGGCGCCGGCTGGTCGGCGAGTACGAGGTGCCCGCCGCCGCGATCCTGAAGCACAACAACCCGTGCGGGTGCGCTGTCGCCCCGACCATCGAGGAGGCCTACGAGCGGGCGCTGGCCACCGACCCGATGAGCGCCTTCGGCGGGGTGGTCTGCCTCAACCGCCGGGTTGACCGCCCGCTCGCCGAGCGCATCAACGACCTGTTCGTCGAGCTGGTGTTCGCGCCCGGCTACGACGACGACGCCTGCGACGTGCTCCGTCGGAAGGAGAGCCTCCGCATCCTCGACGACCGCGAGCGCCGCCGCACGCCGGTCAGCGAGCACGACATGCGCCGGGTGCGCGGGGGCCTCCTGGTCCAGGACCGCGACCAGGACATCGAGTCGCGCGACGAGATGCAGGTGGTGACCGAGCGCAAGCCGAGCGAAGCGGAGTGGGGCGAGCTGCTCTTCGCGTGGAAGACGTGCAAGCACGTGCGCTCGAATGGGATCGTCCTCGCCAAGGAGCTCGCCACGATCGGGATCGGCGCAGGCCAGATGAGTCGCGTGGACTCGGTGCGTCTGGCCATCGAGAAGGCCCGAGCACCGCTCGACGGCGCGGCCATGGCCTCCGACGCCTTCTTCCCGTTCGCGGACGGAGCTCAGCTGGCCATCGACGCCGGCGTGCGCTCGATCATCCAGCCGGGCGGCTCACGACGGGACCCCGAGGTCGTGGAGGCGTGCGACGCCGCGGGCGTGGCGATGGTGTTCACGTCGCGGCGGCATTTCCGGCACTGAGGGGCCTGGGGCCACAGGTTCGCGCAGTGTCACACTGCCGGACGAGCGCCTCTAACTCAATTGGTCCAGAGTTCCGGTCTTTTAAACCGGCGGTCCGGGTTCGAGCCCCGGGGGGCGCATCGTCTGAGTCATCCCGACCGCCGCAGCAACCCCCGGCGCAGCGGCGGCCGCGAGTAGCTGCGCTGCGCCATCACCGCGTTCACGCCGATGATCCCCAGGCCGCTCAGGATGTTCAGCGAGCCGAGGACGCCGAGACTGCGCTGGATGCGTGCCGCCGGGCGCGGCGTCTCGGGGGCAGGTTCGTTGCCGCGCTCGATGGGGACCGCTCCGTCGGGGGCCTGCTTGGTGAGGCGTGCGCCCTGCACGGCGGTGGCCGTTCCGGTCACGAGCGCGGCGATGACCAGGACGTCCTTCGCCTTCGAGAGCTGGCGCTCGGCCTCGGTCTGGCGCCAGGGATTGGCCTCGGTCAAACGGGCGGCGAACCAGCCCACGGCCACCGCTCCGAGTGCGGTGGTGTTGACGAGGCTGTAGCCGCTCCACGCGGTGTTGACGACCTTGCCGCGCTCGGCACGGCTACTCACCTGTGAGACCGCGGGGTTCAGCGCGAACTTGCCGAACATGCTTCCACCGACCCACGATGCCAGGCCGATGTCGTGGGCCACGCGAAAGCCGTTCGCCAGCGAGTCCTTGGTCATGAGTCCCTCTTCCCTCGGGTCCTCGGCACGTATCCGCTCCAGCGACGAGGTAAACGCCGCGGGCTCCGAATTGGCACCCGTGTGCGGTGGTCAGCGCTTCTCCGTCCCTCCCGTCTAGCGCCCCGAGCCCCTCCCCGGAAGCCGGCTGTCGACCCACTCGCCGATCGCGCCGATCGTGTACGCCGCCCGCTGGCCGGCGCGCCCGGCCATAGAGTCGTCGAGCGGCTCGATCGAGCGGTCGGGATCGTCACCCATCGCGATCGCGGCGTCGTGCACCCCGGCGCTCAACCCGGTCAGCTCATGGCGCCAGTCGGTGCATAGACCGGCCATCCGCTCGTCGCCTCGGCGCTCGGCGGTACGCGTCAGGTAGCCGAGTAGCAGGACCACGGCATCGAGGTCGGTGGCCGCCACCCGGACGGCCTGTCCGCGCTCGAGGAAGCGGTCGAGCACGCCGCCCCGCGTGCCCGCGACCATCGTGCCGAGGCTGGCGGCCGCCGGCGCCAGATACAGGCCGTAGGAAGGGGTCAGCGCCTCGAGGTCGGCCACGAGCCGCCGGGCCGCGGCAGCCGAGCCGCGCAACGCGGTGGCGGCATCTTCGGCGCCGAGGCGCTCGGCGAGTCGACCGTGGTGACGCTCCACGTCGCGGGCGCGTACGCACAGCTCTCGCAGTCCCCGGTTCTCCGTGGGGTGGAGGTCGGGCACGGACCGAACCGCCCCACCGCCGGCCGATCCCGAGGAGCTCACTAGGTCCCGCGGCCGGTCTTCGTCTGGAGCTCGTCGATCCGCTTCGAGGCGTCCGACTTGGAGAGGCTCGGATCGAAGGACTCCCCGGCCTCCTCGGC
>Ga0208612_1000593_pt1 | contig 15413 bp, 18 predicted proteins | sample AntDryMetagUQ889_FD_188089 | JGI IMG/M metagenome (GOLD analysis project Ga0208612, IMG submission 188089) | Polar desert microbial communities from Antarctic Dry Valleys - UQ889 (SPAdes) | ecosystem: Environmental > Terrestrial > Soil > Desert | place: Antarctic Dry Valleys | collected 2008-12-31 | reverse complement strand
TGGGAGCGAAGTGGCCAAGATCGAGGTGAAGAACCCCGTCGTCGAGCTGGATGGCGACGAGATGACCCGGATCATCTGGGAGTTCATCAAGGAGAAGCTGATCCTGCCCTACCTGGACGTGGACCTGCGCTACTACGACCTGGGCATGGAGAGCCGTGAAGAGACCCGGGACCAGGTCACGGTGGACGCCGCGAATGCCATCAAGGAGCACGGGGTGGGCGTGAAGTGCGCCACGATCACGCCCGACGAGGCGCGCGTGGAGGAGTTCGGCCTCTCCGAGATGTACCGCTCGCCCAACGGCACCATCCGCAACATCCTCGGCGGCGTGATCTTCCGTGAGCCGATCGTGATCTCCAACGTCCCGCGACTGGTGCCGGGCTGGACCGAGCCGATCATCATCGGTCGTCACGCCTTCGGCGACCAGTATCGCGCGGAGGACATCGTGGTCCCCGGCAAGGGCAGGCTGACGCTGAGCTTTCAGCCCGACGACGGTGGCGAGAAGATCGAGGTCGACGTGTTCGACTTCCCCGGGGCCGGAGTGGCGCTGGCCATGTACAACCTCGACGAGTCGATCCGCGACTTCGCCCGGGCGTCGATGCGCTATGGCCTCGACCGTGGGCTGCCGGTCTACCTGTCGACCAAGAACACGATCCTCAAGCGCTACGACGGGCGCTTCAAGGACCTGTTCCAGGAGGTCTTCGACGCCGAGTTCGCAGACGACTTCGATAAGGCGGGGATCACCTACGAGCACCGGCTGATAGACGACATGGTGGCCGCCGCCATGAAGTGGGAGGGTGGCTACGTGTGGGCGTGCAAGAACTACGATGGCGACGTGCAGTCCGACACCGTGGCTCAGGGCTTCGGCTCGCTAGGCTTGATGACCAGCGTGCTGATGACCCCCGACGGAGAGACCGTCGAGGCCGAGGCCGCCCACGGCACCGTGACCCGCCACTTCCGCCGGCACCAGCAGGGCAAGGAGACCTCGACCAACCCGATCGCCTCGATCTTCGCGTGGACCCGCGGCCTGGCGGCGCGCGGGCGCCTGGACGACACCCCCGAGGTGACCGACTTCGCCGAGACGCTCGAGCGGGTCTGCGTCGAGACCGTCGAGTCCGGGAAGATGACCAAGGACCTGGCGCTGCTGGTGGGCTCGGACCAGGAGTACCAGACCACCCAGGAGTTCCTGGACTCGGTCGACCAGAACCTTCAGAAGGAGATGAACCTCTCGTGAACGCTCCCCCCGTGAACATCGCCGTGACCGGCGCCGCCGGTCAGATCGGCTACGCCCTGCTGTTCCGGATCGCCAGCGGCCAGCTGCTGGGTCCCGACACCCCCGTGCATATCAGCCTGCTCGAGATCCCCGACGCGGTGAGGGCCGCCGAGGGCACGGCGATGGAGGTGGACGACTGCGCATTTCCGCTGCTGGCCGGGATCGACATCTTCGACGACGCCAAGCGCGCCTTCGACGGCGTGAACGTGGCCCTGCTCGTGGGCGCGCGTCCGCGCACCAAGGGAATGGAGCGCGCCGATCTGCTCGAGGCCAACGGCGGCATCTTCAAGCCCCAGGGCGAGGCCATCGCGGCCGCCGCGGCCGACGACGTCAAGGTGCTCGTGGTGGGCAACCCCGCCAACACGAACGCCCTGATCGCCCAGCAGAATGCCGACGGCGTGCCCGCCGAGCGCTTCACGGCCATGACGCGCCTGGACCAGAACCGGGCCATGACCCAGCTGGCCAAGAAGGCCGGCGCCCCCGTGGGCGAGGTCACCAACCTGGCCGTGTGGGGCAACCACTCGCCGACGATGTACCCCGACCTGTTCAACGCCAAGGTTGGTGAGAAGAACGCGTGGGAGGCCGTGGGGCAGGACGAGTCGTGGCTGCGGGATGACTTCATCCCGACCGTCGGCAAGCGCGGGGCGGCGATCATCGACGCTCGCGGCGCGTCCTCGGCGGCCTCGGCGGCGAGCGCGGCGGTCGACCACGTGCACGACTGGGTCAACGGCACCGCGGGGGACCACTGGGTCTCGATGGCGGTGCTCTCCGACGGCTCCTACGACGTGCCCGAGGGCATCATCTCGTCGTTCCCGGTGACCACGGCGAACGGCGAGTACGAGATCGTCCAGGGCCTGGATCTCAACGAGATCTCGCGCGAGTACATCGACAAGACCGCCAAGGAGCTCACCGACGAACGCGAGGCGGTGCAGAAGCTGGGGCTTGTCGGCTAGGGCCGGAGGGCCCGCCTGAGCCGGCTTCAGCCACCGGCCGGGTGCCACCCCTTCCCGCGCTTGTTCACCTTTCCCTCGCCCTGGAGGGTGGGCATCACGCGGTACAGGTAGTTGGCCTGTATCCCCATCGCCTCGGCCAGCTCGGGGATGGTGATGCCGGGACGGGCGGTCACGATCTCCTGGGCCTGCAGGGCGCGCTTGCCGCTGCCGCGGGGGCGGCCCCGGCGCCCGGCGCCCGAGCTGCGGCGCCTGGCGCCTCCGTTTGACCGGCCGGAGCCGGTGCCGCCCACGCCCGACAGGGCGGCCGAGGCCTTCTCGAGCCGGTGGTACTCGTCCACCAGGGGGCGCAGCTCCTTCAGCCGCGAATCGATCTCTCTTCGCTTCTCGTCCAGAAAGTCAGTCACTGTCCGCTTCTCCTCCGCGCTATTTACAGATAACGGGAGTCTGACATATTCGGCTACCGTCTACTCCACGAGCTTGCGCAGGCGCTCCAGGGAGGCGTCGAGCTCCTTGCCCGTGACCTTGCGCACGGCGGGGCCGGCCATGCGCCCGAGCGGTCCGCCCGGCAGCGCATACTCGTTGAGATAAGAGAAATGCGTGGTGTCGTCGCCCGTGTCCTTCATCTCGTAGATCACCTTGGCCTTCGAGCGCAGAGGCCCCTGGCCCTCCCACACGACGCGGCGGGCGCGGTCGTTTTCGACGACCTTCCAGTGAACCGTGAATGTGCTGCCCGCGAGTTTCAGACACTGGGTGAGGGTCGAGCCCTTTCGCAGCAAGCCGTCCGGTGCGTCCTCGAGCTTCTCGTGGATGGTCACCCAGTCCGCCAGGCGGCGGGGATCCATGATCACCTCGTAGAGATCCTCGGGCTTCGCCTTGACGTCGATGTCGCGCTCGACCTTCACCGCGCCGTCAGCTCCTCGGTGCGCTCCCACTCGGCCAGGGCGCGGTCGACCGCCCGGGCGAAGGGCAACGGCTCGATGCCGTAGAGGCTCGCGGCCTCACCGGCGTCGCGGGGCAGCAGCTCGCGCTCCAGGCTCTCCATGAGAGGGCGTACGAGCTCGACGGGCTGATCGGTCACCGCGCTGACCACGGCGCTGGCGGACTGGGTAAGCGACGCACCGAGCTTCAGCGGCATGCGCCCGACACCCATGGATTCCGCGATCTGAGTGACCATCTGGCCGTAGCTGACCACGTCGGGGCCGCAGATGTCCAGTGAGCGGCCCGCGGTGCCGGCGACTTGCGGGGTGCGCGCCAGGTACTCGATCGCGTCGCGCTCGGCTACGGGCTGGGTGCGGTTCTCGCGCCACGCGGGGAGGGGAAGCAGCCGCAGGCGCTCCACCAGCCGCACGAGCATCCGGAAGGACGAGGACCGTGACCCGATCAGAATCGAGGCGCGCAGGGCGGTGGCCGAGGGAGCCGACTCCAGCAGGATCTCCTCGACCTCGACCCGTGAGGCGATGTGCGGCGAAAGCGGTCCGTCGCTTGGGGCCATGCCGCCCAGGTAGACGATCCGCTGCACGCCGGCCTCGCGGGCCGCGGAGGCGAAGTTCGCGGCGGCGCGGCGGTCACGGCCCGAGAAGTCGGGGTCCTCAGCGGCCTCCATGGAGTGCACCAGGTAGTAGGCCGTGTCGGCTCCCTCCAGCGCCTCGCGGATACCCCGGCCGCTGAGGACGTCCCCGTCGACCACCTCGACGCCGGTGCGCGGCGCCAGCCGCGAGGGATCGCGGGCCAGCGCCCGCACGGGGCGCCCTTCTTGTGCGAGGCGCTCGATCAGCCGGCCTCCGACGTACCCCGTTGCTCCCGTGACGAGCTCCATGGGGGCTCCTACGCGCCAGCGGGGGCGAAGGGCCGGGCCTTCGCCCCCGGGGATTGTCCGCAAGGAGCGGGGGGATAGACGAACACCCTGCAATTTGGGGGTAAAGGGAAAATCACGGGATTTGCGGGAATGCGGGCGATGGGTGCCGAGGGCCTGGTGCAGGATGCCTGAAAAGCAAGGCACGAGACCGGGAGGACGTTGGACCGTATGGCAAAGGGCAAGAAGAAGCGCGTGACCTGCGAGGAGTGCTTCTTTCATCAGAACATGCTCTGCGCGCTCGACCTGGACGAGCCGTGCACCACCTTCCGCCCGGCCGAGCGCAACCTCGCCCCCGAGCGCCAGCTCTCCTTCACCTTCCGCTCCGAGCGCACGCGCTCGGCGTACGCGTTTCCCCAGCCACAGCGCGCCTGACGGCTCGGCCCGTCCCACGCGGGGCACCTGCGATCCCCCTGCGCGAGGACCTTCTACGGGGGGGGTAGAGTCGGCCGATGCGCCTCACCGTCCTCGGCAAGTCCCCGGCGTGGCAGGACGCAGGAGGAGCCTGCTCGGGCTACCTGCTTGAGGAGGACGACACCACGGTCGTGATCGACTGCGGCAACGGGGTCTTCTCCAAGCTGCGGGAGCAGATCGACTACGTGGACGTGGACGCGGTGGTCATCTCGCACCTCCACGCCGACCACTTCCTGGACCTGATCCCTTACTCCTATGCGCTGTCCTACGCACCCCGCCAGCAGCCCGTTCCCGTGCCGCCGTGGCCTGGTACCGACGATCCCGCCCGGCCGCGCCTGATCGCCCCGCCGGGGGCCGGGGAGTTCTTTCGCAACGTGACGGGCAACTGGGGCCAGCCCGAGTTGATCGAGACGGCCTTTCGCCTCGAGGAGTACGAGGAGCGGTCCACTCCCGAAGTGGGGCCGCTCACCTTCTCCTTCCGGGAGGTGCCCCACTTCATCGAGACCTTCGCCATGAACGTGTCCGGCAGCGAGGGCAGCGGGCGTCTCTCCTACAGCGCGGACTCGAGCCCGTCGGAGGAGCTCGTGGACTTTGTGCAGGGCGCCGATCTGCTGCTCATCGAAGCCACCCTGCCCAGGCCCGAACGCAGCGGAATTCGCGGTCACCTGACGCCCCAGGAGGCGGGCGAGCACGCCCGCGCGGCCGGCGTGGGCCGCGTGGTGCTCACCCACATCTCCGACGAGCTCGACTGGACGTGGGCGCGCAAGCAGGCCGAGGCGGCCTTCGGGGGGGCGGTGCAGCTGGCGCGGGAGGGTGATCGTTACCAGCTCTGAACGCTCGCGGGTGGCCTCGTCTCTCGTCCCGCGGGTACGCTGACCGCGTGAACTCCGAGCGCGACCTGTTCGCGAACTTCGAGCGGATGCGGCGGGAGATCGACGAGCTGTTCGGCGACGTGTTCGAGCGCACCGGCATCCGCGGGCGAGGGTTCTCACCGCCGGTCGACGTCTACTACACCGACGATCCTCCGCGGGCGGTGGTCAAGGCCGACCTGGCCGGTGTGCTGATAGACGACGTGGCCCTGGAGATCCGCGGCCGACAGCTGCTGATCGCGGGAGAACGACGCGCCGAGCAGGCCGAGGGGCGCCTGTTCCAGCAGATAGAGATCGAGCACGGCCCCTTCCGGCGCAGCGTCGAGCTCGGGTCCGACGTGGTGGCCGAGGAGGCCCGGGCGGCCTATGAGGACGGAATCCTCGTGGTCGAGGTGCCGCTGGCCCGGCACGACCACACGCACCGCCGGGTGCCCATCGAAGAGGGCAGCGAGTGAGCATCGAGATCCCCGCCGTGGCGGGCGAGGCCCAGGACGTGGAGGTCGGCAGCCGGCTGCCCGCCGCGCTGCCGGTGCTTCCGCTCAAGGACACCGTGCCCTTCCCCGAGACGCTCACGCCACTGGCGGTGGGCCAGGAGCGGTCGATCGAGCTGGTCAACGACGTGCTGGGCGGGAACCGGATGCTGGTCATGGCCGCGTCGCGGTCCGGCGACATCGAGAGCCCGTCCCCCGACGAGCTCTACGACGTCGGCGTGGCCGGCACCGTGGCCCGCATGATCAAGGTGCCCGACGGCACGCTGCGGATACTGGTGCACGGGGCCCAGCGGGTGAAGATCGGCACCTACACCCAGGCCGACCCCTACCTGGCGGCGGAGATCTCCGAGGTTCCCGACAAGGTGTCGCCCTCCGCCGAGCTGGAGGGCCTGTTTCGCAACGTGCAGAACACGTTCTCCCGCATCATCGAGGAGGTCCCCTACCTCCCGGAGGAGCTGCAGCTCGCGGTGGCCAACCTGGAGGACCCGGCCGAGCTGGCGCACATGATCGCCGGGGCGCTGCGGATCAAGACCGAGGAGCGCCAGGAGCTGCTGGAGCAGCGCGACGTCGGCCGCCGCCTGCGGCGCCTGTCCGAGATGCTGGCGCGCGAGGCCGAGCTGATCTCGATCGGCACCAAGATCCAGTCGCAGGTCGAGTCCGAGATGGACCGCGGCCAGCGCGAGTTCTTCCTGCGCCAGCAGCTCAAGGCGATCCAGGAGGAGCTGGGGGAGGTCGACGATCAGGAGGCCGAGGCCGCCGAGCTGCGCGAGCAGATCAAGGCGGCCGGGCTGCCCGAGCACGCCTCCAAGCAGGCCGAGCGCGAGCTGCAGCGCTTCGAGCGCCTGCCCCCCCAAGCCGCCGAGCACGGGGTGATCCGCTCCTATCTGGAGTGGTTGGCCACGCTTCCGTGGTCGACCGCGAGCGACGACCACATCGACCTCAAGCAGGCGCACGAGACCCTCGATCGCGACCACTACGACATGGAGAAGGTCAAGGACCGCATCCTCGAGTTCCTGGCCGTGCGCAAGCTCAAGCCCGACGCTCGCAGCTCGATCCTCTGCTTCGTCGGTCCGCCCGGGGTGGGCAAGACCTCGCTGGGCAAGTCGATCGCCGCGGCCATGGGGCGCAGGTTCGAGCGCATCTCGGTGGGCGGCGTGCGTGACGAGTCAGAGATCCGGGGGCACCGGCGCACCTACATCGGCGCCATGCCCGGCACGATCGTCCGCGCCGTCCGCGACGCGGGCACCAACAACCCGGTGCTGATGATCGACGAGATCGACAAGATGGGCACGGACTTCCGGGGCGATCCCTCCAGCGCGATGCTCGAGGTGCTCGATCCCGAGCAGAACTCGAGCTTTCGCGACCACTACCTCGACCTGCCGTTCGACCTGTCGCGGGTGCTGTTCATCACCACGGCCAACCAGCTCGATCCGATTCCCCCGCCCCTGCGCGACCGGATGGAGGTGATCGAGCTCTCGGGCTACACCGAGCAGGAGAAGCTCGAGATCGCCAAGCGCTACCTCGTGCCGCGCCAGATCGAGCAGAACGGCCTGGGCAGGTCGAAGATCGAGTTCACCGACGCTGCCCTGGCCGAGATCGTGGAGCACTACACGCGCGAGGCGGGGGTGCGCAACCTGGAGCGCGAGGTCGGTGGGGTGTGCCGCAAGGTGGCGCGCGAGTACGCCGAGCAGAGGCGCCGCTCCAAGCGGACGGTCCGGCCCAAGACGGTGGTGGAGCTGCTGGGCAAGCGCCGCTTCCAGCCCGAGGCCGGCCGGCGCACCGGCGAGCCCGGCGTGGCCACCGGGCTGGCCTGGACCCCGGCGGGCGGGGATGTGCTGTTCGTGGAGGCCACGTCCTACCCCGGCGAGGGCAAGCTCACCATCACCGGCCAGCTGGGCGACGTGATGAAGGAGTCGGCTTCGGCCGCGCTCTCCTACATCCGCCACAACATCGCCTCGCTGGGTGACGAGGTGCCGCCGGACTGGTTTCGCAACAACGACGTGCACGTGCACGTGCCCGCGGGCGCCATCCCCAAGGACGGGCCCAGCGCGGGCATCACCATGGCCACCGCCCTGGCGTCGCTGGTCACCGGGCGACCGGTGCGCGCGGACACCGCCATGACGGGCGAGATCACCCTGACCGGCCAGGTGCTGCCCATCGGCGGACTGAAGGAGAAGGCGCTGGCCGCCCAGCGGGCCGAGACCAAGCGGGTGATAGCCCCCAAGCGCAACGAGCCCGACGCCGACGAGTTCCCGCCCCACCTGCTCAAGGGCATGGAGTTCCTGTTCGTGGAGAACGTGAACGAGGTCCTGGCGGCGGCGCTGGAGCCCGCGAAGGGCGCGGCTCCGCGGCCCCCCAAGCGGCCCGGCGAGCGTCGTCGGCGAAAGGCCGCCGGGCGCCCGCCCCGCGATCGCCTACCCGCCGCGGCCGATCCGGCGTGACGCGAAGTTGCGGGTTGCGGGGGATTGCCCGCCCGAGTCTGGGTATGGTCCCCGTAGGCAAGCCGACCGAGGAGAGCTATGGCAGCTAAGAAGAAGGCCGCAAAGGCCGGTACCGGGGCGGTTGCGGCCGGTCAGGCCGCCCGCAACAACGATTACGTGCAGCGGCTGATCACCGATGAGTCCCTGCGCGACGACCTTCGCACCGCCTACCAGTCGGCGCGCAAGGCTTACGTCCGCATCAACGGCAAGGGCCCGCAGAAGGCCTTCGATGACAAGAAGGTGCAGAAGAGCCTCAAGGAGGCGGCGACCTCGCTCAAGAGCGCGTCGGACTCCCTGCGCGCCAAGCCCAAGCGCCGCAAGCGCAAGGGCGGCGGCCTGCTGCTCGTCGGTCTGGTTGGGGCCGGGCTCGCGCTCGGCCTGAGCGAGGGCCTGCGCAACAAGGTCCTGGACGCGCTCTTCGGCGCGGAAGAGGAGTTCGAGTACACCTCCTCGACCACGCCGCCCTCGGCGGCCTCCTCCGGGAGCACGGAGAAGGTCGGGGCCTAGGACGCCCGACATCCGCTGTCTGCGAAGGCGCCTTGCGGGGCGCCTTCGTCGTTGTGGGGTCGGTGCGGTGCTCGCCCGCCTGTCCTCCCTGCCGGAGAGGGATCGACGATCGGGCTGCGCTCCTTCCGCTCCAGGTGGAGCCTCTCCATGGACTACGAGGTGTTCCCGCTCATGGTTGACTCTGCGTCCATGGAGAAGCTGCCCCGCTGGGAACGGGGAACGGCCGCGGTCTTCTGCGCCGCCGGCCCGCATCCCATTCCCGTGACCACCGCCATCCGCGCGTCCGATCATCGGGTGCTGCTGACTCTGGGTGGGCGTCGCGAGACGCTGCGCCGGGTGCGAGCGACGCCCCACGCGGCGCTGTGCGTCCTGACCGAGGGTCTGGCCTTCAGCGCGATCGGCTTGGCCAAGGTGGTGCAGGAGGGGCTCAAGGAGGCGTCGGGGCTGGCAGTGGTGGAGCTGGACGTGGTCGAGCTGGTCGACCACCTGCTCGACGGACGCACCGATATGCTGTCGCCGGCGGGTTGGCGCTGGCTGGACGATGACTCCGCCGAGTCCGAGCCCAAGGTCCTGGCCGAGCTCGAGCGACTGGCCGCCGCCGCTCGGTAGTGGGGCCTACGGCGGTGCGTTACCGGGCTCGCTCAGCGTACCGTGCTTGACCGCGGCCCCCATCACCCCGGCGTCTCGCTCGCGCGCGGCGGCCTCTACGGCACCGAGGGCAACGACCAAGCGCCGCACGAGCTCGGTGCGGCCGAGGCGCTCCGCTTCGGCCCGCCGGCGGGGTGTGCTCTGGGTGCGCCGCACGCCGAAGAAGATCGCGACTGCGATGGCGAGGTACTTCAAGGCAGGGCCCAGCACCGAGAAGACCGCCCCGATGGCATCGCCGATCGCCCGCAGCCAGTCGGGCGCCGTGACGTCGGGCAGCGGGAGATCGGGGGGATCGAACGACGGCAGGTGGATTGACGGCGCCACGAGACCGAGCAGCGCGACCAGCCCGGCCAGCAGCGCAAGTATGGGAATCAAGACGAGCGCGGTCAACAGAGGCCCGAGCTTCAACGGAGCCCAGGCCCGTAGACCTGGGTGACGCCTCGGCCTTGTCCAGCGCCCGGGTGTAGAGCCCGCTTCATGGGCGTCACGTACCATCGTTGGCGTGGCGACCCGAATCACCGTGGAGCTGTCGGATGACGAGCTTCGGGCCCTGGAAGAGGTGTCAAGAGAACGAGGCTTCGCCAGCCCCGCCGACGCTCTGCGGGCTGGCATCCCCCGCGTCGCGCGCGCGACGGCGGAGCGGGAGGCCATCGCCGAGGCCTATCGCAACGCCTACCAGGCTCGGCCCCAGGAGTCCGAGCTCGGTGAGGCTGGAGCCGAGCTTTTCGCGCAGATCGTGGAGGAAGGGTCTCAGCGGCGATAGCCGGGGTCGCGCGGGAGCCACTTCTTGAACGGCGTACGGCGCGGTGACATCTGGGATGCGGAGCTTCCGAAAGTGGGTCGCCGGCCATGTGTGGTGCTCACTCGCGACGAAGCGATTCCCGTCCTCGCGCGAGTTACGGTCGCGGTGATCACATCTTCTGTCCGGGGCCACCCAGCCGAGGTCCCCTTGGGTTCCGAGCATGGCCTCGACCACGACTCCGTCGCGAACTGCGACGACATCGTGACGATCGGCAAGGCCCTGCTGTCTCGGTGTCGCGGGAGCCTCAACGTCTCGGACATCGTGCGCCTCGACAAGGCTCTCTGCGTCGCGCTGGGCATCGAGCTCGCCTGAGGGCCGCCGACGGCCCCAGCCCATAGTTCCGGCCCACGTGGCTCAACGGCCTGAGCTCTGCGGCCTCACTCCCCGAACACCTCCGCCGCCGTAACCCCCACCACCCCCTCGCCATGGTCCACCCGCTCCCGCGCCGCCACCGCAAACCGGAGCGGCGTGCCGACGCGGAGCCCCGGCAGTGCCTCGGCCTTGCGTTCGAGCTCCCGCGCCACCCGCCGCGCATCGACGCGCTTGGCCCACTTTGCCTCGCCCACCAGCACCGGCGTCCGGCCGCGTCCCGCCAGCGCCACCGCGTCGATCTCGACCGGGGGCGAGTCTCGCCACCAGCGGCCGATGTCCACGATCCCCTCGCCCAGCTCGCCGCGGCCCGCGAGCCGGATCAGGTGCTCGCGAAACGCCGCCTCCCAGCGATCGCCCATGTGGTCGTCGAGCTGGCGTGCGAGCACCGGCGCCACCTGGCTGCCCAACCCGCGCCCGATAGCAGAACGGTGGCGATCGAGCTGGCCGAGCCAAAAGGTCAAGAAGTTGTCGGCGATCCGGTAGGCGCGCCGGCGGGTGCGCTCGCGGCGCTCGGTGACGGGCACCACGCGCTCCACCAGGCGCAGCTCCACGAGGCGATCGAGTACGCGTCCCGGCTCGGCACGCACGGCCTGCTCGATCTCGCCGTGGCGAGTGCGGCCGGCAGCGATCGCGCGCAGCACGAGCTCGCCCAGTCCGCCCATGTCGCCCTCGGAGGCGAGCACGAGCTGCCCCTCGTCCAGCAGGCGCCCTCCCGGCGTGCATGCGAGCCGGCGCAGGTTCGTCGCCACCGACGCTCCCTGATCCCACCAGCTGAGATAGAGCGGGACCCCGCCGACGATGCCCCACACCAGCGCCTGGTCGACCGGCTTGAGGCGCGGCAGCAGCTGCGCGGCTTCGTGCGGTCGAAACGGGTGAAGCAGCAGCGAGAGGTCGAAGCGCCCGTACAGCGGCGCTCGCTCCTCCTGCATCGCGTGCATGGTACGTACGGCCGAGCCGCACAGGAGCACGCGCAGCTTGGTACGCCCCGCAGCACGATCCCAGAAGGCGCGCAGCACAGCCGCCAGCTCCGGGCTGGCCGCCACCAGCTCGGGGAACTCATCGATCACCAGCAGTAGGCGCTGGCTTCTGGCTGCGTCGGCCATCGTGTCGAGCGCGTCGTCCCAGTCGGCGAAGGGTCTGGCGGCAAGGTCGCGTGTGCCGAGCCCAGTGATGTGACCGGCGGCGTCCCCCAGCAGCCTCAACTCGTCGCCCACCGGTCGGCCCGCGGCGGTGTGAAACACGGTCCGTCGGTCGCGCGAGAACTCCTCGAGGAGGGCGGTCTTGCCCACTCGCCTGCGGCCCCACACCAGACCGAGGCGCGAGCCGCGCTGATCCCACCAGCGTGCAAGCGCGTCCAGTTCGTCTGTGCGGTTGAGGAACACTGACCGATGTTACCGACATCGGACGTAACCGACGGTCGATGTCGGTTACGTGGCTGCGCGCTGTCAGTCGACCGACCGCGTCGGGCCACCGACGTCCAACGCGGGGGTTGCTCGTCGAAGCCGGGGGAAACCAAACGGGCTGCGGTCCTGCATCTGGTACCTCTCCTGCAGATTGCTACCTTACTACCATGCCGCTCAGCATCAAGGACCCCGAAGCCGAGCGCCTGGCCACCGAGGTGGCGGCGTTGACGGGCGAGTCAAAGACCCGAGCCGTCCGCGTGGCGCTCGCGGAGCGCCGTGACAGGCTCGCGCTGCGGGCCTCCGACACGGACCGTGAGAGCTCGCTGCGGCGCTTCCTCGAGAGCGAGGCCTGGCCGCAGCTTCCCGCCGATCAGCTCGGGCGGGAGGTAAGCCGCCCCGAGCGCGAGAGCATCCTGGGCTACGACGAGCACGGCGTGTGATTCTCGACAGCTCAGCGGTGGTGGCGGTGCTTCTCCGAGAGCCCGACCACGAGTGGCTGGTCGGACGGATCGGTTCCGCGCCTGTGATCGGGATCGGCGCGCCGACCCTGGCGGAGACCGCCATCGTCCTCCAGGCTCGGCTTGGCGACCAGGGTCGCACGCTCCTGAGCCGCTTCGCCGAGGAGGCCCAGCTCACGTCCGTCCCCTTTGGCGAGCCGCACTGGCGGGCCGCGGCGGACGCCTTTCGTCGCTTCGGCAAGGGCCGCCACCAGGCCGCGCTGAACTTCGGCGACTGCATGAGCTATGCCACGGCGCGGGTGGCCGGCGACAGTCTGCTGTGCGTCGGCGACGACTTCGCCAAGACGGACCTCATGCTGGTGGACCGCTGACGCCAACTCGGCGTCTGCGATACCGGGGGGCGTTGACTGCCGGTTGGCTGGGGGAGCTCGGCTCTCTCAGCCCAGCTTCGGCGTCCGCCACTCCGCCGCGAGCCTCAGCGTCAGCTCATCCGCCACCCGGTCGGCGGCGATTCGCGTCTGCTCCAGCGAGTCGCGGTCGCGCAGCGTCACCGTCCCGTCCTCCATCGTCTGGTGGTCGACGGTGATCCCCCACGGGGTGCCGATCTCGTCCTGGCGCCGGTAGCGCTTTCCGATCGATCCGCCGGTGTCGAACTCCGCGCTCATGCGCGTGCGCAGCTCCTCGTAGATCGCGCGGGCCTTCTCGGGCTGGCCATCCTTGTTGACCAGCGGCAGGACGGCGGCCTTGACCGGAGCCAGGCGGGGATGCAGGCGCAGCAGCACGCGCTCGCGGCCCTCGATCTCCTCCTCGTCGTAGGCGTCGACCATGAAGGCCAGCGTGCCGCGATCCGCGCCCGCCGAGGGCTCGATCACGTGGGGCACGTAGCGCTCGCCGGTGCCCGGGTCGACGAAGTCGAGCTTCTGGCCCGAGTACTCGGCGTGGCGGGAGAGGTCGAAGTCGCCGCGATTGGCGATTCCCTCCAGCTCGGACCAGCCCATCGGGAACAGGTACTCGATGTCCGAGGTGGCGCTGGAGTAGTGGGAGAGCTCCTCGGGGCCGTGGGCGCGCAGCTGCAGGTGATCGGGGCGCAGTCCGAGACCGGTGTACCAGCGCATGCGCGCGTCCATCCACTTCTCGTGCCACTCCGCGGCCTGGTCCGGGGGCACGAAGAACTCGATCTCCATCTGCTCGAACTCGCGCGTGCGGAAGATGAAGTTGCCGGGGGTGATCTCGTTGCGGAAGGACTTGCCCACCTGGGCGATGCCGAACGGCGGCTTCTTGCGCGCGAACTGCATCACGTTCTTGAAGTTCACGAAGATGCCCTGGGCGGTCTCGGGACGCAGGAAGACCTGCGACCCCTCGTCCTGCACCGGACCCATGTGGGTCTCGAACATCAGGTTGAAGTGGCGCGGCGCGGACAGCTCGCCGCCGCAGTTGGGACAGTGCAGCGTTGCGTCCGTATCGCCGCCCTCGGCCTCCACCGCCTCGCGCAGGTGGTCCTCGCGCCAGCGCCGCTTGCACTCGCCGAGGCACTGGACGAGGGGATCGGTGAAGCCCTCGAGGTGCCCGCTGGCCTCCCAGGTGCGCGGGTGCATGAGGATGGCCGCGTCCAGGGCCACCATGTCTTCGCGCTCCTGCACGTTCGCGCGCCACCACTCGGCCTTGACGTTGCTCTTGAGCAGCACGCCGTAGTGGCCGTAGTCGTAGGTCGAGGCCAGTCCGCCGTAGATCTCGGAGGACTGGAAGATGAAGCCGCGCCGTTTGCACAGCGCGACGACCTTCTCCATGGTGGCGGTATCGGCGGCCATGCAGCGGCCAACCCTAGATGGTCGGGGTGTCGCGCCGGGCGACCTCAGGCGGTCGCCGCGCTCGAGCCACGCGCCGCGAGCACGCCCCCGACAGCCCCCAGCACGACGCCGCCGATGAGCATCGAGACGAAGGCCGATCCCGCGTCCACCTGGCCGAAGACCGGCTTGTCGATCAGCGCGTTGAGCACCGCCACGATGACCGCCCAGAGCGGGCCGACCGCGGCCCCCCAAGCCGCCCCCCGCGCCGGATCGCTCAGCGCCCGCCCACGAGCGACCGAGAAGCCGGCGTACAGCGCGGCGAGCGCGGTGATGGCGATGATGGCCAGCAGCAGCGGTAGGAAGAGGTAGGCGGGAACGGCGTCCTTGTAGGCGAACGCCTGGAAGGAGTCTCCGGTGCTCACCTCACGTGGCGAAGCGGCTGGGGTCGGCAAGCCGAGGGCTCCCGCGTTGCCCGGCGCGTCGAAGCTGGCCAGGGCGCCGAGCTCGACCAGGTGGACGCCGTGCTCGGCGGCATAGAGGCCGTTCTCCACCACGGCCAGCGTGGCCGAGCGACCCGCGCGCGTGTTGCTCGTCCCGTCGGCCGTGGCGTAGAGCCACAGGCCGCTCCCCAGCACGGCGGAGATCACCAGCAGCGCGACCAGGGGGCGCAGTGCCCGGCCGGCGGCCTCCAACAGCGGGGTCGCCCGCCCCGCTCCCCAGGTCCGGGACGACCAGGACGAGCAGACCGGCGGAGTCGACGTCAAGCGCGTATCGGTGCGGGGCAAGCTCGCCCTCGGCTACGAGGACGTGCTCTCCGACTTCACCGACGACGACTTCAACGGCCCCGGGGTCTATTACCTGGGCGTCTCGACCGACCCCCTGTTCAGGGACGACCAGACCGCGGCGGTCGAGATCCCCGTGGCGCTGCGGATCGGCGTCGGCGGGCGGGCTCAGCCCTCCTCGCGCGACTACACGGGACGGCTGATCCCCGAGGGCAGCGCGAGCTCTGACGACCCCCCTCCCGCAGGGGAGGCCCCGGCTCGGCTCGGTGGGGTGGACCTCGCGTCCCGTGGCGAGGACTCGGTCAGCGCGGGCCTTCCGTGGGCG
>Ga0208612_1000592_pt1 | contig 15485 bp, 15 predicted proteins | sample AntDryMetagUQ889_FD_188089 | JGI IMG/M metagenome (GOLD analysis project Ga0208612, IMG submission 188089) | Polar desert microbial communities from Antarctic Dry Valleys - UQ889 (SPAdes) | ecosystem: Environmental > Terrestrial > Soil > Desert | place: Antarctic Dry Valleys | collected 2008-12-31 | reverse complement strand
CCTGTCTCGAAGACGATTTCGCACTCGCCAAGGTCGCGACGCGACCGGACGAGGCGGGAGGACCGCCACCTCAAGTTCTACGAGCTACGGGACAACCTCGTGTTGTCGTCCATCGTCAGCTGGTTGCCGTTGCCGTCGTAGCCGTACGTGATCGCCGAGCCGTCGTGGTAGTGGCGGGGTCGGTTGAGCTCGTCAGGTAGCCGCTGGCGTCGTAGCCGTACCGCCACTGGCGCAAGCCCGGATCGGTGACCACCGACTGCAAACGGCGCCGTTGCCGTCATACGCAAAGCTGACGACGCGGCCTTGGGAGTCGGTGAGGTCGAGACCTTGCCGGAGCTGTAGGCGAAGGTGTGCACGCCGCCCCTGAGACAGATCGCACGCCCGCGCAGCGCTTCTTCAGGTAGCGCAGGCGCGGCTGCATCCCACGGGCTACAGCCCTCTGGCATCGCAGCGACACGCGTTCAACAGCATGTGTCCTGGCCCGTTCGTCTAGCTCGAGCGCAACTTTCGAGAGAGTTCCTCCAGGGCTTCCCGAAGCACCTGGACTCGGGAGCGGCTCATATCTGACGTGTACAAAGAACAGTTCACGTTCGCGAGCTCGTAGATTGCATCTGCGGAGCGCAGGCTACCGAGATCCTCCTTTACATCCGTCACAGTGAGAGGGGAGTCGGGAACAATCGGCGCCCGCTCGATGCTGCAGACTAGATACCCTTCTTCATCTAGAACGCGGTCGAATAGCTCACCCGCATTGCGCGGCGCATTAGCGAGCTTCGCGACGAGCTCTTGCGTACAACGCTCGTCTGGACGAATCTCAACACCGAATCCATGAGCCACCAGTACTTGCCGCACAACAGGAACTGAAAGGGGTTTTGCGGTCAGCTCGGAGCAGGATGTGCCCGACGTCATGGGTTCACCCGAATCTCCGGTAGCGCCACAACCCGTCACGCCAATCGAGAAAAGCAGAGGCAACAGGATTCCTCGCATTCGACGCTTTGACTCTTGGAGTTTCACGTGATGAAATCTTCTCTGCTGAGTCCTACAGCAGCGTTCTCATCTATACGCGCGATAACTCGCCAACGCGGTACAAAATGCGCGTGAATGACCACGGCGCCGACACATCCCAAACTTAAGCTGTATGAATCTCGCCGCTCCCGCAGCCGAGTGCGTCGCGCGATAATAGAGATCAGCAACTTTATGACATGCATATCGCCGAGGGTCAAACCCACCGTACTCGCTATTACAGGCATCATGTACATCCTCACGAAATTGCGCATCACAATCGTTCCGGAAACTTTCATAATCGCCAAAGCAGATGTCATGGTCCGCGCACGCCTGCCCAAAGATCCAATCCGGGGTCACCGCATCACCGAAGTCCCCCGGCCCACAGATTTGCCCGGACGGATCCACATTATTAATGGGATCCTGCCTTGCGTAATCGTACGCGTTCGCCGAGCCGCCGGCGATCGGGTCGACTTGCGTAAAGCGCCCAAGTGAGGGGTCGTAGTAGCGGGTGCCCATTTTGTAGAGGCCGGTGCTGGTGTCGTGGTAGACGCCGAGGCCGCCGAGCCAGCGGTAGGGGTTGGCGATGGTGCCGGTGGTGCTGCTGAGCTTGCCGAAGGGCTCGTAGTTGTAGGTGGCGACGACGTTGCCGGCGTTGTCGGTGAGCGCCGCGACGGAGCCGAGCCCGTCGAAGAGGTAGTAGTAGCTGCCGGTGCCGGTGCGCATGGACAGGAGCTTGCCGCTGTCGTCGCGGACATAGGAGGTGCCGTCCTCACGGATGAGGCCGAGTCCGCTGGTGGTGTAGCTTTTCGAGCCGGCGCTGACGCGCTTGAACTGGCCTGTGCCGGTGTAGCTCATCGGGATCGCGCTGCCGCCGGGCGGGGTGACGCTCGTCGCTTGGTCTTTGGCGTTGTATGACCATTGGCGGCCGGCGGAGTTGGAGGTCTCGTTGCCGTTGCCGTCGTAGCTGTAGGTGGTTGAGCCGGCGGCGGTGAGCTGGTCGGCAAGTTGCGACCGCGGCGAGAGCGGCCGGGAGGCGGCGCCGACGCCCGTGCCGGAACCTCCCCCAACGCCGGAGGCTTCGGGGTACACCATCTTCCATGGCGAGTACTTCGAGATTGCATACCCGGCCGATTGGTTCGTCGAGACAGCAGAAGTCTCCAAAGGCAGCTATCTCGATACGACCATCCGCGACCCCTCGGACGAGGATCGAATGATCCGGATCGACGTTTCGCTCGACGCGCGGCGACTGAAGCAAGGCGCGCGCCGGCCGGAAGGCGCGCTACCATTTCTTGTGGTCCGACGATGCACGCCCAAAACGGGTAGGCCAGAGAGCAGATGTGATTCCCTTGTCGTCACCAAGCAGCTTTCGTGACGTGACCGAAGGTAACGCGCTCGGCGACGAAAGCGGCAGCTTGCCCCGCCTCGTCTGGCGTTCGGAGATGCGGTTCACGGTAAATCATCGCCTCAACACGAGGGGGTGTTTAGTGCCCATTCAGGAAACCACGGTCGTTACTGACCCGCGCGAACCCCATCCAATCACCGTTTTTCTCTTGCCGATAGCGGAGTCGGTAGCTACCATCACAGACGGCTGAACCATGTGCGCCCAAAGGCAGGGCACGGGACGCTCGCAAGCGATCCAGTCGGCGTGTCGCAAAGCGACTAGTCCGACGCATAGTCCGACGCAAACCGCTGCGCAAGGCCGCTCGACAATCGCACCAACGTGATGTCGCGCGCCCGCAGGCTGGTCGCCGGCGGGAAGTGGGCGCGCGCCTTGCCGGATGTCCTGCTCTTCGTTACAATCCGAGTTGATCTGACGACGTGCGCCTGAATTCCGGCGCCGGAAGATCGTGCCCTTTCGCCAAAGCCGGCCAGGCACGCCTCGTCCCGGTTGCCCCTTCCCTTTTGCTGATCGGATTCGCCGCTGTGGGCCACACGAGCCTCAGCGGTATAGGGCTGGACCGAGCCTCCGTCGTCGCACCTCAAACCGGGTGCGCCGCACCTTTCGATTTCACCTGTGACCCTAGAAGTATGAAAGGAGCGAGCACATGGCTCAGACTTACGCCGAAGGCACTGTCGTGGTCGGTGCATACATACCGCCAACGATGAAGCGTGAGCTCGTCGAGATCGCATTGGCGGAGAGGCGCACGCTCTCCAGCGAGATCCGTTTGGCGCTGAAGAACCACATCGCCGCCCAGCAGGCACAGCCACGAGCGCATGAACTCGCTGGCTCGGCGAGCTAGCGTGTCGCCACCGCCGCCCATGATGGGAAACCGCGAGATGGACCTCCCGCATCGGGCTCATGTGGAGGCGGCGGTATGAGCGGGCGGCAGAAGATCCCTCTCCCTGGCCTCTACTCGGTGAATCATGCCGGCCTCGATCTCCTTCTCGCCGTCGCGCAGGCGCGTCGTCACTGCCCGCCGGCTGCAGTCAGCGTCCCGGAAACCGTGGCGGAGCGCACGACGCGGCAGAATCGGGACACTGCGGAGCTGGCGCGCCTCGTCGCGAAATACTCGGCGGTTGCCGCGCCGCGCGGCTGGCGAAAGGTCTGGGCACGACGGAGTGTGCGAGGGGGGAATCCGTGAGCTCGGCGTTCCCACTTGAATCCCCCAGCAGCGCTTTCGGCCGCTAGTCCAATCCACGTAGTACCGACGTCCAGACACCTGCGCAGTGACGTCGTTTCCGTCCCCCTGTCCAGCCCAACCCGGCCGGCTACACCGGCCGCAACGCCTAGGAGCTCTCTCTGATGGACCCGATAACGCTCGCCCTCCTCAACCGCAAACGCCGAGCCGCTGTCCCAGCAGGCCGCCCGCCCGCCACACGACCCGCCGCCGGACGGCCCGCTGTCGCTGCCGCTGCCGCTGCACCCCCAACGGCCCCCAACTTCGCAGCTTTGCTCGCGGAGCTCTCCCGCGGCCCCGCCACCCGCAGCCAGGAGGAATGGGACGCGCTCCTCAACCCCCGCATCAAACCCTATGTCGACGCGATCGAGAACTCAACGCTCCGTGGCCGCGCCTTCAACGAATACAACTACGAGACCAAGGCGGCAGCGAACAAGGGCCTCAGCTCTGCCTTCTTGGGGATTTTGACCGGCGGCAAGACGGGCGCCGAGGCCGAACAGTTCTCGAAGGAGAACTTCGGCGGCTCATACCTCGGCGGCCAGGCCCTCCAGCTGGCCGGCGAGCGGTTAACCACGTTGACAGCCGACTTCGATCAGAACGACTGGAAGCTCACCAGCGACTACCTCGAGGCGATGCGGGAGGTCCCCGCGATCCGGGAGGAGCTGCGAGCGACACTCGAAAAGCAGGACCTCGACCAGCACGCCCGGAGAGTGACCGAGGCGACTCTGCTCGTCGATGAGTCGTGGCGGTACTACCAGGCGAACCGTGCGGAGTTCGAGTACGGGCAGGGCAGGTCGGACAAGCTGACCGCGGAGGCACGGGACCGGGCCGACGCGAAAGCTCTGCAGCAGGAGCAGCTGCGGATCGCCCGTGAGGCGTACCGGCGGCAGATGGGGCAGATCGGCTACGAGAAGCGGTCGGAGGCGTTGAGCGAGGCCCGCGAGTTCGCGAAGCAGACCGGCAACCGCTGGGCCGTCCGGCGCGCCAAGGACGGATCGTACGAGCCGTACGACACCGGGAAGCCGTTGCCGAAGAAGCCCGGCTCGAGCAGCACGGTCGGCCTGCGCAACTCGGCGCTCCGGGAGGCGTCGGACATGACGAAAGGGACCGGCTCGATCTGGCGGGTTCGGAAGGAAGGCGGCCAGTGGATCGCCTACGACACCGGACAGCCGGTGAAGAAAGACCCGGACGCGAAGGCGACGGGCCTGTCCGAAGCGATGAAGGCCGAGCGCGACCTGGCGGTCTCGATCCTGACCGACCACCGCGAGTCGATCCTCGGGAAGCCCTCGGCAGCCGGATTCGCTGGCGAGCGGATGGACTACGCCGAGGCGTACGACTTCGTCTACAACCTCGCCGAGGCGACCCTCGCCCCTTACGGCCGCAGGCCCGCCTACCTCGGCACGTGGACGAAGAACCGGCTCAAGGCGCTCGGTCTCAACCCGCCGGCCGGTAAGCGGAGCGGCCGTTAATGGCCCTCGACGAAGGACGCTCCGCCCGTGAGTCGGCGAGGCTCCGCGCGGCCCGCCGACGGGCCGGCGTCCTCTCCCCCAGGCCGTCTGCTCGCGACCCGCGCACCGTGTCCCCGGGCTCTTCCGCTGACCGTCTGCCGAGCCAAACCGCGGCACGTGAGAAGAACAAGCGTGACTTCCCGACCGCCCGGCCGGCACCTCCGCCGCTGACGACGTCACAGCAGCGTGTGCGGGAGACGACGGCGCGACGGGACCGGATGGTGACGGCGCGTGGTGGCCCCGGTGGGACTCGCATCCCCGATCCGCTCACGTTCGCGCTCAAACTGCTCGGGAAGCCCGCAGACTTCCTCGCAGATGAGGTCACTGCCGATGTGATCCAGGCGAAAGACCTCGTTCGGGGGAAGGGGTACACACGGCGGTCAGCAGCCAAGGAACGCGGCCGCCGGTTTGAGCAGGAGCACCCCTGGTACGACGTGGCGACGGAGGTCGCGCTCGACCCAACGAACCTCATCGGTGGCGCGCCACTCGGGATCTTCCGAGGGAGCCGCGCGGCAAGGGCTGCCGCGAAGGCAGAGCAGCCGGGCGTGCCTGGTATGCGTGCTCTGAGGGGCGGCAAGGAAGCCGAGCTCGGTCTCGCTGGCCGGAACCTGCGGGCACCGGAGCCGCGCACGGTCAAGTACGGCGACATCGAGACGCAGTTCCCCAGCTCCGCTTCGATCGGTACCAGGTACTCGCAACGACTATGGGACAAGGCGTCGGAGTCGATCGGCAAGAGCGCCGACACCTTGCGCGGGTCGGAGAACATCGTCGCCCGTGGTGTGGGCGCAGCGCTCACCCCGGTCTCGGCGCGTGCGCGTGTGCCGAAACAGGCCGGCAAAATGACGAAGAAGGAAGCGGGGCGCCGGCAGGCCGCGAAGCGGGAGGCGATCCGCGACGTCAAGGAAGTCGGCCGTGTCTTCCCGCGGCTCCGCCGCGAGCCGGCGCGGGTGGCGACCTTCTGGTTCTCGCAGCTGCCGAAGGCGTACCGCAACGCCCAGGGTCTGCGATTGGTCAAGAGCAAGCTGACAGAGAACCTGGACGACTACACCTCGGGCGCGTTCTCGCAGCGCGCTGACGGCACGATGCGCTCCTTGCAGGCGACCGCGGCGGCGCTACGCCGGGGTGAGCGGGTGCGGCCGGTCGACCCGGACGGGCCGCTCGAGGTCGGCGACTACGTGCGCGCCGCCGACAGGGACAACTACGGCCGCATCGAGACGATCGACGGCGACACGGCAAGCGTCCACTTCGTCAACACGGCGAGCAAGACGCGAGCGACGGTGCAGCTCCCCCTCTCGCAGCTGACGACCACAGGCTTCCGGACTGCGGTGGAGGCAGCCGACGATGTCGACCCGAACGAGCTCGGGCGTCTCCTGAGCGACATCGAGGAGCTGAAGGCTATTCAGGCCGACATCCCCGACCGGATCAAAGACCTGACGCAGGACCTGCGCAAGCTCGAGATCACGCTGACGAAGCTGCCGCACCTGCGGATCGACGAGCGGCCGATCGACGCCATGCGTGAGCTGATGCACGATCGCCGCGACATCCTCGTCCGGGCCGGCAAGCTCGACCCCGACACCGCCGCTGACCGTGAAGGGCTCGTGTCCCGTTGGCTCGGCCTCGAGCCGGACGGCAGCGAGGTGTACGTCGGTCATCGCATGGATCGTGTCAGGGGCCAGCGCCCGTCCGGGCTCCCAGCGGGGGTTTCACTCGGCAAGACGCGGCTCCCGGAAGGCGTCGCCACCCAGAACACGCTGCAGCTGTTGTCGACGGGGCGTGCCCGCAAAGACCTTCTCTCCGTGATCGAGGACTGGCAGGCCGCCCAGGTCTATGACTTCCACAACCTCGCGAAGGACGACCTGGCGAAGATGGGCGAGCCGATCCTCGGCCGACCCAAGCCCGGCAACGTCGTCGTGAACCCGAAGGGTCACAAGATCCCGCGCACGTGGGCGGTCGACGACGCGGCGCGTGCCGCCGCCGAGGGCTTCGACGCCGATGACATCGTGATCAAGGACGCGACCGAGTACCTGACTAACTACCTGGCCGAGGGCAACATCGCGATCACGGAGATGCTGCAGAAGGCCGCGCAGGAGGGCCACCTCGAGGATCTCCGGCAGGTGCCCGCCGACGTCGCGAAACGGTATTTCTCGCAGTTCCTGCCGACCAAGATCCACGCGGCAACCCCGGGCATCAAAGAGGGTGCCAGCTTGCTCGGCAAGACCGCCGACTGGGTCAACGACATCACCTACGCGTCGCTGATCTACTCGAATCCGGGCTACATCCCTGCCGCCGCAGCAGCGAACCTGATCCTCACCGCCGCCCAGCAGGGCGCGTTCCTCCCGGCGAACCTCGCCCGCGCCGGCCAGCTGCTCGTCAGCGCCCCACCGAAGGTCCGCGACCTCGTCCGAAACGAGGTAGGCGGGGGTGTCGCGTCGGCGATCGCGTCGGAGACGCCGCTGAAGAAGGTCGCCTCCGGTGTGAGCGCGATCGGCGACGAGCCGTGGCGTGTCTCCTCGTTCATCCACGAGGCCGCCCGCATCGGCGTCATCCCGAAGACATCCCCGGTCCTCACGAAGGCTGACTATGCGGCGCTCGAGGAGTTCCTGACCAGCCCCAAATACCGGGCCGCCCTGAACGACGTCGCCGACCGGGCGACCCAAGCCGTGCTCGACTTCAACCGGCTTGGCTCCAAAGAGCGGGCGGTCGCGAAGCGGCTGCTGTTCGTATGGGGGTTCCTCCGCGCCGCCGCGAGGCACCCGGGCCGGTTCGCGCTCGACCACCCGATCCGTTCCGCGGCCGGCGCAGGTGCGGCCTACGCCTACGAGGACGAGATCCGCGACCTCGACATGGAAGACATGCCCTCCTGGGCGCGCGGCACGCTCAAGGCGGGCACGAAAGCCGTGGACGGAGTCGAGTACCCGGCCGGGCTGCGCGTCGACTCCTACGACCCCTTCTCGCCGCTGATCGGGCTCGCGAGGACGGCGACCGGCGACCCCGATGCGCGCACGTTCCTCGAGTCGATGCACCCCGCCGTCCAGGCGCTCGCCAAGGTGGCCGGACGGCAGACCCCCTCCGGCTTCGAGGCAGACAGCTACCGGGAGTCGTTGAAGGAGAACGCGAAGCGGCTCGTCCCCTGGGCAGACAGGGCCGCCAACTACATCGCCCCGCCCGACCCGCAGGACACGGGCCTCTACCCGGAGGACGCCACCCGCCTCGGCCGGCTCAAGCGCGACCTGCGCGTCCTACCGATCGCGATCAACGCTGAGGAGGCCCGGGAGATCCGCCAGCGCGAGCTCTCCCGGCAAGGCAAAGGCACCGGCAAGACCCAGCAGCAACGGATGACCGAGATGCTCCAGGACGAACGCAAGAACGCGAAGAAGCTCGGGCTCACCACCCCGACCCCGCAAGTCCTCCAAGCGGTCCGGGTGAAGGCAGCCATCGACGCCCGCATCGACGCGCTCGAGCGGGGACAAAAGAAGCGCGAGGATACGCAGGTTCCCGAGGGCAAGCAGTTCAAGCTGACCCCGAAGCAGCGCACGGCAGCCGTCCTGGACGCGGTCTCAGACGCCTATCCCGGCTTCAACTACGGGGAGGCGAAGGCCTACCTGGACTCGCTCCAGACCACGAGCGAAATCGAGAGCTACCTCGGCGAGGTTCGCCGGCTCGCCTACGGGGACGTGCTGCGCGACTGGCATACACGAGCCAATGCCGCGAGCCGCTAAAGCTCCTCGCTCCCACGCGCGCAAGGCAGGCGACACGCCCCTCACGCTAGGCAAGACGCCTTCGCGGCCAGTGCGCATCTACACGCTCAACCGCCGCGAGCAGCTGCTAGCCGTCCGCAACGCGACATCCTTGCAAGCCGGTCTCGCGGACTACTTCCGTGAGTCCTTGGAACCGAACGGGTGGCGTAACCCCGTCTTCGACGGTGACACGTTGACCGTGGACGACAACACCGGCTCGAGCCGGTTCGAGGTACGCGCCTAAAGCGGGCCACGTGGGTTTGTCTGGACGGGCTTTCTTGACGGAGGACCGTGACGTGTCACGGAGCTACGACCCGTCACCCTTTGTGTGCGTAGTTCACGAGGTCTTGCACTCCCTCGTAGATGTCGAACGTCAGCTCGTGGTGAAAGGCCCGCACTCCTGGTGCCCGCAGCCGCGCTGAAAACGTATCGCTCTTCCACGCAGCCGTTTCGACGTGGGCGGCCGACGTCAGTCGAGAGATGGTTTGCACGACGGGGACGAGGTCGGTGTCGTGCGAGAAGATGATCGCGACGTCGCAGAGTGGCGGGTCGCCGGTCGTGTGCTCAACTGCAGCCAGGGCTAGCTGAACATCGACGCCCTTCTCCTCTGGGGGCTCCTTCGGATAATCGTGGGGGTACCTGAGCGGGCGAAGGCGCGGGATCACGACGGCAAAGTTCTCTTTCATCCATGCTGCTGAGTGCCGACGGTTCGCGCCGTATCCGATTGGGTCTTTGGAGGCGCTTGGCAGGCCGCGATGTATCTCGACGCGAACGAGAGTCGCATCCTCTCCGCGCTCGTTGCCTGTCGCCAATAGCTGGGCCAGACGGTACGGACTGATCTGGCCTTCTTCTGAAGGGGCCTCCGTCAGGCCGAACGCCCGTCGCGCGGCGTTGTAGACGTTCTGCCAGTCGATGTACACCGCAACGTTCAACGCCACGATGGTAGAGGAGTCGGACCAAGAAAAACCCCGCCAGTGCGGCCCGAGGGCCGGACGGCGGGGAGGAGTAAACCGCACAGTACCCCAAACGGGCTACTTGTCAATCACCTTAGCGGCAAGGCGGCTCCTGGCAGTAGCAATCCCACACAAGCGGTCTCCCTGACTCCACGAGCGCGCGAAAACCCCCCACGAACGGAATAGGCGTTTCTGCACCCGAGCGTGTCGACCGCCAAATAAAATCCCTGCTCAACGCGTTTTCCTGCGCGCAAGGGCCGCTCGCAAGCCCCTGATTCGCCGCAATAGCCGAAAACGCGGCCAGAACGGCGCCTTCCTATTCCCGCCAAGCCGCCAAAGAGGAGTCCCGGCCATGCCAAAAACGACCGTTCTCGCTCCAAGTGCCGGAATAGCCGAGCTCGCCCTTCTCGAGGCGACTGCTCTATTCGTTTCGGCGCCTCGATCCCAGCATCGGCCTGATGTCTGACGAGCTCGAACAAGCCGCGGCGCCGGCAGCGACCACCTTCCGCGAGCGCTACGGCATGACCCGCGAGCAGCTACGCGACCTCGTCTACGCCCGCCTCCGCGAACAACGCGAGGGCGAAGCGCGCCAGGAAAACGACGCCTCTAGCTCGAGCGCAACCGTGCCAACTCCACCCGCCCGGCCGAACTATCCCGCTTGCGTTCAACCCAGCGGACGTAAAAGCGTGGCACGGAACGACCGCCCGTGACGCCGGTGTTCGGTTTCGGCCCAGCGCTTGAGTCATCCCAGCCTCGGCATCCAACCGAAATGACTCGGACGCTTCCAGCTCGGTTTGAGTCACATGAAAAGGAGCCCAGATGACGAACACGGCGGGTGCCGAAAGACCGACCAGGCGCCGCTCCGGACGACCGAAATGCGCCGGCAAACTCCGCGACGGCACCACCTGCAACAACAGCGCCAAACCAAACTCCGACCTCTGCGGCCAATGCCAGTACCGGCAAGCAAACGGCGGCGACCTCCTCGAAGCAGTCCCCGTCGCCTGGGACGACGACGCAGAGGAGCGGCCGGAAGTCGAAGGGATCGCGCCAGAGCAATTCCGCGAACAGCTCGCCGAAGACCTCGCCGAAGACTACAACCTCGCCGTCACCGCCCTCCGCGAAGCCATGCAACACTCCTCCCGCCGCGGCAAAGCGCAATGCCCCAAGTGCAACACCCGGATCCCCGTCGACATCCCCGACCACGGCGCCCGCATCAAAGCAGTACAGACATGGACGGAACTCGGTCTCGGCCGCATCCGGGAGAGCAACGCCGACGAGAAGAAAAACGGCGGCCAGCAGCGGCACGCGTTCACACGGCACGAGCTCGAGAACATGACGGTGGACGAGCTCGCCCGACTCTGCGCCGCCGACGATCCGCTCGAGACGACCGCCGAGAACATCGCCGCCAGCGCAACCACGAACCCGGACGGAACCGCCATCGTGCCGGCCGCTGTGTGGCAGGCGTTCCTCGAGGCGCGCAAAGAATGGGGGAAGGTCGTGGCCGCTCGATGACCAGGTCTCGTCCTGTCACGATCCCGCAGTTCCACCGGCTCATCCCACTCAACTGCCTTGAGCTCGAACGAGATGGGGGAGCCGAACCGATCCAGTGGGCAACCGCGTTCCCGCTGATCGCTGCCGCCGCCTCAACGCCCGCCGCCCCCAAACCGAAGGAACGCGTCGCAACCCCGGCACAGCTGTACCGGCTGAACCAGCTCGGCTACCTCAAGCTCGTCCCGACGGGGGAAGGCCGGCCCATCCCGTTCAGCACGGCCGACGCGCTCCTCGCCGAGACAGCAGCGCGCGGACTCTGGACACCCAGACACCCCCGCGACCGCGAGCCGGTCGGCTAGCCATGCCCCCCTACTCCCGCCCACCCGAGTTCCGGCTCGAGGACGCCATCGTCGACGCCATCGTCTGCTCCTGCATGGCCAACTCCGGCCTCGTCTGCGGCGCCACCCCGTTTTTGCACATCGTCTGGGAAGACCCCTTCGACGGCGAAACCTGGTTCGGCTTCGCCTGCACCACCCACGCGCGCCTACTCGATGAGTTCACCCCGCTGCAAACGCATGAGCCAACCTCCGAGTGCGGGATGCCCGACTCGTCCTGGGACTTCACCGCCAACACATGCCGCTCTGACGACGGGATCGCCGAGGAGACCTCGGCCGTTGTCGAGCCGGCCCCGCTCGCCGCCCGCTAGGGGCGGCTTTTTTCGTTTCGGCCGGTGTTCCCCCCGGCCTCGTCCCCTGGAGGGTTTCCCTTTGCGAGCAACGCACGCTGACGCACGCCGGCTCCTCGCCGGCCGGATCCTCGAGCGCCAGCTCTGCCTGGCCGACCCGATCCGGCTCATGTCGCACATGACCGGCGTCGACCAGCGGACAGGCGAACGCTTCGACTTCACCCACCTGCGAGAACCGCTCGAACCCGGAGAGGTCACCTTCAACCCCGTCTACGAGACAAGCCTCCGCCCCCGTGACGCAACCTGGCGGTGGCAGCGGTATATCGCCGACCGGCTCGAAGATCAGATCCGGCTGATCTTCCTCAAGGGCCGGCAGATCGGCGTCACCTGGATCGTGCTCGGCTACGACGTCGCCGAGGCGATCGTCAAGCCCGGCACCACCAGCCTCCTGTTCCGGCAGGGGGAGGCGGACGCGATCGACAACGTCCGGCGTTGGTACACGCTCTACCAGTCCCTCCCCGCCTACCTCCGAGAAGGGATCAAGGTGATCCGGCCCGACCGCGGCGTCCTCCCCGGCCGCGACGGCGTCGCGCTCCAGTTCGGCTCCGGCGAGATCAGCGACGTGATTCCGATGAGCTCCGCCAAGGCCTCAGGGCACGGCCGCTCCGTCCGCCACGTCAACACCGACGAGGGCGCCTACATCGACCTCCTCGAGCAGATCATGGCCGCCGTCGAGCCAGCCGCCGGCAACGCCCGCATCACCATCGTCAGCACCGCCAACGGCCGCTCGAACGAGGAGACCGGGGAGGGCAACGAGTTTCACCGCCGTTGGGAAGACCTCGACTCCGGCTACGAGCGGATCTTCCTCGCCTACGACGTCCACCCCGACCGGGACGAGGAGTGGTACGCCACCGCGCCCGAGGTTCGTGCTCTCAAGCCGCACCAGCGGACAGCGCAGTTCCCCCGCAACCCCGACGAAGCGTTCGCGCTCTCGAGCCGCGTCTACTTCGACCCCGAAGACCTCGAGCACTACCGCAACCTCGCCCCCAAACCGCTCCACCGGCTCGACTTCATACAGGTCCGAGAAAGCAACGGACACCTCAAGGGCGCCAAACTCGAAAAGCACAGACGCGGCAACACCACCATCTACGTCGAACCGAAGCCCGACGTCTCCTACGCCATCGCAGCCGACGTCGCCACCGGCCGCGGCCTCGACTACTCCGCCGCCACCGTCATCGACCTCTCCACCATGGAGATCGCCGCCGACTTCCACGGCAAGATCGAGGCCGACCTCTACGCCACCCAGCTCCACTACCTCGGCCGCTACTACAACAGCGCCCTACTTGCCATCGAAACCCAGGGCGGCTTCGGCGAGGCGATCATCATCGCCCTCCGTGACGGCAAGGAAGGCCGGATCGCCTACCCCAAGCTCTACCGGCACGTCCTCCGCGCCCGCCCCGACCTCCCCATGACCAAACCGTTCGGTTGGCCTACGAACCAGAGGACTCGGCCGCAGATGCTCAACCAACTCGAGAAGGCGATCCGGCCAGACGACAACGGCGACCGTGCGCTTCCCTGGCTGCCCGCCGGCACGATCACAGAGATGGGAGATTTCATCCACCACGACCACGGCACCAGTCCCCGAGCCCGCACCGGAGCCCGGGACGACCGTGTCATGGCCACCGCCATCGCCCTCGAGCTCTACCGCATCTACGGCGTCCACGCCAACGCGCGGAAACACCGCAAGCGCACTCGCCCCAGGCCGCTCCCGTACCCCTGGATGCGCGACACCCGCGCCGGCCGCGGGGACTACGAGGCTTAACCTCTGTGGATTCAAACCGCGTTTGACGGGAATGGGTCGGCACACGCCGATACTTCGACTTCACCTGGACAGTCGGCGAGAAGCGCCGCGGGGACGCGCGACTCTGGATCTACGAATAACGGTGCCCGCTCGAGGCAGGACGAGCGCGCGAGCTCTCGAACCCATGCCCGACCCGTGGCCTCCTTTCGGCATGGCAAGCAGACGCATGAGAAACACTTATAGCAGCGGGTCGATGCGTTAGCCTCTGGCGCGGTGACGCCACAAACGAACGCCCTCTACTACGGCGACAACCTCGACGACCTCCGCCGCTACGTCAAGGATACGGCGTCGCCTGACTCTTCAGAAGAACTCTGCGCCCATCCCTCCTTCGGGGGTGCCATGTGTCGCGGCTCGTGCCGAAAGTTGCTCGTATGGGAGGTCTGCCTGCGGCGTTGATCAACTCTCGTCGGGGCGCTCGCGCGGCGATGGCGTGGGCTGCGTGTGGTACCCCGCTCGCAATTCTCGGGCTCGCCGTTGTCGAGTTTGCGGCGATCTCCTCTCTGCTGTTCTTCGACCATCACGTCGCGGATGCGCCCCTCCTGCTCTTCGTCCTGCCGATCGCGCTTTGCGCGGTCCGCTTCGAGTTCTGGGGTGGATTGGCTGCCGGTGCCGTTGGCCTTGCGCTCGTGGTCGGCTGGGACGTGATCGGTTATCTCAGCCTGGGCCCTATCGGCTACGTCGCGCGGAGCGTCGCCTTCCTCGCCCTTGGTGGGTTTCTGGGAGCGCTTGTCGCCGAGCGGAGACGACTTCACGAGAGACTCGACAACTACCACGATCTTTCGCTCGACTTGCTTTGCACCGCCAACCTCAACGGTCAGTTCACCCGGGTGAATCCCGCCTGGGAGCGGCTGCTCGGACACAGCCCGGCGGAGTTGATCTCGCGACCGTTCGTCGAGTTCGTCCACCCAGACGACCGCGAACAAACCGAGGCCGAGACGGCAACACTCGGCGACGGCACCGACACATTGAACTTCACGAACCGCTACCGGACCAGCAACGGCGACTATCGCTGGCTCGAGTGGAACGCGCGCGCAGTCACCGAGGAAGGCCTGATCTACGCAGCCGCCCGCGACATCAGCGAGAAGAAGGAGGCGGAGCAGGCGCTCCTCCATCACAGCGAGCTGCTCGAGAGCACCGTTCGTCAGCGGACCAGCGAGCTCGAGGAAGCGCGGCTCGAAACACTGCGACGGCTGGCACTCGCAGCCGAGTACCGCGACGACGACACCCACCAGCACACCGAGCGCGTCGGCCGAACATCGGCGCTGATCGCCAAGCAACTCGGACTCCCAGCCGACACCGTCGCCCTCACCCAGCTCGCCGCCCCACTCCACGACATCGGCAAACTCGCCGTCAGCGACAGCATCCTGCTCAAGCCGGCCAAGCTCACCACGGAAGAGTTCCAGCTCATGCAACAACACGCCCAGGCGGGCGCAACCCTGCTCTCCGGAAGCAGCTCAGCGATACTCCAACTCGCCGAAGAGATCGCGCTGACCCACCACGAGCGCTGGGACGGAACCGGCTACCCCCACGGCCTAAGGGCCTGTCCAAGAAGGCGGTCTGAGTTCCACCGCGCGGCTCAGTTGAGCGAGATCGCGTAGTCCCAGGCGCAGGGAGTAGCGGCGAGGAGTTC
>Ga0208612_1000590_pt1 | contig 15521 bp, 18 predicted proteins | sample AntDryMetagUQ889_FD_188089 | JGI IMG/M metagenome (GOLD analysis project Ga0208612, IMG submission 188089) | Polar desert microbial communities from Antarctic Dry Valleys - UQ889 (SPAdes) | ecosystem: Environmental > Terrestrial > Soil > Desert | place: Antarctic Dry Valleys | collected 2008-12-31 | reverse complement strand
GCCTTCCTCAAGCCCTTTCTGATCCTGTACTTCCGCATGCGCAGGAGGGGCCGCGAGCACCTCCCGGCTGGGCCCGTGCTCCTGGCGGCCAACCACCGCTCCTTTCTCGACCCTTTCGCGATCGGCTGTTGCGTACCTCGTCCGATCTACTTCGTGGCCAAGCGCGAGCTCTTCGACCGGCGCCTCAGCGGCTGGGTCCTGAACGCTCTGGGCGCGTTTCCGATCAAGCGAGGCGAGTCCGACCAGGGCTCCATGACCACCGCCCGGATGCTGCTCGAGCGCGGGGAGGCGCGCGTGGAGGATCCTTCGCCACATCTGGCCGTCGAGGTGACCGCGCGCATCTGGCCGTGCGTCGAGTCGCAGTGGGCATGGCTCGGAGGCCCGATGCCCCATCACGTCGAGCACGAGGAAGGCCGCGAGCGCGCGGCGGCATGAGTGCAGCCCGACCGCACCGAGGCCCTCCGGGAGGCGTAGGCTCCGCCGTGGATGATCGAGAGCGCGGACAAGCGACGCCTGGACGGCGAGTTCACAGAGCTTTATCGCGCTCATCTTCGCGACGTGTACTCATACTCGTACTACCGCGTCGGTAACCACCACGATGCCGAAGACCTCACCGAACAGACCTTCCTGCAGGCCTACCGCCATTTCGAGCGCGCCCAGCGCGAGTCCGATGGCCGTCCGCTGCGGCCCTGGCTCATCCGGATCGCCCACAACCTGGCGGCCAACTACTACCGCGACCGGTCTCGCAAGCCCCAGACCCAACTCGAGGACGCGGCCGTGGTCTCGGCGCCCCACGACACCGAGACGCTGGTGGCGGGCAGGCAGGAGCTCAAGGACGTGCTGGTGGGCGTCTCGAACCTTCCCGACGACCGCCGGGAGGCGCTGATCATGCGCTTCGCGCTCGGCATGGACAACCGCGAGATCGCGCGGGCGCTGGATCGGTCGGAAGGGGCCACGAAGGTGTTGATCCATCGGGCGATCAAGCAGCTCGAGCAGGAGCTGGAGGGGACTGGCAATGGCTGAGATGGGAGATGTCGAGGCGCTGCTGCGCTCTGCGCTGGTGCCCGTGGAGCCTTCGGAGGCGCTGAGCGACCGCCTCCAGCGGGGGCTGTCGGAGATCACCGACCTGGCCGTGGAGGAGCTCGCCGACTGGGAGATCTCGACCATGCGCGACCCACGCAACTGGGGTCCGACGGTTGCCGCCGTGGTGGCGGGGGGCGTGGCTGCGGGCGGGCTCGTGGTGCTCAGCGCGCGCCAGCGCCGCCGAAACCGGGGCAGCGGGCCGCTGCGGTCGCTCGAGCACGGCATGAAGGAGGTCTCCTCCGATCTCCGTGGCCGGATGCGCCGTTGACCGAGCTCGCAGACGGCGAGCAGGAACGCGCCACGTCTCCAGGAGCTGATCCGACGTCGGCTTGGCCTGCGAAGCACTTGCGAGTGACGCCCGGCCAAGACCTCTCAAATCTCGCCGACGAGGAGATCATGCACCTCGTGCAGGACGGTGACGCGCGGGCCTTCGAGCTTTTCTATGACCGCCATTCGGGTCCCGCCTTCTCCCTGGCCTACCGGATGGTCGGCAACCGCACCGTCGCCGAGGATGTGTCGCAAGAGGCGTTTGTGTCGATCTGGCGCAGCCGGCTGCGCTACCAGTCCGATCGCGGCAGCGTCCGGACGTGGGTCCTGGGAATCGTGCATCACCGCGCTATCGACGCGCTGCGGCGCAACACCGTCCACGACAAGCGCCGCGCCAGCGCCGAGGGGATCGAGGAGCGTTTCGAGGCCCCGGAGCAGACCGACGTCGAAGCCGCCCGCCGCGAGGAGGCCCGCACCGTGCGCGCCGCGATCGACGAGCTCCCCTCCGAGCAGGTTCGCGTGATCGAGCTCGCCTACTTCGGCGGCTTCTCCCACAGCCAGATCGCCTCCCAGCTGGAGATGCCGATCGGCACGGTCAAGGGCCGTATGCGCCTGGGCCTGGACAAGCTGCGGCGTACACTTGTCGGCGAGCCCGCATGAGCATCGAGCGCCACGAGATCTTCGAGCAGGACACCGGCGCATACGTGCTGGAAGCCCTGTCGGAGGAGGAGCACACGCGCTTTACGCGCCACCTGATGGAGTGCCACCTCTGCCAGGACGACGTCGATCGCCTCCAGCGCGCGGTACACGCCCTGCCGCGCTCGGTCACGCCGCTCTCCGCGCCTCCGGGGCTTAGGGCTGCGGTGATGGAAGAGGTGCGCTCCGACCTCGGCGAAGCGACCGATCGCCCGGGCCTGCTCGCCCGCCTGCGGGGGCGCTTTGCCGGCGCGGGCAGCCTGCGCCTCCGCGCCGTCTCGCTCAGCGCCGCCGGGATCCTCTTCATAGGCCTGATCGGGGGCTTCGGGCTCAGCCGGGTGGTGGACGACGACGGCGGCGGGGGCGGCGAACGCGTGTTGACCGCGAAGTTCGACAAGTCCCGCATGGCCAGCGGCAGCGGCAACCTGGTGATCGCCGGCGGGAGCGCCGACGCCGGCGGCACCCTGCGCGTGCACGGCATGGCCAGCCTCCCGGGCGACGAGACCTACCAGGTGTGGCTGCAGCGAAACGGCGAGACGATCCCCAAGGCGCTCTTCAACGTGGGCGAGGATGGCAGCGGGCTGACCGCAGTGGACGGCAGGCTCGACGATGCGGACGTCGTGATGGTCACCCGCGAGGCCGCAGGCGGGGCGCGTTCGCCCACCGGCAAGCCGGTGCTGACCGTCAAGCTCTGAGCCCGCGCTAGCCGGCCACTACCCTCCGGGCCGGACCATGGACACCTGCTACCGCCATCCGGGGCGCGAGACCGGCGTTTCCTGCTCGAACTGCGCGCGACCGATCTGTCCCGACTGCATGACCTCGACGTCGGTGGGCATGCGCTGTCCCGAGTGCGCGCGCCAGAAGACCAAGGTCCGCACCGTAGGCTCCTCCGGCGATCCCATCCTGACCTACAGCCTGATCGCGATCAACGTGATCGTGGCGCTCGGGCTGGTCCTGGGAGGGAGCGACGACTTCGGCCGAAACCCGATCTATGAGTACGGCGCCCTGATCGCCTCGGGCAGGCTCCCCGACGGATCTTCCATCGGGGTGGCCCACGGCGAGTACTGGCGGCTGGTCACATCGGGCTTCGTCCACGGCTCGGGGAGCGGATCGTCGGTGTTCCTGCACCTGCTGTTCAACATGTTCGCGCTGTACGTGCTCGGCGGGCTGCTCGAGCCCGCGGTCGGGCGCCTGCGCTTCGGAGCGATCTATCTGGTGTCGATACTCGCCGGCTCCTTCGGCGCGCTCCTGCTCAGCCCCGAGGCCGGCTTCACCGCGGGCGCGTCCGGCGGGGTGTTCGGACTGATGGCGGCGGCGGTGGTGGTCATGCGAAACCGCGGGATCAACCCGATGGAGAGCGGGCTGGTCCTGTGGATCGGCCTGAACCTGCTGATCACCTTCACCATCCCCAACATCTCGATCGGTGGACACATCGGGGGGCTGATCGGCGGGGGCCTGGCCGCGTTCGTGATGTTCGACCTGGCCGACAGGGTCAAGCTGCCCGACCTGGTGCCCACGCTGCTGGCCGCGGCGATCGGCGTGGCGGCGGTGGCCGGCTCGATCGCCGTGTCGGTCTCAGCGGCCGCGTAGCGCTCGTTCCCAGACCTGCTCGAGCTCGAGGACCATCCGGTCGGCGTCGAAGCGCTCCGCCACCAGCTCCCGGCCCCGGCGCCCCATCTCGTCGCGCCGCCTGGGCTCGTCGGCCAGGGCGCGGAGCGCTGTGGCCAGCGCCCGCGGGTCGCCCGGCGCCACCAGCGTCCCGGTCTCCCCGTCGACCACCGCCTCGGTGATCCCCCCGTGGCCCGAGGCCACCACCGGCAGGCCCGCGGCCGCGGCCTCGAGCGCCACCAGCCCCAGCGGCTCGGGTCGCGTGGAGGGCACGGCCAGCACGTCGGCGGCCCCGAGCACGGTGTCCACGTCGTCGCGAAAGCCCAGCCGCAGAAGCCGATCTTCGACCCCCAGCCGGGTTGCGAGATCGTCGAGTCGGCGGTCATCGTCATTGCCGGCGACGGCATCTCCCGCCACGATTGCGACGGCGCCGATGTCGGCCAGGGCCGGCTCGGCCAGCGCGCGAGCGAGGACATCCTGGCCCTTCCACGGGTGTATCCGCCCCACGAAGGCGACGACAAATAACCGTCGATCTATTCCGAGAGCAGAGCGAGCTGCTGGTCGAGGGGTTGGCCGCGGAACGCGCGGCAAGCCGTCGTAGAGCAGGTGTGCCTTGGGTGATCCTCCGAACTGCGCGGCCACGGCTCCCGAGATGCAGGCCAGCCCGTCGGCGGCCAGCAGGCGCCGGCGCATCAGCGGCCACAGCCTCTGCGCAGCCCGGCCGCCGGCCGAGGCATAGATCTCGCGCACGTGGATCGTGTGGGCGGCGTTCGCTCGCCGGGCCACCGCGCCGCCCGACAGCACCACCGAGGTGTTGTCGTGGACCAGCGCCACGCCGCGGTCGCGCGCCAGGAAACCCAGGCGGCGGGCGTCGCGGCCCAGGGCGCGACCCAGCGCCACGGCCCCCGCCGGCCCCGCGAGTGAGCGCCGCAGCACGGCCAGCGGATGTACCACGACCTCCGCGCCGGCCTGCTCCAGCAAAGAAGCCAGCCTGCCGCGCTCGGGGAGAACGCAGACGGTGCGCCAGCGTCCGGGATCGAGGCGGCGCACGATGGCCAGCAGCTGCACGTCGGCCCCGTAGAGTCCGGCCGAGGAGTGAAGCAGCAGCGCGGTCCGGGGCGCCCGGACGCCTCCCCCTGCCACGTGAGCTAGGCCGGGGAGCCCGAGCGGGCGGGCTGAACCCAGGCGAACCGCCCCTCGGGCGGCTCGGGCACCAGGCCCGGGTGAAGCAGGTGGGCCAGCAGCTCGATTCCGTCCACCAGGCGGGGACCGGGACGGGAGAAGTAGGAGGACGCGTCCACCGCCGCCACGCGAGCGCCCATCGCGGCGAGGCGCTCGGCGTGCGCCAGCGTCTCCCGGGTGGCACGGTTGGTGTCATAGCCACAGGGCATCGAGACGACGACCTCCGGCGCCCCGGCCTCCACCTCGGCCCATTCGACGAGCCGCGACTTCTCACCGCCCATGCCCAGCACGTCCAGGCCGCCGGCCATCTCGATCATCTGGGGCACCCAGTGACCGCCGGCGAACACCGGGTCCAGCCACTCCAGCGCGGCCACCGGCACGGGATCGGCGCTGCCCACGGCCTGGCGCACGGCGTCGATCCGCTCGCCGGCCAGCTCCACGAGCTGCTCGCCTTCGTCCTCCACGCCCGCGGCCTGCGCCAGGCGCGGGATGTCGGCCAGCACCTCTCCCAGCGTGGTCGGGTCCAGGGAGATCACCTGCGGCCGGGAGGCAAGCCGCCCGGCCAGCGCGTTGACGTCGTCAAAGGACACGGCGCAGACGGCGCACACCGCCTGGGTGACGATCAACTCGGGATCGAGGCGGTGAAGCTGCTGGTCGTCCAGCTCGTACAGCGCCTCGCCGCGGCTCGTTCGCTCGCGCACGGCCTGATCGATCTCGGCGGCCGACAGGCCCTCGGCGATCACGCTGCGGGTCACGTGAGGTAGGGCCGAGGCCCCGGGCGGGTAGTCGCATTCGTGGGTGACTGCGACGATGTCGTCGCCAAGCCCGAGCTCGAACAGCATCTCGGTCGAGGAGGGCACCAGGGAAGCGATTCGCATGGAGGTAACGATGGCACGTCTGAGCGCAGGCGAGATCGACGGCAGGCTGGAGCAGCTGGAGGGGTGGTCGCGGGAGGGAGAGGCGATCGCCAAGGACTTCGAGCGGGGCGACTTCATGGGCTCGGTGGGGCTGGTGAACGACATCGCACCCGTCGCGGAGGAGATGGGTCACCACCCCGATCTGGCCATCTCCTGGGACACCGTGACGGTGACGATCACCACGCACTCCGAGGGAGGGCTGACCGAGGCGGACTTCGACCTGGCCGCCAAGATCGACGGCCTGTCCTGCTAGCGTCTTGCCGTCCCTCGATGAGCGACGGCGAACCTCCTCGAAGTAGGCCGTCAGGCCTCAGATGACCCAGCTGCTGCTGCTCATAGGCGTCGGCGTGCTGGTGGCCGCCAACGGCTTCTTCGTTGCGGCCGAGTTCGCCCTGGTGCGCACCCGGCAGGGCCGGATCGACCAGATGAGGGACGAGGGCCTCCGCGGCGCCGCGCTGGCCGCTCGCCAGGTCGACCAGATCGACGAGTACCTGTCGGCCTGCCAGCTGGGCATCACCATGGCCTCGCTGGGCATCGGCTTCATGGGCGAGCCCGCCATCGCCAGTCTGATCGAGAGCCTGCTTGGCGAGTCGGTCTCGCACGCGGTCTCGTTGGCCATCGCGCTGTTCTTCGCCTACCTGATCACCACCGCCCTGCACATCACCCTCGGCGAGCAGGTGCCCAAGATCTACGCCATCATCCACCCCGAAGCGGTGGCCCGGCGCGCCGCGGGACTGCTACAGGGATTCCGGGTGGCCCTCAAGCCGCTGATCTGGGCGCTGAACAGCGCGTCCAACGGCATCCTGCGCGCGATCGGCGTGGATCCGAAGGCCGAGTTCGAGGAAGTCTCCGGGGCCGACGACCTCAAGATGATCATCGCCCGCAGCCAGAGCGGGGGGAAGCTCGACCCCGGCGAGGCGGGCATGCTGTCGGGCGTCTTCCACCTGCACGAGCAGGAGGCGCGCCAGGTCATGACGCCGATCCCGGCGGTGGTCACCGTGGACATCGCCGAGACCGCCGAGGCCGCCCTGCGCCGCTGTGTCGACTCCGGGCACACCCGTCTCGTGGTGACGGAGGAGGGCAACACCGACCGCATCCGCGGGATCGTGCACAACAACTCGCTGGCCCGGCGGCTGATGAACGAGGGGCCCGAAGCCTCGATCGAGTCGAGTGTCAAGGACGCGCTGATCGTGCCCGAGACCAAGCCGTTGGACGACCTGCTGGCCGACCTCCAGCGAGAGCGCACCTCGGTGGCGGTCGTAGTGGACGAATACGGGCGCACCGCCGGGATCGTGTCCATCGAGGACATCGTCGAGGAGGTGGTCGGCGAGATCGCCGACGAGACCGACCCGGCGGTGGCCGGCGTGCGGCGGCTGGGCAACGGCGACTGGTGGGTGCGGGGGCACGTGCCGATCACCGACCTGGCCGACTACGGACTGGACCTGCCGCACGAGTCGGAGGCCTTCAACTCGGTGGGGGGGTTCGTGTTCGGCGAGCTGGGGCGTCTGCCCAAGCGCGGCGACATGGTGCGCTCGAACGGCTACTCGCTGCGCGTGGAGTCGGTCCGGGAGAACCGCATCGAGGCGGTGCGCATACGCGACCACGGAAGCGGCGCCTCCAAGGATCCCGCCGCCGAGCCCGAGCCCCGGGAGGCCGCGGAGGGGGCCTGACCCCCTTTAAGGATGAGAGGGGCCCGACCCCCACTAGGGGTAGTCGTAGAAGCCGGCGCCGCTCTTGCGTCCGAGCTTGCCCTGGTCGATCAGGTCTCTCACCCGCTGAGGCACGTCGGCACCGATCTGCTCGCCGATCGCCGCCGAGATGTCCAGTCCCACGAAGTCCAGCAGGGCCAGCGGCCCCATCGGATGGCCGGCCCCGAGCTGCATGCATGAATCCACCGCCGCCGCCTCCAGCCCGGTCTCGTCAGCCAGGCGCACCGCGTGGAAGGCGAACGGAAAGAGCAGTCGGTTGACGACGAAGCCCGGCACGTCGGGGACCTCGACCATCGTCTTGCCGATCGCCTTGCACAGCTCTATCGAGGCGGTGCGGGTGTGGTCGTCCGCCGCCTCGGGGAAAGCCAGCTCCACGAGGTCCATCTTGTGCACCGGGTTGAAGACGTGGAGGCCCGCGAAGCGGGTCGGGCGCCCGGTCTCCTCGGCCAGCCTGGTCACGCTCAGCGAGGAGGTGGTCGTGGAGAGCACGGCGTCCGCGGCCAGAGTGTCCTCGAGCTCCTTGAACAGGGCGACCTTGGCGTCGTGGTCCTCGGCGATCGCCTCCACCACGAACGTGCGGTCTTCGAGCTCCGAGATGTCGGTCACCACGCGCACCTGGTCGTCCAGGCGAGAGCGTGCGCGGTCGGCCGACGGCTCGCTTCGAGCCCTCAGGATGGTGTCCACGTGCGGCCCCGCCGCCTTTGCCAGGCCTATCGCGATAGCCCCGCTGCCCGCAATGCCAAGCCGTATGTCGGAAGTTGATTGACTCATCGGTCGGCGGGGGACCATAGCCACCGAACGGGTCCCGATGTCCTTCTCCGAGGTGGTGACGCCATCCGCTCCACCCGCCTAGCCTGTGGGGGCGATGGCTGACCAAGACCTTCTGGCCGGCCGGTACCGGCCGCTTCGCCTGATCGGCACGGGCGGGATGGCCCGTGTCTTCCTGGCCGAGGACGAACGTCTGGGCCGGCGGGTGGCGGTCAAGCGTCTGCACGCCCACAGCCCGGAGGAGATGGCCCGGCGATTTCAGCGCGAGGCCCGGATCGGGGCCTCGCTGAACCACGCGAACCTGGTGTCGGTGTTCGACGTCGACACCGACGGCGAGTCGGTGCTGATCGTCATGGAGTACGTGGAGGGCCCGACTCTCGCCGAGGAGCTCAAGGCCGGGCCTATGAAGGAGGCGCGGGTGGCCTCGATCGTCGAGGACATCGCCGGCGCGCTCGACCACGCCCACGCTGAAGGAGTGGTGCACCGCGACGTCAAGCCGGCGAACATCCTGCTGCGCCGAGACGGCACGGCCAAGCTGGCCGACCTGGGCATCGCGATCGCCGCCGAGCACACCCAGATCACCGCGAGCGGGACGGTGCTGGGCACAGCCGCCTACATGGCGCCCGAGCAGCTCGAGGGCGGAGAGGTGGGCCAGGCCGCGGACGTCTACTCGCTTGCCGCGGTGGCCTTCGAGGCGCTCAGTGGGCAAAAGGCGCGCGCGGGCGACACGCCGATGGCCGTGGCCCACCAGGTGGTCTCCGAGGCCCCGCCCGACCTGACCGATGTGCGACCCGACGCCGATCCGAGCGTGGCCGCGGTGCTGGTGCGGGGCATGTCGCTGCGCCCCGAGGATCGCCAGCACCGGGCCGGGGAGCTGGCCGCCGAGCTGCGGGCCACGCTGGAGCGGGCGCCCAGGCCCGCGCCAGTCCCGGCGCCTGCGCCAGCGCCGGTCCCGGCGCCTGCGCCAGCCCCTCCGCCGGAGGCCGACCCCCTTCCTTCACCGGCCCGGCCGGTGACCCATCGCACACGCAAGGCGTGGCTGCCGGCCGCGGCCGCGTTGGTCGCCCTGCTGCTGGTGGCCGGCGCCGCCTTCGCGCTGACGAGGGGGGGCGAGGAGAAGGCCACCGGCGCCTCCACGACGCCGAAGGCACAGGCCCCGAGGACGGACACGGGCACTACGCCGCGAACCGAGGCTCAGGCGCCGCCGACCGCCGGCCAGGAGGGGACCCCCGGATCGCCGCAGACCACCACTCCGGGGCCATCCGGGACCTCGAAGCCCGCCTCCGGCGGCGGGGCCCAGCTCAACCGCCAGGGCTTCGCGCTGATGAACCGCGGTGACTACGACGGGGCGATCCCCATCCTCCAGAAAGCCGTGGCCTCCTACCCGACCGATTCGAAGGACCTCGACTACGGGTTCGCCCTCTACAACCTGGGCCGCTCGCTGCGCCTGGCCGGCCGCCCGGCCGAGGCGGTGCCCATCCTGGAGCGGCGGCTCGCCATCCCCAACCAGACCAAGACGGTCACCAAGGAGCTCGAGGAGGCGAAGAAGGCGGCGCAGTAGGGCTTGGGCGGGCGGTCACCGCGACAACCGGTGTGTCGGGTTCGCGACATTCCGGCGAGCGCGCCTGCCTGGTGAGCATGCCTGCACATGCTAATGTCTGCTCATGCTCAGTCACAGGCTTCAAGTGCTGATCGACGACGAGCTGCACGACCGCCTGCGCCGGGAGTCGGCCCGATCCGGGGCGCCGGTCGGAGCCGTCGTGCGCCGCGAGCTCAACCGTGCGTTCGCGGCACCGGATGCCGAGCGCCGTCGCGTTGCGGGGGAGGGCCTTCTGGCGCTGGCGGATGCACCGGGCGACGGTCTCGAGCCCGACTGGGCGGATCAGAAGCGGGAGATGCTCGACCGCCCCCCGGGCGCTTGACGCGGTTCCTCTACGACACCGCGGTGTTCGCGCACGCGGTGGGCGGGGAGCACCCCCTCCGTGCGCCATGCCAGGCGATCGTGCGGGCAGCGGCAGCGGGAGCCCTGCGAGGCGAGGCGAGCGCCGACCTCCCTCAGGAACTGGCCCATGTTCGCCAGCGACGCACGGGCGATCGGGCCGCGGCGTCGCTCGCGGCGCGCCACGCGGCGTCGCTGTGCGTGATCCATGAGGTGAACGCCGACGACGCGGCGCTGGGCCTCGATCTGTTCGAGGCGCACCACCGCCTCGATGCACGCGACGCCCTGTTCGCGGCGGTCGCGCTCAGGCGCAACCTTGGCGCGATCCTGTCGCCCGACCGGGCCTTCGACGACGTCCCGGGTCTGCACAGGGTGGACCCCGCCAATCAGGCGGACGTCGACCGACTGGCGGTGTGATGGGTTAGGCGCCCGTGCGGGCGGTCAGCCGGTCGCCTGCCGGCTCTCGAGGCGGGCCACCAGCTCGTCGAGCCGGAGCTCCTCGAGGCCCTGTCCGACCGCCTCCAGCTCGGTGGCGCAGTAGTCCACCAACTGGCGCCCCTCGCGCACCAGGTCCAGGGTCTCGCGCAGGCCGGCCTGGCCCGAGTCCAGACGCTTGATGATCTCCTCGATCCGCGCTGCGGCGGACTCGTAGCTTCGGGGTGGCTCGTTCACTGGTCCTCGATCGTTGCGTCGACAGCGTCGTCGCGGAAGCGGACGGACACCCGTCCGGCGGCGCGCGCGGCCTGGGCGGAGGTCACCAGCTCGCCGTCGCGGCCGGTGACCAGCGCATAGCCGCGGTCGAGCGTTCGCTCGGGGTCGTGGGCGTCCAGGGCCAGGCGAAGGCGCTCGAGGTCGCCCCGGCGGCGCTCGGCGTCCGGCCCGGCCGCGGCGGCCACCTTGCGGTCGAGCACCATCAGCCGGGTGCGCGCGTCGCGGCCGTACTCGGACCTTCGCCGGCTGCCCGCCGCTCGCAGCTCGCGCACCTGCTGGTGCAGCCGGCGGCGCTCGCGAGCCACGTGCTCGGCGGGGGCACGGGTCAGCTCGGCCAGGCGCCGCGCACGCGTCACCACGGCCTGGTTGCCGCCGCCGCGCAATCGCGTGGCGCTGCGCGTCAGCTGTGCCCGGGCCTCCGTGCAGTGGATGCGCACCGCCTGCTCGGCGGCGTGGGTGGGGGTGGAGCAGGCCACCGCGGCCACGTCGTCGATCAGCGTGCGGTCGGTGTGGTGGCCCACCGACGCGATCACCGGGACCGCCAGCAGCGCGACCGTGCGGCACAGGGTCTCGTCGCAGAAGGCGAACAGATCGGCCAGCGAGCCCCCGCCGCGGGCCACCACGATCGTCTCGACGCCGCCGGCCGCGGCCAGATCCTGGAGCGCGGTGGCGATCGTCGGGGCGGCGCGACGGTCCTGCACCGGGGCGAAGGCCCACACCAGGCGTCCCCGCCAGCCGCGCCGCTTCAGGCCGGCCAGGACATCGTCGCGGGCCTTGCCGGTCTCCCCGCAGACCACGCCGATCGTGCGGGGCAGGGCGGGGCGCTCGAGCAGCTTCTGGGGCGCGAACAGGCCCTCGGCGTCCAGGCGCTTTCGCAGCCGGTCGAGCTGGGCCAGCAGATCGCCCTCGCCGGCCACCCGCAGGCTCTTGGCCAGGAAGGTGAACGACGGCGAGGAGGTACGGCTGCCCTCGTAGTAGTCGGTGCCGCCGGCGAGCACGACCTGGGCGCCGTCGGCGAGCGTGCCCTGGGTCAGGCCGAGCGCTTCGAAGTCGTTGCGCCACATCGAGCAGGGCACCGCGCCGCGCTCGTCGCGCAGCTCGAAGTAGACCTTGGCGCGCGAGCCGCCCAGGTTCCACACCTCGCCGAACACCTGCACCTTGGCGAACCGGCGCAACCGGGCCTTTAGCTGGGCCGCGTAGATGCCCACCGGGTAGGGACCGGGAAGCGGGCTGCCCTCGATTCCGGCTGGGCGGGCGGGGCCGGGGCTGCTCATCCGTCAAGAGTAGGAGGAGTGGGGACGTGTTCGGCTCGGCCCGCGAGCACCGCGGTCGCCGGGTGACGCTGAGCGGGCTTGGCGCCGCGGCCCCGGTGGCCTCGCCTCGCCGCGAATAGCATCGGCCGAGTCACAGACCACGACGAGAGGAACACGATGGCGAACACCGCGAACGCGGAGTGGAACGGCGACCTGAAGGGAGGCCGAGGCCACTTCGAGGTGGGCGACGGATCGCTGTCGGGCGACTTCAGCTTCAAGTCACGCTTCGAGGGCGAGAGCGAGGCCGGCGCCAATCCCGAGCAGCTGATCGCCGCCGCCCACGCCTCCTGCTTCTCCATGGCGCTGAGCAACATCCTGGCCGAGCACGGGCACGAGCCCGAGTCGGTGAAGACGACCGTGGACGTGACGCTGAAGGTCGTCGACGACGAGCCGAGGATCACGAAGGCCGCGATCAAGACCGTCGGCAAGGTGCCGGGAATAGACGCCGAGCACTTCGCCAAGCACGCCGAGGAGGCCAAGCAGGGCTGCCCAGTGTCGAAGGCCCTGGCCGGCGTGGACGAGATCACGCTGGAGACCGAGTTCGGCGAGTAGGACGGCGCGCGGCGAGGGTGCCTCGGGGAGTTGCGGTCGTCCTGGCGCCCGCAAGGCTTCGAGGAGCCCGGCCATCCCGTTCCGACGGGTGCGGGCCCTAGGGTCATCGCCCGCATGGAGGCAGCCCGCATCCCCTCGACCCCCGCCCGCCAGCTCCCGCCGTGGCCCGCCGGGCGCCCGCTTCGGGCCTGGCAGGAGCGGGCGCTGGAGGCTCTGCTGGCCTCGCCCACCGGCGACTTTTTGGCGTCCGCGACACCGGCCGCGGGAAAGACCACCTTCGGCCTGCGCGCCGCCCACGAGCTGCTGCGCCGCGGGATCGTCTCGCGGGTGGCGGTGGTCGCCCCCACCACCCACATCTGCCGCCAGTGGGCCGCCGACGCCGCCCGCTATGGCATCGACCTGGACCCGGGCCGCGCCAACTCGGACGGTCCCGAGCCACCCGATCGCCACGGAGTGGCGGTCACCTACGCCACCGTCGCCTCCGGTCCGCAGGTGCACGCGGCGGCCTGCGCGGGACGCCGCACCCTGGTGATCGCCGATGAGCCCCACCACATGGGCGAGCTCGCCGCCTGGGGGCAGAGCGCGGCCCGGGCCTTCACGCGGTCGAGCACCCGGCTGCTGTTGTCGGGCACGCCGTTTCGCTCGGACAACAGCGCGATCCCGTGGGTTCGCTACGACGAGCAGGGCATCTCCCGCGCCGACCACGTCTACAGCTACACCGACGCCCTGGTCGACGGCGTCTGCCGGCCGATCACCTTCCTGGCCTACGGCGGCGAGATGGAGTGGGTGTCAGACCGAAGGCGCCGAACGGCGGAGTTCGAGACCGTCCTGCCGCGGGCGGAGTCGGCCCGTCGCCTGCGTACCGCACTGGACTCCCAGGGGGACTGGATCGGCCAGGTGCTGCGCGACGCCGACGAGCGGCTCGAGGAGGTCCGCGCCGGCGGCCACCCCGACGCGGGCGGGCTGGTGGTCGCCGCGGACAAGGAGCACGCGGGCGCGCTGGCCGATCGCCTGACCCAGGTCACCGGCGCCCGGCCCGCCGTGGTCACCTCGGACGATCCGGGCGCCTCGGACGGCATCGATCGCTTCGCCACCTCGCGCGAGCGGTGGCTGGTGTCGGTGCTGATGGTCAGCGAGGGGGTGGACATCCCGCGCCTGCGCGTGGGGGTGTACGCCACGCCGGCGCGCACCGAGCTGTTCTTTCGCCAGGTCGTTGGTCGCTTCGTGCGCCGTACCCCGCAGCCGCGGCGCCAGATGAGCTACCTGCTGATGCCCGCCGACCCTGACCTCAAGCTGCTGGCGGCGACGGTGGAGGAGGAGCGCCGCCACGCCCTGGAGCTCGACGGAGCGCTCGAGGAGCGCGACGAACCCGTCGAGCGGGTCGCCGCGGGGGAGGGCTTCACCGCGTTGTCATCCAACGCGCACCTGGAGGACGTGATCTCCTCGACCACCGCGCCCGGCGACGCCCTGCACCTGTTCGCCGACCCGGACAGCCCGGGCTACTCGAGCCCGGCGCCGGTGTACGCCACGCCGGCCGAGCCCGAGGCCGTGGTGGCCCAGCCGGCGCCCGAGGCCGCCTTCCAGAAGCGAGCCCGGCTGCGCGACGAGCGGGCGGCCCTGGTGTCCAAGCTGGCCCGGCGCAAGGGCACCGAGCACCGCGCGGTGAACGCCTGGGTGAACCGTTCGGTGGGGGTGCGGGCTGTGGCCGACGCGACGGCCGATCAGCTGCAACGCTCGATCGCGCTGCTGGAGAACGAGCTGCGGAAGTAGATTCGACGGGGACGCGCAGCAGTCAGGGCACGCCGCGGTTACTCTCTCGCGGTGGCCGGGTCGCCCTTGGAGATTGACGCTTGCAGGGACTATGTCCTCCCCCGGCTGGAGTCGGCAGGCTGGAGCCGCGACCAGATCCAAGAGCAGTTTCCCATTACCGATGGCCGGGTGATCAGCGTTGGCTCAAAGCATCGTCGCCGCGACCCGCTCCGGGCGGACTACGTCCTCGACCTGATCCGGGCCAACAGCCTGTGGCCGCTCCTGTCCGGCCTCGCCTGCTGCGCGATCGAGATGATGTCCGCCGCGACGTCCAAGAACGACATGGACCGCTGGGGCATGTTCCCGTTCCGCGCGAGCCCCCGCCAGGCGGACGTGCTCATCGTCGCCGGGACGCTGACCACGAAGATGGCCGGCCCGCTCGTCCGCATCTGGGAGCAGATGCCGGAGCCCAAATGGTGCGTGGCGATGGGCGACTGTACCTGCTCGGGCGGCCGCTACAAGCGGAGCTACTCGACGGTGGAGGGCATCGACCGGGTCATGCCGGTCGACGTCTACGTCCCCGGCTGTCCGCCCCGCCCGGAGGGCCTCATCTACGGCATGATGAAGCTCCAGCAACTCGTCAAGGACCGGCGCGGCCACTGGCCGGACCGGGCCATCGGGCCGACCGTTCCCGAGCAGGTCTGAGCCGTGGACCGCGCATTCAAGGCCCGCCTTGAGGCCCGCTTCGGCGAGCAGCTGACCGGCCCCGTGCGGCAGCGCCACGACGAGACCGAGATCCGGATCGGCCCGGGCGACGTGATCTCCGTCATCACCGCCCTGCATGACGAGCCCGCCTTCGGCTTCGAGTTCCTCGCGGATCTCGCCGGTGTGGATACGGGCGACGTGATGCAGGTCGTCTACCACCTCTGGAGCGCGACGACCCCCGACTGGCTGCGCGTCATCGCGGACGGCCTGTCGCGCGACGATCCGCGCGCCCCCTCGGTCACCTTCATGTGGAAGGGCGCCG
>Ga0208612_1000589_pt1 | contig 15529 bp, 17 predicted proteins | sample AntDryMetagUQ889_FD_188089 | JGI IMG/M metagenome (GOLD analysis project Ga0208612, IMG submission 188089) | Polar desert microbial communities from Antarctic Dry Valleys - UQ889 (SPAdes) | ecosystem: Environmental > Terrestrial > Soil > Desert | place: Antarctic Dry Valleys | collected 2008-12-31 | reverse complement strand
CAACCTCTGAGATCGGGCCGGCTGAGCTCAGGACGGCCGGGCTCATCAAGAAGAGAAGCGAGCTCATCAAGGTCCTGGGCCGGGGTGACATTGACCGCTCCGTGTCCGTGCGGGCACACGCTTTCAGCGAGTCAGCGGTCGCTAAGATTGAAGCCGCCGGCGGGTCGGTAGAGGTGCTTCATCCCTCCGTGGAGGCCAAGCGATGAACCTGCTCGGAGCGTTCGGAAACGCCTTCAAGATTCCCGACCTTCGCAAGAAGATCCTGTTCACCCTGTTGATCATCGCGGTCTACCGGTTCGGTGCGCACGTGCCCACACCGGGGATCGATGTCCAGCGGGCGCAGGAGTTCGCGAACAGCGCCCAGACGGGTGTCACGCAGTTCATCAACCTGTTCTCGGGTGGTGCGCTGACGCAGTTGGCCGTATTCGCGCTCGGGATCATGCCGTACATCACGTCCTCGATCATCATGCAGCTGCTCACGGTGGTCATCCCCAAACTCGAGGCATGGTCAAAGGAGGGCGAGCAGGGCACCAAGAAGATCACTCAGTGGACGCGTTACCTAACGGTCGTCTTAGCCGTGCTGCAGTCGACGGGACTTGCGTTCTTGTTCCATCGCGGTCAGATCCAGAACGCCCAGGGCCAACCGGTCGACCTGATCCCGAACTTCACGCCGGGCCGGGTCGCCATCGTGGTTATCTCGCTTACCGCCGGAACCGCTTTGATCATGTGGCTTGGTGAGCTGATCACGCAGCGCGGCATCGGGAACGGTATGTCGATCCTGATCTTCGCTTCGATCATCTCGACGCTTCCATCCGAAGGTAAAGCCATCCTGGACCAGAAGGGACTCCCATTCTTCCTCTTCATCTGCCTGATGGCCTTGGGGGTGATCGTGGCGATCGTGATCATGGAACAGGGTCAGCGGCGGATCCCTGTTCAATACGCCAAACGCGTGGTGGGCCGGCGGATGTATGGGGGTAGCTCTACCTACATCCCGCTGAAGGTGAACCAGGCCGGGATCATCCCGATCATCTTCGCTTCCAGCGTGCTCTATATCCCCAGCCTTCTGCAGAACGTCGTGCAGAACCAGTCGATCCAGAACTTTATCGACACGCACCTCCTCAGGCCGGATGCCCCGACCTACATGGTGCTCTACGGCCTCATGGTCATCTTCTTCGCTTACTTCTACACGGCCATCTCGTTCAACCCGACCGACGTCGCCGACAACATGAAGAAGTACGGCGGGTTCGTGCCGGGCATCCGTCCCGGTCGTCAGACCGCCGACTACCTCGACAGGATCCTGACGCGCATCACGCTTCCGGGGGCCATCTTCATCGCGATCATCGCTCTGCTTCCCTCGGTGGCGTTGGCGGTCGCGAACGTGCAGGCGCTGCCTTTTGGAGGTACCTCGATCCTCATCACGGTTGGCGTCACGCTCGAGACGATGAAGCAGATCGAATCCCAGCTGATGATGCGTCACTACGAAGGCTTCCTTAAATAACGTGCGACTGGTCATCTTCGGCCCCCAGGGGGCCGGCAAGGGAACGCAAGGGGCTTTGATCTCCGAGAAGTACGGCATCCCGTCGATCTCGACCGGCGAGATCTTCCGCTGGGCGATCAAAGGGAAGACGTCGCTGGGATTGAAGGTGCTTCAGTACGTCGACGCCGGCAAGCTGGTGCCTGACGAGCTCACGATCGAGGTCGTTACGGACCGTCTCACGGCAGACGACTGCATGGACGGTTTCCTGCTCGACGGGTTCCCCCGAAACGTTGGTCAGGCTCGGGCCCTGGACGCTCTGCTCGCCGATTCGGACGCAGCGATCGATGCCGCGCTGGTCGTTGAGGTCCTTGAAGAGGTCTCGTTGCGTCGCATCCTGGGGCGTCGCGCTTGCAACAACTGCGGCCGCAACTACCACCTCGACGCGCCGCCCGAGAAGAACTGGACCTGCGACGCCTGTGGCGGCGAAGTGGTCGAGCGCACCGACGACCACGAGGAAGTGACCGTTCGTGAACGCCTGAAGCTGTACCACGAGCAGACCGAGCCGCTCAAGAAGTACTACGACGACAAGGGCCTTCTGCGCGAGATCGGCGGCATGGGATCCCCCGATGAGGTCTTCAGTCGCATCGTCTCCTCGATCTGACGGGTCTGCGGCAGTGATCTACAAGAAGTCGCCGGAGGAGATAGCCATCATGAGGCGCGGAGGCGTGGTCCACGCTGAGGTTATGGACCGCCTGGAGCAAGTGCTGAGGCCCGGCATCACGACCGGAGAGCTCGATCGCATCGCCCGCGAAACCATGGAGAGCAGGGGAGCCACCCCGTCGTTCCTCGGCTATCGCGGGTTCACCGGCTCGATCTGCGCCTCGCCGAACGAGGTCATCGTTCACGGTATCCCCGGCGACATCACGATCTCGGACGGGGACATCATCTCGATCGACGTGGGGGTCTATCTCGACGGCTTCCACGTCGACTCGGCCTGGACCTTCCCTGTTGGCGAGGTCACCGCCGAAGCTGCCGAGCTGCTGAAGGTCACCGAGGGGGCCCTGGACGCCGCGGTGGCCCAGTGTCGGCCGGGCGCCCGCCTGGGAGATGTAGGCCACGCCGTCGAGCAGACGGCTCAAGGAGCGGGTTTCTCTATCGTGCGGGAGTACGTGGGGCACGGGGTCGGGCGCTCGCTGCACGAGGAGCCCCAGATCCCGAACTATGGCCCTCCGGGCCGCCGCGAGGTCCTGGCCCCCGGAATGACGCTGGCGATCGAGCCCATGGTCAACGCCGGCGGCGCGGCCACGCGGGCGCTGTCCGATGGCTGGACGGTAGTGACCGCCGATGGCTCGCTGTCCGCCCATTTCGAACACACGGTGGCGATCACGCCAGACGGCCACGAGGTCCTTACCTCAAGGGACCCCCGATGATGGGAATACCGCCTGGTGACCAGGGAAAACGCAGGGGCCCTCGCTCGACCGGGGTAGCCCCGTCTGCTATCCTCGTTCGTCGGCCCCTCCCCCGGTTCGCCGCGCCCCTTGACGGGGCGCTTCTCTTGGGTGGGCCTCGTCCGGTTGATCGATCTGGAGATAGTGCGCGTGGCGAAGGCTAAGGCGAAGAACAAGGATGCAGCCTCTTCTTCCGGCAAGGAAGAAGGGATCCAGGTAGAGGGCACGGTCCTCGAGCCTCTTCCGAACGCGATGTTCAAGGTCGAGCTGGACAACGGGCACCAGGTGCTGGCTCATATCTCCGGAAAGATGCGGATGCACTACATCCGGATCCTGCCGGGAGACCGGGTGCTCGTGGAGTTGTCCCCGTACGACCTCACCAGAGGTCGCGTGGTCTACCGCTACAAGTAGGAGTCGAGACAGTGAAAGTGCGTCCGAGCGTCAAGAAGATCTGTGACAAGTGCAAGATCATCCGCCGTCATGGACGCGTGATGGTGATCTGTTCGAACCCACGTCACAAGCAACGTCAAGGCTAAGGAGACAGACATAGATGGCCCGTATCGCCGGAGTTGACCTGCCTCGTGAGAAGCGTCTCGACGTCGCGCTGACCTACATCTATGGGGTCGGTCGCACCAAGTCGATGGAGACCTGCATCTCATCGCGAGTCAACCCATCGACCCGGGTCCGGGACCTGACCGATGACGAGGTTGTCCGCATCCGTGAGTGGATCGGTGCGAACTACCGCGTCGAGGGTGACCTGCGCCGTGAGGTCAACCAACACATCAAGCGGAAGGTCGAGATCGGCAGCTACCAGGGGCTCCGGCACCGCCGCGGTCTTCCGGTTCACGGCCAGAGGACGCACACGAACGCCCGCACCCGCAAGGGACCGAAGAAGACCGTCGCGGGCAAGAAAAAAGCAACCGGTAAGAAGTAGGGAGGCGTAGACAAGCTTGGTATCTCCAAAGAAGAAAACTAAGACCCGCCGGAGGGAAAAGAAGAACGTCGTCCACGGCGTGGCGCACATCAAGTCCACGTTCAACAACACGATCATCTCGATCAGTGACATGGACGGCAACGTTCTCTCGTGGGCGTCGGCCGGCAACGTGGGCTTCAAGGGCTCCCGTAAGTCGACACCGTTCGCCGCTCAGCTGGCCGCTGAGGCCGCGTCGCGCAAGGCCCAGGAGCATGGGGTCCGTCGCGTCGACGTAGAAGTCAAGGGTCCGGGCTCCGGTCGCGAGACCGCGATCCGTTCCCTGCAGGCGTCGGGCTTGGAGATCATCGGCATCAAAGACGTCACCCCGGTGCCGCACAACGGCTGCCGCCCGCGCAAGAGACGGAGGGTCTGATGGCTAGGTATACCGGCCCGGTCTGCCGCCTCTGCCGGCGCGAGAAGACCAAGCTGTTCCTGAAGGGAACCCGCTGCGAGTCTCCTAAGTGTCCGATCGAGAAGGGTCGGCCGCCTCCTGGGGAGCACGGGCGTGCTCGCGTGCGCGAGTCCGAGTACCTGCTTCAGCTGCGTGAGAAGCAGAAGGCGAAGCGCTTCTACGGGATCCTCGAGAAGCAGTTCCGCGGCTACTACACCGAGGCCGCCCGCTCCAAGGGCATCACGGGTGAGGAGCTGCTGCGCATCTGCGAGACGCGTCTGGACAACGTCGTGTACCGCGCCGGTTTCGCCATGAATCGTGCGATGGGGCGCCAGCTCGTTTCGCACGGGCACTTCGAGGTCAACGGACGCAAGGTCAACATCCCTTCGTTCCGGGTCAAGCCGGGCGACGTGGTGACCGTTCGGAGCCGCTCGCAGAAGATCGGCCGGATCATCGAGAACACCTCGTACGCCGAGGGGCGCGAGATCCCCGACTGGCTTGGATCGAACCTGAAACAGATGGCTGTTGAGGTGCGCGCTCTGCCGGAACGGACGCAGATGGACGTTCCCGTGCAAGAGCAGCTCATCGTCGAGTACTACTCGAAGTAGCGCTTACAGCTCTTCGGGCAACACACGAAGTGTCCCCGTCATGGGGAGAGGAGAGGAGCCACATGGATCTGCTTATCGTCCAACGTCCACAGATCTCAGACGAGGAGATCTCAGACGTTCGTCGGAAGTTCACTATCGAGCCGCTGGAGCCCGGTTTCGGTTACACGCTCGGTAACTCGCTCCGTCGAACCCTTCTCTCCTCGATCCCAGGAGCCGCCGTCACCCAGGTCAAGATCGATGGCGTCCTGCACGAGTTCTCGACGATCGAGGGCATAACGGAAGACGTCACCGACATCGTCTTGAACCTCAAGAGCTTGGTGATCCGTAGCGAGAACGAGGAACCCACCAACGTGCACCTGCGCGTGACGGGGCCCGCAGAGGTCACCGCTGGTGACATCGAGCTGCCTACCGGCGTCGAGCTGCTGAACCCCGAGCAGCGCATCGCCACCCTGAACAAGAACGCCACGTTGTCGATGGAGCTTCGGGTAGAGCAGGGTCGTGGCTATGTGGCCGCCACCCCTGCCCCAAAAGAGGCCATCGGCGCCATCCCGATCGACGCCATCTTCTCGCCGGTGAAGCGGGTGACCTACGAGGTCGAGCCCACCCGCGTCGAGCAGATGACGAACTATGACCGCCTGATCCTGGACGTCGAGACCGATGGCTCGATCTCGCCGTCGGACGCATTGTCGGCGGCCGGCTCCACGCTCGTGAATCTCTTCAACCTGTTCGCCGACGTGGGCGCAGGGCCCGGCCTCGACTTGGGTCCCGAGCCGGGCGAGGACGAGGTATCCGGTGTCCTGGCGAAGCCGATCGAGGACATGGACCTCACCGTCCGTTCCTACAACTGCCTCAAGCGAGAGGGCGTCACCACGCTGGGCGAGCTGGTCCAGAAGTCGGAGGACGACCTTTTGGAGATCCGCAACTTCGGTCAGAAATCGATCGACGAGGTCATGGCCAAGCTCGAAGAGATGGGTCTAGGCCTCCGGACCAAAGAGTTCTAGGGGAGGTGCGCTAGAGCGATGCCTACTCCCAAAAAGGGCCCGCGGCTCGGATCAGGTCCGTCGCACCAGCGGCAGATGTTGTCGAACCTTGCCTTGTCTCTGTTCGACCACGAGCGGATCAAGACGACCGAGGCGAAGGCCAAGCTCCTTCGCCCCTTCGCGGAGAAGTTGATCACCAAGGCCAAGAAGGGGTCGATCCACGATCGACGTCAGGTCCTGTCGGTCATCGAGGACCGCGCGATCGTGCACAAGCTGTTCGCGGACATCGGCCCTCGATTCGAAGAGCGCAACGGCGGCTACACGCGCATCTTGAAGCTCGGCCCCCGCAACGGCGACAACGCGCCCATGGCTCTGATCGAACTCGTGGACGAGGGTCGGGCCACGGTCGTCGCCGATGACGAAACCGAAGGGGGCAAGAAGCGCCGGCTGCGGGCACCCCGTCGCCGCCGCGCCGAGAACATGCCCCAGGACAAGCCGATCCGCTCGCAGGCGGCGCAGGCAGCCGCGGCCGGAACGCCGGGGGCGGCCGACGTGTCGCCTCATCCCGACGTGGTGAGTGACGAGGCCTCGACACAAGCTGGAGCCGACGAATCTGCTGCTGCGGCCGCCACGCAAGAGGCCGGAGAAGCCGACGACGATGTGCTTCCGCACGATGCGTCAGCCGGCGGGGTCCCCGAGGGGAATCAGAGCGACAACAAGTAATACCCGGCCACCCCCATAGATGAACCTGCGTCTCGACGTCGCCTACGACGGGCGACCTTTCCATGGCTTCGCACGCCAGCGCGACGTGCGCACGGTCCAGGGCGACCTCGAGGCATCACTCGTCAGGGTGTTGCGCACCGACATCGCGACTGCGGTCGCGGGACGCACGGACGCCGGGGTGCATGCGATTGGCCAGGTCGTCAGCGTGCCAGACCTCCCAGACGACATCGATCCGGTTGCCTTGAGGAACGCGTTGAACGCGAACTTGGCTCCGTACATCTCCGTGTGGGCGATAAGCCCCGCAACAGACGACTTCCATGCCCGCTTCAGCGCCCGGTCTCGGACGTATGTGTACGCGATCTTGACGGGTGACGTCCCCGATCCCTTCCTTGCACAAACCAGCCTGTACCACCCGAAGGAGCTCGACGTGGCTGCGATGAACGAGGCCGCAGGTCATCTCGCCGGGCACCACGATTTCTCGTCCTTCGGACGGGTGCCCGAGCCGGGCGCGTCCGCCGAACGGGTTCTCTTCGAGCTCCGCTGCACGCGTGACGGGAGGCTGATTCGGGTCCGGGCACGCGCGAACGCGTTCATCCAGCAGATGGTGCGCGCCCTCGTGGGAACCCTGCTGCACGTCGGCGTTGGCAAGATCGACCCGGGCGAGGTGCCGAGCATCTTGGAAAGGCGCGACCGGTCACTGGCCGGCCCCGTGGCCCCCCCGCATGGCCTTTGCTTGGTCTCGGTGGAATATGACGAGGGCTGGAAGGCCCCCTTCCGCCCGAGGGGCCCTCACGTGTCCGGGGGAGGCTGAGAGGCGCTGCGCGCCATGCGTTATCCTGCTCTTTCTCTGAGACACGGGGCTTGTCCCCCATTACCGAGGTTAGGGAATGAACACCCACTCAACGAAGCCTAGTGAGATAACGCGCGACTGGTGGCTGGTCGATGCCGACGGCGTCGTCCTGGGTCGCCTCGCGTCCGAGGTCGCAAAGCGTCTGAGGGGCAAGCACAAGCCCTATTTCGCTCCTCACCTCGACACAGGCGACCACGTGGTGATCATCAACGCCTCCAAGGTCGTCCTCACCGGCAACAAGCTGCTGCAGAAGCAGTGGCACCGACACTCCGGATATCCCGGCGGTCTCATCTCGGTGCCCTATTCGAAGCTGATGGCCACGAAGCCCGAGCTGGCGATCGAGAAGGCCGTCAAGGGCATGCTTCCCAGCAACCGACTGGGCCGGGCCATGCTCAAGAAGCTGAAGGTCTATGCAGGCCCCGAGCACAGCCACGCAGCTCAGAACCCGCAGCCGCTCGATCTGAAAGACGTGGCGGCACCGCACAACCCCGATCAAGCTCACACCGTCCAGGAGGTGCTGTAAGTGCCCCCCTCGGCGACGCACGTTCGACCCCAGCGGCTGCAAAGCTCCGCCATGCGGCGTTCTCAGTCGCGAACGCACCTTCCAGGTGCGCCCGCTCCCTGCGGCCTTGCCTGGCGGGCTTTTCGCTCGCTGGATGCCGAACAGCGCCACCAAGGAGGACACTAGATGGCCGACTTACTGGCAAGCGCTACCGGTCGTCGTAAGGAGGCGATCTGTCGTGCCCGCCTCTTCACCGGCACCGGCCGTTGGGAGATCAACGGACGCCCCCTCGAGGACTTCTTCCCAAGCGCGACGCACCGCATGATCATCGCCGAGCCCCTCCGTCTCACCGAAACCGAGGGCCGTTACGACATCATCGCCAAGATCGTGGGCGGCGGCACCAGCGGCCAGGCGGGCGCTCTTCGCCACGCGATCACCCGTGCCTTGGTCGAGCTTGACCCCGACCTGCGGCCCGCTCTGAAGAAGGCTGGTTTCCTCACCCGGGATGCTCGCGAGAAGGAGCGCCGCAAGTACGGCCTCAAGAAGGCCCGCAAGGCGCCTCAGTACTCCAAGCGTTAGCTCTGGGCGTGGCGTGAACACCGGCTCCGGGCTGGCCTGAACACTGGCTCCGGCACCGCCGCCGACCACCGCCCCGCTGCTCCAAACCGTTTTGAGTCGCTGCGGCACGGTGGCACGGTCGTCGGCCCCTCCAGCGCAGGACGAGGCTCAAGCCCTCCGCTTGATCTATGAGCTATGAGATACGTCTGATGTCCGAGAACGAGGCTGAGGAAATCATCGGCTGGAAGTATCCGGGTGAGTACGCCTTCTATGACATGGAGCGCGATGTCGAAGACATGGCGGAGCTACGTGCTGCGCACGTGCGTGAAGAGAAGTATCACTCGGTGTTCTCAGGAGATGAACTGATCGGGTTCTTCGAGTTCAGCGTGGCCGAGGATGGGGTCGGGATCGGCCTGGGGCTTCGGCCCGACCTGACCGGGCGGGGGCTGGGGAGCGGTTTCCTCGACGCCGGCCTGGGCTTCGCCAAAGAGCGCTACAGGCCGCTGCGCTTCAAGCTACGTGTGGCCGCTTTCAACAGCCGGGCGATCAAGCTCTACGAGCGAGCGGGCTTCGCGCGAGACACGACGTATGTGCACGATTTCTATGGGACGCCTTACGAATTCCTGGTGATGTCCCGGTCCGCTTGAGCGCGTGAACTGTCGGTGTCGTCTCCGGCCTGCGCACGCAATACGCAGAATTCGTTGCCTTCGGGGTCGGCAAGAACGACCCACGTAACGTCCCCTTGGCCGATGTCGACGCGGGCCGCTCCGATTTGCTCCAGGCGGTCGACCTCGGCGTTCTGGTCACCGGGACGTAGATCAAGATGCAGGCGGTTCTTTACCGCCTTGCGGTCGCGCACCTCGAAGAACGCGAGACGCGGGCCATGTCCTGTCTGTGGGGCAATGACGACCTCGCGCTCGCTGCCGTCGTTCTCAAAGTCTTGATTCGAGTCGTACTCGATCTTGTAGTCCAGCGCCTCGGCCCAGAACCGCGCCAGCCTCTCGGGGTCGTGGGCATCCACCGCGATCCAATCGATGACCAGACCCATCAGACCGACCCCTTCAACATCCGGCGGAGAACCATCTGCAGGACACCTCCGTTGCGGTAGTAGTCCAGCTCGACCGCCGAGTCGATGCGGCACTCGACGGCGAACTCTTTCGACGATCCGTCGTCGCTCCGGGCCGTCACCTTCAGCTCGGCGTGGGGCTCCAGGCCCTCGGCGATGCCCGTGATGTCGAAGGTCTCTTCGCCCGTGAACCCCAGGGACTCCGCGTTCTCGTTGTTGATGAACTGCAGAGGCAGCACGCCCATGCCGACGAGGTTGCTGCGGTGGATGCGCTCGAACGTCTCGGCGATGACCGCTTTGACGCCGAGCAGGTTGGGTCCCTTGGCCGCCCAGTCGCGCGAGCTTCCCGAGCCGTACTCCTTGCCGGCGACCACGATCAGCGGAGTCTCTTCGCTCGAGTACTTCATAGCCGCGTCGTAGATCCTCATCTCTTCACCGTCGGGAAGATGTCTGGTCCAGGCCCCCTCTTTGCCTCCGGCCAACTTGTTGCGGAAGCGGATGCTCGCGAAGGTCCCTCGGACCATGACCTCATGGTTGCCGCGCCGGGAGCCGTAGCTGTTGAACTGCTCGGGCTTCACACCGTTGTCCTGCAGGTACTCGCCTGCGGCGGATGCAGGTGGGATCGCCCCGGCGGGGGAGATGTGGTCGGTGGTGACCGAGTCGGCGACGACCGCCAGCGCCCTCGCGCCGGTGATGTCGGTGACCTCTGCCGGCTCAGCACTGAGGTCTTGGAAGAACGGAGGCTCTTTGACGTAAGTGGACTCCGGGTCCCATTCGTAGAGAGCGCCTTCGGGCGAGGGCAGGTTGCGCCAGTTCTCTTCGCCCTCGAAGACCTTCGAGTACTCCTTGGCGAACATCTCAGAGGTGAGTGACTCGAGCGCGCTCGAGACCTCCTCGGCCGAGGGCCACAGGTCTTTCAGGAAGACGGGACTGCCGTCGGCGTCTTCGCCGATCGGGTCCGTGGTGAGGTCGATGTCGATCGTGCCGGCAAGCGCATAGGCGACGACCAGCGGCGGGGAGCCCAGGTAGCTGGCCTTCACCTGCGGATGGATGCGGCCTTCGAAGTTGCGGTTACCGGACAATACCGAGGCCACGGCCAGGTCGTTGTCGTCGATCGCCTTGGCCACCGGGTCCGGCAAGGGGCCGGAGTTCCCGATGCAGGTCGTGCACCCGTAGCCGACCACGTGGAAGCCAAGAGCCTCGAGATCCGGGATCACTCCCGCCGCCTCCAGGTACTCGGTGACGACCCGGGAACCGGGGGCGAGGCTTGTCTTCACCCACGGCTTGCTGGTGAGCCCGCGTTCGCGCGCTTTCTTGGCCAGAAGCCCCGCGGCCAGCATGACCGTGGGATTCGACGTGTTGGTGCAGCTGGTGATCGCCGCGATCACGACGGACCCGTGCTTGAGGTGTACCTCTTGAGGCCCGTCCCCGGTGCCGGCGGCCCGCTCCGGTTCGGGGGTCTCATCAGTGTCCTTCGATCCGGCGCTGTCACCGCCTTCGTCCATGAAACGTCCGATCTGGATCCGCACGCCGCCGTTGCTGGCCGCTTCGTCGGTGTAGATGTCGGTGAAGCTCCGCCACACGTCGGACAGGGCCGCCCGGTCTTGTGGACGGCGGGGGCCGGCCAGGCAGGGCACCACGGTCGACAGATCCAGCTCCAGCTTCTCGGTGAACTCGGGGTCCGGCGTCTCGTCGGTGCGCCACATCCCCTGGGCCTCGGCGTAGCGACGAACGAGGTCGCTGAGTTTCTCGCTGCGACCGGTCAGCTTCAGATACGCGAGCGTCTGCTCGTCGATCGGGAAGAGCGATGCCGTTGCCCCGAACTCGGGGGACATGTTCGACAAGGTGGCCCGGTCCGAGACCGTGAGCCCGGAGAGGCCCTCGCCGTAAAACTCGACGAATTTCCCCACAACGCCGTGGTTGCGCAGCATCTCGGTGACGGTCAACACCAGATCGGTGGCGGTGACGCCGGTCGGGAGTGAGCCGGTGAAGCGGAAGCCGACCACCTTCGGAGTAACCATCGGCAACGGCTGCCCCAACACAGCGGCCTCCGCCTCGATGCCGCCAACGCCCCAGCCCAGCACGCTGAGGCCGTTGATCATCGGCGTGTGCGAATCGGTTCCGACGAGCGTGTCGGGGATCGCGATCGGCGTGTCGCCCTCGAGAGTGCGAACGACCTGACCCAGGTATTCGAGGTTCACCTGGTGGACGATCCCCATGCCCGGCGGTACGACGCGGAAGCCGTGGAAGGCCTGTTGCGCCCATTTCAGCAGCGAGTACCGCTCGGCGTTGCGTTCGTATTCACGTTCGACGTTGAACTTGAAGGCCCAGCGCGAGGCGAAGGCATCGACCTGGACCGAGTGGTCGACGACGAGGTCCACCGGCACCAGGGGATCGACCTTGGCCGGGTCGCCTCCGGCCCGCTGGATCGCAGACCGCATGGCCGCCAGGTCCACCACCGAAGGGACACCGGTGAAGTCCTGGAGGATGACGCGGGCCGGTGCGAACGAGAACTCCTTGTCCTCGAGCGGCTTCTGGCCCCACATCGCAAGCAGCTGTACGTCTTCTTCGCTGGCGAACTCGGTGCCGGCGGTACGGAGCAGGTTCTCCAAGAAGACCTTCACGGTCATCGGGATCTTCGCGAGGTCGGAGCCGTATCGCTCCTCTAGTACGCCGAGACGGTAGTAGTCGAGCGTGCCGGAGTCGGTATCGAGCCGCGCTCGGGCGCCAAGTACATCTGAGGGAGAGGTCATGCGACCCATCCTAAGGTTGGAGCTCGGGGCACTCCTCTGCGAACTGTGACAACACCTCGGGCGGAGCGCCCTTCAGGTCGTCGCAGTTGAAACCCGCACCGAGGTCGCCTGCGGGCGCAGACGAGCCGGCGGAGCCTGAATCCATCCCGCCCATCCCTCCCATGAACATGGACCCGAACAGCCCGAAGATCTGCTGAGGGTCAACGGCTACGGCGTCCTCGGGAACCTCGATCTCGTCGTCGAACTCTTCGATCTCGGCCAGGAAAGCGAACTCAGCGTCCTCAGGGGCGTCTTCCACGTCGTCGGCGAGCTCAACGAACTGGATCACGTCGAACAGCAGCTGAGTGACGCGCTCGTCGTCAACCCAGACATCCATCACGACGGCCTCATCCGGTACCTCACTGGCGGGCGGAAGCTGGCCGACCGGGATCTGTTGGCTGAGCTCAGAGAAGCTCTCCACGAAGCTCTCGTAGGTGGCTCGGAGGGGGACGGACACCACCAGATGTTCTCCAACATCCTCTTGGCCCTCTGAGGTCACCGTTGCGTTCTCTTTGAAACTGGCCGTGAGGTCGTCGATGAACTGTTGCTGATCGGGGAGCGAGGGCGGTGTCAGCCCCGTCATCTGCCGTGCGGCCTCATCGAGTCCCTCGATCGAGATCCACTCGCCCTCAGCGGCTGGCCGGACGAAGGTGAGACCTTGTGCCTCGGCCTGTTCCACTCCGGCGGCGATCTGGTTCGGATCACCACCGAAGGTCTCCACGAGGCCTTCAACATCGGCGCGGAGGTAAAGGACCTTGTCCACGCCCTTCATCTCGAAGTCGTCCTCGCCGGCCACGTTCACGACCATCTCGAAGGACCCCTCCTCGCCCTGACCCCGGGTCGAAACCGTGATCGAGGAATCGAGGATCTTCTCCGCGTCCTCTTCGGCCAGACCGCTGCCACCACCGTCGGCCTTCGCCAACTGATCGAGCGACTCAGGGTTTGATTGGATCGAAAGTGTGAACGTCAGACCCTCAGACTCCCCTGTGTTCTCCATCGCGGAGATCAAGGCCGCTTTGGGGTCTTCAGACTTCGAGTCCGAACCTTCGGCGCAGGCGCTCAACAGCAGCGCTATCACCGCTACGAGCGCTCCGGTCTTCTTCATGTGGGTTCCTCCCTATCCAAGATCTGCGATCGCAGCGGGTAGTTCCTTGCGGATCCCCGTGTAGAAGGGGATCTCAACCTTCGTGTAGCGACGGGCCTCAGTAGCGCGTAGACGCCGGATCAGCTCGACGATCCGCTCCGGCCCGTCGGCTTCGAAGCACAGCACCCATTCGTAGTCACCCAGTCCGAAAGCGCTGGTGGTGTTGGCGAGCACGTCGGGGAACTCGCGCCCAGCCTCACCGTGCTCACGCAGGATGCGGCCCCGTTCCTTCGGGTCCAACAGGTACCACTCCGGGGTCCTCACGAAGGGATAGACCGTCATGTACTTCTTGGGCGCTTCTCCCTTGACGAACGCGGGCTGGTGGTCGCGGGCGAACTCGGCCGGCTGAACCACGCCGAGGAAGGCCTCGACGGGCTGTAAGCGACGTCCCAGCTGCGTGCGCCGGAGCTCGACCAGGAGGTCTTGGATTCGATCGACGGAGGACGACGTGAACCAGAACATGAGGTCGGCGGTGGCACTGAAGCCGGTCGTGGAGTAGGTCCCACGCACATGGACGTTGTCGGACGCCTTGTTGAAAAGCTCCTCGACCTCGGCCGAGAGCTCGGTGGTGTCGAGGCGGCTGCCGTCGGCGGGTGTCGATCTGAACACGGGATAACTGGCGAATACGAGGTCGTCGGACAAGCTGTTCCTTTCTGTCGCCCCCGGCAGGCGAGCCTAACCTCGCAGCGCCTGGACGACCGCCGCAGCGGCCCGCTCGGCCTGGGCGATGCAATCCGGGATGCCCGAGCCTCTGAGGCTGGCTCCGGCCAGTCGCAGGCAGGGAGTTGCGGCCAATTCCTTCTCGATGCGTTTCACCCGGTCGAGGTGGCCGACGACGTAGCGCGGCAGTCCCGAGTCCCAACGTGTCACCTTGGTCGCAGAGGGGGCCGCGCCCAGGGTGGTGACCCTGGTGAGCTCCTCGGTGACGACGCCCGCGAGGTCGCGGTCGCTGAGCTCCAAGGCTGCATCGCGCGCGCCGCGGCCGACGAAGCACCGGATCGTGATGCGGCCGTCCTCGGCGGCCAGATGCGGCCACTTGTTCGAGAACCAGGTGCAACCCGAGATCGCCATCCGTTCGCTACTGGGGATCAGAACGCCGCTGCCCCCCGCGGGCAGACGAACGGAGTCCTGCGGGAACAAGAGGTTCACGACCGCCGAGGAAGCGTGTTCGATGCGCTCGAGTTCCTCGGCAGCTCCGCGAGACAGCGCGCGCAGCATCGCTGCGGCGGCATGTGAAGGCGCGGTCACGATCGCGGCATCGGCTTCGATGACTTCGTTCGAAGTGCGCACGGCGAAGGCTTCGCCGGCGGTCTCGATCGCATCGACGAGGGTGTCGCGGCGCACGTCCACCCCTAGCATCGCGTCCTCCAGGGCCTCCACCAGACGATGCATCCCCTCACGGGGCGCGAAGAACCGGGGCCGAACCCCCCCGCCTACTTTTCTCGCGCTCGCCAGGCCGCGGATCAGACTGCGGTGCGAACGCGCGGCCGCGTCGACGGGTGGGATCGCCGCGGCAAGGCTCATCTCGTCAACGTCGCCGGCGCGGGTTCCCGCCAGGAGCGGATCGACCAGTCGTTCCAGCACCTGTGGACCCAGGCGCGCACGGGTAAAGGCTCCTACCGACACGTCGGGACCGGACAACGGACGCGGATTAAGAAGCTCCGCTGCGGCCCTCAGCCTTTCCGACGGGGAGAGGACGCGCGCTGTGGCCAACGAGCGGAGCGAGGCGGGGAAGCCCAACACCGTGCCGGAGGGAAGAGGCCGCAACTCGCCCGCGCGGAACAGCCACCCTCCGAAGTCGTGAGGTTCGACCAGCTCGCCCGCTAATCCGATGTCGCGACACAGACGCAGGGGCCGGTCGTCGCGAGGTAGGAAAGAGTCGGGCCCGAGCTCGACCCGCGCTCCGTCCAGCGTGACTGTGTTGACCTTGCCCCCGACTCCTTTGCGCGCCTCGAGCAAGGTGACATCGAGCCCCGGTTCCTGCGAGAGGCGGAAGGCGGCGACCAAGCCGGTCACG
>Ga0208612_1000588_pt1 | contig 15543 bp, 17 predicted proteins | sample AntDryMetagUQ889_FD_188089 | JGI IMG/M metagenome (GOLD analysis project Ga0208612, IMG submission 188089) | Polar desert microbial communities from Antarctic Dry Valleys - UQ889 (SPAdes) | ecosystem: Environmental > Terrestrial > Soil > Desert | place: Antarctic Dry Valleys | collected 2008-12-31 | reverse complement strand
CGCCCCTCAGTCGGTCCACCAGTTCTGGATCACCTCACCGTCGCCCTCGTGTCGCGGGCCGAAGGCGAGCAACTCCATCCCGTTCGGTCCCGCCTCGAAAGCCCTCGTCACTCCAGGCTCTACCCGGAGCGCGTCGAGCCTGTCGATGTCGATGATCTCGTCGTCGAGCTTGACCCGGCCGGAGCCGGCGATCACGACGTAGACCTCCTCCGCGCTCTCATGCCGGTGCGCGAATGGCGGGCGCTTGCCGGGATGAAGGCGCTGGTGACTTACCCCTGTGTGCTCGGTGTCGAGCTCGTCGTTGGCGAAGCGGCCCTCCTGAAAATCGCCGAGCCCGAACTCGGCAGCTGAGTCCTTGACTTGGTTCAGGTTCTTGAGCGTGTAGGGACCGGCCATTCGGCCTCCTCCTCGTCGTTGGCGTGCGGCTCAGAGTGTGACGAGAACCCGCGAATGCGATACTTCGGCTCCGACACGGGAGCGGCAGAGGACAGCATGGAAGCGGCGCCGATGAACGCGCGGCCTCGCTTGGCGATCCCACGCCTTCGGCTACTGGCACCTGCTGATCAAGCTCGGCGTCGTCGCCGCCGCGAGCGCCCTGAAGGAGACGACCGCCCATCCCTTCGACACGTTGCCGCAGGCGAAGGCGATCGCGCTCGGCGGCGGAGTCGCGATCTTCCTGCTCGGCGAGGCGCTCTTCCGAGGAACGCTGTCGATGGGCGCGGTCGGCATCCGCAGCCTCACCGCCCTCCTGGCGCTGGCGACGATCGCGATCGGGCTCGGCCTGTCCGCAGCGGCCCAGCTCGTGGTCCTGATCTTGCTCCTCGTCGGGATGCTGTACATCGCGCAGAGCGGGCCGCGGGGCTTCGCGGCACGCGACCGACTCGCCTCTGGCTGAACGAGGAGCCCCGCTGCGATCGCCTCTCAGCCAACGTATGGGCGCGTGACGGAAGTCATGATGCTGCCCCCGCGGGCGTTTACGCGGCGCCCGCGTGGGCCCCGGTCGAGCAGAAGCGGAGGACCCGGTGCCAGAGCGTCTCCGCATTTTCCGCGTCGTACTCGTCGGGCAGCGAGGCGTCGGTGAAAAGGTGCCCCTCGCCCGGGTAGTCGAAGGCCTCCAGCCGGGCCCCGGCGGAGCGGACCGCATCGGCGACCGCGTCGATCCACTCCTGCCGGCGAAAGGGATCGCGGAGGGCGTAGTGGATCTGGGCGGGCACCCCGGCCGGCCACTCGGAGGCGCCGAGCATGTCCAGGGGCAGCGCGCCGGAGAGCATGAGCACGCCGACGATCCGGCCGCTGCGTAGCCACGTACTCGGCCATCCCACCGCCGTTTGAGAACCCGGCGGCGACGAAGCCGTCGCGGAGATGCTCGACGGCAGCGACGGCGCGATCCATGAGGACGGGATAGCCGATGGTCTCTGCGTGGGCGGAGGCCTCGTCGTAGTCGTCGAAGACTCGGCCGCCGTACTGGTCGACGACCTCGACCTCGTGCCCAGCCGCGCGCAAGCGCTCGGCGGCGTCGATTACCCCGGGGCGCACGCCGAGCACGGAATGGAACAGGGCGATCTGGGTCATCGGAGTCTCCTCACGTCGGGGGATGTACGCCCGCAATGGCGTGAGCGGACCCGGGCACGCGAAGCGCTGCGCGTCCTCATCGTCTACACGATCGGATCGCGGCCGTCGCCGTGCGGGCGCCGCTCATGCCCGGCGACGGCCCGAGCCGCCGTCTGACGAGCTCGCTGCGAGCTTCGACAGTGGCCTGCGCGTGATCAGTCCACTCCGAACAGCGCAGCGATGGGCGCAACCTCATCGGGGGCGCTCGGCTTGGCGCTCACGTGGAGGACCGGGTGGTGCCCTTCCTGGCTCACTTCCCAAGCGACGAACCCACAGCACTGCCGCTCGGCGGCGGCGAGCGCTTCGAGCTCGTCGCGGACCCCCGGCTCAGGTTGATAGCGGACCTCCAGCCGGTGACCGCTGCGTCGAGCACTGGGCTGGCCCATCTCTGCGAGAGCCTGCCACCGCCGCATGCGCGCCGGCCCGTCGTCTGGGCCCAACGTGCAGGCGAGTGGCGGCTCGGCGGGCGCGGCGTCGCCAGGAGGGTCCACGCCGACATCATCTCAAAGGTGGCGCGGCCCGAGCCGGACGGCACCCCAGCTGCCTCGTCAGGATGGTGGCCGTGTCCGAGCCGCCGCTTCGCGCGCCTTGCTCTTCCGCCGGCGTGTGTCCGGGCTGCCGCGCGGTACTGTCGGTCGAGGATGGACCGACGCATCCGTACATACGCGCCTCGCCGGCGTGCTGGGCGCGTTACGGGGAAGTTCTGGCGCGCGAGTTCGGCGACCCGGACTACTTCGCGCTGCATCAGCTCACGGTCGATGCCTATGCCGTGCAGCACCCCGGCGTGGCGGAGCGACGCGCGATCCAGTCAGTCGGCCTGCACCTGATGACCCTCTGCATGGTCATCGAGGACGGCGCCGACCCGCGCGAGGGTCCGAAGCTCCACAGGCGGATGGTCAGGCGCCCGGCGTTCGAGTGGCTCGACCCGCCGCCCATGGACGACCGCTTGACGGTCGCGGCCATTCTGCCGGCGCAGAGCCCATCGGAGCACGAGCGGCTCGTGCGCGCCTGGGCCCGAGACGTGTGGGAGGCGTGGACACCTCATCACGAGACCGTGCGCCGCTGGGTCCGTCACAGCCTCGCTTAGGCCCGCTGAGCTGTTACGGGCGAGGACGAGTTTCCCGCGCTTGGCTATCGAGAGAGGCGCGGGACCGCATCGACGCGGTGATCGAGCGCCCTGCGCCCGCCGGGCCGGATGATCGACCGGCAAGGCTACGCGCCGGCCGTCGCCCGTCCGAACCGCCCTGCCAGCTCGCGGAAGCGCTCGACGAGCTCGGGCGGCTCGTGCACCTCGAGGTCGACCCCGAGCATGACGATGCGGATCGCCAGCCAGTCGAGCGAGTCGTCGGCGGTGCGGTACTCGCAGCGCTGGGCGTCCAGGGATTGCACGTCGCCCCAGAGGTAAGGCGACCGGACCTGCTCTGCGGGCGCGAACAGGGTCACCCTCGCCTGATAGCGCGAGGGCGCACCGGAGAGGTTGGCCTCGACGTAGGCGGCGGCGTCGGCCATCGGCAGCTCGCGCGGCTCGAAGCGTGAGGCGGCCGGCGACGGGCGCTCGAGGCGGTCGACGCGGAAGGTGCGCCAGTCGCGGCGCTCGCAGTCCCACGCCACGAGGTACCAGCGCGAACCGCGGTTGACCAGGCTCAGCGGCTCGACGTGACGGCGGCTGCGCGTGCCGTCGCGGCTCGCGTAGGAGAAGTCCACGCGCTCGCAGTCGCGGCAGGCGGCGGCGATCACGCTCAGCGCCTCGGGGTCGACCGTAGGGCCGGTCGCAGCGAGGGTCGCCGTGGCGGACTTGAGGGCGTTGACGCGCCGGCGCAGGCGGGACGGGAGGACCTGCTCGAGCTTCACGAGGGCTCGTACGGACGTCTCCTCGATGCCCGTCACCGAAGCGCCGGCAGCGGTGCGCAGGCCCACGGCGATCGCGACGGCCTCGTCGTCGTCGAGCAGGAGCGGCGGCATGGCGGTCCCGGCGTGCAGGCGATACCCGCCGCCCTCGCCGGTGAGCGCGTCGACCGGATAGCCGAGCTCGCGCAGGCGGTCGATGTCGCGTCGGATGGTCCGCCCCGACACGTCGAGGCGCCCGGCGAGCTCGCCGCCCGGCCAGGCGCGGCGGCCCTGCAGCAGGGTGAGGAGCGCGAGCAGCCGGGATGAGGGGCCATTCATCGGTCGGACAACTCTGGCAGCAATTGCGGACAGGAACTGACCTAGAGGCCCGATACGGTGCTCCCATGACCACGACCACGACCACGGCCACGGAGGTTCCCTTGACGGTCCCAGCGACCGGGCCGCTTGCCGCCCCGGGGGCCTACGGCGGCGAGCCGGCCATCAGCGTGAGCGGCCTGGTGAAGTCCTTCGGCGAGGTGCGCGCCCTCGACGGCGTCGACCTCGCGGCAGCGCCAGGGACGGTGCTCGGGCTGCTCGGCCCGAACGGCGCGGGCAAGACGACCGCGGTCCGGGTGCTCACCACGCTGCTCGAGCCCGACGCGGGCACGGTGCGCGTCGCGGGCTTGGACGTCGTGCATGACGCCAAGGAGCTGCGCACGAGGATCGGCCTCGCCGGCCAGTACGCGGCGGTCGACGAGAACCTCACGGGTCTGAAGAACCTCGTCATGGTCGGCCGGCTCTACGGGGAGCGCCGCGCCGTCGCCCGCCGACGCGCCGTCGAGCTGCTGGAGGCCTTCGACCTCATGGACGCCGCGAATCGTCCCGCGAAGACCTACTCGGGCGGCATGCGTCGCCGGCTGGATCTCGCCGCCGCCCTGGTGGCCAAGCCGCCCTTGCTCTTCCTCGACGAGCCGACCACCGGGCTCGACCCCCGTAGCCGGCTGGGGGTGTGGGAGACGATCGAGACCCTCGTGGCCGACGGCACGACGGTCCTGCTGACCACCCAGTACCTCGACGAGGCCGACCGACTGGCCGACTCGATCGCCGTGATCGACCGCGGGCGGGTGATCGCCGAGGGCACCTCCGACGTGCTCAAGGACCGCGTCGGCGGCGAGCGCCTCGAGGTGCTGGTGGCCGATGCCGGCGCGGTGCAGTCGGCGGCGGACGCGCTCAAGCCGATGTCCGAGGAGCCACCCGTAACTAGTGGGGCCACGCTGAGCCTCGCCGTGCGCGGGCGCGAGGGGACGATCGTCGAGGCGGTGCGCCGGCTCGATCAGGCGGGCGTGGCGGTCAAGGACCTCGGACTGCGCCGGCCGACGTTGGACGACGTGTTCCTGTCGCTCACCGGCCACGTGGCCGAGGCGACCGACGACGCGGAGGAGACGGCATGAGGCGCCTCGTAACGGACACCCTGGTGATCGCCGAGCGCAATCTCGAGCGCCTGCGCACCGCCCCCGACCTGCTGCTTGCCTTCACGGTGCAGCCGGTGATGTTCCTGCTGCTGTTCGCCTTCGTGTTCGGCGGCGCGATCGAGACGCCAGGATTCAACTACGTCGACTTCCTCATCCCCGGGATCATCGTGCAGAACATCGCCTTTGGCGGGTTCGTCACCGCGCTGGGGCTCAACGAGGACCTCTCCAAGGGGCTCATCGACCGCTTCCGCACCCTGCCCATGGCTCGCCCGGCGGTGCTGGCCGGGCGGACGCTCGCCGACGTGGCGACCAACCTGCTCTCGCTGTTCATCCTCTTGGCCACCGCCCTGATCATCGGCTTCTCGTTCGACGCGAGCGTCGGGGAGATCGTCGCCGGCATCGGCCTGATGGTGCTCTTCGGCTACGCGTTCTCGTGGGTCTTCGCGCTGCTGGGGCTGCTCGTGTCCTCGGCCGAGGCGGCCAACTCGCTGGGCTTCATCGCCGTGTTTCCGCTCACGTTCATCTCGTCGGCCTTCGTTCCCGTGGAGTCGATGCCCGGCCCGATCCAGTGGTTCGCCGAGATCAACCCGTTCACAATCGTCGTCGACGCGCTGCGGGCGCTCTGGCTCGGCGCGCCGGCCGGCAACTCGGTCTGGGCTGCGGTCGTATGGTCGCTCGTGATCCTCGCGGTCTTCGCGCCACTGGCGGTGCGGCGCTACCGCCGCGCCACGGCGAGGTAGTCGCCGGGCGCAAGCGCCAATCGAGCGCCATTCCCCGGCCACCGTTGCGAGACGGAACCACACCACCGAAAGGAAGGGACGATGCTCGACCACCTCGGCCTCGACGTCACCGACTACGACCGCAGCAAGGCCTTCTACGAACGGGCGCTCGCGCCCCTGGGGATCGGCCTCGTGATGGAGCCCGTCCACGGCATCGGCGGCTTCGGCGAGAGCGGAAAGCCGTACTTCTGGATCGGTCGCCGCGACCGCCCGCCGCATACGGGCGTCCACGTGGCGTTCGTCGCCTCGTCGCGCGAGCAGGTCGACGCCTTCCACGCTGCGGCGCTCGCGGCCGGTGCGAGCGACAACGGCGGTCCGGGCGTGCGCGAGATCTACCACCCCGACTACTACGGCGCCTTCGTGCTCGACCCCGACGGCAACAACGTCGAGGCGGTCTGTCACACGCCGGGCTGATCCCGACTCGTGCGCGGGCGCGCTGCTCATCGCGGCGACCCACCACTCGCGGATAGGTCAATCCAAGATCACGTTCCCGCGCGTTCGTGTGGCGCGGGAGCCCAGAGGCGCTTTTCGCCCCAGTAGTCGGCGTACGGGTTGCGGTTGTAGTCGGAGATCGCGGCGTACCCGGCAGACCCGTAGAGCGTGCGTGCGTGGGGCTGACGAGCTCCTGTGTCGAGCCGAGCGCGTCGATAGCCGAGCCGTTTCGCCTCTTCCTCGAGAGCACTGAGAAGCGAGCGCCCGAGGCCCCGACTCCGCGCCTCGGGGACGACGTACATGCGCTTGATCTCTGCGGTCTCGTCGGCGAGGCGCTTGAGGCCGCCACAGCCGACGGGCCGGCCGTCCTCGTAGGCGACGAGGAAGGCGCCTTCCGGCGGACCCATCTCGGCGGCCGTGGCCGAGGGCGTCTCGCCCCTGGGGTTGCCGTAGATCCTCTCGTACTCCGCAAGGGTCGCCACGATCAGCGAGCGTGCGGGCTCTCGATCGGCCCAGACGGGGCGGAACTCGACGATCACCTTAGTCGACACCGTACCCGCCGTGACACCGGTTTGGAGAGGCGCCTGGGGAACCGTCGACGCCATGGAGCGTGCCGACGCGCCGCTACTCACGGACGAGTCAACGATCGCGAGGTTCTGCTCCATGTTTCAGGGCGCGGCTCAAGCCGAGAAGTCGGGAATCGCGCCGTGCGCGCTCGCCGCGCGACCCTTCGGCTCCTCCCAGTCCTCCTGCCGGCCGAGCGCGGTGAGATCGAGGAAGTAGTAGGAGCCGCCGGTCATCTCTGCGCCGCGGGCAAAGTTCGAGTACGTGTGGAAGACCCTCTCGCCGTCGCGCAGGAAGTAGCTCGTGCCCGGCATCTCGAAGGGCTGCTCGGCCTCGACGAACATCGTCGTGCCCGCCTGCGCGTGCTCGGCCGCCCCTCGGTAGTTGTACTCGACCGGAGCGACCGATTCGTCCATGGTGACGTGAAAGTCGTAGTTGAAGTCGCTGCCGTGCGAGGAGTACCAGGGGAACCTCCAGCCCTTGCGCACCTTGTAGCGCTCGATCTTCTCGAGCGGCGCGCGCGAGACCTCGACCAAGGAGGTCTCACGGGCGTGCAGATGCTCGAGCAGCCCGTCGGAGATCTCGTCGGCCCCGGCCGAGCAGCTCGAACAGCCGTCCTCCCAGCTCGGGTCGAACATGAAGTGCCCGACGATGAGCTGGCGGCGTCCGCCGAACAGGTCGAGCAGGCTGGCCTCGCCGTCTGGGCCCGCAAAGACGTAGTCCTTGTGGATCTCGACCATGGGGAGCCGGCGGCGCTCGGCGTTCAGCGCGTCTCGCCGCCGCGTGAGCTCCTTCTCCTCGGCCAGAAGCCGCTTGCGGGCGACCAGCCACTCGTCTCGTGTCACGACGTGGGGAAGGCTCATGCCGACCTCCTCGAATTGCCTGCGTTTGGTCTGTCCATGTGTGGACCGCGTGGCGAGGTGGAACTCATCGGTCCGCGGTTCGGTCGGTTCGCCTCTTCTGCCGCTCCCGCCTACGCCGGCACGGCCTCCGGCAGTCCAAAGCGCCGAAAGACCTCGGCACTCATCAGCTCCGGCGCCTCCCCGAAGCGGCGGGTGACCCAGGGGGCCAGGAACCCGGTGACCGCTTCGATCTGCGCGCCGCGGAGGGTGAGGACGTCGAGGACGGCCGCGTCGTAGCGACCCGTGTCCTCGTTCCACATGTAGCACCCGACGGCCAGCTGACCGTTCGCGCGCGTCGGGACGTGGCGCCACCGCTCGCGGAGCGGATAGTCGGTCAGGAAGGCGGCGACCGCCTCGGGGCCGCGGAACCAACCCGTCACCGGCGGCATCGACCAGGCGGCGTCCTCGGTCAACATGCCCACGAGCGCGTCGACGTCGCCGTCCTGGAGCGCTTGGGTGTAGCCCTCGACGAGCTCGCGCACGCGCACGTCGTCGAGTGCCCGCAGGGTGGCCTGCTGGCTCTGCTCGGGAAGCCGCTCGTCGATCGTCTTGCGGGCGCGCTGGAGCGCGCTGTTCACGGACGCGACGCTGATCTCCAGCGACTCCGCGACCTCGGCCGCCGAGAATCCGAGAACCTCGCGCAGGATCAGCGCGGCACGCTGGTTGGGCGGGAGGTGCTGGAGCGCGGCGATGAACGCCAGCTCGAGGCTCTCGCGCTGCTCGTAGCGCGCCTCCGGCCCCGCGAACCCATCCTCGGTGCCCAGCATCTCGTCCGGATACGGCTCCACCCACACCGACTCGACGAGCGGCTCGCCCGGGCTGTCGTGCGGGTCCGCGCTCGGCCCGTAGTCGCTCGGCAGTATCCGCTTGGGCCGCCGCGCGATCTCGTCGAGGCACGTATTGGTGGCGATCTTGTAGAGCCAGGAGCGAAGCGCACTCTGGCGCTCGAACCTCGGCAGTCCGCGCCAGGCGCGCACCAGCGCTTCCTGGAGAGCGTCCTCGGCGTCGTGGACCGAGCCCAGCATCCGGTAGCAGTGCGCGTGGAGCTCCCCGCGATGGGGTTCGACGAGGGGGCGGTAGGCGTCCTCGTCGCCCCGACGGGCCGCCTCGAAGAGCTGTTGCTCTGGAGTGGCCGTGCTCATCCAGGACAGACTAGACCGACGGAGCGAGGAGGCGCCTTCGCCCAGCCCGACGGCCCCGAGACCGCCTTCGGGCAGCCGAGGGAGCACCACCACTGAGTTCGGCCGCGCGCGGCCGTCTTAGCAGCATGATCATTCAGAGCGACACCGGTCCGGCTGACCACGCCCAGTGAAGCGACACCCAGACAGGGCGCCGGCTCCCGGCGCTCGCTGAAGAGCACGAGGAGACGGAATGACGACCATGACCAAGGCGGAGACGACCGCGCAGACCTATCGCGTGTTCATCAAGGCCGCGCCCGAGGCGATCTGGGACGCGCTCACGAAGGCCGAGTGGGCCGAGCGGTACGGCTATGGCGGCCGCATCGAGTACGACCTGCGACCGGGTACGAGATCGAGGCGGCCCAGAGTGGCGTCACAACGATCACGGTCATCCACGACGTGGAGGGCGCGCCGGGCACCGCGGCGATGGTCGCCGGCGCGATCGAGGGCACCGGGGGCGGCTGGAGCTTCGTGCTGAGCGATCTCAAGACGCTGCTCGAGACCGGCAGGTCGCTCGAGGGCTTCGAGGAGCTGCTTCTCCCGCTGACGTGCGGCGCGGGCACCATGTGGGCCGTCGTCTGCGCCTGGACGTCGTCGCGACTGGCGGCACCGCCGCGGGTCCACGACCGAAACGAGAGGAGAGCGAGATGAGTCTTCCGCAGGTGGTGCCACCGGCCGAGTGGCAGATCGCCCGCGACACGCTGCTCGCCAAGGAGAAGGAGGCCACGCGGGCCCGCGACGCTGGCCGCGGAGCGCCGCCGGCTGCCGATGGTGCGAATCGACAAGGACTACCGCTTCGAGGGTCCGGAGGCGAGGCGACCCTGGTCGACCTGTTCGACGAACGCCGCCAGTTGATCGTCTACCACTTCATGTTCGAGCCCCGCGAGACCCAGCCCTGCGGGGGTTGCTCGATGTTCACGGACAACATCGGCCACCTGGCCCACCTGCACGCCCGCGACACGTCACTGGTCCCGGCGTCCCGGGCGCCGCAGGCGGAGATCGCGCCGTTCAGGGAGCGCATGGCCTGGACGGTGCCGTGGTTCTCCGCAGCCGGTAGCGACTTCAACGACGATCTCGGGCTCTCGATCGGCTTCGGCCTCAGCGTCTTCCTCCGCGACGGCGACAGCGTCTTTCGCACCTACTTCACGGACGGTCGCGGCGTCGAGGCGCTCGGCAGCATCTGGACGTTCCTCGACCTGACCGCCTTGGGACGGCAGGAGGAGTGGGAGGACTCTCGCCCGAAGGGTGGTCGCACTCGCCGCCGTACCGTTGGTGGCGCCTGCACGACGAGTACGAGGACGCCGCCGGAGCCGCCGGCTGACGCCCGAGCACCCTTCCAGAGGCGAATCAGCCCACCGCCCGCAATACCGATCGAAAGGACGTCAACAGGTGCCCGAGGCAACGTCGTACACGCTGCTCAAGCTCACCGACGCCGAGGACATGGCCCCCGGCTTCGGCATCCGGCACATCGAGGCTCGGTTCCCCAACGCCGACCTCGACACCGAGCAGACCGGCCTCAGCTACCAGAAGCTGGCCGCCGGCGCGCGCCACCCGTTCGGCCATCGCCACAAGAACGCCGAGGAGGTCTACGTCGTGCTCTCGGGATCCGGCCGGGTGAAGCTCGACGACGAGATCGTCGAGATCGACAAGCTCGACGCGATCCGGGTCGCTCCGGGAGTGACCCGCGCCTTCGAGGGCGGCGACGGTGGACTGGAGCTGCTCGCCTTCGGCCCCCGCCACGAGGGCGACGGCGAAGTGGTCCAGGACTGGTGGACCGACTAGCCGGAGCGGGGGCGCTCATGGACCGCGCCGGCGGCGGCACGCCCCTCCGCGGCCAGGCCCCACGAAGCCCGTCGAGGTCGGAGCGAACGGGCCGAGCACGCCCGGCCCGGTAGGCGGAATGATCCTCAAGGTCGCCTGATCGGAAGCTCGCCCTCGCCGTCTATGGGAGCGCGGGGAATATCTATGCATGCCGACCTCGTGTTTCGGGTAACTTAGTGGCAATACGCACATCTTCGCCGAAGGAGGAGAAGGCCAATGTCCAGCCCCGTCAACGTGCTCGTCGTCGCCAACCGCACCGCCGCCGAGCCGGCGCTGCTGGCCGCGGTCGGCGAGCGCGCCGATCGCGGACCGGCGCGCTTCCATCTCGTCGTGCCGGCGAGCCCGCACGGGATGCACCGCGTCGTCGATCCGGACGTCGAGGGTCACGAGGAGGCGGCGGCCCGGCTCGAGGAGGCGCTTCCGCTACTCGAGGATGCGGCCGGTTCCGAGGTCACCGGAGAGGTCGGCACAGCCGACCCGCTCGCGGCGATCATGGACGCGCTCCACCACCACGGCTTCGACGAGATCATCCTCTCGACGCTGCCGCGCCGCTTCTCCCGCTGGCTGGGGGTGGACCTGCCGAGCAAGGCGCGCGCGCTCGGGCTCCCGATCACGCACGTCGAGGTGCCGGATGTTGCGGTTAGCCCGGAGGCGGCGCTCGACGCCCAGTGAGCGAGTCGGGCGACGGCCGCGCCCACACCCCCTCGGCGGCGGCGGGCGCCTGCCTAACCTTGGTCGGATGAAGTTTTGATGGTTGGATCGAAGCCTGCTTGGCTTCTACGGGTGAGTGGTGTAACGTGCCGCCTCCGATGGGCGCCGGCGTCCCCGACTCTTCGACCGTACCGCGCGCCGAGGCGTCGCCTGGTGACGGGGACCGCGCGGATGCGCCGAGCGTCGTGGCGGCGCTCGAGCCGACGATCGCAGCGACTGTCCGCGCTGCCGCGCTCGCATGCCGGCCGTGGGTGGGCCGCGGCGACAAGAATGCGGCCGACGCCGCCGCGACGAGCGCCATGCGCACATGCTTGGGCGCGGCCCCGGGGACAGGGATCGTCGTCATCGGGGAGGGCGAGAAGGACGACGCGCCGATGCTCTACAACGGCGAGCAGGTCGGGGACGGGGCCGGCCCCGAGTTCGAGATCGCGGTCGACCCGCTCGAGTGCACCGACAATTGCGCGGACGGGCTGCCCGGTGCACTCGCCACGATCGCCGTCGCCGGCTCCGGCGCACTGTGGTCGCCCGGGCCCGCCTTCTACATGGACAAGCTCGTGGTGGGCCCGGCCGCTCGCGACGCGATCGACATTCGCGACGAGCCCGAGGCGAACCTGGAGCGGATAGCGGCGGCGCTGCACCGTACCGTCGATGAGCTGCGAGTGATCATCCTCGACAAGTCGCGCCACGAGGAGCTGATCGCACGCGTGCGTGGGGCCGGCGCAGCGGTCTCGACTCCCTCGGCGGGAGACGTCGCCGGCGCGCTCGCGGCGCTGCTGCCAGACGGCGGTGCCGACGTCCTGATGGGGATCGGGGGAACGCCGGAGGGAGTGCTGACCGCCTGCGCCGTCCGCGCGCTCGGCGGCGGGATGCAGGGCCGCCTCGCGCCCGAGGGCGCGGACGAGAAGCGCGCGCTCGCCGAGGCGGGCGCCGACCTGGAGCAGGTGCTCGAGCTCGACGACCTGGCCCTCGGCGAGACCCTGTTCGCGGCGAGCGGGATAAGCGGCGGTGCACTGCTGCGCGCACCGTGGGAGTCCGCGGGCGCGACGCACACCGAGTCGATCCTCGTGACGGCCGGGACTGTGCGGCGCGTGGTTGAGTACGCGGTCGAGGACCGGACGCCCGGTGCGACCGATCATGGATAAGCGCCGGACGAGCGGACAGGAGAGCGGCTGCACCGGCGCACGGCGCGGCGAGTACTCGCCGCGGACGGAGCGGGAGCTCGTCGCCACCTCCTGATCCCGACGCGGCGTCAGGATCGGCGGCGTCCGCCGTCGGCTCGGGCCCGCCGCCCGGCCGTGCGCGGCAGATCGACGTTGCGTTCACGCCCGACGATGTTCGTCCCGCGGAGCTGGCCGTCGTGGTCGACGTACTGCGGGCGACCTCGACGATCGTCCGGGCACTCGCCGTCGGCTACCGCCGCGTCCTCTGCGTCGAGACCATCGAGCGGGCGCTTGCCCTGCGCACGTCAGACCGGGTGCTCGCCGGGGAGCGTGGGGGCCTGCCGCCGCCCGAGTTCGACTTCGGCAACTCACCCGCGGCGATCGAGGCTCGGGGCGCCGAGGAGCTCGTGCTCGCGACGACCAACGGCTCACCGACGATCGTGCGCGCCGCCGCGGTTGCTGACACCGTGCTGATCGGCGCCCTGATCAACCTCGACGCGGTGCTGGAGCGAGTCGCCGAAGGGGAAGGAGACGTGCTGATCGTGTGCTCGGGGACCGACGGCCGCTTCGCGCTCGAGGACGGCTACGTGGCCGGCCGCCTGTCCGCGGCGCTGGCCGGCGAACGCTCGGACGCCGCGCTCGCCGCCGAGTGCGTTGCGCGGGCCCCCGGCTCGGCGCTCGAGACGCTGAGCGCGAGCGCCGACGCCAGGGCGCTCGACGGCGTCGGGCTCGCCGCGGACGTCGAGTGGTGTGCCCGCGAGTCGGTGGAGGACGTCGTGCCGCAGGTCGAGACGGTGCACCAGGGAGTCGCGACGGTCGTCCGGGCTTCATAGGCAGCGCACGATTGATGGACGGGAGACTTGCCTTGCTTTCTTTGGGTTCGTGGGCTAGCTTGCGGGAGGTGAGGGCCGGATTTACCACCGATCCGGCCGTACGGCGCTACGGCCACCACGCCAGCCTCGCGAGCGAGAGCCACCCATCCCGCGCGGGCGGTGATGCCTGATGAGCCTCGAGAGCTCTCGTCCGATCGTCCTCGGCGTCGTCGGCGACTCGGCAGCAGGAAAGACGACGATCACCCGCGGGCTGGTGCGGATCCTCGGAGAGGACAACGTCAACCACATCGCCACCGACGACTATCACCGCTACGACCGCCAGCAGCGTGCCGAGCGCGGGATCACGCCGCTCCATCCGGATTGCAACTACCTCGACGTCATGACCCACGATCTCGTCCACGTCCGCAACGGCGAGCCCATCCTGAAGCCGGTCTATCAGCACTCGGACGGGACCTTCGGCGCGCCGGAGTACGTCGCACCGAAGCGCTTCGCAGTGATCGAGGGGCTGCTCGGCTACCACACCCAGGCGCTGCGCGACTGCTACGACGTCCGCGTCTACCTCGCACCCCCGGAAGACGTGCGGCGCAAGTGGAAGGTCAGGCGCGACTGCTCGCGGCGCGGCTATACGACCGACCAGGTGCTCGAGGAGCTAGACCGGCGCGAGCCCGATTCCGCGGAGTTCATCCGCCCGCAGGAGCGCAGGGCCGACCTGGTTATCTCGTTCATGCCCTCCGAGGGGGGGGACTCCCAGATGCTCGACGCGGAGCTGGTGTTGCGCGAGGGGCTGCCGCATCCCGATCTGTTGCCGATCACCGGCAACGGAGAGCGGGGAATTACGGTGACCGAGCGGCGTGACGAGCGCTCCCTATGGATCCCGGGCGACATCGACGGCGAGCGTGCGGAGAAGATCGAGGCGATGGTCTGGGAGATGATGCACTTCGCGACTCACCTGCGGACCGAGCGGCTCGGTGAGTTCACGGTCGGCACCGACCTGCGCCGCTCGAACTCGCTGGCGATCGTGCAGGTGCTGATCCTGTACCACCTCGTGACCGCCAAGGCCTCCGTCGCGCTCGGTGGGGATGGAGCGAGGGGAACGAACGGGCCCGGCGAGGCGTCACCCATCGCCTCTACGCGCGCTTCCTAAGGCGTACGCACCGACCCGGTCTGGCCCGAGCGGGGGCCTAGGCCACGGCCGGCTCCCGGGCGGCCCGCTGAGCCAGGTTCCGCACCTGCTGGGCGATCGCCGCGGCATCGATGCCGGCTGCCGCCAGCATGTCCTCGGTGGGTCCCGAGCCCGGCATCTCGCGCACCGCAAGCTTGACGACGCGGGGGCTCTCGTCGGTGTCGGCGAAGGCATCGAGCACCGCGTCGCCCAGGCCGCCCTCGGCCCAGTGGTCCTCGACCGTGACGATCCGTCCCCCGGTGGCCCGGGCCGCCTCCCGCAGGGTGTCGCCGTCGATCGGCTTGACCGAGTAGCAGTCGACCACCCGCGCATGAAGGCCCTCGCCCTCGAGGGTCTCCGCGGCCTCGAGGGCCTCGTGTACGGTGATGCCACAGGCGACGATGGCCACCTGGTCCTCGTCGGACTGCCGGACCACGTGGCTGCCGCCGATCTCGAAGCGCTCGTCGGCCGAGTAGATCGCGGGCTTCCCGGATCGCAGGGTCCGTAGGTAGTTGATCCCCGGACGGTCGGCCATCTGCCAGACGAGCTGCGCGGTCTGGTTGGGGTCGCACGGGTGGAGGACGGTGCTCCCGTGCACGGCGCGGAACATGGCGAGGTCCTCCAGGCCCATCTGCGACGGCCCGTCCTCGCCGATCGAGACCCCGGCGTGGGAGCCCACCAGGTTCATGTTGGCCTGACTGATGGCGCCCATGCGGACGAAGTCGTAGGCCCGGGTGAGGAAGGCGGCAAAGGTGGAGACGTAGGGCACCCAGCCCCGTATCTGCACGCCCACCGCGGCGGCCACCATGAGCTGCTCGGCGATGTACATCTCGAAGTAGCGCTCGGGGTGAGCCACGGTGAAGAGCTGGGCGTGGGTGGAGTTGCTGATCTCGGCGTCGAGCGCAACCACGTCACCCCGCGAGCTGCCCAGCGCGACCAGGGCCTCTCCGTACGCCTTGCGTGTGGCCACCTCCTCGCCGAGGTCGTACTGAGGCATCTCGGCTCCGGCCACCTCGAACTGGTGCGGCGCCTGGTCGGTGACGGGCATCGAGGTCTGGACCCTGACGTCGCGGGCGCCCCCGAGCTCCTCG
>Ga0208612_1000586_pt1 | contig 15582 bp, 13 predicted proteins | sample AntDryMetagUQ889_FD_188089 | JGI IMG/M metagenome (GOLD analysis project Ga0208612, IMG submission 188089) | Polar desert microbial communities from Antarctic Dry Valleys - UQ889 (SPAdes) | ecosystem: Environmental > Terrestrial > Soil > Desert | place: Antarctic Dry Valleys | collected 2008-12-31 | reverse complement strand
TAGCCATGTCGCAAATCTAGAGGAGTCAGGGTCGACCCCGTCTACGCAACAGTGGCGAGGCGGCTGCATTGGAATGCCTCTGCGAATGCCTTGTGCCATCTTCCCGCGCGCGCGATAGTCCGGCTCAACGTGCAACGCCTCCTCCGTCTCGGCAAGCGGGTGAACGTCCGCGGCTGGCTCGTCGTCGTGCTCGTCGCGCTGCTCGCGGAGGTCGCGATCCAGCTGTTCGAGCTACACGACAGCGTTTCGCCGCCATCCGAGACGTTGCCTGCACTCGGGGAAGGCATCTCGTCCGGCGAGCTTCTCGGAGCGCTGCGGACCACGCTCGAGGCCTACCTCGGAGGGCTGGCACTTGCGATCGTCGTCGGCGTCCTGTTCGGGGTACTCATCGGGAGCTCGCGATTGCTGCTCGACGCGTCCTTCGTCGTGCTCGAGTTCCTCAGGCCGATTCCCGCCGTCGCGCTCATTCCGCTGGCGTTCTTGTTCTTCGGGACCGGCACCGAGATGCGACGGTACATCGTCGCGTACGCCGCCGTCTGGCCGATTCTCGTCAACACCCTCTACGGCGTGCGCGGCTCGGATCGCATCCTGCACGAGGTCGCTCTGGCCTCCGGGGTGAGTCGTCTCGGGAGGCTCGTGCGCGTCACTCTGCCTGCGGCGTTACCGAGCATCGCCACCGGCATCAGGGTGAGCGCGTCGATCGGTCTCCTCGTCGCGGTGACCGCCGAGTTCTTCTTCGGCAGCGCGGGAATCGGGGCGTACATGCACCGGCAGCAGCTGGCGTTCCAACTGCCGGAGATGTACGCCGCGGTCCTTCTCACCGCCCTCCTCGGCTACACCGTCAACGTTGCACTGCGACTGACGGAGCGGCGCGTCATTCACTGGTCCGGCGAGGAACGTTTCAGGTGGCCGTGAGAACTGCTCTCGGCCGAGCCGGACGACCGCTTCTCGGATTGGCCGTGTTTGCCGGTGCGTTCGTAGTCTGGGAGATCTGGGCCGGCGCGGAAGAATCGTTTCTGGCGCCCCAGGCATCGGAGGTGCTGGCGCGGGCTTGGGAGATGTGGCCCACGCGCGCGTTCCTCACGGAGGTCGCGGGCAGCCTGAAACGGCTCGCTGCAGGCTTCGTGATCGGAGCGGCGATCGGTATCGCCATCGGACTCGTCATGGGGACCTCTCTCGCCGCCAGACGGGCGTTGGATCCGCTGATCGAGCTTGCGAGGGCGACCCCGCCCATCGCGATCGTCCCCGCCCTCTTACTCACGCTCGGCTTCGGAGACAGCATGCGGATCGCGGTGATCGCATTCGGTGTGTGCTTCCCGGTTCTCATCAACACGGTGGAGGGCGTTCGCTCCGTTTCGCCGGAAGCCCGCGATACGGCATCGATGCTGCACGTCGGTCGCGCGGAACGCGTCTTTCGCATCTACCTGCCGGCCGCGCTTCCGTCGATCGTCGCCGGGCTTCGGGTTGCGCTCTCGATCGGGCTCGTGCTGGTCGTCATCTCCGAGTTCGCCGGCGAGGGCGGCGGTCTCGGGCACTACATTCTCGACCAGCAAGGTCAGTTCGCGTATCCGGAGATGTACGCCGGCATTCTCTTCCTCGGCCTGCTGGGATATGGGCTGAACCTGCTCTTCCGCTTCGCAGAGCGGCGTGTGCTGGCCTGGCACTACGGGGCGGCCGGTGAACGAGCCCGCTGATGGAACGCAACGGGTGCACGCGCGTGCACACGGGTCTGAGCCGGTCCTACGCGTGTCAGGGCTCGGAAAGCGATACTCGACGCACGGCCCTGCTGCCTTGACCGGCGTCACGTTCGACGTCGAACGCGGGGAGCTGCTCGCTCTCGTCGGTCCGTCGGGTTGTGGCAAGACGACCCTGCTTCGACTTCTGTGCGGGCTGACGTCGCCGACCGAGGGCACGGTGCTCCTCGACGGCCGGCCCGTCACCAAGCCGCCGCGAGAGGTCGCGCTCGTCTTCCAGGACTACAGCCGTTCACTCTTCCCGTGGCTGACGGTGATACGGAACGTGATGTTCCCACTTCGACGTGTAGGGCTCTCCAGAGCGGGGAAGATCGAGCGAGCCGAGGCGGTCCTGGGGGAGATGGGACTTCACGGCGTGGCTCGCAAGTATCCGTGGGAGCTGTCGGGCGGAATGCAGCAGCGCGTCGCCATCGCACGCGCCCTGGTCTCCCGGCCGGAGCTCCTTCTGCTCGACGAGCCGTTCGCGTCGGTCGATGCCCTCACGCGCGCGGAGCTCCAGGACGTCCTGCTGCGTGTCCATCGAGATGTCGAGGGTCGCCGGGTCACGATCGTGCACGTGACGCACGACATCGACGAGGCGGTCTACCTCGCCGATCGCGTCCTCGTCCTCAGTCCTGGCCCCGGACGCGTCGCAAGCTCGGTCGAGATTGGACTGCCACGTCCCAGAACGCAGACTGTGACCCGAAGCTCGACGCGATTCCTCGACGTGCGGAATGCGATTCACGACGTGATCTCTGCGCAACAGAGGAGTACGATCACGACGTCCTTCGAGAAGGAGTGACGATGCGAGCGATATCCGACTCCGTGAGAAACCCGCTGGTATGGGTTCTCTTCTGTCTGCTTGCCGCACTCCTTGCAGTTCCCATGGGGAGCTCGGCGACCCGAGATGGTCTAGAGCTGCGGAGGGTCAAGATCGCGATCATCGCGGTGGACGCGACCGCGCAGGTGATGATCGCAAAGCACCGCGGCTTCTTCGAAAAGCAGGGAATCGATGCCGAGCTCAGCGTTGTCGGGGACGGGACCTTGACCGTTCCAGCCGTGCTTTCCGGCGAGGCGCAGTTCGCGGGCGTCCCGGTCGCCGGACTCGCGATCCTGAAGTCGCGAAACGCGCCGGTCAAGGCCGTCGCCGGCGGCGCACTGTACGAGCCGAAGGTTCCGACAACGGTGCTCTCGGCGGCGCCGGGGAAACGGATCAGCAGCGCTCGCGATCTCGTCGGCAAGCGCATCGGCGTCGACTTCCTGAACAGCATCGCGCACATCGGCCTGCTGCGCTGGCTCGACCGCGGAGGCGTCTCCCCAGAGGACGTCAATATCTCGACGCTCCCCTTCCCGCAGATGATCGCGCCGCTCATGCGCGGGCAACTCGATGCCGCGTGGCTTCCCGAGCCCTTCGCGACCCAGGCCCTCCAGCGTGGCGCGCGGATCATCGCCCTCCCCTTCGACTCCGTTTGCTCCCAGGACTGCCTGTTGACGGCCTACATCGCCCACCGAGGCGTCGACTCCGATCTCGCCGCGCGGTTCCGCAATGCGGTTCAGGCGGCTGCCGTGTGGGGAAACCAGAAACGCAACCACGCCACGAGCGGCCGTATTCTCGCGAGGTACGCGCCTGTCGAAGCCAAGGTGCTCGAGAGAATGACGCGGTTCTCATACGCGACGCGACTTCGGCCTCGCTCCGGGCAACCGTGGATCGATCTCTTCGCGGAGTACAAGCTGATACCTCAGTCGTTCGCCGCGACCGACCTGGTCAAGTAGCTCGTTACGAGGCCAGGGTGACCACGATGGTCGGGCGTGACGCCGAGCTCGCCGTCGTCGAGCGCTTCCTGGACCGCACGCGTGTAAGTGCCTCGGCGCTCCTTGTCCAGGGGGAAGCTGGGATCGGCAAGACCACCATCTGGCTGGCCGCGATCGAGAGCGCCACGTCGCGGGGCGCACTGGTGTTGCAGGCGCGACCCGCCGAAAGCGAGGCAAGGCTCTCGTACGCCACCGTCGCCGATCTCGTGGACGCGGTGTTCGACGAGACTCGACGCGACTTGCCGCCTGTCCAGCAGCGAGCTCTTGCTGCTGCGCTCCTGCGGTCGGAGGCGGACGAGCCCGCACAGCCTCGCACGACGGCGACTGCGCTCGTGGGTGTCCTTTCCGCGCTCGCCGTGGACCAGCCTGTGCTCGTCGCGATCGACGACGTCCAGTGGCTCGACCCGGCATCGGCAGCGGCAATCGCGTTCGTCGCGCGTCGGTTGCCGGACCGCGTCGGTCTCCTCCTGACTCGGCGTGGCGATCCCGGTGACGACGCCCCGCTCGGCCTCGCTCGCGCGCTTCCCGAGGGCGCCCTCGAGCGGATCCAGCCGGGACCTTTCTCCCTCGCAGCTCTTCATCATTTGATCTCGGGTCGGCTCGGGTCGGCGCCGCCTCGCCCCGTGCTTGCTCGCATTGCCGAGGGTTCCAACGGCAACCCCTTCTTCGCGCTCGAGATCGTGCAAGCGCTCGGAGGCGACTGGAGTGACCTCGCTCCGGGAGAGCCGTTGCCGATCCCACGAAGTCTGGAGGAGCTCGTACGAGAACGCGTCAACGGCTTGTCCGAGCCCGCACGCTTGGCCGCCCTCGCCTGTGCTGCGCTCTCTCGGCCGACCCCTTCGACGGTTGCGAGGGCCGTGTCGGAAAGAGGGGACGGTCGGCGTGGGCTGCTGGAGGCGGAGGAAGCGGGAGTGCTCACCGTCGCAACCGATCGCGTCCGGTTCACCCATCCGCTGCTGGCATCAGCCGTCTATGGGTCGGCAACACCGGAACGGCGCCGGCAGCTGCATGAGAGCTTGGCCGGGGTCGTCACCGATCTCGAGGAGCGGGCGCACCACCTCGCGCTTTGCACAACGGAGGCCGACGAATTCGTCGCGGCGGAGCTCGAACGCGCCGCGAGACAGGCGGCGAACCGAGGTGCACAACAAGCCGCGGCCGAGCTCTACGCGGGCGCTCGCCGGCTCACTCCGGACGAAAGCGGCTCGGTGGGTCTCGCCCGACGTGGCCTCGGCGAAGCCTCGGCGCTCTTTGCTCTCGGGGACGTCGCCGGTTCCCGCGAACGTGCTCGCCAGGTCGCGGAGACGTCCTCCGTGGATGCTCTTCGTGCGCGTGCGCGCCTTCTGTTGGGCGAGATCGCCTGGGTCGCGGGAGGAGGGAACGCGATCGAGGAGCTCGACCTCGCGCTCGAGTGCGCAGTAGGCGACTCCGAGCTCACGGCGCTCGTGCTCCGCAAGCTCGTGAACGTCACGGTTGGCCACGATCCGGCGAATACGATCCAACGCGCCCGCGCAGCCGTCGCAGCGATCAATCCGGAGCAGGACCCGGCTGCGCTGGCATCCGTGTACTTCGACTGGGCATGGGCCGAGATGGTTCGCGGGAACGGAGCACAGCCCGACTTGCTCGAGAACTGGGAGATGCTCGAGGAGCGGGCGGGACCCGACGCGCCGAAGAGCTTGTTCGGTGTCTTCTACTTCAACTCGATCGACGACTTCGACGCGGCACGAGCGCGCTTCGCGGTCGAGGATCGCTGGTACTCGGACCGCGGCGAAGACGTGTGGCGGGCCGAGCGTCGTATCCACTACGGGTCGGCAGAGCTTCGGGCCGGGCGGTTCGAGCTCGCGGAGCAGCTCGTCGAGGAGGGATGCGATGCACTCACGCAACTTGATACTCCCGGTCCTTGGACGGCGACGTTCAGATTGCGCGCGATCGTCGATGCCCACAGAGGGAGAACAGACAGGGCGCGCGAGACGCTCCGTCCGCTGATCGCCCAGGCCGAGATCGCCGGGCGCGCTTGGTGGGAGGCGCTGTTGCTCTCGGCGCTCGCCTTTGTGGAGCTCGCCGACGCAAACCATCGAGAGGCCGATCGCGCGCTGACGCGGATGCACGAGCGAATCGCCTCTGTCGGCGTTCGCGACTTCCTTCCGGATCGGAGCGAGCCGTACCACATCGAAGCCCTCGTCGCGCTCGGCGAGCCCGAGCGCGCCCGCGAGGTGCTCGAACAGCTCGAATGGCGCGGGCGAAACCTTCCGCGACTCTGGATCGACGCGACGCTGCCTCGTGCACGCGCTCTCGTTCTCGCTGCCGAAGGGGACGTCGCAGGCGGGCTCGTAGCGCTCGACCAGCTGGATGTCGAGGCGGCAGCGAAGCTCCCGTTCGACCTAGCCTGGACGCTATTGGTTCGTGGGCGCCTGCATCGCCGCGTGAAGCAGAAGCGTGCCGCGGCTGAAGCGCTGCACGAGGCGCTCGGGATCTTCGAGCGGCTCGGCGCGCGGGCGTGGGAAGCGCAGGCTCGTGCTGAGCTGGATCGCGTCGGCCTCCGGCGGTCATCGGACGAGCTCACGGCCACGGAGCGTCGTGTTGCGGAGCTGGCCGCTCGAGGTCTCACGAACCGCGAGGTCGCGGCGAGAGCTTTCATGAGCCCGAAGACCGTTCAGGCCAATCTCACCCGCATCTATCGCAAGCTCGGGATCAGCTCCCGCGCCGAGCTGGGCGCGCGAATGGCCGAAGAGCGCAGGCCTCTAATTCCACAGAAGTAGGCAAACGCCCGATTCCTCGGCGCACGATGAGCCGTAGCGTCGGGGGCATGGTTCGAACGGGCACAAGGTGAGCCGCACGAAGTCGTCTTCGTCCCTCGCGGCGAGTACGTCCACGACGCCAGCGAGCTCGGCAGTGGGCGATCGGACCGATCGTCTCGCGCCTTTCGCTCGGTTGCTGGTCGCGGCCTTGATCGGAGCCGCTCTCTTCCTCACCGGTTTCTGGGTCGGCTCAGCGCGAGGAGGCGCGGAACGAGACGCGGGCGCCCACGCGAAGCCGGTTCCCGACTGGTTCCTTCCGATCTGGGATCTCTACGACCGGAATCCGAGAGTGACACCGGAGACCGACTTCGCGTTGCTCCACGAGACGAGACCGCGAATGCTTGCTCGCGCGGCCGAAGCCGCTTTCGTCGAGACTGCGAGACTGCGGGCCTCCAAAGTCGTTACTCGCAAGTGAGGCGCTGAGCTTGCCGGCGGTCGCCTTCGGCCCTCGAGGTCAGTCGCCGGCGGCCCCGGCGTCGTCGAGCGCGAGCGCAATCGCATCCTCCAGCGCCAACTCGCGGCCGCTTTCCCGGCCCAGCTCGAACTCTGCATCGGCGTGCGCGAGGACGCGCTCTGGCTCCACCACCCCGTGAAGCCAGCGACCGGCGGGCACCCGTTCTCTCTCTGCTTCCGCCGCTCCCCAGAGGATGCCGGCGCGATGACGTCGCCCAGTCTTGGCATCGATCTCCGCAAGGAGCGAAAGCTCGTAGACGACTCCCTTGAGGTCGTGCATCGACCGCGAAAGCGAGAGCGCCTTCTGGGCGTTATCGCGAGCGTCGTCCAGCCTGCCGAGCTCCAGGGACACGGCGCCGATCCTCGCCAGCGCTCCAGCCTGCCACCAGTAAAAACCGACCGCCCCACAAATGCGCGCGGCTTCGTGCAGCAGCTTCAGCGCACCATCCAGATCGCCCTCGGCGCGCAAGGTGTCCGCGAGCGACGCCAGCGCCTGCCCTTCGCCCCTCCCGAATCCGATTCCGCGAAACCCTGCCAGACTCTCCGTGGCGAGAGCACGCGCACGCGGCAGGTCGCCGCGCAGCCTGGCTACATCCGAAAGCCGGTGCTCGAGAACGGCGACGGCCTTAGTCTCATCCAACGCGCGCGCGATCGCCAGCGCTCGCTCCCAGTATTCGGCGGCGAGCCCGACATCCCCGAGTATCCGTGCCATCCCACCTCTCACACGCAGTCCGCGGACGAGAAGGCGCTCGGCCACACCGGAGCTATTCTCGAGCAGGGCGGCGGCCCAGTCCGCGCCCTCCTGGGGGCTGTTGGTTGCCCAGTAGTTCTCGAGCGCCACGAGGAGCTCCCACCCGAGCTCGCGTTCCTCGTTCTCGAGTGCCCAGCCGAGCGCTGTCCGCATGTTGTCGCGCTCGGGAATGACGAGATCGTGTCGCATCCGTCCGTCCGCCTCGGCGTCGAGGTTCGCCGACCGGGCGACGGCGAGATAGTGCTTGGCGTGCCGCTGGCGAACACCCTTGGCCTCACCATCTGAGCTCAACTGCTCGGCGGCGAACTCCCGAATCGTCTCGAGCATCCAGTAGCGAGGGCCGAGATCGCTCGCCCTGCGACGAAGCAGACTCTTGTCGAGCAGAGACTGAAGCGTGTCGGGGTCGGCAGCGCATACCGACTCGGCGGATTCGTATACACAGCCACCGGTAAAGACCGACAGCGCCCGAAAGAGCCTCTGCTCGGCCTCATCTAGCAGGTCGTAGGACCACTCGATCGTCGCTCGTAGCGTCTGCTGGCGCGGGTCTCTGTCGCGGCCCGCCTTGAGCAGGTCAAGTCGCTGGGAGAGTCGCTCGAGGAGTTGTTCCGGTGAGAAGACAACCGTGCGGGCTGCCGCGAGCTCCAGCGCCAGAGGCAGGTTGTCCAGCCGCACGCAGAGCTCCACGACCGCCGAAGAGGTCTGCAGGGCGGGCTCGAGCGCGCGGGCGCGGGTCATGAAGAGCTCCACTCCGTCGTCGTCCGTGAGCGTGGGAACCGCGTACACATGCTCTCCCTGGAGCTGGAGTCGCTCGCGACTCGTAACGAGGATCGTTGGCCCCTGGGCGTCCCGGAGGCTCGCGATCTCATGGGCCACCGCGGGCAGAAGATGCTCGGCGTTGTCGAGCAGAAGTAGGACCCGTTTTCCATCGAGACGCTCGGCCAGGCTTTCGGCGAGCTCACGCCCTGGTTGCTCCTCGACCTGGAGCACGTCGGCGAGCGAGGAGACGAGCAGGTGCGCGTCGCGAAGCGGAGCGAGCGACACCCACCAGACGCCGTCGGGGTACGACTCGGCCGCCTCGGCCGCTGCCTGGATCGCGAGCCGAGTCTTTCCCGTACCACCCGGACCGCTCAGCGTCAGGAGCCGAAGGTCTTTCCTCTGCAACATTTCCACGATCTCTGCAAGTTCGGGCTCCCGCCCGACCATCGCAGTCGTGGGCACCGGCAGATTCGTCCGGTAAAGGCTCTTGAGCGGCGGGAACTCACCCTCGCCTAGCTGGAAGACCCGTTCCGCCGCTGCAAGGTCCTTGAAGCGGTGCTCACCGAGATCGAGAAGCGGCAGCACCTGAGGCTCGGCGCCAAGCGCGGCGGTCGCCGCCGAGACGAGTACCTGACCGCCGTGGCCGGAGGCGGCGATGCGAGCAGCGCGATGAACGTCCGCGCCCACGTAACCCTCATCCGTCAGGAGCGGAGTGCCGGTGTGCAGACCGGTACGGACCCGGACCCGGCCGGGGCTCAGTCCCTCGACGATCGCGCGGGACGCCTCGAGCGCGCCGGGGGCCGTGGGGAACGCGAAGAAGAACGCATCACCCTGGGTATCGACCTCGACCCCACCCTGCTCCGCGCATGACTCGCGCACGATCCGTCGGTGCTCTGCGAGAGCCGTGGCATAGCTCTCGGCGCCGAGCTCGTCGAGAAGCTTGGTCGAGCCCTCGACATCGGTGAAGAGGAAGGTGACGGTGCCGGCAGGGAGATCGGTGCGCACGGCGAGATCATGCTCCGAAGGGGCGCTCGACTCAAACTGTGGTGACTTCAGAACGAAAGCGAGGCTGCCGCGTCGGAAGCCAGGTCGAGAATCGGCTGCGCCGCGAAGAACGAGCCTACGGTGACGATCACCGCGGCCGCCACCGCTACCCCGAGCGCGAGCTCCCGCGGTGGCGACCCGCCGGCTGGGGCGAGGCGGAGCTTCGCGCCCGAGCGCATGTACAGCCAGCGAACGATGTTCAAGTAGTACGCGAGGGAGAGGGCGGTCGCCCCGACTCCGACGAACACGAGCCACCAGTCGCCGGCTTCGTACGCGGCCGAGAAGACGAAGAGCTTCCCGAAGAAGCCGCCTGTGAGAGGGAAGCCCGCCATGCCGAGCATGAAGACCCACAGCGCCGCGCCATAGAACGGCCGCTCCCAACCGAGCCCCGCGAGCCCTTCGAGCGTGACGGGCTTGTCGAGCTCGCGCTCGCGCGCGGCCACAACGGCAAACGCGCCGACCGACATCGCGGAGTAGGGGACGAGGTAGTAGAGAAGCGCTTCGGTACCCCGCTCGCTTGCCGCCGCGACCGCGATCAGCATGAACCCGGCGTGCGACACAGCGGAGAAGGCGAGAATCCGCTTCACGTCTCGCTGCGCGAGCGCGGCGAGATTGCCCCAAGCGAGCGAGACGCATGCGATCACCGCGACCGCGATTGTCCAGATCTCGCTCTCGTCCGGGAAGGCGGTGACGAGGACGCGCAGGGTCACTACCAGCGCAGCCGTCTTCGTCGCCGCGGCCATGAACGCCGTGACGGAGGTCGGCGCGCCCTGGTACACGTCCGGTGTCCACATGTGGAACGGTGCCGCAGAGACCTTGAACGCGAGGCCCGCGAGGATCATGGCGAGGCCCGCCACGAGGAAGGCATCGTCGCCTGCTGCGGCCCCAGCGATCTGCGAGAACCCGAGCTCTCCGGTGGCCCCGAAGACGAGCGCCGAGCCGAAGAGCAGCACCGCCGAGCCGAAACCGCCGACGATCACGTACTTCAGCCCCGCCTCGAGCGACGTCGCGCGATCAGTGTCGATCGCGACGAGGATGTACAGGCAGAGCGAGAACCACTCGAGCCCGAGGAAGAGCGTCATAAGGTTCTCCGCCTGGACGAAGAACATCATCCCGGCCCCCGCCGCCGCGAGAAGCGCGTAGTACTCGGCGTCGTGGCCGCGGCGCTTCTCCGCCCAGGCTGCGAACACGACGGCCGCGCCCGTGATCGCGAGGATGAGCTGCGCGACCGCGCCGAGCTGGTCGCGGATCATCGACTCCGAGAGCAAGACCTCCGGTTGAGGTGTCTCGTCGAAGACGATTCCGGCGAAGAGCGCCGCGACGACGAACCCCGCGAAGACCGCCACAGCGGAGACGGTCTTGCGTATCCACGGAGGCACGAGGACAGCCGCCAGCAGCGCGATGCCCGAGGCTCCGAGCAGCGCCAGCACCGCGGAGAGCGAGAGCCAGTCGACTTTCGGAGTGTCGATCACCGGAAGCCCTCCGTGATGACGCGTGCGGGGCGATCATCTGGGAACGAGCTCTGGCTGACCAACGCCGGCCAGACGGAGAGCGCGACCAAGCAGGCGACGAGAGGGAGCACGAGCGCGAGCTCACCGGGCCGTAGGTCGAGCGCCTCGTCACGCACCGCGCTCCCCGGGCGCACGTGCAACACAGCCGAGATGAGCCGCAACACGTACATCGCCGCCAGCACGATCCCGAGCGCGACGATCGCCGCGTAACCCCATCCGTTCTCGTACACCCCGGCCATGATCAGGAACTCCCCCGCGAACGTGACCGAGCCTGGGACCGCGAGCGCGACCATCCCGGCGACGAGGAGCACGGTCGCGAGCACAGGCCGCCCGCGTGCCATGCCGCCGAGCTCGTCGAGATTCCCTGTCCCGCAACGGCGCTCGACCATGCCCACGAGCAGGAACATCGAGGCGGAGATGAGCGCATGGGCCACCGACAGGAGCACGGCGCCGTCGAGCCCGAGATCGTTCAGCGCGAAGAGCCCGAGCGTGATGAGCCCCATCTGCGCGAGCGACGAGTACGCCACGATGCCGCGCAGGTCGGGAGCGCGAAACGCGAGCAGCGAGCCGTACACAAGCCCTGCGCCGGCAAGGACGAGGATGACGCCCGTGAAGTCCTCGACCGGCTGGGGGAACTTCGAGAGCACGATGACCACGAACCCGTACACGGCGGTCTTGGAGACGATCGCCGAGAGGACCGCGGCGACCTCTACCGGCGCCTCGCGATACGCGAGCGGGAGCCAGCCGTGGAAGGGGAAGAGCGGCGCCTTCACGGCGAAGGCGACCGCGAAGCCGAGGAAGATCAAGGTGTTGTCGCTCGTCCCCGACTCGAGCAGGCTAAACGTGTCCTGGGTCACGCCGAAGGCGACGACCGACGCCAGCATCAGAAGCGACCCCGCCATCGTGTAGACGACGAAGGTCAGCGTCGCAGCCTGACGGCGTGCGCCGCCCCACACGCCGACCAGCACGTACAGCGGGATCAGCATCGCCTCGAAGGAGACGTAGAAGAGGAGCAGGTCCTGCGCTGCGAAGGTCGCGACCACCGCTCCGGTCAGGAAGAGCATGAGCGCGTGGTACGCCCGCGGTCGGTCGCGCCCGACCCAGAGCGCGTAGCCGATTGCGGCGGCCGAGACGACCACGGTCACGCCCGTAAGCCAGAGCGAGAAGCCGTAGAACCCGACCGAGTAGGAGATCCCCAGGCTCTCGACCCATTCCTCGGTTGTTCCGAGCTGGAGGCGGCCCTCGTCGAAGTCGAAGCGCGCGGCGGTGGCGATCCAGAGGCCCACCTCCATCAGCGCAGCGAGGAACGCCAGGCCGGCGGTCAGCTCCCGCGGCAACGGCAGGATCGCGATGAGCAGTGCGGCTGCAACCGGAAGCAGGATGAGCGCTGTCGTAAGCATTTAGCGAACCGCCACGAAAACAACAACGAGGACACAAACCGAGAAGGCGATCGCGAGCGCATACGTGCGCAGGAGCCCGCTCTGGACGCGTGCTAGGCCTCCGCTCGCCAGGATCGTCCCGGAGCCGATCTCGTCCAGCGAGCGCTCGATGACAGGCTCCTCGACTCTCCGACGAAGCGCGTTCGCGAGTGCCGCCGCCGGCCGGTAGAAGAGCGCGTCGTAGAGCTCGTCGAAGTAGAGCTTGCGCTCGAAGATGCGCCACGCGCTCGGGGTGCTAACGAGCTGGCGGTCCAGCAGGAACGCGCGCCGCGCGAGGACGATTCCCAGGATGCCGAGGGCGACCGAGATCGCGCTGGTCAGATAGTCCTGCCTTGCTGTCGCCTCCACGAGCGGCTCGCCGGTTTCCTCGATCCAGTGGGTGAACGGTTGCCAGACGCCGGGGATCGAGAGCAGCCCGCCGATCGCCGAGAGTACCGCGAGTATGCCCACCGGCACGAGCATCGACAATGGTCCCTCCCCGTGCTGCGCATGGTGACTCTCACCCGTTTCTTGGGTGACTGTCACCGGCTTTCCCTGGAAGACGGCGAAGTAGAGCCGGAACGAGTACGCCCCCGTGAGGAGCACGCCCAGAAGCCCGGCGACGAAAAGCGTCCAGCCGAGCGCATCGCCGCGGGCAAATGCCGATGCGACGATTGCATCCTTTGACCAGAACCCCGCGAGGGGAGGCAGGCCGACAAGCGCGACCGTGCCGATCAGGAAGGCCAGGTGCGTCCGCGGCAGCGCGCTCTTCAGCCCGCCCATCCGGCGGATGTCCTGCTCGTCGCTCAGGTGGTGGATGACGACGCCGGCCGCGAGGAAGAGCAGCGCCTTGAAGAAGGCGTGCGTCATCAGGTGGAAGATCGCGAAGCCGTAGGCGCCGATCCCCGCGCCGAGGAACATGTAGCCGATCTGCGACATAGTCGAGTAGGCGATGACCCGCTTGATGTCCCATTGGACGAGTGCGACCAGGCCCGCGACGAGCAAGGTCACAGCGCCGAGGATCGCCGCGAGGCTCTGGATGTCGGGCGCGGCCTCGAAGATCGGGTGCGCCCGCACGAGCAGGTAGACGCCGGCGGTCACCATCGTCGCCGCGTGGATAAGCGCGGAGACCGGGGTCGGGCCTTCCATCGCATCCGGCAGCCAGGTGTGAAGCGGGATCTGGGCCGACTTCGCGACCGCGCCACCGAGGAGCCCGAGCGCTACGAGGTTCACCGTCGTCCCCGAGAGCGCGTCCACCTCGCCGAAGACTCCGAGGAGCTCCAGCGTCCCCGTATTCCAGACGAGGAGCACGATCGCGAGCGCAAACGTCGCGTCGCCGATCGCGTTCATGACGAACGCCTTCTTCGCGGCGGCGACAGCCTCCGGTCGCTTGTGCCAGAACCCGATCAGCAGGTATGACGCGAGCCCGACGAGCCCCCAGCCGACGAGCAGGAGCAGGAAGTTCCCCGCCTGCACGAGCAGGAGCATCGAGAAGACGAAAAGCGACATGTACGCGAAGAACCGGCGCTCCTCCTCGTCGCCGGCCATGTAGCCCATCGAGTACCAGACGATCAGTCCGCCGACTCCGGAGACGACGAGCATCATCACGGCCGAGAGCGGGTCGACGAGGATCTCGAAGCCGACCTGGAAGTCGCCCGCCGCGAGCCACGTGTATGCCGTCGAGAGCTGCTCGCGGTCTTCCGCATCTCTTGACCAGAGGCCGAAAAAGGCGATCAGCGCGCCTCCGAAGGCGAGAAACGTCGTCAGGGTGGAGATGGAGCCCGCCGTGCGCCGGGAGATCCACGGCCCGCCGAACGTGATGGCCAGCGCGCCGCCGAGCGGCGCGAGCAGGCAGATCCAGGCGCCGGTTACCACTTACCCTCTGAGCGCGCTTGCCTGGTCGACGTCCAGTGCCATGTCCCGCCTCGCCATCGCCACAATCAGTCCGAGGCCGATCGCGACCTCGGCGGCCGCGACCGCCATCACCGCGAGCGCGAAGATCTGGCCGTCGAGATCGCCGTGCTGGCGGGCGAACGCGATCAGCGCGAGGTTCGCTCCGTTCAGCATGATCTCGAGCGATAAGAGGACGATCAGCGGGCTCCGCCGCAGCATCACGCCGAGCGACCCGATCCCGAACAGCGCCGCGGCCACGATCAAGTACCAGCCCACACCCGGCCCGCTCATCACGGCCGTCCCTTCTCGTGCGTCGTCCCCAGCACGACCCCGCCGATGGCGGCGACAAGCAACACGATCGAGGTGATCTCGAACGCAAGCAGGTGGTCGGTTAGGAAGAGCTCGCCGATCGCGGCCGGGCTTCCGAACGCATCGGAGACCTCCGCAGAGTCCTGCAGGTCGTCTCCCCAGGCGAGCCCGAGCACGACGACCACCTCGACGAGCAGCGCGACGGCGGCGACCACCGCCGCGGTCTGCATGACCGGCGACCCGCCTGCCCAGGGAGCATCGGCGCGACCGCCGAGGTAGGCGATGACGAAGACGAACATGACCATCACCGCGCCGGCATAGACCAGAACTTGCGCGGCGGCCAGGAACTCCGCAGCGAGCAGCAGGTAGAGGACAGCGAGCGAGGCCAGATTCCCGATCAGGGCGAGAGCGGAGTAGAACGGGTTCGTGAGGCTGACGACCGCGATACCGCTCCCCAGGCACGCGCCGGCCGCCAAAAACCAGACGATCCACACGAGGACGTTTCCTACCACTAGGACCTCGTCTTGTAAGACGGCTCCGGCGTGTCGTAGCGGGCCGCATCGGCGACCGGCACGCGCTTGATCGGCTCCCCCAGGAGCATGTCCTTCGTGTAGATGAGGTCGTCGCGCGAGTACTCCGCGATCTCGAACTCGTTCCCGAGCGTGATCGCGTCGAACGGGCACGCGAGCTCGCAGTAGCCGCAGAAGATGCAGCGGCTCATGTTGATCTCGTAGATCCGCGCGTAACGCTCGCCGGCGGAGACGCGGTTGCCGGGCGTATTCTCCTCGGCCACGACCCGGATGCAGTCGGCCGGGCAGGCGGCAGCGCAGAGCGAGCAGCCGACGCATTTCTCGAGCCCGTTCTCGTGCTTCCAGAGCCGGTGCCGCCCGCGGAAGCGTGGGTACACGGGCCGCTTGTACTCCGGATACTGCTGCGTGATCGGCCGGCGGAAGATCTGCCGGAAGGTGACCCCGAACCCTTTCAGGCTGTCCAGAGGCTGCGGGCTCATGGGCCGGTCTCCGGCTCATGAGCGTGGAGGGGTGTGGGGAACCGGGAGGTTCCCCACGTTCTCAAGAAGAAGGGGGCACGCGGGGGAAACATGGTTTC
>Ga0208612_1000585_pt1 | contig 15595 bp, 13 predicted proteins | sample AntDryMetagUQ889_FD_188089 | JGI IMG/M metagenome (GOLD analysis project Ga0208612, IMG submission 188089) | Polar desert microbial communities from Antarctic Dry Valleys - UQ889 (SPAdes) | ecosystem: Environmental > Terrestrial > Soil > Desert | place: Antarctic Dry Valleys | collected 2008-12-31 | reverse complement strand
TCGATGGTCTCGGCCTTGGCCGTCATCGTGCTGGTGGCGTCCTGCACGCCCTGCACGTGCCCGGCGGCCTCGCTCTCGGCGTTCGTTCGGGTCTCGAGCGCGTCGGCCTCCGCCGCGCTGCGCGTCTGCTCGGCCTCTCGCCTGGCGTCGGCGGTGAGCTTGTCCACCTCAGCCCGGGCCGTGAGCTCGATGTCGGAGGCGCTGTTCTCCGCGGCCTCGACGATCGCCCTGACCTGCTCGGCCGCCACCGACCCGAGCGACTCACCCGGACTGGGAGCGGCGGCGGCAGCGCGCTCGGCCGCCTCGGCGATCTCCCGGAGATGCCTGTCGACCTCGTCGGGGTCATAGCCGCGGCGTGCGGCCGAGAAGTCCGTCCGCTCGATGAACCTGCGCTCCAACTCCAAAAGGTTGCCTCCGCTCGACTTTCCTGGAGGGCGCAGCGTACAAGAGCAGGACCGGTTAGTGGCCCGACCGGCCCAGGGCGCGCGGCTCCACCCGGCGGCGCGTGACTCTACGCGGCGCCGCAAGGCGCCGTCAGGCGCTGGCCTCGATCTCGTCGAGCTCGCGGCGCAGGCTCTTGATCTCGTCACGCAGCTTTGCCGCGTACTCGAAGCGCAGGTCGTCGGCGGCCGCGAGCATCTCCTCCTCGAGCTCGACGATCGTGCGCGTGATGTCCTCGGAGGACATCCCCTCCTCCCGCGCGCGCCGGCGGCGGCGCGAGCGATCGGGCAGCTTGGACTCGACGGCCAGGAAGTCCGAGATGTCGGAGATCCCCTTGCGCACGGTCTCGGGCGTGATCCCGTGCTCGGTGTTGTAGGCGACTTGGACGGCCCGGCGGCGGTCGGTCTCGCTCAGCGCCGCTCGCATGGCCGCCGTCTCCTTGTCGGCGTACATGACTACGTGGCCTCGGATGTTGCGGGCCGCCCGCCCGATCGTCTGGATGAGCGAGGTCTCCCCGCGCAGAAATCCCTCCTTGTCGGCGTCGAGGATGCCCACCAGGCTCACCTCGGGGAGATCGAGCCCCTCCCTGAGCAGGTTGACGCCGACGAGGACGTCGTACTCGCCGAGGCGAAGCTCCCGGATGATCTGAATCCGCTCCAGCGTGTCGATCTCGGAGTGCAGGTAGCGGACCCGGAAGCCGTACTCGAGCAGGTAGTCCGTGAGGTCCTCCGCCATCTTCTTCGTAAGCGTGGTGACCAGCGTGCGCTCGCCCGCCTCGGCTGTCTTCTTGATCTCGCCCATGAGGTCGTCGATCTGGTTCTTGGTCTCGCGGACGTCTATCTCGGGGTCCACGATGCCCGTGGGCCTGACGATCTGCTCGACGATCGTCGTCGAGTGGTTTCGCTCGAACTCGCCGGGGGTGGCGGAGACGAGGACCACCTGCGGGACCCGAGTGAGGAACTCGTCAAAGGTCTGGGGGCGGTTGTCCATCGCGCTGGGCAGCCGGAAGCCGTAGTCCACGAGGGTCTGCTTGCGTGAGCGGTCGCCCTCGTACATGCCGCCGATCTGCGGCACCGTCTGGTGCGACTCGTCGATGAAGCACACGAAGTCCTCGGGGAAGAAGTCGAGCAGGCAGTAGGGCCGGCTGCCGGGCGCCCTGCCGTCGAGGATCCGCGAGTAGTTCTCGATCCCGTTGCAGAAGCCGAGCTCGCGGAGCATCTCCATGTCGAACTGGGTGCGCTGGCGCAGGCGGTGGGACTCGAGCAGCTTGCCCTGCTCCTCGAGCTCGGACGTACGTGCCTCCATCTCGTCGCGGATCTCCCCCACGGCGCGCTCCACGGTCTGCTGATCGGTGGCGTAGTGGGTCGCGGGCCAGACCGCGGCGTAGTCGAGATCCTTGAGCACCTCGCCGGTCAGGGGGTCGAACTCCTGGATCGACTCGATCTCGTCACCGAACATCACCGCGCGGTAGGCGGTCTCCGCGTAGGCGGGGAAGACCTCGAGCGTCTCCCCCCTCACGCGGAAGCTCCCGCGTGACAGCACGCTGTCGTTGCGCGAGTACTGGATGTCGACGAGCTTTCGCAGCACCGCGTCGCGGTCGATCATCTCGTCCTTTTTGAGCATGAGCATCATCCGGTCGTACTTCTCCGGCGAGCCCAGGCCGAAGATGCACGAGACGCTGGCCACCACGACCACGTCGCGCCGGGCGAACAGCGAGGCGGTGGCGGAGTGGCGCAGGCGCTCGATCTCCTGGTTGATAGAGGAGTCCTTTTCGATGTAGAGGTCCTGGCTGGGGACGTAGGCCTCGGGCTGGTAGTAGTCGTAGTAGGAGACGAAGTACTCGACCGAGTTCGCGGGGAAGAACTCCCGGAACTCGTTGCACAGCTGCGCGGCGAGGGTCTTGTTGTGCGCGATCACCAGCGCGGGCCGCTGTGTCTTCTCGATCGCAAAGGCCATCGTTGCCGTCTTGCCCGAGCCGGTGACTCCGAGGAGGGTCTGGAAGCGGTCGCCCCCGTCGATGCCCTTGGCCAACGCGTCGCGGGCGGCGGGCTGGTCGGCTATTGCCTGGTAGGCGCTGTTGACCTTGAACGGGGGCACCTCTTCCAGGCTATTCGTAGACGATCAGGTCCGGCGGGGGACGCAGGCGCAGCGTCTGCCGTGGTGTCATCAGCCCTGTGTCCTCGCGCAGGAAGAGCTTGAAGCCGTTGCGCCGGCTTCGCTTCCCGCGCGTGAACTCACGGTACTTGGCCTTCTTCTGAGCCTGGGTTCCGAAGCCGTCCACGTTGACCGCGAGCGCCACTCCAGGCGGCTCGCGGAGGCTGCCCTCGTCCTTGATCATGCCCTTGGTGAAGCGGTGCACCACCAGCAGCTTCTGGGGCAGCCTCTTCTCCCGGACGATGCTCGACAGGTAGGCGGAGACGCGGTTGACGGTCTGCGCGTCGGTCGAGCCGATGCTCTGGCCGGGGACCTCGCCGGGTCCCATGCTCCACTCCGGGTCCAGGGCGAGCGAGACGTCGGGCTCCTCCAGCCAGCGGCGCAGCGCCTTGGCCTCCTCCACGAACGAAGCACGCCCCGGCTGGATGTCGAGGATGAGGAGCGCCTTGCGCCTGCGGGCCGCGCGCAGGTAGCGGTCGATCACCGCGGGCTTCTGGGGCTCGGCGTAGTCGCCGTCGTCACCGGGGGCGCGCTGGACGATGGTCGAGATCAGCTCGAAGGCCGGCAGGACGGGGCGCTTGCGCCGCGAGTAGGCCTTCGCCTGGCGCTCCAGGCGCCGCCCGGCCTGCGCCGGCGAGCCGATGCCGAGCACGCCCAGCTCCTCGTCCTGCGGGGCGCCGTAAAACGCCACCACGCGGTTCTCGGGAAGGATCGAGCGGCCCCCGCGAGGCAGCTCGGCAGGCTTGGCCGGGCGCTGCGCTTCCTCGCGGTCGCCACCGTCGCCGCCTGCGTCCCCGCCGCCTGCGCCGACGGCCACCACGAGCACGAGCAGCCCCAGCGCCAGCCCACCGCCCAGCACGGTGAGGCGCTGACGGCGGGTGCGCCGGCGCGCCTCTTCGCGGCGCCGGCGCCGGGCGTCAGGCTCCACGGTGGCCTTACCTAGACGCCGAGCTCGTCGGCGTAGTGCTGCTCGTAGGAGCGCTCGGAGCGAAGGACGTTCTCCACGTACGAGCGGGTCTCCGGGAACGGGATGTCGTCGATCCTGTCGAAGTCGGCCGGTCCCCCGGCGCGGCGGATCCACCGGTCCACGTTGGTCTCACCGGCGTTGTAGGCCGCGATGGCCAGCTCCTCGTCGCCGTCGTAGCGGCGCAGCAGGTAGCGCAGGTAGTAGGTCCCGTAGGCGATGTTGATCTGTGGAGTCGCCAGGTCGCGCTGAGTGAAGGCGGCTCCGCCGGAGTCGCGTGCGATGAAGCGGGCGGTCGCCGGGGTGATCTGCATCAGCCCCCGCGCGCCCGCGCGCGAGGTCTGGTCGCGAAAGCGCGACTCCTCGTAGATCACCGCCGCGATCAGGTTCGGGTCCACGCCCTTCTTCCTCGCCTGCTGGCGGATGATGTCGTCGTGGCGCAGCGGGAGGATGATCTCCCGCACGGCCTCGCCCAGCGGCCCCACGCCGGTGGCCGCGCCGAGCCCAAGCGCGGCCAGGACCAGCACCACCAGGGCTGCGCCCACACGCCGCCGCCGCCCGCGCCGTGCGGTCTTGCGCCGGGTGGAGCGAGCGGGGCGGCGGGCGGCCACTGTGCTCATGCGCCGATCTTGGCAAGTACGCGGGACAACGCGTTCTTCAGCTCCTCGAGCGTGCCGTCGTTGCCCACCACGAAGTCCACATGTTGCGCCTTCTCGGACTGTGCGAGCTGGCGGTCCTGCCGTGAGGCGACACCCGCGTGGCCGCGCTCGGCGGCGCGGCGCTCGCGCACCGCCTCGTCGGCCACCACGGCGATGGTGTGGTCGAAGGCCGCCTCCATCCCGGCTTCGAAGAGCAGCGGGACCTCGACCACGGCCGCCCTCGGCGCCGGGTCGGCGCGTTCTCGCTCCTCCCGCCAGGCCGCGATGCGCTCCCCCACCCGCGGCCACAGGAGGCCCTCGAGCCACTCACGCTCGCCCGACTGCGAGAAGACCCGCTCGGCCACCACCGAGCGGTCCACCACGTCGCCGGGCGCGATGCCGGGCCCGAAGCGGTCGGTGAGCGCGTCCCGCAGCTCGTCGGTGCCAAGCAGCTCGTGCACCACGGCGTCAGCCGAGAGCGTGGCGGCGCCGAGCTCGCCCAGGGCACTCAGCGCCTCGGACTTGCCGGCTCCGAGGCCACCGGTGAGGCCGACGAAGGCAACCCGCCGCGCGGGCTCCACCTACTCCCCCGAGTCGCTGCCCTGCTGCTCTTCGGCCTGGGCCTGCTCCATGGCCGCGGCCAGGCTGTCGCTGCCCTCGATGCTGATCTGGGCGCCGGCGAAGCGGTCCTCGGAGAGGTCAAGGTCCGGGACGTCGTCGAGGTCGCCCCCGTCCTCGCGGGGCGGGCGTCCGGTGCCCACCCCCGGTTGGCCCACGCGCTTGACGCTCAGCGACAGGCGGCGGCGCTCGGAGTCGATCTCGAGCACCTTCACGCTCACCTCGTCACCCGGCTCGACCACCTCGCGCGGGTTCTCCACGTGGTGGTGGGCCAATTCGGAGATGTGCACGAGGCCCTCCACCCCGTCCATGATCTCCACGAAGGCGCCGAAGGAGACGACCTTGGTGACCTTGCCCGTGAGCTCGTCGCCGAGGTTGTAGGTGTCGAGCACCCGCTGCCAGGGGTCCTCCTGGGTCTGCTTGAGGCCCAGGGAGATGCGCTGGCGGTCGCGGTCGATGTCGAGCACCTTCACCGGGACCGTCTGCCCGATGGAGAGGATCTCGGACGGGTGGTTGACGTGCTTCCAGGAGAGCTCGGAGATGTGGATCAGGCCGTCGATGCCGTCGAGGTCCACGAAGGCGCCGAAGTCCACGATGTTGGAGATGTCGCCCTCCACGACCTGGCCGGGTTGCAGGCGGTCGAGGATCTGCTGGCGGACCTCCTTGCGCTCCTCCTCGAGCACCGCGCGGCGCGAGAGCACCACGTTGTTGCGCGATCGGTTGAGCTCGATCACCTTGCACTCGATCTTGGTGCTCATGAACTCGTCCAGGTCCTGCACGCGACGGATGTCCACCAGCGAGGCGGGCAGGAAGCCGCGCACGCCGAGATCGATGATCAGGCCGCCCTTGACAACCTCGATGACCGTGCCCTCTACGGGCTCGCCGGACTCAGCCGCACCCTCGATGCGCCGCCACGCCTTCTCGAAGCGGGCGCGCTTCTTGGAGAGAACGAGTCGGCCGTCCTGGTCCTCCTTGGTGAGGACGAGGGCGTCTACCTCCTCGCCGAGCTCGACCTCCTCGGCGGGGTCGACCGACTTGCGGATTGACAACTCGTTGGAGGGGATGACCCCCTCCGACTTGAAGCCGATGTCCACCAGGACCTCGTCCTGGTCGATCCGGACGACCAGTCCGGTGACCACGTCGCCCTCGTCGAAGGCGACGATGGTGGCGTCGTAGTTGGGGACGATCTGGCCGTCCACTTCTATGAGGAGGCCATCCGAGCCCTCCACCGGGCGCGGTTCCGAGCCCTCCGCGGGGCGCGGCGGTGTGAGCGTGTCTGCCTCTGGCACTGCGCGCAGAGCCTAGCGACGAGACCATCGAGCGTGCGGTGCTCGCCCGAGACTGATCCTCCCGTGACGATCGGGCTGCGCTCCGACGCTAGGCGCCACCGAGCGCTTGCCCGAGCTTGCGGGCGACCCAGCCCGTTTCGCCGGTCAGCTGGCGCCAGGTTGCCAGAGGAAGTCGGCCCGATAGTTGCCTATCCACACCTGGCACAGCGGACGGGGGATGGCGTGGTCGTCGCAGACGGCGATCAAGAGCTCCTCGAAGTCGTTCTCGGTCGCCGTCGTCCCGGCCGCGTGCTCGCTGAGAACCGTGCTCAGCTTCGCGGCGCCGAGGCGGCCGGGGTGGCGGTCGGCTGCCTTGCGCAGCCGGGCTTCCGTGGTCAGGTTCAGGCGCACGGCTTCGTCGAGGGCGCGCTCGAAGGGCCGGCGTTCTGTTACTTCGGCGAAGTCGATCAGCGTGCGTTCGGGGCGGGTGACGGGGATGCCGACCTTCGTGGTGACCTCTTCGCGCCCAGGCTGTGCGGAGCTGTGAACCGTTACGCGGCCGCGCCTTCCGCGGCCGCTGCTGCCGGGCAGAACGACAGCAACCAGGGACAGGTCCGGGCGGCGCAGGCCCCAGAGGCCGACCGCGCTGGCGTGGCTGAGCGCCGCTCTGTCGCCTGTCGCCAGTACCGCGGCCATCCAGCGGGCTTCCCCCCGGTCAGCCGGTGGCGACCCACCGCGTAGACGCCCCGGTCAATCCGGATCAGCAGGCCGCGTGCAACCCACGAGCCGATCTTCCGGTCGCTGAAGCCGAGCGCGCGCAGTTGGCGCCTGGCCACCACGGCGTGCTGGCGCCCAAGCAACGCCACGAGGCGGGGCTCGCCGGCAAGTGCACCCATACGGTGCATAAAGCCGCAGACCCCCCGGCTTCGCCCCCATTACCCTCGTTGTCCATGCAGCGACGCACGAAGCGGGGCGCCGACCGCACTCTCCTCCACGGCGACTACGACGTCCTGATCTGCGGTGCGAGCTTCGCCGGGTTGGCCGTGGCCCGTGAACTGGGCGGCTCGGGCGCGCGCGTGCTGATGATCGACCGCTACGAGGTGGGCGAGCGCCAGACCTCGGCCTGCGGCATCCCGACCGAGTGGCTCGAGTCGCTGGACCTCATGGCATCGCACCGCCAGACGTTCCCCGAGCTGGTGGTGCACACCCCCCACGGGACCACCCGGCTCGATCTGCCGTTCACCTTTTCCACCTTCGACTACCCCACCTTGTGCCGAGAGCTGTTCGAGCAGTCCGACTGCGAGTTCGAGACCGCCAAGGTCGACGGGCGCAGCGGCGACACCATCCACACCGATCGCGGCGACCTGACGGCGCCGCTGATCGTGGACGCGCTGGGTTGGCGGCGGATGCTCGGCTCGACCTACCAGCCGCCCGAGGCGCCGCTCTCGCGCGGACTGGAGGTGCACCCCGACGGCGGCGGGCGCGACCTCGAGATCTGGGTGGACCGCCGTTACGTGCCGGCGGGCTACGGCTGGGCGTTCCCGGCCGGGGACGAGATGCGCATCGGCGTCGGCTCCTTCGATCCACGCTTCCACGTCAAGGACAACACGGTCAAGTTGGCGACCGACCTCGAGGCCGACGTCGTGCGCTACCAGGGCAACTGGATCCCCCACAGGATCCGCCCGGCCACCGAGGACGGCGTGTTCTTCGCCGGCGACTCCGCCGGCCACTGCCTCCCGCTCACGGCGGAGGGCATCCGCACCGCGCTCTACTTCGGGCTGGTCTGCGGGCGCGAGTTGCGCGAGGTGGTCGAGGGCCGGCGCACCCACGCCGAGGCGCTGCAGCGCTACGGGGCGTTCAGCGACTCCCACGAGTGGAAGTTCCGCTGGCTGTTGCGCATGCAGGACCTGGTTCCGAAGGTGCCGCCGCGGCTGCTGCGCCAGGCCATCGGCGGGCTGGGCGCTCGCCGCTTCACCCACTGGTCCTTTGGCCACTACCTGGAGATCGCCCACCACCGTCTGGTGGCGGAGGGCACGCCTCCCCGGGCCCGCCGCACGGGCCCGCAGCGCGCAGCGGCCTAGAACCCGCGCCGCTCGCGATCGGGCCGGGCGAGCAGGCCGGTGTCGGCCCGCGAGCGTTGGTATGCCGCTGCAAGCCACGCGAGGATGAGCACGATGGCGATGCTACTCCCGCACGACCAGGATCATGCCCACCGCCAGCAGGCCCACGCCGAGCAGCCGCAGCGGGCTGAGCTCGCGCTGTTCGAGCCCGAACGCCCCGAAGCGGTCGAGCACCACGGACAGCGCGAGCTGGCCGGCGATCGTCGCCCCGGTCACCCCGCCGGCCCCCAGGGTCTGCACCGCGATGAGCGCGGTGGTCACGTAGACGGCGCCCAGCAGCCCGCCGAGCAGGTAGTACCAGGGCAGGCCTCCAATCGCACCGATCTTCCCGTAGCCGCCGGCCACCAGCAGCGTGATGGCCACGAGTGCCGCGGTGCCGATGGCAAAGGAGATCGAAGCAGCGGGGATGCTGCCGACGGCCTTGCCCAGGCCGGCGTTGATCGGCGCCTGGAGGGCGATGAAGCCGCCGGCGAACACGGTCGCCATCACTGCGATCGGCGTCTTGTCCATGCGGCCTACCGCCGGAGCGCAGCCCGAGCGATGGTCGGGCGAGCACCGCCGGTCGAGGTTCTCACTTGGCCTCCAGCCAGTCGCGGCCGCTGGCCACGTCGACCTCCAGGGGTGGGTCGAGCTCGAAGGCGCCGGCCATCTCGCTGCGCACGATCTCGCAGGCCTGCTCCACCTCGCCCGAAGGCGCCTCGAACAGCAGCTCGTCGTGGATCTGGAGCACCAAGGTGGTCTGGAGGCCGGCGTCGCGCAGCTCGTTGCGGCAGCGCACCATCGCCACCTTGATGATGTCCGCGGCGGTGCCCTGGATGACCATGTTCACCGCCAGGCGCTCGCCCAGCAGCCGGGTCTGGCGCTGACGAGCACGCAGCTCGGGAATGCGCCGGATGCGACCGAACAGCGTGGTCACGTGCCCGTGCTCCCTGGCGTGCTCGACGGTTCCGTCGATGAACTCGCGCACCTTGGGGAAGCGCTCGAGGTAGCGATCGATGAACTCGCCCGCCTCCTCCTGGGAGATCCCCAGGCGGTCGGCCAGGCCAAAGGCCGAGAGGCCGTAGACGATCCCGTAGTTGACCATCTTGGCCTTCGAGCGCGTGCCCGGGTCGACCCGATGCGAAGCATTCGGCATCCCTGCCGAATCCTTCCCGCCGCCGAGGATCTGCTCGGCGGTAGCGGTGTGCACGTCCTCGCCGCGCTCGAAGATCTCCTTGAGCACCGGCTCGCCGGCGATGTGGGCCAGGATTCGCAGCTCCACCTGCGAGTAGTCGGCCGAGATGAGGCGGTTGCCCTCCTCGGCCACGAAGCAGGCACGGATCTCGCGGCCGCGCTCGGTGCGGATGGGGATGTTCTGCAGGTTCGGGTCGGTGCTCGACAGCCGGCCCGTGGTGGCGGCCGCCTGGTTGAAGGTCGTGCGCAGCCGGCCATCGGGGTCGACCAGCTCGGGGAAGGCGTCGAGATAGGTCGACTTGAGCTTGGTCAGCTCGCGCCATGACTCGATCTTCGGGATGATCTCGTGCTCGGAGCGGATCGCCTGCAGCACGCGGGCGTCGGTGGAGAACCCCGTCTTGCCGCGGCGCTTCTTGGAGAGGCCCAGCTTGGTGAACAGGACCTCCGCCAGCTGCTGGGGCGAGCCGATCGTGAACTCCTCGCCGGCCAGCATCCAGACATCCCGCTCCAGGGCGTCGGCCTCCCCCTGCACCCGCTTGGCGATCGTCCGCACGGTCTCGACGTCGAGCTTCACCCCCGCGCGCTCCATCTCCACCAGCACGTCCACGAGCGGCAGCTCGACCTCGTGGAGCAGCCGGGTCAGGCCGTCGGCCTCCAGGCGCTCGCGCTGGCGCTCAGCCAGCACGCGGGTCACGACGGCGTCGGCGGCCACGCCGTCCCCGCCATCGACCTCGGCGCCGATCCCCTCCCCCTCGGCCAGCTCTGCCAGCTGGTATCCGCGCCGGGCGGGGTCGATCAGGTAGGCGGCGAGCATCGTGTCGTGCTCGAGCTCCACGTGGCCCTCGAAGCGCTCGGATGAGGCGATGGTCTTCCAGTCGTGGGCCACCAGCGGTCGCTCGCCGGTCGCCAGGACCACGGCAGCCAAGGTCTCGGCCTCCCCCACCACCACCTCGTCACCCCCGCTGTAGGCGGCGAAGCGCAGCGGTTCGGCGTCGTCGGCGGGCAGCAGCTGGCCCTCGGGGGGCTCCTCGGGCGCCGCCCTACCGGCGGCCAGGGTCAGCCGCTCCCCCTCGAGCGCGGCCAGCTCGGCGGGCGCGGCGCGCCGGGCGCGGACCGTGAGCTGCTCGGCCGGCACCTCCCGGGGCGCGGCCTCCTCCTCGTCGCCGAGCGCCTCCTCGAGGCGCCGCAGCGGGTCGCGCAGCTCGAACTCGCGAAAGACCTCGCGCAGGCGGGTGCGGTCGGGCGTGCGAGCCAGCGACTCGTCGAGGTCCACATCGACCTCGATGGTCCGCACCGCGGTGGCCAGCCGCTTGGAGATGCGCGCGTCCTCGGCGTGCTCGGTCAGGTTCTCCTTGCGTTTGGCGCCCGAGATCGAGTCGATGTTCGAGAGCACGCCCTCCAGGTCTCCGTAGTCCTGCAGCAGCTGTGAGGCCGTCTTCTCGCCGATCCCCGGCACGCCGGGGATGTTGTCCGAGGTGTCTCCTTTCAGGCCGGTGAAGTCAGGCACCAACTCAGGGCCGATCCCGTAGCGCTCCACCACCGCCTCGCGGTCGTAGACCTTGGTCTCGGTGATCCCGCGGCTGGTGGCCATCACCCGGATGCCGGGCTCGATCAGCTGGAAGAGGTCGCGGTCGCCGGTCACCACCATCACGTCGATCCCCTGCTCGCGCGCGCGTGTGGCCAACGAGGCGATCACGTCATCGGCCTCGAAGCCGTCGACCTTCACGCTGGTGTAGCCGAAGGCGTCGACCAGCGGCTGCAGGTGGGGCCACTGCTCGGAGAGGAGATCGGGCTTCTTGTCGCGCTGGGCCTTGTACTCGGGGTAGACCTCCTTGCGCCCCGACATCCCGGCGTCCCAGACCACCAGCGTGGGCTGCTGGCCGTGCTCGGTGAGGATCTTCACCAGCATGGACGCGAAGCCGAAGATGGCGTTGGTGGGCTGGCCCTTCGAGGTGGCGATCGTCTCCGGGAGCGCGAAGAAGGCTCGGTAGACGAGGCTGTTCCCGTCGATCAGGAACAGCTCGCGGGGGTCGGCGTCGGGCACCGCCACATCGTAGGCGTGGGGCCGCGGGCTAGGCCGCGTGTACGTTTCGTCCAGTGGCCGCCACCTCCGCCCAGTTCTCGCTGACCATCCGGGTCGAGCTGCCTCAGGAGCGGGGATCGCTGTCGAAGGTCACATCGGCGATCACCGGCGCGGACGGGGCGATCGTCGCGGTCGACACCGTCGAGGCGGGCGGGAACACGACGCTGCGCCAGATCACCGTCGAGTGCCACTCGATCGACCACCGCGGCCGGGTCATCACCGCGGTGCAGGACGTGCGAGACGTGCGGGTCGTGGAGATCACCGACCGCACCTTCGAGCTCCATCGAGGCGGGAAGATCCACACCGGGCTGACGGTGCCGCTGAAGACCCGCGACGACCTCTCCATGGCCTACACGCCCGGCGTGGCCCGGGTGTGCTCGGCGATCGCTGAGAACCGCCAGAAGGCGTTCAAGTACACGATCAAGGCGAACACGGTGGCCGTGGTCTCCGACGGCACCGCGGTTCTCGGCCTGGGCGACATCGGCCCCGAGGCCGCCATGCCCGTGATGGAGGGCAAGGCGATGCTCTTCAAGGAGTTCGCCGACGTGGACGCCTTCCCGATCTGCCTGAACACCAAGGACCCCGAGGAGATCATCGAGACGGTGCTGCGGATGTCGCCCACATTCGGCGGCATCAACCTCGAGGACATCTCCTCCCCGCGCTGCTTTGAGATCGAGCAGCGCCTGGTGGACGAGCTCGACATCCCCGTCTTCCACGACGACCAGCACGGCACGGCGATCGTGGTGCTGGCCGCCCTGATCAACGCCTGCCGCCTGACCGACCGCCGCGTCGAGGACCTCTCCGCGGTCATGGTGGGCGCGGGCGCCGCCGGGGTGGCCGTGGCCAAGATCTGCATGGAGGCGGGCATGACCGACCTCGTGGCCTGCGACCGCCACGGCGCCATCCACGCCGGGCGCGACGACTACGAAGCCGGCTCGATGAACGCGCCCAAGCGCTGGCTGGCCGAGAACACCAACGGCGCCCGGCGCTCGGGCTCGCCGCGCGACGTCCTCGAGGGCACCGACCTGTTCGTCGGCCTCTCGGGCCCGGGCATCATCGACGCCAAGGACCTGGCCGCCATGAACCCCGAGCCCTTCGTGTTCGCGATGGCCAACCCCAACCCGGAGGTGCAGCCCGAGGACGCCGCGCCCTACGTGCGGGTGATGGCCACCGGGCGCTCGGACTACCCCAACCAGATCAACAACGTGCTCGCCTTCCCGGGCGTGTTCCGGGGAGCCCTCGACTCACGAGCCACCGCGATCACCGACTCGATGAAGGTGGCCGCTGCCCAGGGCATCGCCAGCGCCGTGGCCGACGAGGAGCTCGACGAGGAGTACATCGTGCCGAGCGTCTTCAACCGCGGCGTGAGCCAGGCGGTGGCCCGCGCCGTAGCCGAGGAGGCCGAGCGCACGCTCGAGCCCGTCACCGAATGAGGCGGGGCACTACCACAGGGGGAACGCGATGAAGGTCACGGTCACCGGCGCCACCGGAAGCCTGGGTCGCACGCTGGTCGCAGAGCTCAACGAGCAGGGGCACGAGGTCATCGCCCTGTCGCGAAGCGCCCGCAGCGGCGTCGAGAAGCTCGGCTCGCGCGCGAAGGTGCTCGAGTGGCCCTCGCCCAAGGAGGCCCCGCCGCCCCCTGAGGCGCTCGAGGGCCAGGAAGCCGTGATCCACCTGCTGGGCGAGCCGATCGACCAGCGCTGGTCCGACGAGGTCAAGCAGGAGCTGCGTGACTCGCGCGTCCTGTCGACCCGTCAGCTCGTGGAGGGGATGAGGGCAGCGGGCCCGCGGCTGGAGGTCCTGATCTCCCAATCGGCCAGCGGCTACTACGGCGACCGCGGCAATGAGGAGCTCGACGAGTCATCGGCGGCCGGCGACGACTTCCTGGCCGACATGGTCGTCGAGTGGGAGGCCGAGGCGACCAAGGCAGAGGAGCTGGGGGTGCGCGTTGTGACCACCCGCACCGGCGTGGTGCTCTCCGAAGAGGGCGGCGCGCTGGAGAAGATGCTGCCCTTCTTCAAGGCGGGGGTAGGCGGCCCGGTGGCGGGGGGCCGGCAGTACGTGCCGTGGGTGCACGCCGACGACTTGACCGGCGCCCTGGTCGCGGTGATGGAAAACGACGCCGCCACGGGGCCGGTAAACGTCTCCGCGCCCGAGCCGGCCACCAACAAGGAGCTCTCCAAGACGCTGGGCCGGGTGCTGAAACGCCCGGCCTTTGCGCCCGTGCCGGGCCTCGCGGTGAAGGCCCTCTACGGCGAGATGGCCCAGATCGTGATCGCCGGACAGCGGATGTTCCCGCGGCGCCTCCAGGCGCTCGGCTACTCCTTTCGCCAGCCCGAGCTGGAGGCCGCCCTGCGCTCGGCCACCGGCAAGGAATAGCTCGCGTAGCGCGTCCGCCGCGCCGCGCGCCCGGCGCAGGAGTAGATTGCCGCCGGTGCGCATCGGCGTGCTCACCGGCGGCGGCGACTGTCCTGGCCTCAACGCGGCCATCCGCGCCATCGTCCGCAAGGGCATCGATCACCACGGGCACGCCATGGTGGGGTTCCGTGACGGCTGGCGGGGCCCGCTCGAGAACGCCTACAGCGAGCTCACGCCCCAGTCCACGCGGGGAATCCTCCCCCGGGGTGGGACGATCCTCGGGACCTCGCGGACCAACCCCTTCAAGCGCGAAGGCGGACCGGAGCAGCTCAAGGAGAACCTGGCCGCGCTGCACGTCGACGGGCTGATCGCGATCGGCGGCGAGGACACGCTGGGCGCTGCCGCGCGGCTCCACGGCGACCACGACGTGCCGGTGGTCGGCGTGCCCAAGACCATCGACAACGACCTCGGCGCCACCGACCAGACGTTTGGCTTCGACACGGCTCTGCACGTTGCCAGCGAGGCCATCGACCGCCTGCACACCACTGCCGAGAGCCACAACCGGGTGATGGTGGTGGAGGTGATGGGCCGCCACGCGGGCTGGATCGCCTTCCACTCGGGCCTGGCCGGCGGCGCCGACGTGATCCTGATCCCCGAGCGCCCCTTCGACGTGGACGACGTCTGCAGCCTGATCGCGCGCCGGCACTCCAGCGGGCCCTCGTTCTCGATCGTGGTGGTGGCCGAGGGCGCGCTGCCGCTCGAAGGGACCATGGAGACGGTCAGCGCCGGCACCGACGAGTTCGGGCACGAGCGCCTTGGGGGGATAGGCCATCGCCTCGAGCGTGAGATCGAGGAGCGCACCGGCTTCGAGACCCGGGCCACCGTGCTGGGCCACACCCAGCGCGGCGGCACGCCCACAGCCTTCGACCGCGTCCTCGCCACGCGGTTCGGGATCGCTGCGATCGACGCCGCGAGCGAGGGGCGCTGGGGCACGATGGCCGCGCTGCGGGGGCCCGCTGTCGAGCTGGTGCCGCTGGCCGACGCCGTGGCCCAGCTGCGCACGGTGCCCGACGCCGAGTTCGAGCTGGCCAAGACCTTCTTCGGCTGAGGACGGGTGCTAGCTGGGCGCGGAGCCCGGTGCCGTGGGCGGCCCCATCTCGTCGCCGCCGGCCCGCTCACGGCCCAGCCGCTGGTTGACGAAGGGCAGCGCGATGCGCACACCGGCCGCCATCACCACCATCAGCGCGGTCAGCAGGAACACATCAAAGGACTTGAAGCCGAAAGCCCAGCCGACCACCCAGATGACTAAGCCGACCGTCAGCGTGACGAGGACGATCATCGGGCGCCCCGTCGCTCGGCCACCGTGCGGCGCACCTTGTTCACCGTGTTAAACGCGGTCTTGATCGCCTTTTCCGGGCCGGAGTCCTGGGGAGGCAGGAGGCCGAGCTGGCGCATGAAGGCCGCGCCGTCGTAGTACGCGGTGTTCTTGAGGATGCGGTCGTCGTTGATCTCCAGCAGGTCGAGTCCGCGCAGCTCCAGGCGGCCCCCGGTGGCCTCCACTCCCTCGAAGGGCAAACCGGTGAACGTGCCCACCGTGCGCCATTCGACCGCGGCCTGGCGCTCGCCGGCCACCACGTTGTGCACGGTGGTCTCCGCGTCGGGAATCGCGGCGAACAGAGCCGCGAAGAACGCGCTGATCTCCTCCGGGCCGCGCAGCACGCGCAGCGGCACGATGTCGTCCACCCCGTCCTCGCTCCAGCAGGCCGCCATGGCCTGTG
>Ga0208612_1000584_pt1 | contig 15604 bp, 12 predicted proteins | sample AntDryMetagUQ889_FD_188089 | JGI IMG/M metagenome (GOLD analysis project Ga0208612, IMG submission 188089) | Polar desert microbial communities from Antarctic Dry Valleys - UQ889 (SPAdes) | ecosystem: Environmental > Terrestrial > Soil > Desert | place: Antarctic Dry Valleys | collected 2008-12-31 | reverse complement strand
GAGGACGAGAAGGAGATCGGGGGCATCACGTGGGCGGGCACGATCGCGCTCTCGCTGACGCTCGGCATCGGCCTGTTCTTCCTCCTGCCGGTGGGTCTCACGAGCCTCTTCCGCGACTCGTTGCCGAACTCGGTGGTCTTCGTGATCGTCGAGAAGCTCATCCGCATCGGGATCTTCGTGGCCTACATCTGGCTCATCTCGCGGATGCGCGACCTCCAGCGGGTCTTCCAGTACCACGGAGCCGAGCACAAGACCATCTCCTGCTACGAGGCCGGGCTCGCGCTGACCCCTGAGAACGCACAGCGCTTCTCCCGCCTGCACCCCCGCTGCGGGACGTCGTTCCTGCTCCTCGTGATGATCGTGGCCGTCGTGGTGTTCGCCCCGCTCGGAACGCCGGCCTGGTACTGGCTGTTCGCCTCGCGCATCCTCGGGATCCCGCTGGTGGCCGGTCTCGCCTTCGAGGTGCTCAAGTGGTTCGGGCGAAACCGCCAGCGACCCTGGGCCCGCGCGCTCATGTGGCCCGGTCTCCAGTTGCAGAAGCTCACCACGCGCGAGCCCACGCTGGACCAGCTCGCCGTGGCCATCGTCGCCCTCGAGGCGGTGCTGGCGGTCGAGAACCCGGCGAAGGCGACCGAGGAGGACCGCCTCGGCATGGACGTAGTCGCCTGAGCCGCGATAGGCGGCGCGGGCACCCCAGCCGAAGGCATGGGTCCGGCTGCGGAAGCCGCCCAAGCCGTCACTAGCCTCATCTCACGATGATCGAGCGGCTGTGCGAGGAGATCGAGAGCCGGGTCGCGGAGCTCGAGAAGCAGATGTCCGATCCGGTGGTGATCGGGGATCGGGTGCGCCTGGCCGAGCTCGGTCGCGAGCACCGGGTGCTGGCTCCGGCCCGCGAGCTCGCGCGGGAGCGCCGTCAGCTCCGGTCGGACGTGGGCAGTGCCCGCGAGCTCCTGGCCGAGACCGGCGACGACGCCGAGCTGCGAGCCGAGCTGAACGCCGCGGAGACGCGGCTGCTCGAGCTCGACGCGGAGATCCGCCTGGCGATGGTCGAGCAGGACCCGAGCGACGGCAAGAATGTGATCGTCGAGGTGCGCGCCGGTACAGGTGGGGAGGAGGCCGGGCTGTTCGCCGGCGACCTCTACCGGATGCTCACCCGATACGCGGAACGTCGCGGCCTGCGCACCGAGGCGCTCGAGCTAGGCGAGGGCCACTACACGTTCGCGATCAAGGGTGAGGGCGCCTACAGCGTGTTCAAGCACGAGGGCGGCACCCACCGCGTCCAGCGCGTACCCGAGACCGAGGCCCAGGGCCGGATCCACACCTCGACGGCCACCGTTGCCGTGCTGCCCGAGGCCGAGGACGTGGAGGTGCGGATCGACCCGAGTGACCTCGACATCGACGTCTACCGCTCGTCGGGTCCCGGTGGGCAGTCGGTGAACACCACGGACTCGGCGGTGAGGATCACCCATCGTCCCACGGGGCTTGTAGTCTCCATGCAGGACGAGAAGTCCCAGCTCCAGAACCGGGAGAAGGCGATGCGTGTGCTGCGGGCGCGCCTCTACGAGCAGCAGCTGGCCGCCCAGCACGCCGAGCAGTCGGCCGAGCGCCGCTCCCAGGTGGGCACCGGCGAGCGCGCAGAGAAGATCCGCACCTACAACTCCCCTCAGGACCGGGTGACCGACCACCGCGTCAAGGTCACGAAGAGCGGCATGGAGCGGGTGCTCTCCGGAGAGCTCGACGACTTCACGGCCGCCCTCGAGGCCGAGGAGAAGCGCCGCAAGCTCGAGCAGAGCTCGCTGGTGGCGAGCTGAACGAGCCGGTGCTCACCGCCCGCGCGGCGGTGGCCGCGGGCACCCGGCGCCTGGAAGCCGCGGGGTGCGACACGCCCCGCCTCGACGCGGAGCTGCTGGTGGCCGAGGCGATCGGCGCCGACCGCGGTGCGCTCTACACCCGCTCCGATCAGGAGCTCGACGGCTCCGCGGGGCGCCTCCTCGCCGAGTTGCTCGAGCGTCGGGAGGCGCGCGAGCCCGTCGCCTACCTGCTCGGGCGCCGCGCCTTTCGCCGCCTCGAGATCGCGGTCGATCGGCGCGTGTACATCCCCCGTCCGGAGACCGAGCTTCTCGTCGAGATCGGCCTCGAGCTACCGAGCGGGGCGAGGGTCCACGAGGTGGCGACGGGGTCCGGCGCGGTGGCGCTCGCCCTCCTCGACGAGCGTCCGGACCTGCGCGTCTCGGCCTCGGACGCCAGCCTCGGTGCGGTGACCGTGGCACGCCAGAACGCCCAACGGCTTGGACTCGAGCTCGACGTCGTCGTGGCGGTGGGACTGCCACTCGAGGCGCGAGGCGTCGATCTCGTTCTCGCCAACCTGCCCTACGTCCGCGAGGACGAGTGGACGGACCTCTCCCCCGAGATAAGCGATCACGAGCCGCGTGAGGCCCTCCTTGCCGGCTCGTCGGGGCTCGACGCCATCGAGGCGCTGGTGGCCGGCGTGCCTCCCGGCATCCGCCTCGCGCTCGAGCACGGAGCTGGTCAGGGGGCGGGGGTGCGGGCGTTGCTGGACGGCGCGGAGACCCGAAGCGACCTGGCCGGGCTCGACCGGGTCACGCTCGGCCGGGCGCCGGCAGGAAGCGCCTCGTCGTGACCTCCGACGACGTGGAGGTCCTCCGCCGGTGCGTTGCGGTGGGGGGTGTCGCGCTCTTCCCGGCCGACACCGTCTACGGCCTGGCCACCGATCCCGCCTCACGGGAGGGGGTGCGTCGGCTCTACCGGTTGAAGGAACGGCGTCCCGACCAACCGTCCGCGGTCATGTTCTTCTCGCTCGACCTCGCTCTCGAGGCCCTTCCCGAGCTCGGACCGCGCGTACGTGGCGCAGTCGCGCGCCTCCTGCCGGGGGCGCTCACCCTGCTGCTTCCCAACCCCGCCCGGCGCTATCCGCTGGCCGGCGGACCCGTGCCCGAGCGGCTCGGCCTGCGCGTGCCCGCCCTCGAGGGCCCGATCGCGCCGCTCGCCGCCATCTCCTGGCCGGTGCTTCAGTCGAGCGCCAACCTCACGGGCGGCCGCGAGGCTCGCCGCATCGACGAGGTCGACCCGGCGATCCGGCTCGGCGTGGACGCGGTGCTCGACGCGGGCGAGCTGCCCGGAACGCCTTCCACCGTGGTGGACCTCACGGCCTACGAGTCCGACGGCACGCTCACCGTGCTCCGCGAGGGCGCGGTGGCGGAGGAGGATGTCCGCCGGGCGCTGGTAGCTTGAGGGGTCCCCTACGGAAAGGGCCTCCCAACGTGACTGACGTCGCCGCCGACTACTTCACCCGGAGCCTCGAGGACGTCGACCCGGAGATCGCGCGCGTGCTCGATCTCGAGCTCGAGCGCCAGGAGCGCACGCTCGAGATGATCGCCTCGGAGAACTTCGCGCCCCAGGCCGTGCTCGAGTGCCAGGGCTCGGTGCTCACCAACAAGTACGCCGAGGGCTACCCCGGGCGGCGCTACTACGGGGGCTGCGAGCACGTCGACGTGGCCGAGGAGCTCGCGATCGAGCGCGCGCGCACGCTGTTCGGCGCCGACCACGCGAACGTGCAGCCGCACGCCGGCGCGCAGGCCAATGCCGCCGTCTACCACGCGCTGATCCGCCCCGGCGACGGCGTGCTCGGCATGCGCCTCGACCATGGCGGCCACCTCACCCACGGCATGAAGCTCAACTTCTCGGGCCGCCTCTACGACATCTCCACCTACGGCGTGCGCCAGTCCGACGGATACGTCGACATGGACGAGGTGGCCACCCAGGCCCGCGAGCACCGGCCGAAGATGATCGTCGCCGGGTGGTCGGCCTACGCGCGCCAGCTCGACTTCGCCGCCTTCCGCGAGATCGCCGACTCGGTGGACGCCTACCTGATGGTCGACATGGCCCACTTCGCGGGCCTCGTGGCCGCCGGCGAGCACCCGAGCCCGGTGCCCTACGCCGACGCGGTCACCACCACCGTCCACAAGACCCTCGACGGGCCGCGCGGCGGCATGATCCTCTGCCGCGCCGACCACGCCAAGAAGATCGACTCGGCGGTGTTCCCCGGCCAGCAGGGCGGCCCGCTGATGCACGTGATCGCCGGCAAGGCCGTCGCGCTGCGGGCGGCCGCCTCCGAGGTGTTCCGGGAGCGCCAGGAGCGCACCCGCGTGGGCGCCCGGGCGGTGGCCGAGGAGCTCGTCTCCGCCGGCCTCGACGTGCTCACCGGCGGGACCGACGTCCATCTCGCGCTGCTCGACCTCCGCGACTCCCACCTGGACGGAAAGCAGGCCGAGGACCGACTCCACGAGGTCGGCATCACGGTCAACCGCAACGCGGTGCCCTACGACCCGCGTCCGCCGGCGGTCTCGTCCGGAATACGGGTAGGCACGCCGGCGCTGGCCACTCGCGGCCTCGCTGAGGAGGACTTCCGCGAGGTCGGCCGCATGATCGCCGAGGCCGTCTCGAGTGCCTTCGACGAGGGCGTCCGCTCGGATCTCTCCGAGCGCACGCGGGCGATCGCCGAGCGCTTCCCCCTGTACCCGCAGCTGGCCGCGGCGGCGGTCTGAGCACCTCCTCACCCCCGCCCGCTGGCCAAAGGTAGGGCCGGAACTTCATCCCCCGGTCGCAAGAGCGCCCGATTCGCGCTCGCTAGGTTCAGGGGTGTGGTTCGGGCTCCGCTGCAATAGCGGGGCTTTTCGGTCCGTACGGCCCATCGTCGGCGATCAGGAGGTGCAACCGGATGTGCGGCATCGCCGCCACCTGGGGTAGGCAGAGCAACGGGAAGGTCCGGAGCATGATGGCCACGATGACCCATCGAGGCCCCGATGCGGACGGGACCTTCCACGCGGCCGGAGGTCAGGCTGCGCTCGGCCACACCCGCCTCTCGATCATGGACCCGCGCGGCGGCCAGCAACCGATCGTCTCCGGCGACGGACGCCGCGCGCTGGCCGCCAACGGCGAGATCTACAACTACCCGGACGTGCGCCCGGAGCTCGAGCGACGTCATCGCTTCCGCACCAGCAGCGACTCCGAGGCCATCCTCCACCTCTACGAGGAGTACGGCACCGAGCTCGTGCACCACCTGGACGGAATGTGGGCGTTCGCCCTCCTCGACGACGACGATCTCATCGTCGCCCGCGATCCGATCGGGATCAAGCCCCTCTACTACGGCGAGCGTGACGGCGAGCTGGTGTTCGGCTCGGAGCTCAAGTCGCTGGCCGGTCAGGCCGAGGACGTGCGCGAGTTCCCGCCGGGCACGCTGTTTCACTCCGAGCACGGGTGGGAGACCTTCTACGAGGTGCCGGACCTGCCCTCCGAGGAGGACTCGGTCGAGAGCTGGATCCGGGCGATACGCCGCGGCATGGAGGACTGCGTGGCCAAGCAGAAGATGTCCGACGTGCCGGTCGGGGCGTTCCTCTCGGGCGGCCTCGACTCCTCGATCCTCGCCGCCCTGCTGCGCCGCTACAACGACAACCTGCACACCTTCGCGGTGGGCATCGAGGGCTCGGGCGACCTGGAGGCGGCGCGCGTGGTGGCCGAGCACCTCGACACGATCCACCACGAGCACGTGATCACGCGCGAGGAGATCGCCGAGCACCTGCCGGAGATCGTCTGGCACCTCGAGTCCTTCGACCAGGACCTCGTGCGCTCAGCGGTGCCCACGTACTTCACGGCCCGCATGGCGCGGGAGCACGTCACGGTCATCCTCACCGGCGAGGGCGCCGACGAGCTCTTCGCCGGCTACGACTACCACAAGGACATCCCCGACGAGGACCGGCTGCGCCAGGAGCTGCGCCGCTCGGTCGGCGCGCTGCACAACGTGAACCTCCAGCGCGTCGACCGCATGACCATGGCCCACTCGCTCGAGGGCCGGCCGCCGTTCCTCGACAACGCGGTGATCGAGCTCGCCCAGCGGGTGCCCGCCCGGCTCAAGCTGCCCGAGGGCGGCCCCGAGAAGTGGATCCTCCGCAAGGCCTTCGAGGACCTCCTTCCCGAGGACATCGTGTGGCGCAAGAAGGCCCAGTTCGACCAGGGCACGGGCATGACCGAGGTCGCCGCCGAGGTGGCCTCGGCCGCCATGTCGGACGCCGGGGAGGACGCCCACCGCGCCCGCTTCCCGCACGAGCGGCTGCGGTCCACCGAGGAGTGCTACTACCACCGCCTCCTGGTCGACGCCTTCGAGGATCCCGATCCGGTGCTCGCCAACGTCGGACGCTGGACCGACCGGCCGTCCGACCTGGCTTCGGTCGTCTAGCCCGAAAAGGGGCCCCGGTTGGTCATCGCGCTGGCCCAGATCAACCCCGTCATCGGCGACCTGAACGGCAACGTCGAGCTCATCCGCTCGCGTGTGGAGTCCGCCCGGGAGGCCGGCGCGCAGATCGTCCTCTTCCCCGAGCTCACGGTCTGCGGCTACCCGCCCGAGGACCTGTTGCTGCGCTCGGACTTCCTGGCCGCGTGCGACGCCGCGGTCGAGGAGGTGGCCGAGGCCGCCCGCGACATCGTGGTGGTCTACGGGGCACCTCGCAACGGGCCGCGCGACCTGCACAACGGCCTGGTGGTGGCCGCGGAGGGCCGGGTCAAGGCCGTCTACGAGAAGCGCCACCTGCCCCACTACGGGGCCTTCGACGAGGGTCGTTACTTCGGATGCGGGAGCGGTCCCGTGCTGATCCGTCTCGGGGAGCACCTGGTGGGCCTGTCGCTGTGCGCGGACCTGTGGATCGGCGACGGACCGGCCACGCTCGCGGCGCGGGCCGGCGCAAAGCTGATCCTCAACGCGTCGGCGTCGCCCTTCCACTCCGGCAAGGCGGCCGAGCGCGAGGCCATGCTCTCCCAGCGCGCACGGGACATCGTCTGCCCCATCGCCTACGCCAATGCCTGGGGCGGTAACGACGAGCTGGTCTTCGACGGCGGCTCGACGGTGGTCGACCATCGCGGCCGGGCGGTGGCCCGCGCGGCCCATTTCCAGGACGAGCTGCTGGTCGTGCCGCTCGATCTCGCGGCCGTGCGGCAGGCTCGGCTGCGCGATCCGCGGCTGCGGGCCGCCTCGCCCGTGGCGTCCGACGCAGTCGTCTCGGGGCCGCCCGATGCACCACACGCGCCCGAGGTCCCGCTCGCTCCCGAGCGCGCCGGAGTCCCGGCGGCACGGGTCCACCCCGTCCTCGGCGAGGAGCGGGAGCTGTGGGAGGCGCTGCGCACCGGCATCGCCGACCACGTCGAGAAGAACGGCTACGAGCACGTCGTGGTCGGTCTCGGCGGCGGAATCGACTCCTCGGTCGTCGCTCTGCTCGCGTGCGACGCGCTCGGCCCCGAGCGCGTGACCGCGGTGATCATGCCCTCGGGCGACTCCGACCGCCGCGCCGAGGACGGCGCCCGGCAGCTCGTGGCCGCGCTCGGGTGCGAGCTGCGCGAGATCCCCACCGACGACCTGCTGGCCGCCTACGAGGTCGTGCTCGTGCCCGAGCTCGGCGACCTGGCCCGTGCGTCCACCGACGAGCGCATCCAGGCGCGGCTGCGCTCGAACCTGCTGATGGCCCTCGCCAACGCCTCGGGCTGGCTGCTGCTCTCCACCGGCAACAAGTCCGAGCTGGCCTGCGGCTACTCCACGCTCTACGGGGAGACCTTCGGCGGCTTCGCGCCGCTGAAGGACGTGCCCCGCTCGCTGGTGGTACGCCTAGCGCGCTGGCGCCAGGCTCGGGCGAGCGGCGGACCGATCCCGGCGACGATCCTCGCCCATCCCCACCAGGGCGTCCGACCCGACCAGTGGCACGCCGACGGCCTGCCGCCCTTCGACGAGGTCGACCCGATCCTCGAGGCCTACGTCGAGGACGACGAGGACCCCGCCGCCCTTGTCGCTCGCGGGTACGCCCCCGACGTGGTGCGCCGGGTGGTGGACCTCGTGGAGCGGGCCGAGTACAAGCGCCGCCAGGCGCCGCCCGGCATCCGCATCAGCGGTCGCGCGTTCGGGCGCGACCGGCGCATGCCGATCGCGCATCGGTTCGGCGGCGAGGCGCCGGGGACCCTGCGTGCGCGGGGGCCGGATACAACGGAGAACGGCGCCGGCCCGCGGATGCGCCCGGCAGCGGGGCGCACCGCGGCTGCGGAGACGGCGGCCGCCGCACGTTAGGTTCGCGGTCGCGGTCATGGCGGGCGCGACGGCCGCGGCTCGGCGGCGGCGCTCGCCTACTCGCCCCGCGCCGCCGGGTCCTGCACGGCCTCGAACTCACCGGTCTCGAGCTCGTGGGCCACCTCGGAGTCCACCTCCGCATCGCCCGGCGCCGCCTCACCGCGCGCGGCGTGCGCCCGCCCGGCCTGGAGCGAGCGGAAGCGACGGAGCTTCAGGATCTCGAGCACGAGGACCAGGTAGACGCTGGCCCCGAGGGCCAGCAGCCCGAACGCGGCGAGCACGAGGCTCGGTCCTAGGTAGAAGTCGCCGCGGTCGTCCGAGTAGGGCACGAAGCGCAGCGCCAGGGCGAGCGCGGCGAGGCTCAGCGTCCACCCGTACAGATAGATGGTGGTCTTCAGCGGCGAGAAGCCGATGTTCGCGAACCGGTGGTGGAAGTGCCAGCGGTCCGCGCGGTAGACGGGGCGGCGATGCTTGATCCGCTTGGCGATCACGAAGCTCGAATCGAGGATCGGGACGGCCAGCACCACGAGCGGGAACAGCAGCGCGATCGCGGCGTTGGTCTTGAGCGCGCCCTGGACCGCGATGGCGGCGAGCAGGAACCCGAGGAGGTTCGAGCCCGAGTCCCCGAGGAAGATCGATGCGCGATGCAGGCCATAGCGCAGGTATCCCGCGGTGGCGCCTGCAGTCATGAGCGCCAGCACCCCGGCCTCGAAGCGCCCGAGAGAGAGCGCGATGGCCCCGAGCGTGCCCGCAGCGATCATGCCCACACCGGCGGCCAGGCCGTCCACCCCGTCGATGAAGTTGACGATGTTCACCAGCGCCACGATTCCGAGGCCGGTGAGCAGGTAGGAGAGCGGGTCGCCGAACTCGAGGCGCCCGAGGAGGGGAAGCGTGATGGCCTCCACCCGCACGCCGCTCGCCACCGGCACGGCCGCGGCCAGCGCCTGGCCCACGAGCTTGACCTCGGCCTTCAGGTCGAGCAGGTCATCGGCGGCGCCGACGGCCACGATCACCGCCGCGCCGACCAGGATGCCGCGGTTGCCCTGTCCGGCCGGGAGGAAAACGAGCCCTGCCGCGAGCACGCCGGCGAACACCGCCACGCCCCCGAGGCGCGGCGTCGCAACGGTGTGCAGGCCACGTGCCTTCGGCTCGTCGATGGCCCCGATCCGCCAGGCCAGCGATCGGACCACCGGCGTGAGCACGAACGTGACGGCCAGGGCGAGCGCCAGGGCGAGGAGGGCGTCGATCAGGTCGGGGCGCACGGCGACAGGGAAGCAGGGTGACGGAGCGGACGTCCTACTCGGTGTTCGGGGATCGTGGCCGAGACCCTGCCCGCAGCCGGTACGGGGCCGGCGTCAGGCGCGGGCCGCCCGGCGTGAAGGGCGGTCAGACCCGTCAGCCGTCAGGCGGTCGCGAGCATCATGTCGGCCAGCACCTGCGGGTCGCGGCGCGTGCGGGCCCGCTCGCCCGAGCGCTTCTCGAGCACGAGGTCGTCGGGATCGGCCAGCCCCCGCATCATGCCCCGACGCACGAGGTCCTCGTCGACTCCGCCGGGCCGCCCGGCGAACGTCGTGTAGACCGGGGTCCCGAGGGAGACTGCCTCCCGGTTCATCGTGCCCCCGGCGGAGATCACCAGATCGGCCAGTGCGATGAGGCTCTGGGCGTCCACCGCATGGTCGGGCACCACGAGCGAGGGCAGCCCCAGGCCGCGCACGTACTCGCGCTGCCCGGCGTTGCGGGGCACGACGAGGGCCTGCACGCGCTCGTCCCGTCCGAGCCGCTCGAGGAGGCGCGGGAACAGCGTGTTCTCGAGCCGGTGGTAGAGGGCGACGTCGGCCGGCGGGCGGACCACGACGATGACCCGGTCGGGGTCGAGCCCGAGGCGGTCGAGCACGCTGCGGTCGGGCTCGAAGTCGAACAGGTAGTAGTCCTCCTTGAGCCCGGGGAACTGCGCGAGCTTGGCGGAGCCCACCCCGTAGCGGCGCAGCCGCTCCGGCGGGATCGCGTCCGGGGTCATCACCCGGCGCGCCAGGCGGCAGCCCACGTTGTGCTGCTGGAGGGCCCACTCGTAGTCGAACATGTCGACCACGGGCACGCCGAGCGACCGCGCGGCGATCGGCAGCTCGTTCGAGGCGTGCGCCGCCGCGAGGTCGAACCGACCGGCGCGGCCGAAGCGACGCATGGAGCGCAGCCGTGAGCCGAGCGCGCGCACCTTGCCCCGCCGGGTGACGCCGCCGTGGCGGCCGAACGCCGTGTGCTCGATCCCGTGCAGGGTGAGGAGGGAGAGCGCCTCGCCGTAGTCGCGCGCGGTGACCGCCACCTCGTGGCCGGCCTCCTCCAGGCGCCGGATGATCGGCCGGAACACCAGGACGTGAGCCGGCGCGGTCATGTCGATCCAGATCCTCACGAGTCCTGCGCGCAGGCGCCCGTCCGGCGCGCGGTCACGACCGCGCGGCGACGCGGCGATACAGCGGCCGGGGCAGATGCCGCATCGCGGCCATGACCCACCGCAGCACCGGCGGAGCCCACACCGTGTGCGCGCCCTGGCGCAGCCCGTCGATCACCGCGTCGGCCACCGCCTCGGGATCGGTGGCGAACGGCGCCGGCTCGAGGCCCTCGGTCATCTTCGTACGGACGAACCCCGGGCGGACCACCATCACGTCGACCCCGGTCCCCTCGAGCGAGTCCGCGAGCCCCTGGGAGAAGGCGTCGAGCGCGGCCTTCGACGAGCCGTAGACGAAGTTCCCGCGCCGCGCCCGCTCGGCCGCCACCGAGGAGAGCACGACGATCGTGCCGTGTCCCTGGCGCTCGAGCCGGCGCGCCACCCGCAGGAGCACGGACATCGCCCCGAGGTAGTTCGTCCGTCCCACCGCCACGGCGGCCGCGGGATCGCGCTCGGCCTCGTCCTGGTCCCCGAGCACGCCAAAGGCGAGGAGCACGAGGTCGAGGTCGCCGTCGCGCTCGAACATCTCGTCGACGAAGCGCTCGTGATCCTCGGTGTCGTCCGCGTCGAAGGCCACGGTCTCGACGGTCTCCGCGCCGCCGCGGCGGAGCTCCTCCGCGGCGTGCTCGATCCGCTCGGGTGCGCGCGCGGCGAGCACCAGCCGCCGGGTGCGCTCCCCCGCCAGCCGGCGGGCGATGGCCAGACCGATCTCCGACCCCCCTCCGAGGACGAGAGCGGACTGCACGGCGCCGGTGGCGTCCCTCACGCGGCGGCGGCTTCGGCGCGCGACAGGGGTCGGTGACCGGCGGCGCTCGGGGCGGTCGGCGCCGGGCCCGCGAGATCCAGACGGCGCCCGAGGTCCGAGCGCATGGTCCGGTCGGGATCGAGCTCGTCGCGTACCTCGCGCCACCGTGGAAGGCCGGGGTACATGGTCTCGAGGAGCTCGGGGCGCAGCCGCGAGTCCTTCGCCAGGTAGACCCGTCCCCCCGCGGCGGCCACCAGCTCGTCGAGGCCGTCGAGCAGGGCGCCAAGGCCGGGCAGGCCGGCCGGCACGTCGAGCGCGAGCGTCCATCCGGGCATCGGGAAGGAGATCGTCCCGCGCTGAGCTCCGAAGCGCTTGAGCACGGCGAGGAAGGACGGCGCCCCGGCGGCGCTCAGGCGCTCGAGGGCCTCGCGCAGGGCGTCCTCGGCTCCAAGCGGCACGACCAGCTGGTACTGGAGGAAGCCGCGCGGGCCGTAGAGGCGGTTCCAGGAGCGGATGCCGTCGAGTGGGTGGAAGAACGAGAAGATGCGCTCGAGCCGGCCATGGGCCTCGCGGGGCGCGCGCCGGAAGTAGAGCTCGTTGAAGGCACGGACCGTGGCGGACCGAAGCACCCCGGAGGGCATCCAGGCGGGGGCGGCAAGTGGCCCGGCCGCCGGCATCACCAGCGGAGCGCCGCGTTCGCCCTGCCCGAGCTCCTCGGCGCGCGCGTGCTCTCCGCGCATGAGCACAGAGCGGCCGAGCGACCGCCCGCGCGCCAGGCAGTCGATCCACGCCACCGAGTAGCGGTAGCGCTCGTCGCCGGACTCCATCCGTCCGAGCACGTCGTCGAGGTCCTCCGCGCGCTCGGTGTCCACGGACATCCAACCGCTCTCGACCGGCGTGAGCCGGACGGTGGCGCGGACGATCACCCCGGTGAGTCCCATCCCCCCCGCGGTGGCCCAGAACCGCTCGCCGGTCGGCCCGTCTGGCGCGAGCTCCAGGCGCTCGCCGCCGGGGGTGAGCAGGGTGAGCGAGACCACGTGCTCGCAGAACGACCCCTCGCGGTGGTGGTTCTTGCCGTGGATGTCGCAGGCGATGGCCCCGCCGACGGTCACGTAGCGCGTGCCGGGCGTGACCGAGACGAACCAGCCGAGCGGGAGCAGCAGGCGCATGAGCGCGTCGAGCGAGACGCCGGCGTCGACCGTGGCGGTGCCGGCCTCGAGGTCCAGCGAGCGCACCGCGGCGAGGCCCGTGGTGGCCAGCACGGCGCCCCCGGCGTTCTGGGCGGCGTCGCCGTAGGAGCGTCCGAGCCCGCGGGCGATCAGCCCGCGGTCGGTGCCGCGCGCGGCACGGAGCGCGCTCTGGACCTCGTGCTCGGTGTCCGGGCGCTCGAAGGTGGCCCGAGAGGGGGCGGTGCGCCCCCAGCCGGTGAGCAGCCGCGTCGAGCGCGCGCCGTCGTGCCCGTCAGCCACCGAGGTAGACGCCGAGGCCGAACACGACGACCCACGCCACGCCGATCACCTGGAGCGCTCGGTCGCCGAGCACCACGTCCTCCGGGGCCCCCGCGCGGCCGGCGTCGACGATGAGCGCGTAGCGGAGCACGAACAGCAGGAAGGGCACGATCGACAGCTCGAAGTAGGGGATGCCCTCGCGGGCCGACTGCTCGAAGGCCCACAGGCAGTAGGCCATCAGCGTGACCGCGGAGGCCGCCGTCCAGACGTGGCGGAGGAAGTCGGGCGAGTAGGCGGCCAGGGTGGCGCGCACCTCGCCGCGAGCCTCGCCGAGGTCGTGGGACTCCGAGTAGCGCTTGCCGGCCACCACGAAGAGCGAGCCGAAGGACGCGACGATGAAGAACCAGCGCGAGATGGCGACGTTCGCCGCCACGCCGCCGACGACCGCCCGCACCACGAAGAGCGACGCGATGGTGGCGATGTCCACAACGGCCACGTGCTTCAGCCACACGGTGTAGGACATGGAGAGGAGGGCGTAGACCGCGACTGCCACGAGCACCAGCCAGGCCGCGGCGTAGGCGATCAGGAGCCCCCCGACCACCGCAGCAAGCCCGGCGACCACGGCCACCGGCACCGGCACGACGCCCGCGGCGATCGGCCGCCGGCGCTTGCGTGGATGGAGCCGATCGGACTCGACGTCCGCGGCGTCGTTCAGGAGGTAGGTGCCCGAGGCCACGAGGCACAGCGCGACGAAGGCGAGCGCGACGCCGCCGACCCGCGACGGATCGAAGAGCACGCCCGCGGCCCCGGGAGCCGCGAGCACCAGCACGTTCTTGAACCACTGCTTGGGCCGCGCGGCGCGCAGGAGCCCGAGGGCGACCCGGCCAGGGCTCGACCCGCCCTCAGGCCGCTCAGACCCGCGCGCGCGGGAACGACCGTGCTGCCCTGGCGCGGCCACCGGCTCGGGCGCCACGGTGGCGGTCGAGCCCTCGACGATGGCAGGCTCCGGGCCGAGGCCCGCCCCGCGGAGACTGACTTCGGAGTCCTCGCGCATGCGCGGGAACCTTAGGGGGCGGCCTTCACGGCGCCTCAGGCTCAGGGATAGGTCTCGGGGGAGGGGCGGTAGAGAAACCCGAAGTCCGCCTCATGGAATTGCCGCGCGATCGACTCGCAGTTCCGGTAGACCCCTCGGTTGCGGGTGGGGTTGATGATCACGACGTCGCGGCCGCGGCCGCAGTCCACGAATGCGCGTCCGTTCGCGTTCGAGGTGTCTCCGCCGAGGAGGTTGATCACGTCGTTACCGGAGCCGGCCTGGATGCGGTCGCCGTCGTAGGCCCCGAGGATGAGGTCGCCGCCGGGCCCTCCGACCATGAGGTCGCCGCCGCGCCCGCCAACGATCTCGTCCGCTCCAGGGGGGCCGGCGTTGGGGGAGCGGGCGTCCCCGTAGAGCTTGTCGCTTCCAGCACGGCCCGCGAGCCGGTCACGACCGGACCCGCCCATCATCAGGTCGCGGCCCTGGCGGGAGGCTCCGTCGCCCTCGAGCTCGTCGTCCCCTCCGCCTCCGAACATCCGGTCCGAGCCTCCCTTGCCCTGGAGGAAGTCGCGCCCCGGCCCTCCGACGAGGTCGTCCCTACCCGGGCCGCCGACCTTCTCGCGCAGGGCGAAGTCGGCCGTGGGGTCGACGTCGTGGATGATCTCGCATCCCTTGCCCGCGACCGACCCGTCGGGGCGAGAGGTGGGGATACGGCGATCCTTCGTGCTTCTGATCCGGTAGACGGTGTCCTCACCCGGCCCGCAGTCGAAGCGGTCGCGGTTCGGTCCTCCGAAGAGCCGGTCGTTGCCCTCTCCCCCGACGAGGATGTCGCTCCCCGTCCCACCGAGGAGGATGTCCGGACCGTCGTCGCCGTAGAGCGTGTCGGTGCCCCGCCCGCCGGCGATCGTGTCGGCACCGTCGCCCCCGTGGAAGGTCTCACGGACCCCGAAGCGCCGCTCGACGATCCGGTCGTCGCCGGGGCCGCCGAAAATGGTGTCCGAGTCGTCGCCGCCATCGATGACGTCGTTGCCGGGTCCCCCGTCGAGGCGGTCGTTCCCGGGTCCGCCCTGCATCCGGTCGTCGAGACCCGACCCGGTGATCGTGTCGCGCCCGGTCTCGCCGAAGAAGGAGATCGGGGCCGGCGAGTCGGCGTAGCTCGCGGTGTCGTTGCCGTCGCTGCCGCAGATGGGCCCGCCACCGGTGAGCGTGAGCTCCGTGGGCACCAGCTCGATGCCGCAGGCCGAGCGATAGCCGTTCACCGTCGCGGCGCCCGCCCCGGCGGCCGCGACGAGCAGGACGAGCGATGTCATGACCGACGCAAGGGTCCGCACGGGCCCTACAACCCGGCGGAAGGGGAGTAGGTGCGGCGGAACGCCAGGTCTGGATCGCATCAGAAAAGCTTGGCCTGCGGGGGCGGTCGGTGCGCTACCGGGCGCCTGCCGCGTCCCCGTCCGTGGCCCGAGGGACCTACGTCCTCGGCGCCGTCGTCACCCCCGTCGAACCGCGACGGCGGCCGTCCGCCGCGGATCAGCCCCGCCAGCCGCCTCCGCTCCTCGGGCGCTGCGTAGGCGCCACGCCGGTACAGGCTCTCGTATCGCGCAAGGAGGTCGGGGCGCTCGGAGCGGAGCCAGTCGAAGAAGATCTCGCGCACCTCGCCTCGGAGGTGGAGCGCGATGCCCCCGATACCCACCGCGCCCGCCTCGGCGGCGCGCTCGAGGATGGCCTCGACCTGCTCCGGCGAGTCGTTGACGCCCGGCATCAGCGGCGCGACGAGCACGCCCGTCGGGATCCCCGCCCGGTTCAGCGCGGCCAC
>Ga0208612_1000583_pt1 | contig 15604 bp, 13 predicted proteins | sample AntDryMetagUQ889_FD_188089 | JGI IMG/M metagenome (GOLD analysis project Ga0208612, IMG submission 188089) | Polar desert microbial communities from Antarctic Dry Valleys - UQ889 (SPAdes) | ecosystem: Environmental > Terrestrial > Soil > Desert | place: Antarctic Dry Valleys | collected 2008-12-31 | reverse complement strand
CGCGGCGGCGCAGGCTGCCCTGATCGACGCGGCGACGATCTCGACCAGCCGCTCGAGCTCAGGTCTGGAGATCGTCAGCGGCGGCATCAGCACGATCGTCTCGCCCAGCGGTCTGATGATCGCGCCACGCGCCCGCGCCTCGAGCGTCACCCGGTGTCCCAACCTCAAAGCCGGGTCGTGCTCGCCGAGATCGATCCCGACCATGAAGCCGCGGCCGCGCACCTCGGCGACCTCCGGCATCTCGCCGACGCCCGCCAGCAGCTCGCCGAGCAGGCGGATCTTCGGCTGCATCCGCAGCAGGGTCGATTCCTCCTCGAAGACGGCAATGCTGGCGAGCGCGGCGGCGCACGCCAGCGGGTTGCCGGTGAAGGTGTGGCCGTGAAAGAAGGTGCGCTGCTCGTCGGCCGCGCCGAGGAAGCCCTCGTAGACACTTTCGGTGGTCAGCGTCGCCGCCAGCGGCAGGTAGCCGCCGGTCAAGCCCTTGCCGAGGCAGAGGAAGTCGGGCGCGACCCGTTCCTGCTCGCAGGCGAACATCGTCCCGGTGCGTCCGAAGCCGGTCGCCACCTCGTCGGCGATCAGCAGCACGCCATGGGCGTCACAGAGCTCGCGCACCCGGCGCAGGAACCCGGGCGGCTGCACCCGGATGCCCGCCGCGCCCTGGACCAGCGGCTCGACGATCACCGCAGCGATCTCGGAACCGCGAGATCCCAGTAGCGAGGCCAGCCCGTCCGCGTCGCCGGGGTCGACCCGGTGCGACTCGAACAGCAGCGGCCCGTAGGCGCCGTGGAAGAGGTCGATGCCGCCGACCGACACCGATCCGATCGTGTCGCCGTGGTAGGCGTCGGTGAGGCAGACGAACGCGTTCCGGGGCCGTGCCTCACCGCTTTGGCGCCAGTATTGAAAGGCCATCTTCAGCGCGACCTCGACCGCGGTGGATCCCGAATCCGAGTAGAAGACGCGTTCGAGCCGCGGCGGAGCGAGCTCGACCAGGCGCCGGGCCAGCTCGACTGCGCCGGGGTGGGTGAGGCCGAGCATGGTCGAGTGCGCGACCCGGTCGAGCTGCTCGCGAAGCGCCGCGTCGATCCGGGGGTGGCGGTGGCCGTGGACGTTGCACCACAGCGACGCCACCCCGTCGATGTAGCGGTTGCCGTCGATGTCGATCAGGTCGCTGCCCTGGGCGCTCTCGATCACCAGCGGCTGCTCCTCGCTCCAGCCGCGCTGCTGGGTGAAGGGGTGCCAGAGGTGGCGGTGGTCGAGCTCGGAGACCGGCTTCGAGTTCACCTGGACGACACTAGATCCGGGCTCGGAGGGAAAAGCCGGCGCTCGACCGGCGCTACTTGCGGGCTGCGTCGTCGAGCGCGAGCGCCGGCCAGCTTGCCGGATCGTCGAGCGCGAGCGGGGGCAGCACGAGCACCTCGACCCCCCCGAGCGACTCGATCGCCTCGCGGTTGGAGCGGTGCATCGCCTCCGGATCGTGCGGCCAGGGCGTCAGCACCACCGCGGCGACCTCGAGCTCGGCCGCCCACGCGGCCTCCAGCGAGAGCAGGGTGTGGTTGATCGTCCCCAGGCCCGGCGAGGCCGCGACCACCACCGGCAACGCCAGCTCGGCGGCGAGATTGCGCACCAGGTAGTCGGGCGTCAGCGGCACCATCAACCCGCCGACCCCCTCGACCACCAGCATCTCCGCCCCGCCCGCGGCGGCGCTCGCGGCGGCCCGCAGCCGCGCAGGGTCGATCGGCACACCGGCGAGCTCGGCAGCCAGGTGCGGCGAGACGGGCGGCCCGTAGCGATACGGGGCGATCTCGTCGTCGGACTGGGCCGAGCGCGCCGCCCGTCGCAGCAGCTCGTGATCGGGCTCGCCGGCTTCGTCGAGGCCGCTGACCGCGGGCTTGAACACGGCGACGCTGCGCCCCGCCGCGGCCGCGGCGTTGGCGATCGCGGCCGCGACCACCGTCTTGCCGACCCCGGTGCCGGTCCCGGTTACGAAGAACCCCTGCAAGGGCCGTCAGGCGGCGCGGCGCAGGCCGCGGACGGCCTCGGACTGGGCGCCGGCGCCGACCCCGAGCTCGGCGGCGGCCCGCCCGATCACCCGGGCGGCGGCCCGCAGGTCGTCGTCGCGATGGTTCGCCATCACCGTCAGCCGCAGGCGGGAGCTGCCCTGGGGCACGGTCGGCGGGCGAATTGCCTGGGCGAAGACGCGGCCCTCGAGGGTGCGCTCGCACAGCGCCGACGCCCGGCGCGCATCGCCGACGATCACCGGGATGATCTGGCTGCGCGAGCTGCCGATCGCGAGGCCCTCGGCGCTCAGGGCCTCGCGCAGGGTGGCGGCGTTACGGCGCAGGTGCTCGACCAGCCCCGGTCGGGCGCAGAGCAGCGACAGCGCCTCGAGCGCGGCGCCCACCGACGGCGGCGGCGGCGCGGTCGAGTAGATGAACGGGCGCGCGGCGTTGACCAGCAGCTCGACGATCTCGGCGGAGGCGCAGACGTAGGCGCCGTAGCTGCCGAGCGCCTTGCCGAGCGTGCCGACGACCACCACCTCACCACCGAGCCCGGCCGCGGCGACCGAGCCGCGACCGCCGGGGCCGAGGGCGCCGACGCCGTGCGCGTCGTCGACGACCAGGCGGCAGCGGTGCCTGCGCGCCAGCTCCGCCAGGTCCTGGAGCGGGGCGACGTCGCCGTCCATCGAGAAGAGCCCATCGGTGACGATCAGCCGCGCCCGCTCGCCGGCCTCGCGCAGGCCCCACTCGAGGTGCTCGAGGTCGCAGTGGCGGTAGACGAAGGTCTCGGCTCGCGAGAGCCGGCAGCCGTCGATGATGCTGGCGTGGTTGAGCTCGTCGGAGAAGACCACCTGGTCGCGCCCGGCGAGCGCCGCGACCACACCGGTGTTGGCGAGATAGCCGGAGCCGAACAGCAGCGCCGCCTCCGACCCCTTGAACTCGGCCAGCCGCTCCTCGAGCTTGCGGTGCAGCGACATCGAGCCCGAGATCAGGCGCGACCCGCCGGCCCCGGCGCCGAAGCGCTCCGCGGCCCCGGCCGCCGCCTGGCGCACCCGTGGGTGGTCGGCGAGCCCGAGGTAGTTGTTAGAGCAGAGCAGGAGGACGTCGGCGCCGTCGAGCAGCACCCGTGGCCCCTGCGGTCCCTCGATCGTCCGCAACCGCCGGTGCAGGCCCGAGCGGCGAAGCTCCGCGAGCCGGGCGGCGATCTCGGTCACCTCCGGATCAGTCTCCCCAGCCCGCCGCGGCGCTCTCGGAACCAGGCGCCTCAACGGCGGCGCGGCTCGGCTCCGCCTCACTGGGCCGCTGCGGGTATTCCGGTGGTACGCCCTTCTTCTTGATCACCCGCAGCTGGGTCGACGGATCCCAGAAGTTGGCCTCGGCCTGGCTGTCGATGAGCTCGTCGATCGGCGTCTGCGGGGCCTCGCCCGCGAGCCAGCCGGAGCGGTTGTCGGGGCGGGGATTGGCGCCGTTGTCGGGCTGGCGGGCGATGTTGAGGCCGAGCTCCTCGAAGGTCGCCCGGTCGTCGGCGGGATCGACTCCCAGCGTGGTCAGGAAGTTACCCATCATCACCCCGTTGAGGCCGGCCTTGACCGCCAGCGGCTGCAGATCCTGGAGGTTCTCGACCCGGCCGCCGCAGAGGCGGAAGAGGGCGTCGGGGATGATCAGGCGAAAGATCGCGATCCACTTGACGACCTCCCAGGGATCCATCAGCTCGCGGTCGCCGAACTTCGTCCCCGAGCGCGGGTTGAGCAGGTTGATCGGCACCGAGGTCGGGTTGATCTCGGCGAGCTCGAAGGCCATCTCGACCCGCTGGCGCGGGCTCTCGCCGAGGTTGAGGATGCCGCCGACGCAGGTCTCCATGCCCGCCTGCTCGACCGCGTCGATCGTCCGCATCCGGCCCTCGTAGCGGACCGTCGTCGTCACCTCCTCGTAATAGGAGCGCGCGGTTTCGACGTTGTGGTGAACGCGCTGGATGCCGGCGTCGGCGAGCTCTCCGGCGCGGGCGGGGGAGATGTGGCCGACCGAGGCGCAGCGCTTCAGGTTGGTCTGCTCGGCTACCAGGCGGGCGCCGGCGAGGATCTTCTCGAAGTCACGCTTGGAGAGGCCCTGACCCTGGGTGACCATGCAGAAGCGATGGGCGCCGGCGGCCTCGGCGGCCTTCGCGTGCTCGAGGATCTGCTCGGGCTCCATCATCGCGTGCATCGGCGTGTCCGCCTCGGCGTAGCGCGACTGGGCGCAGAAGCCGCAGTCCTCGGCGCAGCCGCCGGACTTGGCATTGACCAGCGAGCACATGTCGGTCGAGTCGCCGAAGTTCTCGGTGCGCACCTCCCAGGCACGCTCGACGAGTTCGCCGATCTCGTCGTGGGACTCGATCGCCCCAAGCGCGAGAGCCTCCTCGAACGTGATCAGTGACGGCATCGGGCGAGAACGCTAAGCGGCACCCCGGACGTCAGAGAGGAGCGTTGTGGAGGCTCTCCCAGAGATAGATGCAGGCGAGGGTTCGCAGCGGGCGCCAGGGCTCTGCGATCGCGGTGAGCTCGTCGTGACCGGGGAGCTGATCGAGGCCGTACTCGTTCTCGACCGCCCGGCGGATGCCGAGATCGCCGGTGGGCAGCACGTCGGGACGTTCGAGGTGGAACATGCAGAAGACCTGCGCGGTCCAGACGCCGAATCCCCGGACCGCGGTGATCTCGGTGATCACCTCGTCGTCGGGCAGCTCTGCGAGCCGGTCGAGCTCGAGCTCGCCCGAGACGACGTGCTCGGCGAGGTCGCGCAGGTACTCGACCTTGCGACCGGAGAGTCCGGCGGCGCGCAGCTCGGCCGGGTCGACCGCGAGCAGCTCGGCCGGCGGCGGGGTTTTCCCGTCGAAGACGGCCAGGACCCGGTCGTAGATCGCCGCCGCCGCCTTGGTCGAGACCTGCTGGCCGACGACGCTGCGCAGCAGGGTGCCGTAGGAGTCGGTCCGCGCCCGCCCGCGGCGGCGGGTCTCGAAGGAGAGCTCGCCGAAGCGCTCGACCAGCTGCGCGAGCACCGGATCGGATGCGGCCAAGCGCTCGACGTCGCTCATCGGACCCAGGCTACGCATCTGTCGCAGAGCCTATGGACGCCCTGCGGCGCAGAGGATCGCCTTGCTATCGTCGGCCAGGCCTCATGGCAAGCCAGGCCCACAGGAGCAGGGGAGGGGCCCGGTGGCGCATCGGCGCCGCCGCGCTCGCGCTGGCTGCGCTCGCCGGCTCCGTCCTCGTCGGCACGGTGGCCGCTCCGGCGGCGGGGCCGACTGCCGCCGCGCCGCCGAACATCGTCGTCGTGATGACCGACGACCAGACGGTGGAGGCGCTGGCGGCGATGCCCAGCACCACCGAGCTGATCGGCCAAGCGGGCGCCACCTTCACCAACAGCTTCGTCTCCTTCCCGCTCTGCTGTCCCTCGCGGGCGACCTTCCTCACCGGCCAGTACGCCCACAACCACCGGGTGCGCGAGAACTACTTCCCGAAGGGGGGATTTCAGAAGCTGAAGACCTCCGAGACCCTCCCTGTCTGGCTCACCCGCGCCGGCTACACGACCGGGCAGATCGGCAAGGTGATGAACGGCTACAACAAGAGCCCGGTCGGCGTCCCCCCGGGCTGGAGCGACTGGCACGGCGAGAAGACCGAGAATCGCTACTACGGCTACGGGCTCTACGAGAACGGCGGGATCGTCACCTACGGGGACCCCGAGGAGAACCCGGAGGATCCGGCCGATCCGTCGACCTACTCGACCGACGTCTACACGGCGAAGGCGGTCGACTTCATCGAGCGCAGCGCGCCGGCGAGCAACCCGTTCTTCCTCTGGCTTTCCTACAACGCCCCGCACAGCGGCGAGCCCAACCCGCCCGAGGGGGTGGTGAGCGATTGCCGCGGCAACGCGAAGCCCGCCGAGCGCCACCTCGGCGCCTTCGCGGACGCACCGCTGCCCGTGCCGCCGAGCTTCGGCGAGAGCGACGTCTCCGACAAGCCGCGTGGCATCCAGAACCTGGAGCCGTTCGACGCCGGCACGACCGCCGCGATCGAGCGGCTGTACCGCTGCGAGCTCGAGTCGCTGCTCGCCGTCGACGAGGGGGTCGAGCAGATCGTCGACGCCCTCGCCGAGAGCGGCGAGCTCGCCAACAGCTACGTGCTGTTCACCTCCGACAACGGGTTCCTCCATGGCCAGCACCGGATCGTCTTCGGCAAGCACCAGATCTACGAGGAGTCGATCAGGGTGCCGCTGCTGCTGCGCGGCCCGGGCATCCCCGCCGGCACCGCGGTCGACGAGTTGGTCGCCAACGTGGATCTTTCCCCGACGATCCTTGCGGCCGCGGGCGCGGAGGCGGGCGTCCCGCAGGACGGGCGCTCGCTGTTGCCGATCGTGGCCCGGCCCGAGCGCCGGCTGGGACGCGAGGTCCTGATCGACACGAGCCGCTTCCGGGGGGTGCGAAACGCCCGCTATTCCTACGTCGAGCACCTCTTCCGGCCCAGCAGCGGCCAACGAGAGCTCTACGACCTCGAGCGCGATCCCTACCAGCTCGAATCCGTGCACAAGGACCCCGACTACGAGCAGGCGCGCGACGCGCTCGCCGCCCGGCTCAGGCAGCTGATGCGCTGCGACGGCCGCGAGTGTCGGGAGCGCCCGGGGGTGAAGCTGAAGCGGGATCCTGAGGTCGGCTGCCTGCGACGCTTCGCCGGGGTGCTGCTGGCCGGCGACGATGCCGATCAGGTGAGAAATGTCCGCTTCATCCTCGGGGGCGTCGCGGTTCGCAGCGATCTGACCGCGCCGTTTCGGGCGAGCCTGCCGCTTCGCCTGCTGCGCCGCGCCGGATCGCGGGTCGAGGCCGAGGCGACCTTGATCGACGGCCGCACGGCGACGCTGGCCCGCCGGATCGACTGCGGCTAGGCGGCCTGGGCTCGAGGCGTGACGACCGACACGGGCCGCTATCCTGACCGCTCCCCGGGAGCCGGCAGGGCCCCGCCGAACGCGACTTTGTCCAGGGCAGGGTGTTCCGGTGCCTGGGATCGCAACCATCTCCAGCTAGGAGCGTCGCCGAACAATGCCCGCACCATCGAGGATCGAGGATTGCCTGCGTCCGCGAACGATCGCGCTGGCGCTGGCGCTGCTCGCCCTGGCTGCGCTGGCGGGCGCCCTCGGACAATCTGGTGCCGCCGAGGCGCAGGAGCCCGCGAAGAAGCCGCCGAACATCGTCGTCCTGTTCACCGACGACCAGGAGGCGAGTTCGGTCAGGGTGATGAAGACCCTGCGCAAGGAGATGAAGGCGAAGGGCACGACGATGACGCGCTACTACACGAACTTCCCGCTCTGCTGCCCCTCCCGGGCGACGATGCTGACCGGCCAGTACGCGCACAACCACGGCGTGCTCTCGAATCAGTTCCCGAGCGGCGGCTTCGGCGTCTTCGACGCAGAGCATGCCGGCAACAGCGTCAACGACTGGCTCCAGGACGCCGGTTACACCACCGGGTACATCGGCAAGTTCCTCAACGAGTACGCCACCCCGGACGAGTACGGAAATCTGCCCACCTACGTGCCGCCGGGCTGGGACGACTGGCGGGTCCTCGCCCCCTCCAAGGCGCAGTACTTCAACTACACCCTCAACCAGAACGGGACCCGGGCCGACTTCGGCGAGAGCGAGGAGGAGTACTCGACCGACAAGTTCACCCTGAAGGCGAAGCGTTTCATCCGCCGCAGCGCCGTTGCCGCCGATCCGTTCTTCCTGATGCTCGGTTACGCGGCGCCGCACGGCGGCGGGGGCGGCGCGCCCGGGCGCACCTGCAACCGCGCCGCCCGCCCGGCGCCGCGCCATCTCGAGGCGCTGCCCAAGCAGGTCCGTAAGCTCGGCTTCCCGCCCGCCTTCAACGAGGACACCTCCGACAAGCCCTCGCCGATCGCCGGCCTCGCGCCGATCACCGAGGGCCAGATCGGCGAGATCGGAAGAAAGCGACGCTGCGCCTGGCAGACGCTGCTGGCGGTGGACGAGAGCATCGGAGCGCTGCTCGATCAGCTGAAGCGCTCGGGCGTGCGACGCGACACCTATGTGTTCTTCACCTCCGACAACGGGCTGCTGCGCGGCGAGCACCGGATCCGCAACAACAAGCGCTTCCTGTACGAGGAGTCTGCCCGGGTGCCGTTCGTCGTCCGCGGGCCCGGCGTCGCCCGCGGCGCGAAGTCCGAGGACGTGGTCACCAACGCCGACCTGGTGCCGACGATCCTCGAGATCAGCGGCGCCCAGCCCGGCGAGATCCAGGACGGCGAGTCGTTGCTGCCCACGTTCGCCGAGCCGCAGCTCGAGAACGGCCGTTCGATCGTGCTCGAGGCCTACGGGGGCGAACCGACGATCCGCGGGCTGCGCACCTCGCGCTACCTCTACACGGAGTGGGAAACCCAGCCTGACACGGGGTCGGAGACCCCGCCCGGCACGGGCCCGGAGGTCAAGCCGGAGCCCGAGCGCGAGCTCTTCGACACCTACGCCGACCCCTACCAGCTCAACAACCTCGCCAACGACCCGGCCTACCTGACGGTGGTCAACGACCTGGCCGGGCAGCTCGAGGAGACGATCAACTGCGTCGGCGCCGAGTGCCGCGGACGCCCCACGGCCCAGCTCTCACTGAGCAGCGGCGGGACCGAGAAGAACGGCTGTTCACTGGCGCCGGTGATCGCGCGCCTCGACAGCCCCGAGGCCGGCTCGATCGTGTTCGCCGAGTTCCGGGTCGGAAAGCGCCGTGTCGCCGTCGACACCGCGGCGCCGTTCGAGGCGGAGCTTCCCTACCCCGAGCTCCAGCGTGAGTTGCCCGAGGCGGCCCCGGTTCTCGCCAGGGCCGTGTTCGCCGACGGCCGCCGGGTCGCCGTCCCGGCGGAGGTCGGGGCCTGCAGGTGAGGGCGGCGCGCGCCCTCGCCGTGGGCCTGGCGCTCGCGGCGCTCGCCGCTGGTTGCGACGGCGGCGGGGCGGAGGAGGAGGTCGAAACGGTCGCCGCCGACCCGAAGTTCGGCGAGCAGCCGAACTTCGTCTTCGTGCTCACCGACGATCAGAACGCCGCCCAGTACACCCGCCAGACGATGCCGAAGACGTTCGAGCTGTTCGCCGGCAACGGCACGACCTTCGAGAGCCACATCGTGACGACGCCGGTGTGCTGCCCGTCACGGGCCTCGATGCTGACCGGCCAGTACGGCCACAACAACGGCGTCCTCAACAACGTCCCGGGCTGGGGGACCCTCGAGCAGCCCGAGAACATCCTGCCGGTCTGGCTGCAGCGGGTCGGCTACCGGACGGGCTACGTCGGCAAGTGGCTGAACGGATACAAGAAGACGGTCGAGAAGGAGGAGGAGGTCCCGGCGGGCTGGGACGAGTGGTTCAGCCTCGTCGGCGCCCATGGCTACTACCGCTACAAGGCCAGCGACAACGGCGAGAAGACCGGGGCCCGCAAGACCTACCTCACCCAGACCCTGAACAAGCACGCGGTGGCGATGGTCCGCCAGCTCTCCGGCGAGGACCCGTTCTTCGTCCAGCTCTCCCACCTCGCGCCACATGGCGAGAGCCCCCGCTTTCTCAGCCCCGGGCACTGCACCGGCAACGCGGTGCCGGCGCCGCGCGACAGCCGCCGCTTTCGCGACGCCGGGCTCCCCGATTCGCCCTCGATCAACGAGCGCGACATCTCCGACAAGCCGGGGTTCCTGCGCCGCAGGTCGCTGATCACGCCACCGCGGCTGGAGTTCTTCGAGCGCCGCTACGAGTGCCGTCTCGCCTCGCTGCCCGCGGTCGACAGGGGGATCGGCCAGCTCGTGCGGGCGCTGGCGGCCGAGGACGAGCTCAAGGACACGGTCTTCGTCTTCGGCTCCGACAACGGCGTCTTCCATGCCGAGCATCGGATGCCGGGCGGCAAGGGACTGCCCTACGACGAGGCGCTTCAGATCCCCTTTGCGATCCGGGCACCCGAGCGCTACCGCGGCGGTCAGCCGGCGCCGCCGAGCGTCGATCTGCCGACCGCGAACATCGACGTTGTGCCCACGATCGTCGACCTGGCGGGAGCGCCGACCTGCAGCGAGGACGACTGCCGGGTGATGGACGGGCGTTCGCTGGTGCCGTTGCTGAGCGGGCGCGAGGACGCCTGGCCGAGCTCGCGCCCGCTGGTGGCCGAGTACGACAACGGCGCGCCGACCGTGAAGCCGGGCCGCGCCACCTCCTGCAGCTACTCGGGCGTGATGCTCGAGCAATGGCTCTACGTCCGCCACTCGGCGGTCCCCGACGCGCAGGGAACCTGCATCGAAAAGGACGTGATCGAGCAGTACGACAGCCGCCGCGATCCGTTTCAGCTCGACAACCTGGCCGCGGTGAAGGCCGCCCAGACCGAGGGCTCGGTGGCCGCGGCAGGCGAGCTCGAGCGACTACTCGACGAGCTCCAGGACTGTGCCGGGATCAGGGGCCGCGACCCGGAGCCGGCCAGCGGGCACTACTGCGGCTGAGCGCTTGAGCGCTTTTGGGCGCCTCAGCGCCCGCGCCAGCGCGGCGCTCGCTTCTCGGCGAAGGCGCTGACCCCCTCGCGGAAGTCCTCGGAGGAAAAGCACGATTCGCGCAGCTCGATCAGCTCGCGCTCCTCGTCGGCGGTGAGCCGAGCCGAGCGGGCGAGGGTCTCGATCGCGCGCTTGTTGCCGGTCGCCGCCAGCGGGGCGTTGGCCGCGATCTCGGCGGCCAGCGCGACGCCGGCGCGCTCGATCTCGTCGTCGGCCACGACCTCGTTGACGAGCCCGATCTCGGCGGCCCGCGCCGCCGTCAGGTTGCGCCCGACCAGGAAGAGCTCCTTGGTGCGGGCGACGCCGACGACGTCGATGAAACGCTCGAGGCCGGTGTGCCCGTAGATCAGGCCGAGCTTCGCCGGCGGCATCCCGAGCTTCGCGCCCGCGGCGCAGATCCGCAGATCGCAGCGCACCGCGAGCTCGAGGCCGCCGCCGAGCGCGTGGCCGTTGAGCACGCCGAGCACCGGATAGGGGTGGGCGCTGACCGCCTCCATCGCCTCGTGGAACGGGTGGGCGACCAGCGCCTCCGCCTCCTCCGCGAACGACTCGGCGACGATCGCGCCGATGTCGTAGCCCGCCGAGAAGGCGCCACCGGTTCCGGTGATCACCACGCAGCGCGTCTCGATTCCCTGCGCCAGCCGCGGCAGCGTCGCGGCGATCGCGTCGAGGACCTCGTGGTCGAGCGGGTTGCGCTTCTCCGGGTTGTTGAGGGTGAGGCGGGCGACCGCCTCGGCCGGGTGGTCGAGGACGAGCTTGCCGTTCGCCAGCTCGCTTTGTGCGGCCACCGAAGCGCTACTCGAGAACGACGAGGACGTCGCCCTCCTGCACGGACTGGCCCTCCTCGCAACGGATCTCGGTGACCTTGCCGTCGTCTTCGACCTCGACCGGCATCTCCATCTTCATCGACTCGAGGATGACCACGGTGTCGCCGTCTGCGACCTCGTCGCCGATGGCGACCTCGATCTTCCAGACGGTCCCGGTGATGTGAGCTTCCACGTTCGTCATCCGGCGCGGGACAATATCCGGCCTTGCCGACGCTGCTCGTCATAGTCGCCGCCCGCAACGAGGCCGATCGCATCGGCGCCACCCTCGATGCGCTCGCCGGCGCCTTCCCCGGCGCCGCCCTCTGGGTCGCCGACGACGCCTCCGACGACGGCACCGCCGAGGTCTCGCTGGCCCACGGCGCGCGCGTGGTCAGCCGCGGGCGCCCGCACGGCAAGGGCGCCAACATGACCGCGGGGGCCGAGGCAGCGCTCTACGACCAGGCGGACGCCGCCGGCCTGGTCCTGCTCTGCGACGGCGACCTCGGCGAATCGGCGGCGGCGCTTCGCGGGCTCGTCGCCGCGGTCGAGGCCGGCGAGTGCGACCTCGCCGTGGCCGGCTTTCGGACCCGGGTCGGGGGCGGCTTCGGGATCGCCCTGCGCTTCGCCCGTTGGGCGATCGAGAGCCGCTGCGGCTGGCGCGCGCAGTCGCCGATCTCGGGGCAGCGGGCGATGCGGATCGAGGTCCTGCGCCGGGTGCTGCCGTTCGCCGCCGGTTACGGGATGGAGATCGGGATCAGCGTCGACGCCGTCCGCGCCGGCTTTCGAGTCGCCGAGGTCGAGCTCGAGCTGGGCCACCGGGCGACCGGCCGCACGCTGCGCGGGTTCCTGCACCGCGGCCGCCAGCTTCGCGACTTCGTCCGGGTGTGGTGGGCCCGACGGCCGCGGCGGGATAGCGTGCCGCGCCAGTGATCCTCGCGATCGACCAGGGCACCACGGGCACCACCTGCCTCGTCTTCGACCTCGACGGCAGGATCCGCGGGCGTGCCTACAGCGAGTTCGAGCAGCACTTCCCGCGGCCGGGCTGGGTCGAGCACGACGCCAACGAGATCTGGGCGACGACCAGGCGGGTCGCCTCGCATGCGCTCGCCGACGCCCGCGCCGACCCTGCCAGCCTCGACGCGATCGGGATCACCAACCAGCGCGAGACCGTGGTCGCCTGGGACCCCGAGAGCGGCGAGCCCGTCCACAACGCGCTGGTCTGGCAGGACCGGCGCACCGCCGGTCGCTGTGACGAGCTGCGCGAGGCCGGGCACGAGCACTTGGTCCGCGAGCGCACCGGCCTGGTGCTCGACCCCTACTTCTCGGCGACCAAGATCGAGTGGCTGCTGCAGAACGTCCCCGAGGCTCGCGGGGCCGTCTTCGGCACGATCGACTCATGGCTGGTCTTCAAGCTCACCGGGCGCCACGCCACCGACCTCACCAACGCCTCGCGGACGATGCTCTTCGACATCGCCGAGCTGCGCTGGGATCCCGAGCTCTGCGAGCTGCTCGGCATCGACCCGGCGCGCCTGCCCGAGCCGCTGCCGTCCGCGCACGTCTACGGCACCACCTCCGAGTTCGGCGGCGAGGTGCCGGTCGCCGGGATCGCCGGCGATCAGCAGGCGGCGCTCTTCGGCCAGGCCTGCCAGAGCCCCGGGATGGCGAAGAACACCTACGGGACCGGCAGCTTCGTCCTGCTGAACGCGGGCGGCGAGCTGCCCGACCCCGCCGAGGGCCTGCTGACGACGATCGCCTGGGGGCTCGACGAGGCCCCGGTGTACGCGCTCGAGGCGGCGGTGTTCGTCACCGGGGCCGCGGTCCAGTGGCTGCGCGACGGGCTCGGGATCATCGCCGAGGCCGCCGAGACCGAGGCCATGGCCGCGTCGCTCGATTCCAATGACGACGTCTACTTCGTGCCGGCGCTCACCGGCCTGGGCTCGCCGCACTGGGACCCCTACGCGCGCGGCACGATCGTCGGCCTCACCCGCGGCACCACCCGAGCCCATCTCGCCCGCGCCGCGCTCGAGGCGATCGCGCTGCAAACCGTCGACGCGGTCCGCGCCCAAGAGCGCGTGGCCGGCCGCTCGCTGACCGAGCTGCGCGCCGACGGCGGCGCCGTCGCCAACCGCTGGCTGATGCAATTCCAGGCCGACGTCCTCGGCGCCCCCGTGATCGTCCCCGAGATCACCGAGACGACGGCGCTCGGGGCCGCCTATCTGGCCGGGATCGGCGCCGGCCTGTGGACGCCCGAGCAGGTCGCCGAGATGTGGCGCGAGTCAGCGCGTTATGAGCCCGCGATGGAGGTCGGCGAGCGCGAGCGGCTGGCGGGGCGCTGGCTCGAGGCGGTCGAGCGAGCCAGGGGCTGGGCGACGTAACCGGGCTCTCGGGCGAGGGTAGGAGGGTCGGTGGAAGAGCTCAAGCCCCAGCGCTACAAGGACCCGCGCCCGGCGGCACGGTTCAAGCGCTATCACGACTGGATCCGCGCTCATCCCCCCGGCTGGACCTACGAGGGCGTGCGCATGGTGACCATGGTCGCCTGCCTGCTCTACCGCGGGCGCACGATCGCGGCCACCAACGTGCCCGCCGAGGGCGGCTTCATCCTCGCCCCCAACCACTTCTCGAACATGGACCACTTCTTCACCGCCGTGTTCATCCGGCGCAAGGTCCAGTTCATGGCGAAGTCGCAGCTCTACGGGCAGAACCCGATCCTCGACTACATCTTCCGGGTCGGCGGGGTCTTCCCGGTGCGCCGCGGCCACCACGACGAGGAGGCCTTCGAGACCGCCTTCGCGATCCTGCGGCGCGGCGGCTGCGTCTGCATGTACGCCGAGGGCGGGCGTTCGCGTAGCGGCAAGCTCGGCGAGCCGCGGGCGGGGATCGGACGCCTGGCGCTCGAATCCGGGGTGCCCGTGGTCCCGGTCGCGATCCAGGGTTCGCAGGGCGTGCGCAGCTGGAGGCGGCTGCGCTTTCCCAAGGTCACGATCCACTACGGCGCGCCGATGCACTTCGCCCGGGTCGCCGAGCCGACCCGCGAGCAGCAGCTGGAGGCGTCAACGGAGATCTTCGACCGCGTCCGCGAGATGTACGTGCAGCTCGAGCAGCTCGGGCGAAGCGGGGTCGCCGAATCCGTTCGCGACGCGGTCGCCGCCGCCCCCGGTCGCACCCAGACGCGCTAGCGCCTACTCGTAGCGCTTCTCGACCGTCTTCCAGTGCTCGCCGTCGTGCCCGGGGATGATCGTCGCCTTGGGGTACTGACCGTGGAAGTGGCGCAGCTCACGCAACGAGCGCCGCCAGGTGTGACGGTCGTAGGGTCGCGGCGGCTCGGGCGCGCCCTCGAGCTGGGCGTAGGTGTAGATCGCGTCGCCGGCGATCACCAGGTCGCGATCTCGCAGCCGGCAGATCAGCGACTGGTGCCCGGCGCTGTGACCAGGGGTCGAGGCGAGCCGCACGCTGCCGTCGCCGAACAGGTCGAAGGTGCGTCCGAAGGTCGAGTACGAGCGCACCAGCGCGGAGTCGTAGCTGACCGTGCGGTAGTCGAAGGCGTAGTCGTAGTGGGCGGGCCGGTAGCCCTGCAGAAACGGCCGGCTCTCCGTCGTCGCCGCCGTCCACTCGTCCTCGGAGAGGATGAAGGTTGCGCCCGGGAACTCCGACATCCCGGAGGTGTGGTCGAAGTGCAGGTGGGTCATCACCACCGTGCGAATCGCCTTCGCCTCGATCCCGCGGTCGCGCAGCTGGCCCGGGAGGTCGGTGCCGGGCTCGAGCTCCGGACGGCCGAAGCTCGCCGGCACGCGCCCGAGGTTCTCCGCCGGTCGGGACGAAACCGAGGGGTGAAGGCCGGTGTCGACCACGAACGGGCCGCTCGGGTGGTGGATCAGATACGCGGGGATCGGGAAGCTCACATACTTCGACTTCGGGGTCCCGAGGCCGAACATGCGGGCGAGGGGAAGGTGCTTGGAGGCCTCGAAGAACTCGCGCGGCGCGTGCATGCGCCCGACCTCGAGCGGCTCGACCGCCACGGTCGTGCCCTCGCGGCCGCCTGGCAGCGGCGCGGTCAGGGGCTTGGCTTCGGCGCGGACGTTCATAGCCGGGGCAGCGTAGAGCGATAGCCTGGCGCGGCGGTGGCGGATCGCGGCTCACGAATATTTGTGCCCGACCTGCTCGCGGGGCGGGTCTGCGTGGTCTCGGGGGCCGGCTCGGGCCTGGGGAGGGCGACCGCGCTCGAGCTCGCCCGCCTCGGAGCCGTCGTGATTGGCTGCGGCCGCCGCC
>Ga0208612_1000582_pt1 | contig 15642 bp, 13 predicted proteins | sample AntDryMetagUQ889_FD_188089 | JGI IMG/M metagenome (GOLD analysis project Ga0208612, IMG submission 188089) | Polar desert microbial communities from Antarctic Dry Valleys - UQ889 (SPAdes) | ecosystem: Environmental > Terrestrial > Soil > Desert | place: Antarctic Dry Valleys | collected 2008-12-31 | reverse complement strand
GTTGCGGCGGACTACGTCGACCAGTCAGCCTCCGAATGGGAGACCAGCCCATTCGCATGGATCAGGGAGCTTCCTTCCTCTCGAACGAAGGGGAAGGTGGGGGAGAGCCTGGTCAAGGCTTGGGCCAAGCTCGAGGGCATTGAAGTCCGGCCACCGACCGACTCCGGGCATGACTGCATCCTGGACGGGGTCTTGGTCGAAGTGAAGTTCAGCCTCCGGTGGGCCGGTGGAGAATTTGTCTTCCAGCAGATCCGTGATCAGAGCTATGAAGTCGCTGCCCTCCTCGGCATCGAGCCTCATAGCTGCTCATCTCTGGATCGTCCCCAAGAGCGAGCTATGGGGCCGTGCTGCGGCTCAACACGGCGGGGCTGGCGGAAAGGACACAAAGTGGCTTCGGTTCCCAGCGGGTGATCCCCCCGCGTGGCTGGAACCGTGGGGCAGTTCGTTCTCCGAGGCGCGAAGGGCGCTAGAAGAGGCTCGCAAGCGGCTCTTCGGTTGATGGCGCGTGGGACTCATGGGTCCCTACCGAGTTCCCCAGGCGCTGCTCCATCACGGCGACCGCTTCGGGGTTGGAGTCGATCAGCACGAATCGCCGGCCTAGAGCTTTGGCCACGGCCCCGAGGGTTCCGCTTCCGGCGAAGAAGTCAAGACACCAATCCCCCGGCGCGGTGGACGCTTGGACTATCCGCCTAATAATGCCCTCTGGCTTCTGCGTCGGGTACCCGGTCTTCTCTCTCCCGTTGGTGGGGACGATCGTGTGCCACCAAACGTCGACGGGAAGCTTCCCTTTGGCAGCCTTCTCAGGAGTCACCAGTCCCGGAGCCATGTACGGCTCGCGATCTACCGCTTCCGAATCGAAGTAGTAGGCGACGGGATCGTTGACGTACACGAGAATCGTGTCGTGCTTGGCGGGCCAGCGTTTCTTCGACCGCGCGCCGTAGTCGTAAGCCCAAATGATCTCGTTCAGGAAGCAGTCCCGACCAAAGACCTCGTCGAGCAGCAGCTTGGCGTAGTGAGCTTCGCGATAATCGATGTGCAGGTAGAACGTGCCGCTTCGGGTCAGCAGCCGGCGGGCTTCCATCAGTCGCGGCTCTAGGAACGCCAAGTAATCCTCGAATTGGTCCCTATACGACGACTCCGCAAGCAGCCGCGTCCTATACCGGCGGCCCTTGAAGCCGACCCTGTCCCCGTTGATGTCCGGAGTCGTTTCGACCGTTCGCCGCGCTTGTTGCTTGCCCGTGTTGAAGGGTGGATCCACGTAGACGAGCTGAAAGCTGCCGTCAGCGAGGGCGGGAAGCGCCGTCAGATTGTCGGCGAGCAGGATCTCGTCCCGGCTCGGAGGACGTGGCTCCATTGTCGACGAGCGTACCCGCCGCTCCCGACACCAACAGCCGTAGCGATTCTGGGACGGATTCGCCTACAACTGGCTTCAGTGGGGAGCAAGACAAGGTAAGCCAGGCTCGGCCGCCGCTTCGTGCTGATCGACTCGAGCGCCGACGCGGTCGCGGTGATGGAGGACCGCTTGGACCTGGCCCGCTCCGCCCTGCCTGGGGCATAGTGCTTCCCCAAGGCGGCGACCTAGGACGATTGCCGCCCGGTTTGCAGCCGCCGAACACGACCGTGCTGGCGCGCGGCGAGGCGTGTGAGCGCGACTTCGAGGGGGGTTGGGCAACAAGCGTCGCTGTGGGCGACGGATCTTGCCTTACCCCTCCAGATGGGCGAGCATGCCGCTGGGTTCCAACTCGCCAAGCACGACCGAGCTTACGGTCGTATTGGCTCAGCCGGGGTAGTAGCGCAGCCGCTTGCCGGCCTTGGCGATGCGGCTCGTGACCGGCTGGCCGGTCACGGGATCCAGCCAGGACAGCCGCCAGCGGGCGCCGGCCGCGCCCGCTCGGCTGATGTTGGTCTGGAAGATGCCACGCGCGTTGGTCCGCCGCTGGGCGACCGTCGCGAACTCGCCGCCCTCGGAGATCTGCACGGCGACCGAGGTGGAGCCCCCCGAGAGCCGCGTCGGGCGTGCCTGGCCGTAGACCTCGACCGCTCCCGACGAGCGCCTGGTGACCACGAGCGGCAGGCGATAGGCGTCATAGGCCGGCTTACGCTGACGGCCACCGCGCTCGGTGAAGCGCAGGCCGCTGTTGAACTGGTCCTGCTCGGGCGGGTCGCTCAGCTCGTACTGGGCCGTCATCGCCACGCGGGAGTCGCCGAAGAGCAGGCGGTCGGACTCGTTGATGTACTGCCCCTGCTGGGCCGGGGAGACCTTCGAGACCCGGTCCGGCGGGTTGGACTGGAAGCCGAACTCGGTCACGAAGATCGGCGCGCGCCGGCGGATCCGTCCCCTGCGGTAGGCGTTGTCGATCAGCCGATGCAGGCGCGGCATGTAGGCAATCGGCAGAGCCGACTCGCTCTTGGTCTTCGTCCGCGGCGTGCCAAAGCCGCCGAAGTTGTAGGGATGGATCGCAAAGCCGCCGATGTTGAGCTTGGCGGGCCTCCCCGAGCAGTCGTGGGCGCCGCGCTGGGCGCCGGTGAAGGGACGACCCTCCACGTCGAGGCACAGCGCCGCCTGCAGCAGCGGCAACGGCTCTCCGATCGCCGCCGTCTCGCCGAAGAGCACCCGGTTGCGTCGGCCGGGATCGGACTTGGCGATCGCCTTGTAGCCCGCGATCCAGAGCTTGCGGTAGATCGCGCCCTCGGTCTGCACGCGGCCGACGGCCGGCTTCCTCTGCTGCGGGGTGATCCAGACGTCGAGGTTCGGCTCGTTGTAGAGCGAGTAGTAGTCGACCTTGCCGCGGTAGCGCTTGGCCACGGCCTCGACGAACTGCCCGAAGTCGCCCGCCTTGGGCCTGAAGGTGCAGGGCACGCGGCGGCAGCGTCCCGGCGAGGAGGACGTGAACCTGGGGCCGGGGCCGGTGACGGTCATGAGCACGCGCATGCCGTTCTCCCTGGCGAGCGCCACCAGGCGGTCGGTGCGCGAGAAGTCGTACTGCGACGACTCGGGGTCGCTCGCGCGGAAGCCGGCCGGCTTGCTGCCCTGGGAGGGGCTGCGGTAGACCTTGTAGTAGATGACGTTGGTGCGGATGACGTCGACTCCGAGCGCCCGCAGCTCCGCCATCGCCTGCGCGGGGTCGGTGCGCGTGAAGCCGAGCAGCTCGCGATCCTCCTGAAAAGAAGACAGCTGGCTCGAGCTCGCCGAGGCAGCTGCGGGAGCCGCCAGCGCGCCCACGGCCGAGGCGAGCACGCAGGCGAGGATGTAGGACTGTCTCATGATGCTGGTCTGCCGTCCCTTCGTGTCGGGCCAGAGCGGTTGCGCATAGTACACACGCCCCCGGGACCGAAGTTGCGGTCCCCGGGCGATCCGCTCAGCGTCCCGGACGCCCCCTCAGCGGTAGAGGGGGGTGCGCGCGAAGTGCTCGCGTACGAGCTCCCAGGCAGGCTTGCGGGCCCCGCCGTAGGTCAGCAGACCCTTGTGGTGGCGGGTGTTTCGGCCCGGCCCCGGCAGGGCTCCGCCGCGCCAGCCGGGGAAGATCTCGAACTCCCGCAGGGTCCAGTGAATCGCCCCCGACATGTATGGGAGGCGGTCGACCAAGTCGAGGGTGCGGCCCACGTGCAGGGTTTGGAAGGCGTAGCTGCCCTGCTGCTCGATCGGCCGCTCGGCCATGTCGGGCCGGCCCTCGGCGCCGAACTCGCTCATCACGAGGGCGTGGTCCGGGTAGAGGTCGCGCATCTCGTTCAGGAACGGCTCGAGCAGCGCGAAGTCCTGGACCCATGGATACCAGCCGAAGTACTGATTGATGCCCAGGATCTCGAAGCGCTCGTAGACGAACTGCTCCTCGAAGTAGGGCCGGCCGTTGATGTCGAGTGCGAGCGGCAGCGTCGGATCCAGGTCGCTCGCTCGCTCGGACGCCTCGACGAGGAAACGGCGCGTCGGGCGCTGGAGGTCCGGCCTGACGGCCAGCTCGTTGGCCACCGAGTGGGTGATCACCGACGGGTGGTTGCGGGCGGCCTTCACCGTCCCGGCGACTTGAGCGACCGCGTAGCGCCGATCGCGCGTGGACGCCAGCAGGCTCGGACGCCTGTCGCGCTGCCACACCGGAGCCTGGTTCCAGACCATGATCCCGGCCCGGTCGAGCCGGCGCAGGAGGCCCTCGCTGAGCGCGTAGTGCGAGCGTGTGACGTTCGCCCCCAGCTCCTTGAGCTCCCGTACGGTCGTGTCCATGGCGTACCCGTTCAAGGCCGCTCCCTGGCCGGGGAAGTCCTCGTGGATCGAGGCGCCGCGCAGCTGGATCTGGCGGTTGTTCAGGTAGAGGAAGCCGCGCTTCACCGCGACCGAGCGCAGGCCGATCTGCATGCGCTGCGCCTGCTCGATCCGCCCGCGGTAGGAGAGCGTGACGCGCGCGTCGTAGAGGGCGGGCCGCTCTGGGGACCAGAGCACGGGAGCTGGCACCCGCATTCGCAGCGCCACGCGCCGGCGCCCGCGGCGCGAGCCGGCGAGCACGAATGTGCGCTTGGTTACGCGCCCGTCCGGCGCGCGCAGCCGCACGGAGAGCTCTGGCTGGGGGAGGGGCGCCAGCCGGCCCTGGGCGCCCTTGCGCGCGGGCGGTGGCCGACGCCGCGCCTCGCGCGGCAGCCGGGAGAGGCGCCCGTCGATCAAGAGGTCGGCCCGGCAGCCCCGGGCGGGCCCCCTGCAGTTGACGTCGGAGAGCAGCCCGAGGTCGCGAACGTCCACCCTCCCACGGGGCACGAGCTTGACGGGGCGCGTGATGCCGCCCCAGTTCCACCAGCCTTCGGCAAGGCGTGGGTCCTTACGGCTGTCCACAGTCACGCGCAGCTCGTTCATCCTTCCCGGCCGCAGTCCCGTGGCCTCGAGCTCGAACGGGCTGTAGGGATCCCAGCTCCCACCGATCCGGCGTCCGTTGAGCCGCACCACCGTGCGCCGGCGCGACTGCTCGAAGCGCAACGCCCAGCGGAATCCGCGCTTGCGCGGGCCGAGGAAGCGCAGCCGGTACTCCTTGACGCTCCCCCCGTAGAGCTCGGGTGCGGCATCGGGGTCGAACACGCTCGGCACGAGCACCGGACGCCACCGGGTCGGATCCTGGTCGGGCCCGCTCACCGGAGGCGGGTCGGGAGTCTCCTGCCCTTCCTCGCCTTCGGCCGGAGGAGCGGGCTGGGCCGGGGGAGGAGTGGCCCCGGTGTCGCGTATCTCCCAGCCCCCGCTCAGCGACGCGGCCCGCGGCGCGGCTGCGGCGCCCGCGGGCAGGCAGGCGCTCGCGGCGAGCGCGCACACGACGGCGAATACGTTGCTGTTGCTGCTGCGGCGAGACACCTCTCGCATGTAAACCCCTCCACGCGCTGTGGTTTTGGCGCGCCTGGCCGAAGACTGGCAGATAAGGGTTGGGGCCCGGCGCCAGTCTCGCCACCTAGGCATACTTCTGGCGGAGATGGATCCCTCGCGCAAGCGCAGGCTGAGGCTGGTCCTCGCCCTCTCCGTGGCGCTGCTGCTGGCGGGTGCACTCGTGTACACGAGCTTCAGCGCCTCGACCGAGGCCAGCACGCCCTCGGATGTGGTGACTTCCGCCGAGCCCGGCCGCTCCTACGAGCTCACCGGCAAGGTGGTCGAGGACTCCGTCAGGCGCGAGGAGGAGGAGCTTCGCTTCGCGATCCGGGACCGTGACGGCTCCACCTCGGTCCCCGTGGTCTACGAGGGCGTCGTACCCGACCCGTTCCGCGAGGGCCGCGAGGTCATCGTCTCCGGTGAGCTCGAGCGTGGCACCTTCGTCGCGGAGCGTGACTCGCTCGTAACCAAGTGCCCGTCCAAGTTCTCGAACGAGAACGAGAAGAGCTCCTAGCTTGGCCGGCACCGGCTCCGCCTGCCTCGTAGCCGGCCTGCTCACGGCGCTCTACGCGGCCACTGCGTCGCTCTACGGGGCGCGCAGCGGCCGGCGAGCGTTCGTTGTCTCGGGCCGGCGCGCGATCTACTGCCTAGCCGCCCTGATGGTGACCGCGACGGTGATACTGCAGTCGGCCTTCCTGCGCTCGGACTTCTCCTACAAGCTCGTCGCGGAGGGCTCCTCCACCGACACGCCCACCTTCTACAAGGTCACGGCGATGTGGGCCACCCAGGACGGGTCGCTCCTGCTTTGGGCCCTGCTGCTGTCGATCTTCACGAGCGCCGTGCTCTTCCTCACCCGGCGCTCGCTGCGCGAGCTCGCCCCCTACGCGACCGCCGTCCTCGGCGTGGTCGCGGCCTTCTTCCTGTTCCTGATGGTGGGGTGGGAGAACCCGTTCAGCGCGGTCGCGGGACCGGTGCCGCTCGAGGGGGCGGGACTCAACCCGCTGCTGCGCCACCCGGCGATGATGATCCACCCGCCGATGCTCTACACCGGCTATGTCGGCTTCTCGATTCCGTTCGCCTTCGCGATCGGCGCGCTCGTCACACGGCATACCGGCGCCGACTGGATCCGCGCCACCAGGCGCTTCGCGCTGATCGCCTGGACCTTCCTCGGATGCGGGGTCCTGCTCGGGGCGCTCTGGTCCTACACCGAGCTGGGCTGGGGGGGGTATTGGGCCTGGGACCCGGTCGAGAACGCCTCGCTGATGCCCTGGCTCACCGGCACCGCGTTCCTGCACTCGATCATGGTGCAGGAGAAGCGCGGCATGCTCAAGGTCTGGAACGTGTCGTTGATCATCGCCACGTTCGCGCTCGCGCTGACGGGCACCTTCCTGGTGCGCTCGGGCATCCTCGAGTCGATCCACGCCTTCGGCGCCTCCACCATAGGTATGCAGTTCCTCGTCTTCATCGCGGTCGTGCTGGTGGGCTCGACGGCGCTCGTCGTGTCGCGCCTGGGCGACCTGCGCAGCGAGTCGAGGCTCGACTCGCTGCTCTCGCGCGAGGCCTTCTTCCTGCTCAACAACCTCGTGCTGGTCGCGCTCTGCCTGGTCATCTTCTGGGGCACCTTCTTCCCGCTGATCTCCGAGGCGGCGGGTGCCGAGCGCAGCGTCGGGCCGCCGTGGTTCAACCGGATGACCACGCCGCTTGCGCTCGCGTTGGTGCTGCTCGCGGGGGTCGGTCCCGTGGTGGCGTGGCGGCGGGTAACGCTCGCCGGGCTGCGGCGGGTTCTGATCGCCCCGCTCGCGTTCGCCACGGTCGTGCTCGTCGCCCTGCTCGCATTCACGAACGCGGTCGAGAGCCTTCCCGCGCTGCTGATGTTCTGCCTCGTCGGCTTCGTGCTGGCGGTGGTGGCGCAGGAGCTCTGGCGCGGGGCATCGGCGCGGAGGGTGATGACCGGCGGCTCGTGGCCGAGGGCGCTGTCGGAGCTCGTGTCGCGCAACCGGCGACGCTACGGGGGCTACGTGGCCCACGCGGGCATCGCCGTGCTCTTGCTCGGCGTGGCCGGCTCGTCGGCCTTCCTGGACCAGAAGGACGTGCGCATCTCCCCGGGGCAGTCCTTTCGCTCGGGGGACTGGACCGTCACCTACGAGCGTCCCACCGCGCAACTCGGCGGGGACCGTGCCGGCACCGGCGCCCCGATCTCCTTCGGGGCCGAGCTCACCGCTCGCAAGAGCGGAGAGCGGCTCACGCTGCACCCGTCGCGCAACTACTATCCGACCCAGGATTCCTCGAAGGGCGCGATCGGGCGCTACTTCGAGGGTGAGGCCACGAGCGAGGTGGACGTGCGCTGGGGGCTCACCAGGGACCTATGGACGGCGGTCCGGCCGGACACCAGCAGCCTGGCAGGCCCGATCCGGGAGGCCAACAGGAGGTTCTCGGGCGCAAACGGCGACGTGCAGGCGCTCGCGATCGCCGCGATCGTCGAGCGCTATCGCACCGATCCCCCGCCGGCTACCTTCCGCACGCTCGTCTCGCCGCTCGTGTCCTGGATCTGGATCGGCGGCGCGATCGTGCTGCTGGGCGCGCTGATCGCGGTTTGGCCCTCGCCCGAGGCGCGCGTGCGGCGAGTGCGCAGCCTGTACAAGGCGCGCCTCGGCCGCGAGCTCTCGGGGACGTAGGCGGCTAGTGGGGGCCGTCGGGTGGAGTATGCGCTCGCTCTAGTGGTCCTGATCGGGCTTGTGGCCCTCGTAGTACTGCGGCCCCTGATCACCGGTGAGCGCGACGACGGGGCCGAAGCGCCCGACCGAGCCGAGCTCGAGGCGGCCAAGGAGGCGAAGTACCGGGAGATCAGGGACGCAGAGCTTGACCGTCAGATGGGCAAGCTCTCCGAGGAAGACCACCGGGCGGTCGACCGCGAGCTGCGCGAGGAGGCGATCGACATCCTGCGCCGGCTCGACGCCGTAGCGGGGAAGGCGTCCAAGCCCTGACCCAGCGCGCTACCCTGGCAGCCGATGGAAAGCGTCCTCAGCGGCCTGCAGATCATCTTCGCGGTCGTGCTGATCGTGCTCATCCTGCTGCACTCGGGCAAGGATGCCGGGCTATCGGGGGCCTTCGGCGTCGGCACCGGCGGCGGGCCGTTCGGCGGGGGGTCCCTGGTCGAGCGCAACCTGAACCGCTGGACGGTGGCGTTCGCGCTGATGTTCACCGTCAACGTCATCGTCCTGCTGAAGATCTAGCCGCGTTTTCCGCGTCTGAACGCGGCTGGCGGCGGACTCGGTCAGCAGACCGACCGGGGATCCTCCCTTTCGGAGGTGCCGTGGCAGATACGGCAACGAGGTTGCCTCAGCGGCAACGTCGTTGCGCTCCAGACAAGTCTGTTGCCGTATCTGAGAGCACGCCCAGAACGCTGATCCGGGGGGCGAGCCTTCGGCACCGCGTTGATCTCCCGAAACCCTCTACCTACCTAGCCCCAGCGTAGGAGCGAGCACTGGTGGGACGGGCGGTCATCTAGGCGCTCGACGATGCCGAGCCCGTGAAGCGAACCGAGCCGGCACGCAGCGCGGGGCAGACCGCCCCCGTCGCGAAACGGCGTCCGTAGAGCTCGCCGTCGGATACGAGCGGCGAGCGCGCGCCGAGGGCCTGCGTCCGCGCCAGGATCCCGAGCGCGCTGTCGGTGATCCGCAGGTCGGCGAGCGGGCTGGTCACACGTCCGTCCTCGATCAAGAAGGTGCCGTCGCGGGTCACGGCGGTGAACAGCGCCTCGGCCGGGCGCACCACGTTCGTGTACCAGAGGCGGGTCACGTAGATCCCCCGCTCGACCCCGCTGCACAGCTCCCGCTCGTCGGCGGCGACGCCCTCGGCCATCACGAGGTTCGTGGGCAGGGGTCCTGGTGCGGAGCCGCCGGCCGCGAGCGCGTGACCTGTGGAGCTCGCGCCCGCGAGCGCCGCCGAGCGCGTGTCGTGCACCACCCGGTGTGCCACCCCATCCTGAATCAACGGCAGCGGCGCCTTCGCGACCCCCTCGGCGTCGAAGGCGCGGGCAAGGGTGTTCGCGTAGCTCGGCGCATCCGAGATGTTCACGGCCGCCGCCGCCACGCGCGTGCCGAGCAGCCCGCGGAGCGCTCCCCGGCCCTCCGCGTGGACGAGGCCGTTGAAGGCGGTGCTCGCAAGGACCCACAGCAGCTCGTGCACGGCATCGGGCTCCATCACCACGGTGTACTCGCCCGGGTCGAGCTCGACGGGCGCTCCGGCGACCACTGCCTTGCCGGCCGCCCTGCCGGCCACCGCCGCGGCGTCCAGAGCGCCGGCCGCCGTGGCCGTCTGCGCGGCGTAGCCGCTGCGCCCGCCCGGCCCCAGGGCCACGACCTTGATGAAGGCGTCGGTCACGCGGTCGCGCAGGAGCGTGCCGACCGAGGACGCGATCGCCGTCTGCACCTCGCCGGCGGTCCAGATGCCGCTTGCCTCGGCCCCCGCCTCGCCGGCCACCTCGAAGGCACTGGACAGCGCGGCTCCGCCGAGCAGGGGATCGAGCCGAGCCGTACCCGGGTCGTGGCCCTCGTTGCACCGGTGCGCAGCGGGCGGGGGGAAGCCCGGATAGTCGCCCGGGCCGGCGGTGCGAGCCGCCGCCTCGGCCGCGCGTACCGCCGAGCGCGCGCAGCGCTCGAGCGCCTCCTCGTCCACGGCGTTCGTGGTGGCGCGCCCCACATGGCCGTCCCTCAGCGCGGCGACCTCCACGGTGAGGTCGTCCACCGAGGTGGCCTGGGTCGGCCGCGAGCGGGCGAAGCGGAGCGTGAGCGAGCGCTCGTGTGAGACCGTCGCGAGCGCCTCACCCGCGCCCGCGGCACGCACGGCCCGCTCGGCGACGGTGTCCGGCTCGACCCCCCGCCTCACCCCGAGCCGACCTGCACGTCCCGGAAGCGCGCCGGTGCGCCGCCGTGGGAGACGCGCGCGAGCTGGCCCGGCTCGCCCTTGCCGCAGTTGGTCACCGAGGCCAGACGCCACTCCGACGGCGAGCAGACCGCGTCGAGGCCGGCCCAGAAGAGCGGCGAGGTGCCCGCATAGACTGGATCGCGCAGCATCCGCTCGAGGCGTCCGTCCACGATCTCCCACGCCGCTTCGCCGCCGAACTGGAAGTGGAGGCGCCGCGAGTCGATCGACCACGAGCGGTTCGTCTCGACGAAGATGCCGCGTGCGGTCGCGCCGATCAGTTCCTCGAGGCTGCCGGCGTCACCCGGCTCGAGGCTGACGTTGGTCATCCGCACGATCGGTTGGCGCGCGAAGCCCTCGGCGCGCATGCAGCCTCCGGAGCGGTGGAGGCCGATCTCCGCGGCGCTCTCGCGCGAGGAGAGGAAGCCGCGCAGCACGCCCTCGCCGACGATCGGCGTGACCTGGCCGGCGACCCCCTCGTCATCCCAGCGGAAGCTGCCCAGGGCGCCCGCCAGCGTGGCGTCGGCGGTCACGTTCATCCGTTCCGAGCCGTAGCGCAGCGAGCCGATCCCGTCGGCGGGCACGAAGCTCGTCCCGGCGTAGGAGGCCTCGCCGCCGAGCACGCGGTCGAGCTCCACAGCGTGGCCCACCGACTCGTGCAGCTGCAGGCCCAGCTGCTCGCCGGCGAGCACGAGCGTCGTGCGCCCGGCGGGGCATGGCGGAGCCGCCAGCAGCGCCGCCGCCTCGGCCGCGACCCGCGGCGCGTGCCCCGGCAGGTCGAGCGCGAGCGCGTGCTCGAAGCCGGCCTGCGCGACGTGGCCCGAGTGCGAGCCCGGGTAGGAGCGAACCTGCGTTGCGCCCGGGCCGATCGCGATCGCCTCGAGTCCGCCGCCGCACTCGCTGAGCCGTTGGCGCCACGACGACCCTTCGCTGGAGGCGAACGCCTTCTCCTCCACCCGTGACGACAGGTGCGCGCGCGCCACCGCGACCCGCGGCTCGGCCCGCATTGCGGCCTCGGCCGCGGCGAGTAGCTCCAGCTTCTCCTCGAGGGGGACCGCGAAAGGATCGCGTTCGCAGCGCGAGGCATGGGAGCCGATGGCCGCGGGCTCGGGGGCGAGCGGGTGCTGTGCGGTGCGGGGCTGAGCTTCGGCCAGGGCGATGGCGCGGGTGAGCGCATCCTCGCCGGCGGCGCGGTCCGAGCCGCGGGCGGCTGCGAAGCCCCAGGCGCCCCCGGCGCGTACGCGCACGCCGATCCCCTCCTCCTGGTGGTCATCGAGGGCGGCGAGCTCCCCGTTGCGCAGCGCAACGGCCTCGCTTCGCAGCCACACGTGCCGCGCGTCGGCGTAGCCGGTGTGCCGCGCGGCCGAGTCGATGAGGTCCGCCAGCAGCTCGAGCAAGCCGGTGAGGCTACTCGGGGGCGTCTGGCAGCCGCCGTCGGGCCGGCGGTCGCCGTCGTCCTAATCGGTCCGCCGCTCGGCCTCCTCGCGCTCCTCGAGCTTCTCGCGCAGGTAGGCCGACTTCTGCGCTCGCCGCTCCTGCTGCGCGGCCTCGGCTTCGGTTTGGGAGCCCTCAGCCGCGCGGCGCGCCGCCGCCTCGCGCTCGCTCTGGGCGATGCGGAGCTCCTCGGTGGTCGGCTCGTCGGTGGTCGGCTCCTCGGACGACGGGTCCATGCTCCTCGTACCGTAGCTAGGCACGGAGGCCACCCGTGCAACGCGCCCGCTACACCACCGGCGTAGGGGGCTCGTGGCCCTCCAGCACCGCGATCACGTTGTCGGCGCACAGGCGCGCCATGGCGTCGCGCGTCGTGCGTGTGGCCGAGCCGATGTGGGGGACCAGCACGGTGCCCGGCAGCGCCACCAGCTCGGGGGGCACGTTCGGCTCGTCCTCGTAGACGTCGAGGCCGGCGCCGGCCAGGCGGCCCGAAGCCAGTGCCTCGACCAGCGCTGCGGTGTCGACGACGGCGCCGCGACACGTGTTCACCAGCACCGCGCCGTCCTTCATCTGCGCGAGCGCCGCGGCGTCGATCATGTGCTTGGTCTCGGCGGTGAGCGCGACGTGCAGGCTGACGTAGTCCGAGCAGGCGAGCAGGGTCCCGAGCTCGAGCCGCTCGGCGCCGTGGCGCGCCGCGGGCTCCTCGATCGGACGCCGGGTGGCGAAGACCACTCGCGGCGCGAAGCCGCGCAGCAGCTCGGCCACGCGCTGCCCGATGCGCCCAAAGCCGACCAGCCCCACCGTCGCGCGCGCGAGCTCCCGCCCCAGGAACTGCTCCGGCTCCCAGCCGCTCCACTCGCCGTCGCGCAGGACGCGGTCGGTCTCCACGATGCGGCGCCCGGTCGCCAGCATCAGCCCCACCGCCAGCTCGGCGGTCGCGTTGGTGAGTACGTCGGGGGTGTTGGTGGCACGCAGGCCGCGGGCGCGCACGGCCTCGGTATCGATGTTGTCGACGCCGACCGCGAAGTTCGAGACCACGCGCAAGCTCTGCCCGGCGCGCTCGAGCAGCGCTTCGTCCACCACGACGGTCGGGTCGGCGACGATCGCGCTGGCGCCGGGGGCGTGCTCGAGCAACCACTGGCGGTCGAGCGGGAGGCCGCCGGTCTCGACATCGAAGCGCTGCTCCAACTTGGCGAGCCCTGCCGCGGGGATGGTGCGCGCGACGACGACCTTCACGGGCTCGGCGGCGTGCCCGCGTCGGCCAGCACCGCCTCGAACGCGTCGATCACGCGATCGGCGGTCGCGGTTGTGGCGTTCGGACCCATCAGGCCGACCCGCCAGATGCTCGGCGCCGTGGGTCCGAGCCCGCCGCCGACCTCGATGTCGTGCTCCTGCAGCAGTCGCATCTGGACCTCCTTTTCGTCCATCCCCTCCGGGACCCTGATGGCGGTCAGCTGCGGGAGCTGGTGGCCCGGGTCGGCGAGCAGCTCCAGTCCGCCTTCGCGGACCCGCCGCTGGAAGTGCGCGCCGGCCTCGGCGTGGCGCTTCCAGCGCGCTTCGACGCCCTCCTCGAGCATCAGCCGCAAGCCCTCGTGTAGGGCGTAGATGTTGAGGATCGGTGCGGTGTGGTGGTACGCCGCCGGGCGCTCGATCCAGTACTGCTCGAGCAGCGTGATGTCGAGGTAGAAGCCGACCGGAGCGATGCGGCGGCGGATGCGCTCGAGTGCCCGCTCGGAGACCGAGATCGGCGACATGCCCGGTGGGTTGGCGAGGCCCTTCTGCGTGCAGGAGTAGCAGTAGTCGATGCCCCACTGAGCGGGCTCGAGCTCGATCGCCCCCAGCGAGGTCACGCAGTCGGCCATCAGGAGCGTCTCGGAGCCGCTCATGGCCTCCGCCAGCTCGCGCAGCGGGTGTGCGACGCCCGTGGAGGTCTCGGCATGGACGATCGCCAGCAGCCGGGCATCGGGATGCTCCTCGAGCGCCTCCAGCAGCCGCTCGTTCGCGACGACCTCGCCCCAGTCGGCGTTCACCGCCACGAGGTTGGCGCCGTAGCGGCGCGCCAGTTCCTGGATGCAGAAGCCGAAGTAGCCGGATGCGCCCACGATTACCGTGTCGCCAGGCTCGGTGAGGTTGGCGATGCCCGCCTCCATGCCCGCTGTGCCGGTGCCCGACAGCGGCAGCGTGAGCCCCTCGGAGCGGCGGTAGACCGCCTCCAGCAGGGCCACGACCTCGGCCAGGATGTCCTGCAGGTCGGGGTCCATGTGGCCGAGCATCGGCCTCTGCATGGCTGCCACCACGGCCGGCTCGACGTTGGCTGGGCCGGGCCCGCAGAGCAGGCGGTCGGGCGGGTCCAGGGGTTGGTGGGTGGCCGGCACGCGCGCAGAGCTTGCCGCACAGCGCCGGTGCTGGCAACTCCCGGCGCTACGATCAGCTCGTGCCCCGCAGCGCCGGCATCGTCCTTGCCGGTGGCCGCTCGACGCGGATGGGAAGCGCCAAGGCCTCGCTCGAGTGGCACGGCTCGACCCTCTTGCGCCGCATCGCGGGCATCGTCTCGCGCGGGGCCGCGGGGCCGGTTGTGGTCGCGCGCGCGCCCGGGCAGGCCCTTCCCGCCCTGCCGGCTGAGGTCGAGGTGGTGGAGGACTCACGCGAGGGAGGCGGTCCGCTCGAGGGCCTGGCGGCCGGACTGGCGGCGCTCGAGGGCCGAGCCCACACCGCCTACGTGTCCTCCACGGACGTGCCCTTCCTGCACCCGGCGTTCGTGCGGCGAGTGCTCGCGGCGCTCGAGGACGGCGCCGATGTTGCCGTGCCGCGGGTCGGCGGATTTCACCAGCCCCTCTGCGCGGCCTACCGCGTCAGCCTGCTTGCACCGGTGCAGGAGTTGATCGCCGCGGGGCGGATGAAGCCGGCATTCCTGTTCGAGCGCTGCGCGGTGCGCTGGCTTGCTGATCGCGACTTGCTCGCTGACCCGGGACTCGCGGCGGCGGACCCCGGGCTCGAGTCGCTGCGCAACCTCAACGAGCCGGGCGACTACGTCGCGGCCCGCGGCGAGGCGGCGCCGTTGGTGCGGATCGAGCGATCCGGCGCGCCGCACGCTGGCCGCGGCGGGGGAACCTTCGCCGCCAGGGTCGCGACGCTCGGCCGGGCCGCCGCCGCCGCGGCGATCGCGCTCGACGATCACGTCGTCGCAGCGGTCGACGGCGAGATGTCGCGCGACCCCGAGTTCCCGCTCGCCGCGGGCGACACGGTGCGCTTCGTCTCGCTTGACACGGCCCCCTGAGCGGTGCACTCCGGCCATCGGCGGCCGCGCGGCCGCGACAGGGGCGGAAGGTAGGATCCTCCCCCGGGTCGACCGGCCCCCGATCGTCCTGCAAGCGAGGAGACACATGCCAATCCCCACCGAAGTCGTCGGATCCCTGCCGCGGCCGATGAAGCTCCAGCAGGCCTACGAGAAGCACGACCAGGGAGAGATCAGCTTCGAGGAGCTCCAAGCCGAGCAGGATGAGGCTGCCGCCGACTCGATCAAGCGGTTGGAGGAGACAGGAGAGACGAACGTCACCGACGGGGAGCAGCGGGAGTCGAGCTTTGCCACCTACCCGATCACCGACACGCTCGCGGGCACCGGCTTGGCCGACAACCTCGCCGGGGACGGCCAGTACTTCGCGATCTTCGACGACGGCCATCATCGCCAGCTGCCGCGGCTGACGGGCGGCCCCTTCCGGTACAAGACCTTCGCATCGGAGTTCGTCGCGAAGAACAAGCAGATCGCGAGCCACGACGTCAAGCAGGCCGTGATCGCCCCATCGATGCTGATGCTGCTCTACCCGCTCGAGGGCGAGGTCGAGGGCTACCCCCGCGACCAGTTCCTGAGCGACCTCTGCGACGAGGTCGAGAAGGACATCCGTCAGTGCTTCGACGCCGGCGCGGTACGGGTGTCGATCGACTTCACCGAGGGCCGG
>Ga0208612_1000581_pt1 | contig 15656 bp, 14 predicted proteins | sample AntDryMetagUQ889_FD_188089 | JGI IMG/M metagenome (GOLD analysis project Ga0208612, IMG submission 188089) | Polar desert microbial communities from Antarctic Dry Valleys - UQ889 (SPAdes) | ecosystem: Environmental > Terrestrial > Soil > Desert | place: Antarctic Dry Valleys | collected 2008-12-31 | reverse complement strand
CTGTTCACGTTCTTGCAGGGGTATCTGGCAGAGCGGGCTTCGCAGGGGGTGGCGTATGACTTGCGGGACGCTCTCTTCGAGAGGATCGAACGTCTCTCGTTCTCATACTACGACAGGGTCCAGACGGGCCAGCTCGTCACCCGCCTTACAAGCGACGTGGAGCAGATCCGCACCTTCGCGGGCTCCGGCGTCGTCCAGCTCGCCAACGCCGTCGTCATGCTCATAGGCACGACGGCATTGTTACTCTACCTCGACTGGCGACTCGCCCTCGTCGCGCTGGCCATAGTTCCAATCATCGCCGTGTTGCTCGTTCGCTTCGTCGGCAGGATAAGGCCGCTCTTCAGGGAGGTCCAGCAGACCCTCGGACAGCTCAACACCGTACTGCAGGAGGACCTTCTTGGGGTGCGTGTGATCCGGGCCTTCGCCCGCGAAGACTACGAGACGACCCGCTACACATCGGTCAATGACGAGCTCCTGGACAAAAACCTCACCACCGTGCGGGTGTTCTCGAACAACTTCCCTTTCGTGTTTCTGTTCGCCAATTTCGGGACGCTCGCGATCATCTGGTTCGGCGGCTGGCAGGTTATAGGCGGCAGGCTCTCGATCGGTGAGCTCATCGCCTTCAACACCCTGCTCGGCTTCATGCTGTTCCCGATCCTCACGATAGGGTTCCTCTCGGCGAGCATCTCACGGGCAGGAGCCTCTTCCCAGAGGGTCTTCGATGTCCTCGACGCCCCCCTCGACGTGAAGGATGCCACCGACGCCTCCATCCTCCTCCCCATCTCCTGCAGGGTAGATTTCGACCAGGTCTCGTTCCGCTACCCTGGCAGCACGCGCGACATCCTGGACAGCGTGTCCTTTACAGCCAGGCCCGGGCAGACGGTCGCCATCCTCGGGACTACGGGCTCGGGGAAGTCCACGCTCGTCAACCTCATCCCGCGCTTCTACGACGTGACCAGAGGAGCCGTCAGGCTCGACGGCAACGACGTACGCGACGTGACGCTGTCGTCGCTCAGGTCCCAGATCGGGATCGTCCTACAGGAGACGCGTCTGTTCTCAGGCACCGTACGAGATAACGTGGCTTTCGGCAGACCCGACGCGACCGACGAGGAAGTCGTGGCGGCGGCCGAGGCGGCCCAGGCCGCTGAGTTCATCATGGGGCTCTCGGACGGCTACGACACAGTCATCGGCGAGCGGGGGATCGGGCTCTCTGGTGGACAGCGGCAGCGGATCGCCATAGCGCGGGCGCTCCTCATCGACCCGCGGCTACTGATCCTGGACGATAGCACCTCGGCCGTGGATGCCGAGACGGAGGCCGCGATCCAGGAGACCCTGGACCGGCTCATGCGCGAGAAGCACCGCACCGTCTTCGTCATCGCCCAGAGGGTCTCCACGGTGCGGGACGCGGACCTGATCCTGGTCCTCGACGAGGGCAGTATCGCAGCGAGCGGCACCCACGAGGAGCTCCTGCGCGAGAGCGAACTCTACAACGAGATCCTCGGCTCCCAACTGCTCTCACCCTCGGAATCAGCCGCATGAAAGGAGCACTGAGAATAACAGGGAGGTGGACCCACCGTCTGTCAGATCGAAGCGAGGAGTAAGCGTGAAGTTAGGGATAACCGGCGCCGAGAGGAGAGGACAATGAGCGAGACCACAGACCAGAGGACCGCAAGCGACCGTAACTCCTTCCTGCGCACCCTGCGCGCCGTCCGCTCGTTCCGTCCCGACCCGGTCCCTCGGGGGGTCGTGGTCGACATACTGGAGGTGGCCCGCTGGTCAGGGAGTGCGTCCAACAAACAGCCCTGGGAGATCCTGGTAGTCCGCGAGCGGGACACGCTGCGCTCGCTGTCCTCGGTCGAGGGCTACGCTCGGCACCTGGCAGGGGCACCGCTCGGGATAATCCTTGTCATGGCCGGCGATCGGGCCGAGCAGGAGACCTATGACGAAGGGCGTCTCGCCGAGCGGATCATGCTCGCAGCCCACGCGCACGGGGTCGGCTCGAGCATCGGTTGGATCGTCGGCTCAGGCAGGGACGCGGCCAAAGAGCTACTCGGCGTACCACAACAGAAGGTGGTGCGGACCGCGATCTCCCTCGGCTACCCCGACGAGGGGGCCCGCAGATCCAGAAGCGGCCGCGGGCAGGCGCGCAAACCCCTCGGCGAGATCGTCTATGAAGAACGCTACGGTTAGGAGAACTATGAACGGTTCATTCGACACCGAGACCCTCAGGCTCCTCGACGAGACCAAGGAGGTGAAGATCGAGACCCGCCGTGACGGTGACTCCCCCGAGCACCGCACGATCATCTGGGTCGTAGTCACAGGAGACGAGGTCTACGTGCGCTCGGTGCGCGGCCCGAGAGGACGCTGGTACCGTGAGATCTCATCGAACCCGGAAGGCGCACTGCACGTGGATGACGAACGCATCCCCGTGCGCGCCGCCCCCGCCGACGACGGGCCGACGGTGGAAGCGGTAAGCGATGCTCTCAGGAGCAAGTACGAGCAGTCCTCGCCTGCCTCTACAGCGGCGATGTTGCGTCCAGACACCCTGCCGACGACCCTGAAGCTCTCACCCGCTTGAGGAACACAGGATGAAGTCGCAAGAGGAGGACGAAGATCAGGGGCATCGAATCCATCGCACGCACGCCGCAGGAGATCGCCGGCGACCGGGGAGCCACCACGCGTCGGCTCCTCGGGGAGCTGCGCCCTTATTCGGGCAAGCTGGGTCTCGTCCTCGGGCTCGTCTTGCTCGGGGCGGCGGCGCAGGCTGGGGGGCCGTGGCTGATCGGACGCGCCATAGACCGCTACATCCTGCCCGGTGACGTGGCCGGGCTCTCCAGGATAATGCTCGTGCTCTTCGGGGTCTACGTCGTCGGGGCCATCGCCTCGCGCGGCCAGGTCTACCAGGTCGGCTCCATAGGGCAGAGTCTTCTGGCCTCGATGCGGGCCAGGATCTTCGACCGGCTCCAGCACCTCCCCCTCGGGTTCTTCGACAGGAGGCCGGTCGGGGACCTGATGAGCCGCGTAACCAACGACGTCGACACACTTAACCAGCTTTTCTCGCAGGGACTCACCCAGCTACTTGGTTCCCTGTTCAGCCTCATCGGGATCGTCGTTGCGATGCTCTTCCTCGACTGGAACCTGGCCCTCGCTTGCTTCACGATCATCCCCATCATGCTACTTTTGACCTCCTTTTTCGCCCGCCGCGCGAGACGCGCCTTCCGCCTGACGCGCGAGACGGTCGGGGACGTGACGGCGGGGGTGCAGGAGGACATCGTCGGCGTGCGCGAGGCGCAGGCCTTCAACAGGACCGAGGAGAACATCGCCCGCTTCAGGCAGCGCAACGCCGCCAACCGCGACGCCAACGTGCAGGCGGTGGCGATCACCTCAGCCTTCGCCCCCACCATAGACATGCTCTCGACCCTGGCTACCGCGCTGGTCATAGGCTACGGCGGCTATCTCGTCTTCGCCGACTCGCTCTCGGTCGGCATCCTGACGGCGTTCCTGATCTACGTCCAGCAATTCTTCCGCCCGATACAGTTAGCCTCCCAGGTCTACACCCAGGCTCAAGCCGCTGTCGCTGGGGCAGAGCGCATCTATAACATCCTCGACGAAGAGCCCGAACCGGAAGACCCGCAGGACGCCAGAGAGCTCGGTGCCGCAAGGGGCCGCATCTCCTTCGAGCACGTGACCTTCGCATACGCCCCTGGCCGCCCCGTCCTGCACGACGTGGACTTCCGGGTCGAGCCAGGCATGACGGTCGCACTCGTCGGCCCGACGGGGGCAGGCAAGACAACGATAGCCAGCCTTATACCACGCTTCTACGACGCCACCGAAGGGAGGGTGCTTATCGACGGTAGGGACGTGACGGAGCTAGCCCGCAAAGACCTCAGGGCTAACATCGGGATCGTGCTCCAGGAGCCTTTCCTGTTCTCTGGCACCATCGCGGAAAACATAGGCTACGGCCGATCTGGCGACCCCTCGGAGGCGACCCGCGAGGAGGTCGAGGCCGCGGCCCGCGTGGTCAACGCCAACGACTTTATTGCGGCCCTACCTGAGGGCTATGACACGGTTTTGGGTGAGGGGGGCGGAGCACTCAGCCAGGGCCAGCGCCAGCTGCTCTCTTTCGCGAGGGCTGTCCTGACGGACCCGCACATACTCATCCTGGATGAGGCGACGAGCAACATAGATACCCGCACGGAGGCGATCATCCAGAGAGCCCTCGCCACGCTGCTTGCGGGCAGGACGAGCGTCGTCATCGCCCACCGCCTGAGCACTATCCGCAATGCGGATCTCATCCTCGTCATAGAGGGCGGCAGCATCGCGGAGCGCGGCGGCCATGCAGAGCTTATGCAGAAGAACGGCCTCTACGCGGACCTCTACCGTCGCCAGTTTCGCGAGCCTGTCCCATCAGGAGGAAGGTCATGACCTGACCCGAAAGGGCGGCTGGCTGTATTATTCGGGCTGGCGTTGGATAAATCGGAGGATGGGAGGAGTTTTCACATGAGCGTGCTTCCGGAGAGAATACTGCTGCCGACCGACGGCTCGGAGGATGCCGTCAGGGCGACAGAGGCGGCATCGGACCTGGCCAAAAGGAGCGGGGCCGAGCTTCACGTCGTCCACGTCTGGCACGATGTGCGGGGGTTCGCCCACGACTTCGTCAAGAGGGAATTGAAGCGCCAGGGCCAGGAGATACTGGACGAGCAGGTAGAGAGGATCAGGGCCTCAGGTGGGGAAGTCGCGAAGGCCCATATCAGGAAGGGACGTACCTCCAACGAGGTTATAGCCCTCTGCAAGGAGATCGATGCCGGGCTCCTGGTCGTCGGCAGCCGCGGGCTTGGCACCGTGCAGCGCATCCTGATGGGCAGCCAGTCCGAGGAGATCGTGCACCACGCCCAGGTCCCCGTGCTCGTACTTACAGGCGCAGAGGATTTCTGGCCTCCGGCCAAGATCGTCGTCGGCGAGGACTTCTCCGACGACGCGCGCAAGGCTGGAGAGCTCGCCGCCGGTATCGGCAAGCTCTACGACGCGGAGGGTCTGCTCGTCTACTCGCATCCCGATCTACCAGAGGTTCCTCCTGGGGAGACGAGGTCCGCAGTCCAGAACATCACGGAGATGCGCGAGCGGGACGAAGGCATGCTCGCAGACAGGGCCGGCGCGTTGGAGGAGATTCTGGGTAGCAGGCCGGAGACCAGGATCTCCGGCGGCTATCCGGCCAACGTACTCCTCGAAGCCTCCCAGAGTGTGCGGCCCTCACTCGTGGCCGTCGGCAGCAGGGGCCTGACGGGAATAATGCGCACCAGGCTGGGGAGCGTCTCGACAAAGGTCGTGACGGCCGCGCAAGGACCCGTCCTGGTCTATCCGCACGTCGACTAGAGCAGCGCAAAGGAGAGCCATGGCGCCGCAGACCACAGGAATCCACCACGTGACCGCCATCTCGGGCGGGCCGCAGCGCAACGTGGACTTCTACGCCGGCACCCTGGGCCTCAGGCTAATCAAGAAGACCGTCAACTTCGACGATCCCGAGACCTACCACCTCTACTACGGCGACGGTGCGGGGAGCCCTGGTACGATCATGACCTTCTTCCCGTGGGCGCACGCGCCAGGGGGACGTATAGGGGCAGGCCAGCTCGTGGTTACCTCGTTCTCCATCCCCACCGCCTCTCTAGGCTACTGGACGGAGCGCCTGGTAGAGAAGGGCGTCCGCTTCGAGAGACCCCGCGACCGCTTCGGCGATACAGTCTTGACTTTCGAGGACCCTGACCGTCTGCGCATAGAGCTCGTCACCGCAGAAGACGACCGTGCCGGCCGGTCTGGAGGTCCGGTCCAGGCCGAGCACTCCATCAGGGGGTTCCACCACGTAGCCCTCGCCGTCGAGGCTACGGACCGAACCGCCAGTTTAATGACCGACCTTCTAAGCTTCCGGCAGGTCGACGAGACGGAGGGTAGGATCAGACTCGCCTCCGGTGAGGGCGGTCCTGGAGACCTCGTGGACGTGGTGAACGCGGCAGGCTTCTCCGGAGGCAGCATGGGTGTTGGCACCGTGCACCACGTCGCGTTCCGGGTCCCCGACGAAGAGACCCAGCTCGCGCTGCGTGAGGCGGTCGCCGCTCTCGGTTACAACGTGACGCCCGTGCTCGACAGGAACTACTTCCGTTCGATCTACTTCCGAGAGCCTGGCGGGGTCCTCTTCGAGATAGCCACAGATCCTCCTGGCTTCGCGGTGGACGAGGACCCAGAACACCTCGGTGAAGACCTCAAGCTGCCGCCCTGGCTAGAGACCCGCCGCGACCGGCTCGAAGAGGTCCTCCCACCGCTGCGCGTCCCGGTCGGAGAGAGCCTATGAGATCCGACCTCGGCTTCGTCCACCACTATCTGCCCGGCGAAGATGAGTCAGGCCCGACAATCCTTTTGTTACACAGCACGGGTGGGAACGAGGAAGACCTTATCCCACTCGGAGCGACGCTCGCCCCGGGCGCGGCCGTACTCTCCCCCCGGGGCAAGGTCTCAGAGCACGGTGCCCCGCGCTTCTTCCGACGCCTCGCAGAAGGAGTCTTCGACCACGAGGACCTCCTTTTTCGCACGCACGAGCTGGCCGAGTTCGCGGAGGCCGCCTCGGAAGAGTACGGCTTCGACCGCTCGAAGCTCGTCGCAGTGGGCTACTCCAACGGGGCCAACGTGGCAGCGAGCGCGATCCTGCTGCACCCAGGGCTGCTAAGGGCCGCGGTCCTGTTCAAGGCGATGGTTCCGTTCGAGCCCGATGTTACGCCCGACCTCTCAGGGATGCCCGTGTTCATGGCAGCAGGGCGGTATGACCGCATGATCCCACCGAATAACACGCAACGCCTGGCAGACATCCTGACCGAAGCAGGAGCCGAAGTGGACCTCCTCTGGCGCGACACAGGACACCCATTGACCTACGAGGATGTCAGCGAAGCGAAGAAGTGGCTTGCAGGCTTACTGCCGAAACTCTGATCCCGCATCCTTCAAGCCCACCATTTTGAACTTCTCTTGAAGCTGACGGAGATTCAACACTTGGTGAATGCGGGAACTTTCACCGAAACAGATGCCTGGAGCCGGGTGGAGGAAGATCTACGAGAGGCCATCGCTGGCGTGGTCTGGCCACCGGGTAACGACAGGTTCGTGATCAACCCGGTGATAGACGGCAGTGGGGTCGTGCCGATCAAGCAACAATTCGCCGCGAACATCGCTGCTTTGGGATGGAAGCTCGAAGAGCAGTTTCCCAGGTTCAGTAACGAAGAGGTAAGGAAACGCAGGAGGCCTGGAGCCGTGGACGCAGCCCTGGATCTCGGCAACTATGATCTGCCTCCGTTCTTTGTAGAGTGGGAGACGGGGAATATCTCTTCCAGCCACCGAGCCATGAACAAGATGGCCCTGGCCTTGAAGCGGGGGTTGATCTCCGGCGGTATGTGGGTGGTCTCGAGCGGGAACCTGGCCCCCTATCTCACCGACCGAATCGGGAACTATCCCGAGTTCGAGCCTTACTTTAGCCTTTACAGCGATCTAGAAGTCGGGCTGGGTTATCTCGGCGTAGCGATAGTGGAGCACGACGAGACTAGCCTGGAAGTCCCGTTGATCGGGAAGCAGCAGACGAGGCGCCGTCGCGATGCGGAGGAAGACTCACCGGAATAGCCTCTCCTCCGGCCCACGATCCGTGCTGAGGCCCTTGGCTGCGTCACCCAGACCCGGCGACACAAAGGCAGACTCCTCGCCTCGGAGCCTGCTGATAATGGGATCGCAATCGCCCAATTCCACGCCAAGCCAATGCCGGTGCATCTCTTCGGCCGCAGCGTAGGTACTGCCACCCCCGCCGAAGGGGTCGAGCACCAAATCTCCGGTCCTTGACGCTATCTCCAGCACCCTGCGGAGCAGCTTTATGGACAGCTCGTTGGCGCCGCGGCGTTTGGTCTTCCTGTGCCGCACGGGCGGAATGTCGGTCCAGACATCCGTGAGGTTGAGGCCATCCGGGTGTAACTTGTTGCGATGGCCGCCGTAGTCCTTTATGTCTCCGCCACAGTGCCGGCAAACCGGGATAGGCACTCGCGGACGGTTGAAGGATCTCGGCTTACCTTTCGTGTAGTAGAGCATACTGTAATGCGAAGGGTAAAGTCGACCGGGTATGGGAAGCGAATACTTTATGTCTACCGCCACCCAATGCCGGAACATCATGCCGGCTCCGTTGAGGTAGTGTCCAAGCTCTATATTCCACCGAGGGAGATTCCAGAGAAAGAAAGCACCGCCAGGCTTGAGTACCCTTATGCTCTCAGCCATCCAACGCTCGCACCACTCGAGGTACTCATGATCCTTCAGAGAGTCGTTGACCCCGTTGCCGTAGTCCTTGCCGAGATTGAAAGGCGGGTCGGCGAATACCAGATCGACGGTCTCTGTAACCACCTTTGGCAAGACATCCAGGCAATCAGCGTTGTACAGTTGCCCGAGCTCGGTCTCGAATATCGGCTCCACATTGACCATCCTAACGTAAAGATGCGTACCTCACATCGGGCTTTCTGCCAGAGCGCGCTACGTCGGCGAACCTGCGGCCCACACGTTACTTCCCTGTGTTCGGCCCATGACCGAAACACCTTTAGCATCGTGCAAGTCCGGGTGAATACCAACGACGCGGCGGGGCCTGCCATCACGCATGACTTCCTCCTGTTGGATTCCCACTTTCGCGGGAATGACGGTTATGGTAGTACCCCGACACGTCCACATTCCGAACGCGGCCCCCCTCGAGCGAACCCGGTATCAGCCGTCAACACACAAGAGCTGAAATGCTGACTTGCTGAAATGCTGACCAGCGCGGGTTTTGGATGATCAGCCATCCAGAACCCGCTGCAAAGACCTACCCGAACAGGCAGGTTGTGGGGGGTGCTAGAATTTTCTAGGACGTTCGGCAGACGCGCCGGCGCGATTTGAGGGATGAAACAACCATTTAACAATCGTATTTGAAGGGCGGGCAGATGGCGAAGCCGGTGATACTGGCGGTGGACGACGACCCGCAGGTGCTGCGGGCCGTGGAGCGGGACCTCAGGCGCCGGTATGCCCGCGAGTACAGGATACTGCGGGCGGACTCGGGGGAGTCGGCGCTCGACACTCTGGGCAAGCTCAAGCTGCGCGGCGACCCGGTGGCGCTCTTTCTGGTCGACCAGCGGATGCCGAAGATGACGGGCGTCGAGTTCCTCGAGGAGGCCATCGAGCACTATCCCGAGGCCAAGCGCGCTCTGCTCACGGCCTACTCTGACACCGAGGCCGCTATTCGGGCTATCAACGAGGTGGGCCTGGACTACTATCTGCAGAAACCCTGGGACCCGCCGGATGAGAACCTCTACCCTAATCTCGACGACATGCTCGGCGACTGGCGGGCCGACTACAGGCCGCCTTTCACGGGTTTACGGGTCGTCGGAGACCGGTGGTCGCCTGAGTCGCACCGCACGCGGGAGTTTCTGGCCCGCAACCGTGTGCCTTACAGGTGGCTCGACGTCGAGGGTTCCGAGGAGGCGCGTGAGATCCTCACGAACGTCGACGCAGGAGCGCCGAAGCTGCCGCTCATCGTCTACGAGGACGGCTCCTACGCAGAAGCGCCCGAGAACCTGGAGATAGCCGAGAAGATCGGGCTGAAGACCCGCGCAGGGCAACGCTTCTACGACCTGGTGATCGTCGGCGGGGGACCATCAGGCCTTGCGGCTGCGGTCTACGGGGCATCTGAGGGCCTGAAGACCGTCATTATAGAGCGTGAAGCTCCCGGCGGGCAGGCAGGAACGAGCAGCCGCATCGAGAACTACCTGGGCTTCCCCGCCGGGCTCTCGGGCGGCGACCTCGCGCGGAGGGCGGTGGACCAGGCGAGGCGGTTCGAGGTCGAGATCCTGACGCCCCAGGAGGTTAGCGCGGTGCGCGCCGAGGACCCTTACCGCATCGTGACGCTCGCCGACGGGACGGAGATCTCTTGCTACGCCATGATCATCACGACCGGCGTCTCATACCGGAAGCTGAATGCTCCGGGCGTCGAACGTCTCACGGGACGTGGTATCTACTATGGCGCCGCCCAGACGGAAGCTCTGTCGTGCAAGGACGAGGACGTGTACATAGTAGGGGGGGCCAACTCGGCGGGCCAGGCCGCGATGTTCTTCTCCAGCCACGCGCGCAAGTTGTTTATCCTCCACAGGGGCGACGACCTGAGGAAGAGCATGTCCGATTACCTGGTGCGCCAGATCGAAGCCAGAGACGACATCGAGGTGCTCCTCGACACCAACGTGGTCGCCGTCGAGGGTGAGGATCACCTGGAGCGGATAACCGCGAAGAACACTAGAACGGGCGAGACCGAGACCGTGCCGGCCCACTCGCTGTTCATCTTTATCGGGGCCGTGCCGACGACGGACTGGCTCGATGGCGTCGTAGAGCGCGACGAACGCGGCTTTCTGCTCTCGGGGCCGGATCTGATGCAGGAAGGGAAGCGTCCCGAAGGCTGGCGGCCCGATAGGGATCCGTTCTTGCTGGAGACGAGCGTGCCAGGCATCTTCGTCGCTGGGGACGTGCGCCACGGTTCGGTCAAGCGCTGCGCCTCCGCCGTCGGCGAAGGCTCCATCGCCGTCCAGTTCGTCCACCAGTACATGAGGGAGGTCTGAGGTGCGAGAGGCCAAGGACGCGCGGGTCCTCGATTGCCTGCGCTCCGTGCCGCTCTTTCGGCAGCTGTCCGACGAGAAGCTGGCCTGGATCCACGACCACGCAGATGAGGTCAGGTTGGATGCTGGGGCCGTGATCGCACGCCAGGGAGACCCGCCCGATGGCTTCTACGTCGTCATGGAGGGCGAGACCGAGTGGACCCGCAGGGTCGGCCAGGAGGATGTCTTCGTCGTCACGCTCGGGGAGGGTTCGATCTTCGCCGAGCTCATAATGGTCCTCGACGCCCCTTATCCCACGACCGGGCATGCCCTCACGGACGTCGGCCTGCTCAGGCTCGACGTACCCGCTTTCTGGGAGATGCTCAGGATCTCCCCCGAAGTCCTGCGCGGTATCCTCGCCACCTCCGTCGAACGCGCCGAACTGCACGAATCCGTTACCCAGCAACACGGAAAGCTGATCTCGCTCGGCACGATGGCCGCTGGCCTCGCCCACGAACTGAACAACCCAGCAGCGGCCATAGGCCGCAGCGCCGCCGAAGTCCGCGAGGCTTTTCAGGAAGCTTCGGAGAGAGCCGCGGAACTCGGAGGTCTCCCCCTCACCGAAGAACAACGCTCCTTTGTTGCCGGACTGCCCGCGGAAGCGGCGCGGAGGTCAGAGACTGTGGTCTCGCTCGACTCGCTGGAAATGAGCGACCTGGAGGAAGACCTGGCCCTGTGGATGGAGGACCACGGCGTCGATGAGGGCTGGGAGATCTCCCCCACCTTGGCCGGCGCCGGGCTGGATACGGCCTGGCTCGAAGATCTCGCAGAAAGGGTGCCGGAAGAGGCGCTCGGCGGCGTTCTCGGCTGGTTGCGGGCGACGATGGCCGGTGGCGAGTTGCTACGGGAGATCGAGGGTGGGTCCGCGCGCATCTCGGAGCTGGTCGGGGCGATCAAGACCTACACTCATATGGACAAGGCGGCCTCGAGGGAGGTCGACGTGCACGCTGGGTTGAACAGCACCCTGATCATGCTCGGACACAAGCTGAAGATGGGCGATGTGGAGGTCGTCCGCGATTACGAGAAGGACCTGCCCTATGTGTGCGGCCACGCCAGCGAACTGAACCAGGTGTGGACTAACCTCCTTGATAACGCCATAGACGCCGTTGACGGCCAGGGCCGCATAACGGTCCGGACAGCCAGTGAAAACGGGAGGGTTCTGGTCGAGGTCGCCGACGACGGCCCAGGCATCCCCGAGGACGTAAGGGAACGGATCTTCGAGCCCTTCTACACGACGAAGGACGTGGGCGAGGGCACTGGACTCGGCCTCGACATCTCCTACCGCGTGGTCGTCGAGGACCACAAGGGGGATATCCGCGTCCTCTCCGAACCAGGAGATACCCGCTTCCAGGTGCGACTCACGATCCTCCCCGAGGATCGCCAGTGACGACGTTCGACGAACTGCGCCGGATACCGCTGTTCGACGGTCTCTCGGACACGGATCTGGGCGAAGTGCTGGAACAGGGCTTGCAGAAGGTCGTCCCCGCTAGCGAGGTCAACGGCCGGGAGGGAGAGCCGGTCGAGCACCTTTACGTAATCCTGGAGGGGGAGCTCAGGATCACCAAGGCGGTGAACGGCGGTGAGGTGGTCATAAACACTTTCACGCCAGGCGCGTTCTTCGCCGAGGTGCCGCTGCTGGCGGGGACGCCGTTCCTCGCGACGGGAAGAGCGCTTACAGACTGCCGGATGTTCCTGATCCCCAACGACCTCTTCAGGCGGATGCTGACGGAGTACCCTACCTTCAGCAACAGGATCCTGGAGACGATGGCCGAGCGAGTCCAGATCCTGCAGTCCGTAGCGGGACAGCGCGAGAGGCTGAACGCTCTGGGCACCCTCGCCGCAGGCCTCGCCCACCAGCTGAACAACCCCGCAGCAGCAGCCCGCCGCTCGGCAGAAGACCTGCGCGAGAGCCTGGAAGAGTTGCGCTCCACAGGCATGCGGCTGGCACGCGCGAGCGCCGGCGAGGAGTCGACGCCATCCGCGCTCGAAGGGCTGGAACGGACCGTCAGCGACATCCTTGAGCGTGCCGAGGCGCGGGACGCAAGTGGCTTCGATGAGCTGGAGCGGAGCGACAGGGAGGAGGAACTCGGCCTCTGGTTGGAGGATCGCGGCGTCTCGGAGGGCTGTGACATGGCCTCCTCATTCGTCGCGGCCGGGCTCGAGGCCGCGAGCCTCGAACCGATACTGGAATCTGTGACGCCCGACCTGCACACCGACGCGTTGCGTTACGTGCAGGCGGCGCTCGATGCGGCCTCTCTCGTCGATGAGGTCGAGGGGAGCGCGCGGCGCATCTCCGGGATCGTGGAGACGATGGAGGGTTACTCCTACATGGATCGCACCCCCGTTCAGGAGGTCGACGTGAACGGGAGCCTCAACGACACGCTGGCCGTGCTCGGCTACAGGCTCGATAGCGTCGAGCTGGTCCGCGACTTCGACCCCGACCTGCCCCGCGTCACGGCTTACGGCGGCGAGCTGAACCAGGTGTGGACCAACCTCGTGGACAACGCCATAGACGCCGTCTCGGCCTTGGAAGGATCTGGCCGGATCAGACTGAGGACGGGCTGCGAGCGTGACTGCGTACTGGTCGAGGTCGCCGACGACGGGCCTGGCATTCCAGAGGAGGACCACGCGCGCATCTTCGAGCCTTTCTTCAGCACCAAGGATGTCGGTGAAGGCACCGGGCTCGGACTGGACGTGAGCTACCGCATCGTCGTGGGGCGCCACGGCGGGGATATACACGTTGTCTCGAGGCCTGGCGAGACTCGCTTCGAAGTGCGGCTGCCGGTGGATGGGCCGGGCGACGCACAGACAGTCGTTGGCAGAGACCTCAGGATGGAGGCTGGCGCATGATCTCACTGTCAGGACGTACGTGGATACTACACAGAATGGAGGTTGATCCCCATGGGTAAGACACAATTGTTCGAGGAGATATGCTCTGAGAAACGTGAGGTAAACACGCGGGTGCTGGAGCAGACCGTCTCGCTTGCGGTCGAGATCGCACGCGAGGGCAGGGAGGGGCGGAAGATCGGGACACTCTTCGTCGTCGGCGACTCGCGCGAGGTAACGAAGCGGTCCAAACCCCTGATCCTCGACCCTCTGCACGGACATCCTGACGAGAGCAAGCAGATAGAGAACCCCGACATGCGGGAGACCATCAAGGAACTGGCCCAGCTCGACGGCGCCTTCCTCGTCTCGAACGCAGGCGTGGTGCTCTCTGCTGCCCGCTACATAGACGCCGCCTCGGACAGCCTCGAGCTGCCGCTCGGGTTGGGCAGCCGTCACATGGCGGGTGCTTCCATCTCCCGTCAGACGAGGGCCGTCGCCGTTGTCGTCTCGGAGAGCTCGATGGTCAGGATGTTCGACGACGGCGAGCTGGTCTCTGAGATCGTGCCCGAGCTCTGGATGATAGACGGCTACAGGAGCCGGATGGAGGGCCGCACCTTCACCCGCCGCGACGAAGATATGGCGGTGATAGGCCGTGAAGAGTAGAGCCGAGTATGTGATCGACTTCTGGTTCGGGCGTGAAGGCGAGCCTGGCTACGGCGAGTTCCGCGACGAATGGTTCCGCAAAGACCCGGAGTTCGACGCCAGGGTGACAGACCAGTTCGCCGATCTCTACGAGGAGGCGGCCGCAGGCGACCTCGGCGGCTGGCGCGACGACGCCGAAAGCTGCCTGGCGCTCGTCATCGTGCTCGACCAGTTCCCCCGCAACATGTTCCGCGGCGACGGACGCACCCACGCCGCCGACGGGGTGGCGCTCGAGTCCTCCAGGTACGCCGTAGAGCACGCGCTGGACAGGGAGCTCCCTGCTTTCCAGAGGATGTTCTTGTACATGCCGTTCATGCACAGCGAGAACAGGGAGGACCAGCGCCGCTCCGTCGAGCTGTTCGGGCGGCTCGCGGACGAGCCTGGCGCGCCCGACGTAACCTCCTACGCCGCGGGGCACAGGGACATAGTAGAGCGGTTCGGACGGTTCCCGCACAGGAACGTGATCCTGGGCAGAGAGACCACGCCCGAGGAGGCTGAGTTCCTGAAGACAGAGGGCTCTTCATTCTGAGCAAGAGGGCGGCGCGCCGTCTCATGAGGGAACCGGCAGCTTGGCGAACATAGGCAATCCTCCGTGCGACATAGGCGTCATACGTTCCCGGAAGGCAGACGCGCCGTGCGCGCCCAGCGCGGGTCCATGGGTGCTCGCGGCCACGATTATCGGGTCGGCGATGGCCTTTATCGACGGCACGGTAACGAACGTCGCGCTCCCGCAGATACAGGAACGTCTCGGGGCGACGGCCACCGACTCGCAGTGGATCGTCGAGTCCTACGCCCTGTTCTTGTCGGCCCTGATCCTGGTCGGCGGCTCCCTCGGCGACCATTTCGGGCGCCGCCGTATCTTCTCTCTGGGGATCGTCATCTTCACGCTCGCTTCGGTGTGGTGCGGGCTCTCCACCAGCCCCGAGATGCTGATCCTGGCCCGCGCCGTGCAGGGCGTGGGAGGCGCGATGCTCGTTCCCGGCTCCCTGGCCATTATCAGCGCCTCTTTCGATGGGGACGCGCGCGGGAGGGCCATAGGCACGTGGTCGGGGCTCTCGGGAGTAACGACGGCCCTCGGGCCTGTCCTCGGCGGTTTCCTGGTCGAGAACGTCTCGTGGCGGGCCGCTTTCCTGATAAACGTGCCGCTCGCCATCGCGGTTCTGCTCATCGCCGCCAGGTACGTCCCCGAGAGCCGTGACCCCGACGCCAGAAAGCTCGATATCCTCGGCGCGGTGCTCGCCAGAGCCCGATCGGCGGCGTGAACGGTCAGGCGGGAGGGCTGTCACGATGACCCACAGCGACTCGGCAGCGCCACGGCGGCGGTACGGCGAGCATTCGCGGGCTCGTGCTCGGCCAGCCAGCGCAGCTTCGTCACGGTGAAGGAGGCGACCGGGACCGAGCCCACGGCGTCGACCCAGGCTGCCGTGCCCCCGAGCTCTGCGATCAGCTCGG
>Ga0208612_1000580_pt1 | contig 15657 bp, 18 predicted proteins | sample AntDryMetagUQ889_FD_188089 | JGI IMG/M metagenome (GOLD analysis project Ga0208612, IMG submission 188089) | Polar desert microbial communities from Antarctic Dry Valleys - UQ889 (SPAdes) | ecosystem: Environmental > Terrestrial > Soil > Desert | place: Antarctic Dry Valleys | collected 2008-12-31 | reverse complement strand
GGCGAGCGCACAGAAGAGGCCGGCTGCGCCCGCCCCGACGACCGTCACGTCGGCCCGCAGCGGTGAGGAGGTGGCGCGTTGCACGGAACCGTGGTTACCGTAACGCGATCGCCGCGCCGCTCTACTTCCGCCACTCCGCCTCGCTCGATCACGACACGGGATCGCACCCCGAGCGTGCTGAGCGGATCCGCACGCTCGAGCGCGCGCTCGAGCAGAACGACTGGTTGGGGTACGAGGTACGCGATGCTCCCGCGGCCGAGGAGGAGCAGCTCCTGCGCGTGCACACTCGCCGCCACGTCGAGTCCGTCCGAGAGCACTGCGCGCGCGGAAGGCCCCTCGACATGGACACTCCGGTCACTCCCGGCTCCTGGGAGGCCGCGCTGCGCGGCGCGGGCGCCGCGTGCGCGCTGGCCGAGGCGCTGCTCCGTGGCGAGGCGCCCACCGGCTTCTGCGGGCTGCGGCCCCCCGGCCACCACGCGACGGCCAACCGGGCGATGGGCTTCTGTCTCTTCTCCACCGTGGCGGTGGCCGCGCGCCACGCGCTCGACGCCCTGGGCGCAGAGCGGGTGCTCGTGCTCGACTGGGACGTGCATCACGGCAACGGCACGCATGCGATCTTCCACTCCACGCCGGAGGTGCTCTTTGCCAGCATTCATCAGTGGCCGTTCTATCCCGGTTCTGGCGCGCTCGAAGACTGCGGCTCGGATTCCGGGGAGGGCTACACGCTGAACCTGCCGCTGCCGGCCGGGACAGGGGAGGGCGAGTGGCTCGCCTACGTCGAGCACATCGTGGTTCCCGTGGCGCGCGCCTACGGACCGGATCTCGTGCTCGTCTCAGCCGGCTTCGACGGCCACCGCGACGATCCGATCGCCGGGTGCAAGCTCGAGGCGGTGAGCTACGCGCACATGGCGCGTCACATGCGGGCGCTGTCGGACGAGCTCGGGGTGCCCGCCGGCGCCGTGCTCGAGGGTGGATACGACCTCGAGGCGCTCACGGCGTCGGCGCTCGCCACGATGGCGGCGCTTGCGGGCGGCGGGGAGCCCCGTCGCGTCGAAGCGGGCTCCCTGGTGCCTGCCGCGGCGGAGCAGCTGGGCCGCCACTGGCGCGCTGTGCGCAAGGCCGCCTGACGGGCGCCGCTGCCCTACCGCTGGACGAGTTGCGGAAAGGCGCCGGGAAAGCGTTTCGCTAGGCGGTCCGCCGCCGTGTCGGCCTCAGCTCGGCTCGCGTACTTGCCCGCGAACACGACAAAGAACCCCTGCGGCAGCGTGCGGAAGTCGGCCGAGCTGATGACGCCAATCCTCTCGCCCGCATCCGCTGCCGAGCGCGCAAACCGCGTAGCGCTGGCGCGGTCCTCGTTCGAGAGCAGGACCACGGTGAAGCCCCGCAGGCTCCGCGGCCACGCATATAAGTCGCCCTCCTTGACGATACCCCCGGACTCCGTAGCCGGGTCGTCCCCGGGGGCCACGTCGTCATCGGGGTCCGGGTCGTCACCGAGCTCGGGCTCGGCGTCCTGGTCCGCGCTGCCCTCGCCAGTCGCCTCCTCCTGCTCGGTTCCAGCGCCAGCGGGCGGTTCCAGCCCGCCGCCGGGAGTCGCCCTGCGATTGGCATCGTCGGCGGCCCCTCTGTTGGGGTTGGCCGGGATCGCGGACACCTCGCGCTTGGCCTCATCGCCGAGCGCCCGCAGGGCGAGCACCGCGCCGACGAGGGCCAGCAGCAGGACGAGGGCGGTGATCGCCACCGCCACCTTCCAGCTCGGCGGGCGACGATATGCGAGTGACACGCGCGCACCGCATTCGAGGCATACCAGTTGCCCGCGCTCGGCCGGGGCGCCGCACGTCTGGCAGCTGGTTCGCTCCCGGGACACGTTCTGGCTCGGTGCTGCCCGCACGCCCATCGAGGCTACGGCTCGCGCTCGGGCTCGGGCTCGCGCTCGGGCTCGGGCTGGGGCTCGCGAGAACGTTGCACCGACTCTTGGGCGAACCAGGGCGCACGGGGGGGCGGAAGCGGGGCGGATGCGGGAAGCGAGCCGCTAGACCCTGGCACGGGCTCCACGTCGAGCCAGGGCGCGCGCGGTGGCGGGGAAGGGGACGGCTCAAGGAGCGGCCCCGGGAGCGGCTCCTCTTCGGGTTGGGCCACGGGTCGGGGAGAGGGCTCGGGCTCGGGCTCGGGCTCGGGCGGGGGCTGGGGCTCGAGCCCCGACTCCGCGACGAGTTGGGGATCGCCTTCGGGGACCGGTCTCGAGGCCGGCTCGGACTCCGCCACCGGCTCCGTGGCATGCGGTGCGAAGGGCCCCTGAGCGAGGGGCGGGGCAGGATCGGCGTCGATAGCCCCCTGGGCCGAAACCCGCGGGCGCGTGCCGAGCTGCGCCCCGGCGGGCCCGGCGCCCTCTCGGCCCGGAACGGCGGACGCCCCGCACGCGCTGCAGTACCGAGAGTCGGTGGAAAGCAGAGATCCGCAGTCCGCACAGCTGCCCGCGATGCCGGCCGCCACGAGCGCCAGCTCGCCCTGGTCGGCGTCAAGTGCATCCGCCAGCGCCCGCACCTCCTCGTCCACGGCCGTGAGCTCGGACGCCTTAGCCTGCAGGAGGTCGGGCTCTCGGCGTCCCTGGCGGTGCAGCTCGTACACGACCGCGCCGAGGTCGAGCAGCAGCGCCTCTCGAATCTGCTTCTGGCGGCGCAGCCGGCGACGCATTCGGCCGCGCTCGCGGGCGCCGGGTCGCTCGGAGAAGGCGGGCGCCGCCGGCGGAGGGCCGTGGCTGCCCGGATCTTGGATCCCGAGCGGGTCGTCGACCGGCCGCCGCAGGTATGTGTCCTGGGGGATCTCCCCGGCTTGCGGCCGCGCGGCTGTGGTCTGGGTGCGGTCAGGCAAACGGCTTCACTCCGGCCGGGGCGACTATATCGACGGCCGCGGCCCCGGCCCCACCCCCTCGAGGGCCTCGTGAACCACCCGGAGGATGGCCTCGCGGCGCTTGGCGACGGGGAAGGCGCTGAGAATTCGCTCGCGCGCTCGCCGGTCCGCGCCGCCTTCGAGAGCCAGCGCCTCGCGCACCCCGGCGGCCACGACCTCGGGCTGCTGGGAGGAGATGAGCACCCCGGCGCCGTCCACCACCTCGGGCATCGCTGTCACGTTCATGACCACCGGCACGCAGCCAGCGAGCATCGCCTCCGCCACCGCCAGGCCAAACCCCTCGTGGCGAGAGGCCTGCACGTAGACCGAGGCACGCCGGTAGAGGGCTACGAGCTCCTCGTCCGAGAGCCAGCCGGTGAACTCGACGTTCGGGGACGCCAGGCTACGAAGCTGCTCGATCGCGTCGTCGTGGCATTTGCCCGCGAACACGAAGCGCACCTCGGGCAGAAGGCGAGCGGCCTCCACGAAGGGCTGGTGGCCCTTCTGGACGAGCGTCGAGCGCACCAAGTGCCCCACGGTGAGGGCCACGGGCTCGCGCTCGCGGGGCTCGTCGATGGGCTGGCGCACGCGCGGCTCGTCGATGGGCCCGAAGGGATCGGGCACGCCGTGGTGGATCACGGTTACCCGCTCGGGCGGCACCGGCGTGTTGGCCGCGATCTCGTCGCGGCTGTAGTTCGAGTTCGTGACAAGGCGCCCGGCGCGCTGCATGATCCAGCGACTCGCCAGGCGGCGCAGCCCCCCCTGCTGGTAGCCGTAGCCGATGTCCGGCATGTTCGCCGTGTCAAAGCCCCCGACGATCTGCACCGAAGGCTTGCGCAGCAGCCATGCGAGCGTGATCGGCAGGAAGGTGTGCCAGGAGGCAAACCAGCCGAACACGAGATCGGCGCGCCACACGCCGGCTAGGACCTTCGCGAGGTTCGGCAACCGGCCCGACTGGTAGAGGTCCTCGACCTCGTGCTCCTCAGCGAGGATCGCCCTGTCGATTGCGACGAAGCTCGCCTTGCGGCTGTGCACATAGAGAACGCGCTTGCTCACCTCGCGGGTTCCCTCACGTGCTCGCCCCGGCATGGGCGGGCGCCGGCGCGCGCTCCTCGACGAAGGCACGATGCCACTCCGAGAGCTCGAGCAGGCAGAAGAGCACCGCCTTGCTGTCGGCCCGGCCCGAGCGGTGGGCGGCCACGAGGCCGGCGACCGTGCCCGAGTCGACCAGCCCGGCAAGCTCCGAGCCGCGCTCGTAGCGGCGCTCCACCTCTTGGCCGAGCGACTCGCGCAGCCATGTGTCGTAGGGGCTCGAGAAGCCGTGCTTGGGCCGCTGCGCTATCTCGCTGGGGAGCAGCTGCGCCATCGCCTTGCGGTGCAGTCGCTTTCCCTGACGGGGTCGGACCCGCTCACGGACGGGTACGCGCTCCACGAACCGCATCAGCTCGAGGTCGAGGAAGGGCACGCGCTGCTCGAGGCTCGCCGACATCGACATCTTGTCGGCGCAGATCAGGAGCCGGTCGGGCAGGAAGAGATGGGTGTCGAGGTAGAGCGCCTGCTCGACGAGGCCGCGGTCGCCGACGTCTGCCAGCACGTCCTCGGCGAGTGCGCGCCGCTCCGCGGTGGCCTCTTCGCCAGGACTGGCCACGAGATCCGCGCGCAGGCGCTCGTCGGTGATCTCGACCAGGCGCACGAGCCGCTCGGCGGTGGAGAGATCGCCGAGTAGCCGCGCCGCCCTGCGAGCGCGCTCATTGCCCTCCACGAGCCGGGCGGCCGCACGCAGCGGGCGCGCCAGCGGGCCGAGGGAGGACGCTGCGCCAAGCACAGCCGCGGCTTGATGGTGGCCGTAGCCGCCGTGGGGCTCGTCGGCACCCTGGCCGGAGAGCACGACCTTTACCGAGCGCGCGGCGAAACGGGAGAGCGCCATCAGGGCCGGGGCCGACGGGATACCGCAGGGCTCCTCGAGATGACGCACGCAACGCTCGAGCTCCGGTAGGAAGTCGGCCTGCTGCATCGCGGTGTCGCTGTGCTCGGTTCCGATCGACCGAGCGGACTGGGCGGCGTACTCCCGCTCGTCGAGCACGCTGCCATGGCCGGGGAAGCCAATCGTGAAGGTCGCGGGGGGCCGCCCCGAGCGCCCGGCCATTGCCGCGGCGATGGCGGCGGAGTCGACGCCGCCGCTGAGGAAGGCGCCGTAGGGCACATCGGACATCATCTGGCGCTCCACTGCGTCGGTGAAGCGGCCCGCGAGCTCGCGCGCCAACTCGCCACCCCGGAGGCCCTCGAACGGGGGCCCGGGCGCCTCGCGGTAGCTCCGTACCCGAACCGGCTCCTCCTCGCGGGCGACGAGGACGCTGGCCGGCGGCAACTTCGAGACACCCTCGAAGAGCGTGCGCGGAGCCGGCACGACGCGGCAGGCCAGGTAGTGGTCGAGCGCCACGGGGTCGACTCGCGGCCGGGCGAGGCCTGCGGCCAGCAGCGCGCCGACCTCGGACGCGAGCCCCACCCGGCGGCCGTCGCTGCACCAGTAGAGCGGCTTTACGCCGAGGGGGTCGCGGGCTGCGAGGAGCCGCCGCCGGCGCGAGTCCCAGAGGACGAAGGCGAAGATGCCGTTCAGGTGGCGCACGCAGTCGTCTCCGTGCTCCTCGTAGGCGTGTACGACGACCTCGGAGTCCGAGCGTGTGGCAAAGCGGTGGCCGCGCCGCTCGAGACCGTCGCGCAACTCGTGGTGGTTGTAGATCTCCCCGTTCACGACCGCCGTGACCACGCCGTCCTCGGAGTCGAGCGGCTGGTCGCCGCCCGCCACGTCGATGATCGCCAGGCGGGTGTGGGCGAGCGTGACCGGACCGCGCCGCCGGACGGCCTCGCCGTCAGGCCCGCGGTGCGCCAGGGCGGCGGTCATCCGCCGGCCGGTGTCGCTTGGCGCCGCACCGGCGGGGTCGAGCAGGGCGCCGATTCCGCACATGGCGCCATCTTGGCAGCGGTTGCGGCTTTGTCACGAAGCTGTCGCGGGCTCGTCGCTCGAAGGTCTGGAGATGTGCGTCGTGGCGCCGCAGCATCCGGTCCCCCGCAACCGACCAGGAGGTCGCAGATGTACCGCTGCATGGGACTGATCCACGCCCGCCTCGCCCGCTCCGGCGCCGCGCTGCGGCGCGAGGCCGGGCAGGGCACCGTCGAGTACGTAGCCCTGATACTGCTCGTCGCCCTCGTCATGGCCGGCGTGGTGGCGGCGATGAAGGGCTTCCGCTCCAATGACGGCCAAGAGCTCGGTGACGCGATCATCGGAAAGATCAAGGACGCGGTGCGCCAAGTGAAGTTTTAGCCACCGGGCCGGGCGCCGGCTCACTCTCCGCCGCCACCCGTGCGACGATGACGGAGATGATGCCGCCCGCCCACGAGCTGCCCGTCGCGGTCTTCGACTCCGGGGTCGGCGGGCTCACCGTCCTGCACGAGTGCCTCGTGTCGCTGCCCCACGAGGACTTTCTCTATCTCGGAGACACCGCGCGCTTTCCCTACGGCGTGCGCCCTCCGGAGGAGCTGCTCGCGTTTGCAATCGAGTTGGCGGACATCCTGCTCGTGCGGGGCGCCAAGCTGATCGTGGTGGCTTGCAACTCCGCCACCGCCGCCGCGCTGCCGGCCTTGCGCGAGCGCCTCGAAAGTCGCGCACCGGTGATCGGCGTCGTGCACCCCGAGTCCCGGATCGCGGCGCAGGCGACGCGCAACGGCCGCGTGGGCCTGATCGCCACGCCGGCCACCGTGGCAAGCGGCGCATACGAGCGCGCGCTCGCCGAGGCCTCGCTCGGGTCGGCCGAGCTGCATGCGGTCGCCTCGGCGGAGCTGGCGCCGCTGATCCAGGCCGGCGGGGAGGTGGACGAGCGCACCGTGGGCTGCGTCGAGCGTGCCTGCGAGCCGCTGCGGGAGGCAGCGGTCGACACCGTGATCCTTGGCTGCACCCACTATCCGCTCGTCCGTCCGCTGCTCCAGCGCACGCTCGGGCGTGGCGTAGCGATCGTGACCTCCGGCGAGGCCATCGCCGCCGAGGTCGAGCGCGAGCTGGCAGAGCGGGGGCTGGCCGGCCCCACGCACCGGCGCGGGGCCTACGGCTTTCTCGCGTCGGGCGATCCCGAGCAGTTCCGCCGCCACGGTACCCGCTTCCTGCAGCTCCCGATCGCCCGCGTCGGGCACGTTCGCGTGGCCCTGGCCGGGGCCGCCCCGGCAGCCGCGGGGGCTCCGGCGTGAGGCACGATGGTCGCGCTCCCGACGAGCTGCGCCTGGTGCGGATCGAGCCGGGGTTCGTCAAGTCGGCCGACGGGTCCGCGCTGATCGAGATGGGCGGGACGCGCGTGATCTGCACCGCCTCGGTGGACGAGGGCGTGCCGCGCTGGATGCGCGGGCAGGGGCGGGGCTGGATCACCGCCGAGTACGGGATGCTCCCGGCCTCGACGGGATCTCGCAAGCAGCGCGACGTGTCCAAGGGCCGGCCAGACGGGCGCACCGTCGAGATCCAGCGGTTGATCGGCCGGGCGTTGCGGGGCGTGGTCGACTTCGAGCGGCTCGGAGAGCGCACCGTATGGATCGATTGCGACGTGCTGGAGGCCGACGGGGGTACGCGCTGCGCGGCGATCACCGGTGGCCACGTGGCACTCGAGCTGGCGCTGCAGGGGCTCGTGGGGGAGGGGCTGATCGAGGCCCTTCCGCTCACCGAGACGGTGGCCGCGGTCTCCTGCGGCGTGGTCGAGGGGGAGGCGCTGCTCGACCTCGATTATCCCGAGGACTCGACCGCGGAGGTCGACATGAACGTCGTGATGACTGGCTCGGGCGGGCTCGTGGAGGTGCAGGCCACGGGTGAGCGCACGCCCCTGTCGCGCGCGTCGCTCGACGCGCTGCTCGGGCTGGCCGCGGTCGGGATCGCAGAGCTGCGCGAGACCCAGCGCTCAGCCGTCGCTCCGGCCGGGCTAAGTGGTCCCCACTGAACGGGCGGCGCTCCCAGTGCGTCTGGTGCTCGCCTCCCGCAATGCGCACAAGCTGCGTGAGCTGGGCGTGCTGCTCGCGCCGCACGAGCTCGCGCCGCTCCCGCCCGAGGTAGAGCTCCCGCCCGAGACGGGCGAGACCTTCGCCGAGAACGCGCTTGCAAAGGCGCGCGCGGCGGCCGCCGCCACCGGACGGCCAACGCTCGCCGACGACTCCGGCATCGTGGCCGCGGCGCTCGCCGGCGGCCCCGGTGTGCACTCGGCGCGCTACGCCGGCGAGCATGCCAGCGACGCCGAGAACCTGGCCAAGCTCCTGCGCGAGGTCCCGCCCGGCGGGGACACCCGGGTGGAGTACGTCTGCGCGCTCGCCCTGGTGCTGCCGGATGGCAGCGAGCGAGTGCGCACCGGTGTCTGCGCGGGTCGCCTCACCCATGCGCCCCGTGGCGAAGGCGGCTTCGGCTACGACCCCGCATTCGTCCCCACGCCCGGGGGGGCCGGACGGACGATGGCCGAGCTCACGAGCGAGGAGAAGGATGCGATCAGCCACCGCGGCCTCGCCGCCCGGGGCCTGCTCGGCGTGCTGGCCCAGGGGGCTCCGTGACTGACGCCGCCCGCGCGGTGGGGCCGGTCCCCGGGGCGCCCAGCAAGACACGTGCGGCTGGACTGTCGATCCTCTCGAACACGATCCTGGTCGCGCTCAAGCTGGCGGCGGGCGTCATCACGGGATCGATCGCGATCATCACCGAGGCGGTGCACTCGAGCATCGACCTGCTTGCGGCGATGGTGGCCTGGCTCTCGGTGCGCAAGGCCGACGAGCCTGCCGACGCAGACCACCCCTACGGCCACGCCAAGATCGAGAACCTCTCCGCGGCCATCGAGGGCGTGCTGATCCTCGTCGGAGCGGGGATCATCGTCTACGAGGCAGCCAGGCGTCTGGTCGATCAGCCTGAGGTGCACTCCCTCGGCCTCGGCATCGGGGTGATCGCCTTCTCGGCCGTGGTCAACCTGGGGGTCTCCTCCTACCTGTACCGTCAGGCCCGCCTCACCGACTCGCCCGCCCTCGAAGGCGATGCCGCGCACGTGCGCACCGACGCTGCCACCTCGACGGGGGTGCTTGTGGGCCTCGTGCTGGTGGAGCTGACGGGGGTCGAGCTGTTCGACCCGATCACCGCGCTAGTCGTGGCGGCGGCGATCGTGAGCGCCGGGGTGCGCATCATCTACCGCTCCTCACGGGTACTCGTGGACGAGGCGCTGCCACGTGGCGAGCTCGAGGCCGTGCGGCTTACCCTGGAGGAGCACGCCGCGCCCGAGATCGTCGGCTATCACAAGCTGCGCGCCCGGCGGGCGGGGAGCCGCCGCCACGTGGATCTGCACGTGCAGTTCGCCGAGGGCACGACGCTCTCGCGGGCTCACGACATCAGCCACGAGCTACAGGGAGCGATCCGGGCAAAGCTGCGCGACGCCGACGTCCTGATCCACCTCGAGCCGGCGGAGCCCTCCCGGTGAGGTCAGCGTAGGTTCACCGCCGCCGCGGCGCCGACGCCGAGGAGCACGCCGGAGTAGCCCGAGTAGCCCTCGAGAAGCAGCAGCAAGGCGGCGAGGAGGCAAACCGCGACGGTCACGATCCACGAGATCCGCGACAGGGACACGACGCTATTCTGACCTTTCATGGCAGGCGCGCGCCCACCGGTAGGCCAATCGCGCTCCGGGCGCTCCGCGTGAGCCCGCGAGCGAGGGCGGCGGGCGCGGCGTGAGTCGGGAGCTGGGCGGCGCGGGAGCCGCCACGGCACGCCTGGTCGAGATGTCCGCCGACGTGCGCGCGGCCCTCGCCCTTGACCCGGCTGGCGGCCTGGTCGCGGTAAGCGGCGCAGATCGCCGGCGTGCCCGTAGGCTCGCGGACCTCGCGTACGAGCTGGTGTTGGCGGCGGATTCCGCCTCAGCCGGGCCGATCGAGCAGATCGAGGCGCAGACGGTCGCCGGCGCGGTCTTCGTCGTGCGAGACGCCCGCTACACCCTTGCCTGCGTGGTGTGCAGGCTCGCGCTACCCGCGCTCGTGCTCTACGACCTGCACCAGTCCCTGCTGGCCCTCGAGGACCCTGCGTGAAAGAGCCAGGGAGAGGAGCGATCGGCAGGGCGACCGCCGTGGCGGAGGGCGTCGCTGCCGCCGTGCGCCGCCGCCAGCGCGACCGCGAGCCGCGCGTCCTCCTCTACGGCCGCCCGGGCGACCCGCGGGTGCTCGCCCCCGGGGCCAAGGGCCACGACGCCATCCTCGATCTCGCCGAGCGCATGATCGCGGCACTGGACGACGCAGGAGACGCCGGCCGCGGGAATGCGCGTGGTGGGAGTGCGCGTGGCGGGAATGCGCGTGGTGGGAAGGCGGGACGAGCCCGATGAAAACCGTAAATAGCGGATAACCCCTGCGCGAGCCCAGGTCTCCCGAGCCGGACGGCGCGACCATCGTCCGCGCCCATTGTTAGGTTCGTCCGCCTTATTTCCCTTTGAAGGAGGAGAAGGTGACGAAGTCCGAGTTCGTCGATCAGGTCGCGTCAGAGTCCGGTCTGACCAAGAGCGACGCCGGGGAGGCCGTCGACGCGGTGCTCCAGGTCATCGAAGACACGCTCAAGCGCGGTGGTGAGGTCAACTTCACCGGCTTTGGGAAGTTCTCGGTCTCCAAGCGCGGCGCGCGTCAGGGAGTGAACCCCCAGACCGGGGAGAAGATCCAGATCGCCGCTAGCCGCGTGCCGCGCTTCTCCGCTGGATCCGGGCTCAAGAAGGCGATCAAGGGCTGACCGACGGCACCCCTCGCGCGGCGGCTCGCCGCGTGCCGCACTTCGCGGACCGGCTGGCGGCGCTCGTCGAGGAGCGACGAAGCCGTCTCGTGCTCGGGCTGGATCCCGATCCGGCCGCCCTGTGGCCGGTCGCGATCGGGCGCGGCGCAGCTGACGGCGCGACGGCCGCGCGCGCCGCGCGCGCCGTCGAGCGCCACTGCCTGGCCGCGATCGAGGCCGCCGCCCCGTCTTGCGTAGCGGCGAAGCTCCAGTTTGCCTGCTTCGAGCGCCTCGGGGCACAGGGCTGGCTGGCGCTCGAGGTGGTGCGGGACGCCGCCCGAGGCTCTGGTCTGCTGGTCATCGCCGACGCCAAGCGCGGGGATGTGCCCGTGACTTCCAAGGCCTATGCCCAGGCCCTCGTGGGGTCGACGCCGACCCCATTCGGCGTCGTCGAGGGCTTTGAAGCCGATGCCTTCACAGCGAGCCCCCTGCTCGGTCTCGACTCGCTCGAGCCGCTGATCGAGGGCGCCGCCCGGGCGGGGGCCGGTTGCTTTCTGCTCGTGAGCACCTCGAACCCGGGTGCACCCGACCTGCAGGACCTCGAGGCGGGCGGTGCCCCCCTGCACGAGCGCATTGCGCAGCTGGTGCACGAGGCGGGGGGTGAGCACGTCGGTGAGTGCGGGCTCTCGCTGGTCGGCGCGGTGGTGGGCGCCACCCGTCCCGAGCGTCTCGCACGCCTGCGCAGTCTGATGCCGCAGGCGATCTTCCTGCTCCCCGGTGTCGGCGCCCAGGGCGGGGGCACCGGCGCGTTGGGCCCGGCGTTCGAGCCCCATCCAGCTGCGGGGCTCGTTGCCGCTTCGCGCTCGATCGTCGACGCGTATCGCGAGCGCGGAGGCGACCCGGCGACAGCGGCGGCAGCCGTGGCGCAGGAGCTTCGGTCGGCCACGTGGAATCAGTAGGGACCCGCGCCCGAGCCACCATCGCAGACACTAGCCGGCTCTATCCTGCCACTCAAGACCCAGGCCGATGCCCGACGACCATTCACGCTCCGCTCGCCTGCTCGCGCCCGCTGCGCTGCTCGTCTTCGCCCTCGCCCTCGTTGCCATCGTGGTCGGCTCAGGCATCGCGGGCGGCGGCGATGGGGAGCGCGCGCAGCCCGCCCCCACAGGTCGGAGCACCACCCAGGAGGCCGAGCTCGCACCGCGGAAGCGCCGTACGCGCGCGATTTACACGGTCGAGGCAGGCGATACGCTCGGTGAGATCTCCACCAAGACCGGGGTCGACGTCGAAACCCTCGAGGAGCTCAACCCGGAGCTCGATCCGGTGGCGCTGACCCCCGGGCAGAAGCTCAAGCTGCGCGAATGATCTCGGGAGCGCCATGCCGGCGCGCCGGCGCCGGCGCGGCCCTGCTCACAACGCTGTGGGCGCTCGCCGCCGCGCTGATGCTCCCCCCGCCGGCGGGGGCCGCTACGCCGGCTGCGCCCGCGCTCTCCTCGGCGCCGGCGGCGATCCTGATCGACGCGGGCGACGGCTCGGTGATCCTGCAGAAGAGCGCCTCCGAGCGGCGGGCCGTGGCGAGCACCACGAAGCTGATGACGGCCCTGCTCGCGCTCGAGCGGGCCGAGCCCGACGAGCTCTTCCGGGCCCCCTCCTACGACGCCCTGCCGGTGGAGTCGAAGATCGACCTGCGCGCCGGTGAGCGGATGCGGGTGGACGACCTCCTCGAGGCGCTGCTGCTCGAGAGCGCGAACGATGCCGCGGTCACGATCGCCGCGGGGGTATCCGGGTCTCGCCCCGCCTTCGTGCGGGACATGAACGCCCGCGCGCGCCAGCTGGGCCTCGATGGTTCGAGCTACGCGAACCCGATTGGGCTCGACGACCCGGCCAACTACTCGACTGCCCGCGACCTCGCGAAGCTCGCGCGGCGGCTCTTGCGCAACCGCCGCTTCGCCGCTGTCGTCGACATGCCCTCGGCCACCCTCGAGTCCGGCGACCGGCAGCGCGTAGTGCAGAACCGCAACGGCCTCGTCGGCCGCTTCGGCTTCGTCGACGGCGTCAAGACCGGCCACACCGGAGAGGCCGGTTACGTGCTGGTGGGCGCCGCCACCGGCCGGCTGGGATCCAAGGTGATCAGCGTCGTCCTCGGAGAGCCAAGCGAGGCCGCCCGCGACGCCGACACGCTCGCCCTCCTGCGCTTCGGGCTCGCGCAGTTTCGGCGTGTGCAGCCGGTGCACGCCTCGAGGCCGGTAGCGAGCGTCGCCGTGGAGCACCGCGACGAGCAGGCCCGGCTGGCGCCGGCGCGCGATCTGCGGCTGCTCGTCCGGCGCGGCCAGAAGGTGACCACTAGGATCGACGCGCCCGATCAGATCGAGGGTGAGCTGAGCGCCGGCACGCCGGTCGGGCGCCTCACGGTGCTGCGCGACGGCCGTCCAGTACGCAGGCTCGCGGTCGTGACCGCGGAGCGGGTGCCCGGAGCCGGGCCACTGCGCGCCGCGATCGACGGGCTCGGATGGGTGGTGGGTCTGCTCCTGCTCGTGCTCATGCTCGGGACGGGGGCGGCGCTTGCCGCGCGCCGGGCGAGGCGCCAGCGGGTCGTCCGGTCGAGATAGCCTCCGCCGGCCATTCGCGCATTTGCGCCGAGCTTGCGCACGCGTGCACTAGCCTGCCCGGGTGATGATCATCACCGTCACCCTCAACGCGGCGATCGACAAGACGCTTGAGGTTCCGAACTTCCGCCTCGGCCGCCGCCACCGCGCCGTCGAGCAGACTTCGATGGCGGGGGGCAAGGGGGTCAATGTCGCGCGCGCGCTGAAGGCGCTCGGGCAGCCGGTGATCGCGACCGGTCTCGCGGGCGGCCCCAACGGCACCCGCATCATCGAGCAGCTCACCGACGAGGCGATCCTCAACGACTTCGTCCGCATCCGCGAGGAGTCGCGGATGTCGACCGCCGTCATCGATCCGACCTCGGGCGAGCAGACCGAGATCAACGAGCGCGGTCCGACCGTCTCGGAGGCCGAGCTCGAGCTGTTCGTCGACAAGCTGCTCTACCTGGCCAAGGGCGCGGCCGTCTGCGTCTTCTCGGGCAGCCTCCCGCGCGGCGTGGACAGCGCCCTCTACGCGCGGCTCGTCGCCGAGCTACACCGCCTCGGTGTAACGAGCGTGCTCGACTCCGAGGGCGAGCCACTGCGGCTGGCGGCGCGCGCCGGACCGAGCGTCCTGACGCCCAACGAGCTCGAGGCAGAGGAGCTCGTCGGCCACGAGTTCGCCGACGAGGACGATCGCTGCACGGCCGTGCGCGAGATGGTCGAGCTCGGCGCACGCGAGGCGCTCATGACCCTTCCGGACGGCTGCCTCGCGATGATCGGCGACGACGGGGATCCCGCGCGCCCGCGGCGGCTCTGTCGGGTCACCCTCGACCCGCTCGAGCCGGTTTCCTCAGTCGGTTCCGGAGACGCCTTCCTCGCTGGCTACGTGGCCGCCCGCTACGGCGATAAGGACGATCTCGACTGCCTGCGCTTCGCCGTCGCCTGCGGCGCCGAGTCCACCCAGCACTTCGGCGCCGGGGTGCTCCACTCGCGCGAGGTGCAGCGGCTGCTGGGCGAGGTTGAGCTCCAGGTGCTTGATGCCTCCTCGGCGCACGCCGAGGGCGCTCCGGCCCTCTGACCCCGCTACCGGCTGCTGCGTGCACGGGTCCGGCGGCGCTCGCGCACGGGGCCCGGCGGCGCTCGGCGGCCCCGCAAGGAGCGGAGAAAGCAGCTCGCCGAGCGGTGCTACCGTGTCCTTTCGTCCGCCGCCGAACCTAGGATGCCGCCATGGAAGTAGAGATCGGTCGGGGCAAGAAGGGCCGTCGCGCCTACGGCTTCGACGACATCGCCATCGTGCCCTCCCGCCGCACGCGCGACCCGGACGACATCGACATCAGCTGGGAGCTCGGCCACTACCAGTTCAAGCTGCCCCTGGTCGCCTCGGCGATGGACGGCGTGGTCTCGCCGCGCACCGCGGGAGCGGTCGGCCAGCTCGGCGGCCTGGCCGTGCTCAATCTCGAGGGCATCTACTCGCGCTACGAGGACGCCGAGGCCCAGCTCGAGCGGATCGCGAGCTTCGACGCCGCTCGCGCCACGGCCGAGATGCAGCGGATCTACTCCGCACCGGTCGATCCCGAGCTGATGGTCGAGCGCATCCGCGAGATCAAGGAGCAGCGCGTGGTCTGCGCCGGCTCGCTCACGCCCCAGCGCGTGCGCACCCACTACGAGGCGGCGCTCGAGGCGGGACTCGACATCCTCGTCATCCAGGGCACCGTGATCTCCGCCGAGCACGTGTCGAACGACGCGTCGCGCCCGCCGGTGAACCTCAAGGAGTTCATTCGTGACGTGCCGGTGCACGTCGTCGTGGGCGGCTGTGCCTCCTACGCGACCGGCCTGCACCTGATGCGCACCGGTGCCGAGGCCGTGCTCGTCGGAGTCGGTCCGGGTGCCGCCTGCACGACGCGCGGGGTGCTCGGCGTCGGCGTGCCGCAGGCGACCGCGATCGCCGATGTCGCCGCCGCTCGCTCCCAGAACATGCTCGAGACGGGTGAGTACGTGAACGTGATCGCCGACGGCGGGATGCGCAACGGTGGAGACATCTCGAAGGCGGTCGCCTGCGGGGCGGATGCGGTAATGATCGGCTCCCCGCTCGCGCGCGCCTATGAGGCTCCCGGCCGCGGCTACCACTGGGGCATGGCGACCTTCCATCCAGACCTTCCCCGGGGTGCGCGCGTGCAGACCACGCAGAACGGGTCGCTCGAGCAGATCCTGCTGGGGCCCGCCCACGAGAACGACGGCACGTTCAACCTGATGGGCAGCCTGCGCACCTGCATGGCGACATGCGGCTACTCCGACATCAGGGACTTCCAGCGTGCCGAGGTCATCGTGGCGCCGTCGCTCCAGACCGAGGGCAAGCAGCTCCAGCGCGACCAGGCGATCGGCATGGGCGCCCAGTCGGCCGCCAAGGCCGCTCCGGCCGCGGACGGCGTGACGAACGGCTCGGAGCCC